>JAABVA010000696.1_pt1 | contig 37600 bp, 32 predicted proteins | sample 5560331 | NCBI WGS metagenome assembly JAABVA01 (sample SAMN12812661, study PRJNA571458) | rock metagenome | isolation source: Antarctica rocks | place: Antarctica: Victoria Land, Mt New Zealand sud | collected 2016-01-07 | reverse complement strand
CCTCCCCGGGTACGTAGGCCGTGACCTCCATGCCGTTGGTCAGCCGCACCCTGGCGATCTTGCGCAGCGCCGAGTTCGGCTTCTTCGGCGTAGTCGTCGAGACACGGGTACACACGCCGCGTCGCTGGGGAGAGCCCTGCAATGCCGGCGTCGCTGTCTTCTCTTTTTTCAACCTGCGCTCCTCGCGCACGAGTTGATTCGTCGTCGGCACGGCTGCGCCTTCCTTTCTCTTCTTTAGAAAAAGATCCTACAACAAACAAAATTACGCGCCGCAGTCCGGGGGCCAGCCCCGAGAGCAGCCGTAACTGCTCGTAACTGCGACGTATAATTGTACGCTTATGAAGCCGCTATGTCAAGGTTTTCGACGTCCTCCACTCCGTATCCTTCGACCTCGACCGTGAGCTGCCGGTATCGCGGCATGCCCGTGGCCGCAGGGATGAGCTTCCCGATGATGACGTTCTCCTTCAGACCCGCGAGGTTGTCCACCTTACCCTCGATGGCGGCGTCGGTGAGGACGCGCGCGGTCTCCTGGAACGATGCAGCGGAGAGGAAGCTGTCTGTGGCGAGCGAGGCCTTGGTGATACCCATGAGGACCGTGTGGAAGGTAGCTTGCTGGCCGCCCTCCTCCTCGACTCGCTCGTTCTCGGCCAGGACCGTGAAACGGTCGGCGACCTGCTCGGGCAGGAGGTTCGTGTCGCCCGGGTTGTCCACGACGACCTTGCGAAGCATCTGGCGTACGATCACCTCGATGTGCTTGTCGTGGATGTCCACGCCCTGCGCCCGGTAGACCTTCTGCACCTCCTCGACCAGATACCGCTCGGTAGCGGTGCTGCCCCGATCGTAGGCCAGGTCGTTCTCCAGGATCTGGTGCGGATAGACAGAGCCCTCCGTGATCGGGGCATTCGCCCGGACCTCGGCACCCTCGACGAACTCCGGCCTCAAGAGCTGGCGCTCGACCTTGTACTCCCTGGCCTCGGTACCGTCCGAAGAGGTGACGACGACCTTTATCAGGCGATCACTCTCGGTCTCCTCCAGCGTCACGTAACCGTCGATGTCGGCAAGTGTAGCCTCGGCCTTTGGGTGCCGCGCCTCGAAGAGCTCAACGACCCGCGGAAGCCCCGCTGTGATATCCTCGCCCGCGATACCGCCGGTGTGGAAGGTGCGCATCGTAAGCTGCGTCCCCGGCTCGCCGATGGACTGGGCCGCGATGATGCCGACGGCCTCGCCGACGTCCACCGGACGGTAGGTCGAGAGCGCCCGACCGTAGCACGTCTGGCACACGCCCTGCGGACTCTCGCACTTGGAGGGTGTGCGCACCGGGACCATCGTCATCCTCGGCAATTCCTCGCTCCAACCCTTGAGGAGAAGAGGCGTTATGTCCGCGCCAGCCTCGGCTACGACCTCGCCCGTCTCCGGGTTTACGAGGTCGCGGGCCAGGAAGCGGGCCGCGACGGAGTCGTTCGCGCTGCCCCTGCCAAGATACAGCGGTATCTCGACGTAGCCCTCGGTGCCGCAGTCCGCATCGTGGATCACGACGTCCTGGGAGACGTCCACGAGCCGTCGGGTAAGATAGCCCGAGTCGGCGGTGCGCAGGGCGGTGTCAGCCTGGCCCTTCCGGGCGCCGTGTGTCGAGGTGAAGTATTCGAGCACCGAGAGACCCTCCATGAAGTTAGACTTCACAGGCTCGTCGATGATCTCACCCTTCGTGTTCGTCATCAAGCCGCGCATACCGGCGAGCTGTGTAATTTGGGAGTAGTTCCCTCGCGCACCGGAGTTAGCCATCATGTAGATCGGGTTGAGCTTGTAGAGGTTGTCCTTCATCGCCTGCTCGACCTCGTTCTTAGCCTGGGTCCACATCGCGATGACACGCTCAAGGCGCTCGTCATCAGAGATGAAGCCCTGGTCCCACTGGTCTTCGATCTCGTTGACCATGCCGTCGTACTTCTCGAGGATGCCTTCCTTCTGCTCCGGCACGACGATGTCGTTCTTGCCGATGGAGACGCCGGCCTTCGTGGCTGTGTGGAACCCGACCCTCTTCAACGTATCAAGCAGCTGGCTGACGAGCTCCGTCGGATAGCGGTCCACGTAGCCGCGGACGAGGTCTTTGATCTCACCCTTCTTCAACGTATGGTTGAGGAACTCGTAATCCGCCGGGTCGTAAGCGCCGCCGAGGTACTTATGAAGCGTACGCTCAACGTTCTCGTTGAAGAGCGCCCGGCCGAGAGTGGTCTCGACCTTACCGCCGTCGCGCCGCAGGAGCACCTTATCGTGCATCTTGAGCGACCCTTCCTTGTACGCCGCCTCCGCCTCGTCGTAAGAGGAGATGAACGCCTTGGGCTGCTGCTCCTCGAAGTCGTCGTCCGCGTAGGTGATGTAGTAGAGTCCGAGGACCATGTCCTGCGACGGAACTGCGATCGGAAACCCGTTCGCCGGCAGCAGGATGTTCTGCGTCGAGAGCATCAACACCCGCGCCTCGGCCTGAGCCTCCGGGCTCAAGGGCACGTGAACCGCCATCTGGTCGCCGTCGAAGTCCGCGTTGAACGCCGAGCACACGAGCGGATGAACCTGTATAGCCTTGCCCTCGACCAGCACCGGCTCGAATGCCTGAATACCGAGCCTGTGCAACGTGGGCGCACGGTTCAAGAGCACCGGGTGCTCCTTGACGACGTCCTCCAGCACGTCCCACACCTCGGGACGCAGCCGCTCGACCATCTGCTTAGCGCTCCGGATGTTCGGCGCGAGCGCCCTATCCACGAGCACCTTCATGACGAAAGGCTTGAAGAGTTCGACCGCCATGAGGCGGGGCAGGCCGCACTGGTGCATCTCAAGGCCCGGACCGACCACGATCACCGAACGGCCCGAGTAGTCAACACGCTTGCCGAGCAGGTTCTGCCTGAAGCGGCCCTGCTTACCCTTGAGCATGTCGGAGAGCGACTTGAGCGCCCGGTTGCCGGCGCCCGTAACGGCACGCCCACGGCGGCCGTTGTCGAACAGTGCGTCTACGGCCTCCTGGAGCATCCGCTTCTCGTTGTTCACGATCACGTCCGGCGCCCCCAGGTCAAGGAGCCTCCGGAGCCTGTTGTTGCGGTTTATGACCCTTCTATAAAGGTCGTTCAGGTCGCTCGTGGCAAAGCGTCCGCCATCGAGCTGGACCATCGGGCGCAGGTCAGGCGGCAGGACGGAGACGGCGTCCATGATCATCCACTCCGGCTTGTTGTCGCTGGTGCGGAACGCGTCGACGACCTTGAGACGCTTTATGGCCTTCTGGCGCTTCTGGCCCTTTGACTCGTTGACCATGTCGCGAAGCTCCTGGGCCTCCTCTTCGAGGTCGACCTGGCTTATGAGGTCCCGGACGGCCTCAGCGCCCATGCCGCCGCGGAAGTACACGCCGTAGCCGTACTCATCCCCGAAGCGATCCTTCATCTCGCGGAAGAGCTCCTCGTCGTCGACGATCTGGCGAGGCTCCAGCGTCTGGAACTCCTCCCATGCCCGCCGAATGAGCTCTATCTGCTCGTCAACAGAGCGCTGGACGTCCTGGACGGTCTCCTCGGCCTCCTTGTAGACCTTCTGAATCGTCGCCTCGCGGTCCTCCTCGGGGACCTCCGCATACTCCTCGGTCAGCTCGTCCGGGGAGCTCTCGCCCTTGATGACGCTCTCGCGCTTCGTGCGCAGCGCCTGGATCTGCAAGACCTCCTCGTCCCGCTCCTCCTCGAGCTGACGGATCTCCTCCTCTACCTGACCACGGAGGTTGTCTATATCGTTCGCCCGCTCCTCGCGGTCAACCCACGTGACGATGGAGCTCGCGAAATACAACACCCGGTCGAGGTCCTTCGGGCTGATGTCGAGCAGGTAACCCATGCGGCTCGGCACGCCCTTCACGAACCACACATGTGCTATCGGGGCGGCCAGCTCTATATGGCCCATCCGATCCCGGCGCACGCGCGCACGCGTCACCTCGACGCCGCACCGCTCGCAGATGATGCCCTTGAAGCGGATTCTCTTGTACTTACCGCAGTAGCACTCCCAGTCCTTAGAAGGACCGAAGATACGCTCGCAGAACAGGCCGTCCTTCTCGGGGCGGAGGGTACGGTAGTTGATGGTCTCCGGCTTCGTCACCTCGCCGCGGGACCACTCCCTTATCTCCCCGGCCGAGACGAGGCCGATGGAGATCTTCTCCAGCTTGTTGATGTCTATGTCGCGCTCTAGACCTTGCACGCTCTATAGTTCCTCTCTCGTAGTCTTCGACCGAAGCTCGCGCGGACCGGAACGCCATGTACCGGTCCGCATGGTTTCTCTTTAGCTTGCGAAGATGTCGGGCTTGTCATCCAGGCTTCCGGTCGGCTCCTCGCGGCTGAGGTTGATCCCCAGTGCCCGCGCCGCTTCGTCCCAGTCCCTGCGATCCTGATCCTCGACCGCTGCCTCCACGTTATAGACCGGCTTGACCGAGAGTCCGAGCGACTGCATCTCCTTGAGCAGCACCTTGAAGCTCGCCGGCACACCCGGCTCGGGTATGTTCTCACCCTTGACTATCGACTCGTAGCTCTTGACCCGGCCGACCCGGTCGTCACTCTTTATGGTGAGCAACTCCTGCAAGGTGTGCGCGGCGCCGTAAGCCTCCAGGGCCCACACCTCCATCTCGCCGAAGCGCTGGCCGCCGAACTGGGCCTTACCGCCCAGGGGCTGCTGCGTCACGAGCGAGTACGGTCCGGTGCTCCTAGCGTGGATCTTATCGTCCACCAGGTGCAAGAGCTTCAGTATGTACATGTAGCCTACGGTGATCCGGCCGTCGAACGGCTCGCCGGTCCGCCCATCGTAGAGCTGGACCTTACCGCCGCGGCCCATACCGACATCCGCCCCGCCATCCTGCCGCACCGCCTCTATCGCCTGGTCGACGTCCTCGACCTCTGCTCCCGAGAAGACCGGTGTCGCCACGAAGGTCGGCTCCCCCCCGTTCTTGCCGAGACCTTGGCTCGCAGCCCAGCCGAGGTGGGTCTCCAGGATCTGGCCGATGTTCATGCGGCTCGGGACGCCTAGAGGAGAGAGAATGACATCCACCGGACGCCCGTCCTCCATGTATGGCATGTCCTCCTCGGGTACGATCTTGGAGATGACGCCCTTGTTTCCGTGCCGCCCGGCAAGCTTATCGCCCTCGGAGATCTTACGCTTCTTGGCCACGAAGACCCGCACCATCTCGTTGACGCCCGGCTGAAGCTCGTCGCCCGCTTCGCGGCTGAAACGCTTGACGTCGATGACCGTACCGCCCTCGCCGTGCGGTGCCTTCAAGCTGGAGTCCTTCACCTCGCGCGCCTTCTCGCCAAAGATAGCGCGAAGAAGCTTCTCCTCCGGCGTCGGCTCGGACTCGCCCTTCGGCGTCACCTTGCCGACCAGCACGTCGCCCGAGGTAACCTCGGCGCCGATGCGGATGATGCCATCGCTATCCAGGTTCATGAGGACGTCGTCGGAGGCGTTCGGAATGTCGCGGGTTATCTCCTCGGGGCCTAGCTTGGTGTCCCGCGCCTGGACCTCGTACTCCTCGATGTGGATCGAGGTGAGCACGTCGTCCTTGACGATCCGCTCGGAGATGATGATCGCGTCCTCGAAGTTGAACCCTTCCCACGGCATAAACGCCACGAGCATGTTCTTTCCCAGAGCAAGCTCGCCCTGGTCGGTCGAGGACCCGTCGGCCAGTACTGTCCCGGCCTGGACCTCCTCGCCCTCCTTGACGAGCGGTCGCTGGTTGACGCACGTGCCCTGGTTGGAACGGGCGAACTTGCGCAGGCGATACTCGTCTGTCTCGCCGTGCTCCCGGCGTACCGTGATTTTCTCGGCCACGACCCGCTCGACGGTGCCGGCGTTGCGCGCTATGAGCACGTCGCCGGTATCGGTCGCCGCCCGGAACTCCATCCCGGTGCCGACGTACGGAGCCTGGCTGCGGAGCAACGGAACGGCCTGCCGCTGCATATTCGCGCCCATGAGCGCCCGGTTGGCGTCGTCGTGCTCGAGGAACGGGATGAGCGCCGTCCCAACGCTAACCATCTGAACCGGATCGACGTCCACGTAGTCGACCAGATCCGGCGACACGGACGCAACCTCGCCGCCGCGCATCCGCGCCAGGACGTTCTCAGCGGTGATCCTACCCGTCCCGTCCTCGACCGGCGTGTTGGCCTGGGCGATCGTGAACTCCTCCTCCTCATCGGCGGAGAGGTACTCGATCTCGTCGGTGACGGCGCCATCGCGAACCTTGAGGTACGGCGTCTGCACGAAGCCGTAGTTGTCTACCGTCGCGTAGGTCGAGAGCGATCCGATGAGACCGATGTTCGGACCCTCCGGCGTCTCGATGGGGCACATCCGCCCGTAGTGCGTCGGATGCACGTCGCGCACCTCTATGGGAGCCCGCTCGCGAGAGAGACCGCCCGCGCCCATCGCGCTCAAGCGCCTGCGGTGAGAGAGACCGCTCAACGTGTTCGTCTGATCCATGAACTGCGAGAGCTGCGAGGAGCCGAAGAACTCCTTGATCGCCGACGCAACCGGCTTGGTGTTGACCACGCTCTGCGGCGTGATGGTGTCGGTGTCCTGCGTGGTCATCCGCTCGCGCACGACCCGCTCCATGCGGTACATCCCGATCCGGAACGCTTCCTGCACGAGCTCTCCCACAGTCCGCAACCTGCGGTTGCCGAAGTGCTCGTACTCGTCAAGCTTGGCCCGAACCCGCTCGTAGTTGATCCTGCCGAACTCCTCGTCCTCGGCGAGCCCCTCGGCGGTCTCGATGAGACGCTTCAAGAGAGCCTGGATATCCTCGATGGTGAGCGTGTATGTCTTGCCGTCGATGTCGACCTTGAGCTTCTTGTTGACCTTGTAACGTCCCACCTCGGAGAGGTCGTAGCGTTTTGGATCGAAGAAGAGCCCGTTGACCAGGTTCTCGGCGTTCTCGAGGTTGACCGGCTCCCCGGGCCGCTGCCGCCGGAAAACCTCCAGAAGCGCCTCCTCCCTGGAAGCGGTATCGTCCTTCTCCAGAGTATTGCGCAGAAGCCAGGAACCCTCGAAGCGCTGGAGCAACTCCTCCGGACCACCCATCCCGAGAGCCTTGAGCAACACGGTGACCGGCAGCTTACGCTTCCTGTCTATGCGGACGGAGACGTACCCCTTGGTCTCGACCTCGAACTCGAGCCAGGATCCCCGGCTCGGCATGAGGCTCGCCGTGAGGACCTGCTTGCTGGCGTCCTTGGGCTCCATGATGTACGCCCCGGGCGACCGCACGAGCTGCGTAACCACGACCCGCTCGGTTCCGTTGATAACAAAGGTCCCCGAATCGGTCATGAGCGGGAAGTCCCCCATAAAGACGTCCTGCTCCCGAAGCTCCCCGGTCTCCTTGATAATGAAGCGAACCTTCACGAACAGGGGCGCGGAGTAGGTCTTATCCTTGGAGACACACTCCTCGATGGAGAAGGGAGGCTCGTCGAAATGGGCCTCCCCGAACTCCACGGCATAAGAACCTGTGTAGTCTTCTATAGGAGAGATATCAGTGAGCGTCCGCTGAATACTCTCGTTGAGGAATTTCTCGAAAGAGGTACGCTGAATCTCTATAAGATTGGGTAGAGCAAAATTAGTCTGCATCCGGGCGTAAGGGTGGCGCTGCCGGCGCACAATGGGGGTCACCAAGTTAGCTCTCCTCCACGGGTAATTGTTGAAAAACGGCTGAACACGCAATGAAGTATCTTACCTCCCAACCTACGAGAAGTCAAGACACTTGGCGGTGAGTAAATTAAATTCGGTGACGATCCTGGCGAATCGACGTCCGCCAGTGTAGCACTATTCGTGGCTGCCAACAATCAGTCAACAACTGTAAGCAAAACGATGTCCGAAGATGTCACGCAAGGGAGCGCCCCCGCCGTTGAGCAGCGAGGGCGCTCCGGGCACCGCGACGATCAGCTGACTGCCGAAAGCTAATCGCTAGCGGCTACTTCAACTCGACGGTAGCGCCAGCCTCCTGGAGCTTGTCCCTGAAGGCCTCGGCGTCTTCCCTGGAGAGGGCCTCCTTGACGGGGTTCGGGGCATCGTCCACGAGCGCCTTCGCCTCCTTCAGGCCCAGACCAGTGGCCGCGCGGACCTCCTTGATGACCTGGATCTTCTTGGCGCCCGCCTCCTGGAGCACGACATCGAACTCGATCTGCTCTTCCTCGGCCGCCGCGGCGCCGTCCGCACCCGCGGCGGTTGCGGCGGGGGCCGCCGCAACCGCAGTCGCCGACACGCCAAACCTCTCCTCCAGCTCTTTCACCAACTCCGAGAGTTCGAGAACGGTCATGTTCTCGATGGTCTCCATCAACTCTTCTTTATTTACAGCCACTTCAAGTCCTCCTGACTCTGCCGTTTACCGTTTGCTGCCTGCTACTACTTTACTGCTCGGCCTGCTTCTGCTCGGCGATCTGGCCGAGCGCGACCACAAGGCCCTGGACGGTGTTGTTCAGCACCGTGACAAAGCCCGTGAGCGAGGACGAGATACCCCCGACCACCTGGGCGAGCAACTGCTCACGTCCAGGCAGCCTGCTCAGGGCCACGACCTCCGCCTCGTCCAGCACACGGCCGCCTTCGAGAAGACCGCCCTTCAGCACGAACGACTCGACCTGATCCGCGAACTCCGCCATCAGCTTCGCGCCCACGACCGGGTCTTCGGAGAAGGCTATCGCCGTCGGTCCCACGAGCAGGTCGTCCAGGCCCTCTACACCCGCCTGGTCGGCCGCCCTCTTCGTAAGAGTGTTCTTGGCGACCACGAAGTCCACGCCCGCCTCGCGGCTGCGCGCCCGAAGCTGGTTGCTCTGGGCCACGTTGATGCCCTTGTAGTCAACCAGCACCACGGCGCTATCCTTGAGCTTCTCTGCGAGATCCTCGATCACCCGCGCCTTATCTTCCCGTTTCATGCCTCAAACTCCTCTGCTACGAATTAAACCCCGGGCCGCAGGCACCCGGGGCTCTGTAGAGCTCGAATATCTCTGCGACCTCGGCCGGATGATTAAACCCTGTAGAGGGTCCCGGCTGTCTCTGGCCTCTATCTCTTGTTAAGCGAGAGAGATACTAATCCTTCTCGGCTGAAGGGTCAACCTTGATGGATGGTCCCATCGTGGTCGAGATGGCTATGGACTTGAAGTACCGGCCCTTGACCGGCGCCGGGCGCACTCGCTGCAACTCGTCGCGCAGGGCGAAGTAGTTCTCGACCAGCCTGTCCACGTCGAACGACTGCTTGCCGATTATGCCGTGGATGATTCCGTACCGGTCGACCCGGTACTCGACCTTGCCGCGCTTTATGTCCTCGACCGCTCGCCCGACGTTCGGTGTAACCGTCCCGCTCTTCGGGTTTGGCATAAGGCCACGCGGACCCAGGATCTGGCCGAGCCTGCCAACCACCCTCATCTGGTCCGGCGTCGCCACCGCGACATCGAAGTCCATATAGCCCTCGCTCTGAATACGCGCCGCCAAGTCCTCGGAGCCGACGATGTCCGCCCCGGCCTCCTCGGCCTCCCGGGCGTTCTCTCCCTCCGCAAAGACCGCGACCCGACGCGTCTTGCCGGTGCCGTTCGGGAGCATGAGCGTCCCACGAACCATCTGGTCCGCCTTACGCGGGTCTACGTTGAGGTTGACGTGGACCTCGACACTCTCGTCGAACTTCGCCCCGTCCAGGCCCTCGAGGAGCTCCAGCGCCTCGCGCGGACGGTAGAGCTTCTCCCGGTCGATCTGCTGCCTCTGCTCTAGTAACCTCTTAGCCATTTACCGTGATCCCCATGCTCCTGGCCGTCCCCTCGACTATCTTTACGGCGCCCTCTACATTGGCGGCGTTGAGGCCCGGCATCTTGGTCCTCGCTATCTCTTCGACCTGCGACCGGCTAACCGCGCCTACCTTGGCCCGGTTCGGCTCACCGCTACCCTTATCGAGGCCCGCCGCCTGCTTGAGCAGGAACGCCGCGGGCGGCGTCTTGGTCACGAATGTGAACGAGCGGTCCTCGTACACCGTGATCTCCACCGGGACCACCTGGCCCATCTGGTCACGCGTGGCGTCGTTAAACTGCCGCACGAACTCCCCGATGTTCACCTGCGCCTGTCCCAGCGCCGGACCGACCGGCGGCGCCGGGTTGGCCTGTCCGCCCGTGATCTGCAACTTCAGCTTGCGCGCGACGCGCCTGCCGCGCCCACGTCCTCTGCCCATATTAGTCCTTTCCTAACCGTTTGATTAAAGTTAAAGCTTCGCGACCTGGCTAAAGGAGAGCTCGACCGGCGTCTCACGCCCGAAGATCGAGACGAGCACCTTCAATCTCAACTGGTCCACGTTTATCTCGGAGATCACACCCGTAAAGTCCGCGAGCGGACCGGCGATGACCTTGACGGTCTCTCCGACGGAGTAGTCCACTGTGGTCTTGATCTTCTCGCGCGCCTCCGCAGCCTCGCCCGGACGCAGCAACCTCTCGACCTCCGCGCGGCTCAGGGGAAGCGGCTTGTCACCGTTGCCGACGATCTGGGTAACGCCCGGGGTGTGACGGACGAGGCGCCAGGTATCGTCGTTCAAGTCCATGTTCACCAGGATATAGCCCGGAAACTGGCGCTGGATCGTGGGGACCTTCTTGCCATCCTTGATCTCGATGACGCTCTCGGTCGGTATGCTGATCTCACCGAAGTGCCGCTTCAGACCGAAGGAATCTATGCGGCGCTCCATGGTGACGCGCACCTTGTTCTCATGCCCCGAATACGTATTGACGACGAACCACTTCTTCAAAGCTACAACCCTCTACTACGTAAATATGAGCCTGGCGAGATACTGGAAGATAAAGTCCCAGAAGGCCACGTACAACGCGAGCGTCACTACGATGATCACGACCACCGCCGTGCTCTGCTGGAGCTGGTCACGGTTTGGCCAGTTGACACGTTTGAGCTCCCCCCGGACCTCACGGGCGAACTTTACGGCCCCGCTACCGAAACGGCGCTTCTCTTTTTCCTGGGCTTTGCCCCTACCGCCGCCCTTATCCGCGGTAGCGCCCCGTCTGTTGCCCATCGTTTCCTCGCCTCTTTTGATTTCTGAGAGCAGGGCAGGAGGGACTCGAACCCACGACCTGCGGTTTTGGAGACCGCTGCTCTACCAACTGAGCTACTGCCCTCTGCCTACCTGGTCTCCCGGTGCAGCGTGTGCCGCTTGTCCCAGGGACAGTACTTCATCAACTGGATGCGATCCGGAGTGTTCCGCCGGTTCTTCCTACTATGGTAGTTGCGGCGCTTGCACTCCTCGCATGCCAGCGTTACTAATTGTCGCACAACAATCCTCCAAATCACAGGGGCGAGACGCCTTCCCACCCCCATATTAATGACAAGCCGCTACGCTTACTCTACGATCTCGGTAACGACGCCAGCACCCACGGTCCTACCACCCTCGCGTATCGCGAAGTTCAACCCCTCGTCCATAGCTATCGGTGAGATCAACTCCACGTTCATCACCGTGTTGTCCCCCGGCATCACCATCTCTACTCCCTCTTCTAGCCTTATCTCCCCCGTCACGTCCGTCGTCCTGAAGTAGAACTGCGGCCGGTAGTTACTGAAGAACGGCGTGTGGCGTCCCCCCTCTTCCTTGGAAAGTACGTAAACTTCGGCCTTGAACTTCGTGTGCGGCGTTATGCTCCCCGGCTTTGCCAGCACCTGCCCACGCTCTATGTCCTCGCGCTTTACTCCTCGAAGCAGTGCTCCTATATTGTCCCCGGCCTGCGCCTTGTCCATCGACTTGTTGAACATCTCCACACCCGTTACTACAGTCTTACGGGTTGGCCTTATCCCTACTACCTCTATCTCCGTGTTTAGCCCTATCTCTCCGGCCTCTACACGCCCCGTGGCTACAGTCCCCCTACCCTGGATCGTGAAGACGTCCTCTACGGCAAGCAAGAACGGTCGGTCTATAGCACGCTCGGGCTCGGGCACGTAGGAGTCTACAGCCTCCATAAGCGCCATGATCGCCTCCTCGCCGTACTCCCCTTCATCCCCCTCTAGAGCCCGTAGAGCACTGCCTATGACCACCGGTACGTCATCACCCGGGAAGTCATACTCTGAGAGTAGCTCCCTAACCTCCATCTCGACTAGCTCAAGTAGCTCCGGGTCATCGACCATGTCAGCCTTGTTCAAGAACACCACTATGTAGGGTACTCCCACCTGACGCGCCAAGAGGATGTGCTCCCTGGTCTGGGGCATCGGGCCATCGGCCGCACTTACCACGAGGATAGCCCCATCCATCTGGGCGGCACCGGTGATCATGTTCTTCACGTAGTCGGCGTGTCCCGGGCAGTCAACGTGGGCGTAGTGGCGGTTAGGAGTAGCGTACTCCTGGTGAGAAGTAGCGATGGTAATACCGCGCTGGCGCTCCTCGGGGGCGTTGTCTATCTGGTCGAAGGCAACTATCTTGTTGGCGGGATCATCACTGACCCTCTTAGCCAAGACCTTCGTAATAGCCGCGGTAAGGGTCGTCTTGCCGTGGTCTACGTGCCCTATCGTACCTATGTTCAGGTGCGGCTTGTTCCTCTCAAATCTGCCCTTTGCCACTACGCTCCACGTCCTTTCTATTTCTCATTCACCGGGATACGAGGAAGTAGCGGTGGCAGGACTCGAACCTGCGACACGCGGATTATGATTCCGCTGCTCTAACCGACTGAGCTACACCGCCACGTCTTATGTCAAGGATCGGCGCCGCGGCCTCGCCTCCGCGGCGCCGATCCCAGAGCTCCCGATCGGATTTGAACCGATGACCCCTTCCTTACCATGGAAGTGCTCTACCACTGAGCTACAGGAGCATATTCTGTTCGGTGGGGGCGGGAGGATTCGAACCTCCGTAGGCTAAGCCGGCAGGTTTACAGCCTGCTCCCTTTGGCCGCTCGGGCACACCCCCCACGGACGCCCGAAAACCATTCGCCTCCGACGCTTACATATGGTAGCAAACGCCCCGCACTTTTCAACAGACCACAGTCTATCTGCCCCCCGCAAGGATCGCTAGAGGCTCTCCATACCCTCGCACGCAATCTTCCACTATAGCGGTAGTCATTGCAGTTGGGCCACCTCTGTTACGCCGACTTTAGAGAGGGACACGGAGCGCATCGGGACTCCCGCTACATCGGTAGCTATATCGGTACTGAGCAGGGCAAGGCTTGGGGGTCCAATGTCATTGCATGCCGCTATAAATCAGGCGATCCGCTAGCATAGGAGTTTAGAAACAACCCGACGAAGTTGACCCACAATAGCGCTTCTACACACCCACTAAAGTCAGTCTCGCTCTATCTCGTTTGGGCTGTTCCCACCGCTCCCTAGCCTGACTTCAGATAAAAGAATAGGCTCCGGCTAAATAAGCACTACTCCAATCCAGAAGACTGCCCAGAGATAGGCTTGTGCCTTCTAACTCATGTTCTCTTCCGCGCCCGCTATGTGATCATGAAGAGCCTGAGAAGGGATTCGAACCCCCGACCTGCCGCTTACAAGGCGGCTGCTCTACCACTGAGCTACTCAGGCGTAGCAGCTGTCAGCTAGCCAGTACGCCATCATGTTAACAGGTGGTAGTTTCACTAAGGGTTCGACGAATAGGAGAGTTGAGATGGTGTCGGGAGCTCTTGCTGACAAGAAGGTCACGATACTACTCCCGACCTTCGGCCTCGCGGCGGAGCTTCTCTAGAGACTGCAGGGCTTCCGGGGAGAGGCGGTCGGAGACGCGGGCGCGGAAGGGGACGTCGGGGGTACGGGTGAGAGCGGGGAGCTCATCGAGGAGGTCCCCGAACTCGCGCGGGACAGAGCGGGCAGCCCCGCTTGCAAGGGCGGCGCGCTGCAGGGCGAAGTCGGCGGTGCAGACAGTGTAAGCGTTGCCGCCGTTCCTGATCAGACGCTCTATGACGTCGTCGGCTGATTCGCCGGGGGCACTGTAGATGATACGGACTGCCCCTCCGGCCCGGAGCTCTGTACGGCCGGGATCAGGGCTCCGGGCCGCATCGAAGACGGCTATTATCTTTCTGCCCGTCCATCCTGCCGCCTTGAGGGCGTCGTTGATGAGGAGCTCGCGCGAGCAGTCGAGGCCGCCGGTCTTTCGCGTCGCGTAACGCTCCAGGGCGCCGACGAGGTTGTAGCCGTCCAGGATCAGGAACCGGTTCATCCCCGCTGCAGCCTCGCCTCGTAGAGCAGGACCGCCGCCGCCACCGAGACGTTCAAAGAGGAGACTGCCCCGCACATCGGGATGGAGACTGCCCCGTCGCACCCCTCGCGCACGAGCCGCCTGACGCCGCGCCCCTCACTCCCGAGCACGAAGGCGACCGGCCCCGAGAGGTCGAGGTCCGTATGTGCCGGAGCGCCTCCGCCCTCGGCGGCATAGGCCCACACGCCGGCCTCCTTCATCCTCTCCAAAGCCCGCCGCAGGTTCGTCTCCCGCGCTACGGGGACGTGCTCGCTCGCCCCCGCGCTCGCCTTCACGGCGGCGGGCGTCACGCCGACGGCCCGATCCTTCGAAATCACCACTCCACTCGCCCCGGCCCCGTCCGCCACCCGAAGCACCGCCCCGAGGTTGCGCGGGTCCGTGACGCTGTCGAGGACGACCACGAGCGGTTCGGGGACGGCGAGGATCTCCCCAAGCCCGGAGTAGGGGTAAGGTCCCACCCGGGCCGCCACGCCCTGATGCACACCTCCTCGGGCGAGCTCCTCGATCCGTTGACGAGGGGCGTGCTTTACGGGTACCCCTCGGGCGGCGGCCTCAGAGGCGACACCCTTCTCCCCAACCGCGTCCAGAACCTCGAAGACCTCCCGGCGCTTGCTCCGAAGGGCCTCGACCACGGGCCGAACACCGTAGACGATCTCCGCCATAAAAGTCTGTTACCGGCGGCTCACGATAGGGCCTTCGGGGGTGTCCTCGATGACCCACCCTTCGGCCTTGAGCTCGTTGCGCAACCGGTCAGCAGTGGCCCAGTTTCTGGCCTTGCGGGCCTTCTCCCGCTCAACCGCCCGTCTCAAGACACCGTCGCCCGGCTCACCCTCATAGCGGACGCAAATCCCTTGCTCGGCGTCTAGAGTCTGAAGGAAACGAACCTCCGTATAAAGGTTTACTTCCTCTCTAGAGAAAAAGCCTAAGACAACAAGAACTTCTTCTATTTCTTTCGCAAGCGACTTAAATTTTCGCACTGCTTCAGGTCGGACAGCGGTTTCCTGCCCCGCGCGCCCTGTGACCTCGAAAAGCACCGCAATTGCTTCAGAAGTATTGAGATCGTTTCGCATCGCTGCATCGAAGCCCCCTTTGAGTTCCACGGCGAGTTCGTAAGATAAGTTGGAGGAGGTTTCAGAAGCTGAAAAGCGTTGCCAAAGGCGTAAGAGTCGTTCCCAAGCACGTCGCTTCTCCTCCAGGATCTCCTTGGAGTAGTCTATGGGCTGTGAGTAGTGGCTCTGCAAAATCCACATCCTCAAGGCGTTGCGCCCGTATAGCTCCACGGCCCGCTCCACGTCGAGGATGTTGCCTAAAGACTTGGCCATCTTGTTGCTGATCTGGCCCTTCACCGCGAGGTTGACCATCCCGTGATGAGCCCAGGCGCGGACGAAGGTGTGCTCCGGGTGGGCGCCGGCGCTCTGGGCGAGCTCGTTCTCGTGGTGCGGGAAGCGCAGGTCGTCGCCGCCGCCGTGGATGTCCGCCCCTTCGGGGAGATGCTTCTCGACCATCGCCGAGCACTCGATGTGCCAGCCTGGCCGTCCAGGTCCCCACGGACTCTCCCAGGAGGGCTCACCGAGCTTGGACGCCTTCCACAGCGCGAAGTCCAGAGGGCTCTTTTTATGTCCCGTTACGCCCTTCTCCGTCTCACGCATCTCCTCGGGACGCTGTTTACTTAGAGACCCGTAGGACGGGTAGCTAGCGACGTCGTAGTAGACGTCGCCGTTGCCGGGGGCGTAGGCGTGACCCTTCTCGATCAGCTCTTCTATCAATGAGATCATCTCGGGGATGTGCTCGGTGGCGCGCGGCTCGATATCCGGGAGGTTGACGCCGAGGAGCTTCAGGCGCTCGTGGAAGGAGTCCGTGTAGCGGCGCACGATCTCCTCCCACGAGACGCCCTCCTCGTTTGCCTTGTTGATGATCTTGTCCTCGATGTCCGTGATGTTCTGTACGAAGGTGACGTAGTAGCCCCGACTTCTCAGATACCTCACAACCACGTCCCAGAACAGCGGTGCCCGCGCGTTGCCGATGTGGATGTGGTTGTACACCGTCGGGCCGCAGACGTAGAGCCCGACTCTCCCGTTCTCCCCGACCTCGACCTCTCTACCGCTCAAAGTGTCCCGTACCAGTAAGCTCATGCCCCTAGTCTAGCCTCTCGCGCCCGCTCTATCCGGGCCTTTGCTTCCTCCACCCCGAGTACCGCGAAGAGGTACGCCATCTCCGGCCCTCGGTCCCGGCCCGTGAGCGCGAGCCGCAAGGGATGCAACAGGTCACGCGTCTTGATGCCCTTCTCCTTCGTCCAGGCCCGCAGCTCACCTACGAGCTCCCTGGCCTCCTCCAGGTCCTCCAGCCCCCGGCCCTCCAGCACCCTTTCGGCGTACGCGTAAACTTCCGCGCTCAACTCCGGCAGCTCGCGAACGAAGCCGTAGGGGTCCACGGGACCCGTAAGCTCGCACAGCAAGCGCGGCGCGTCCGCGAATACCCGCATCTCCTCCCGGATCGCTTCGACCGCGATCAACTCCCGCCCCTCCGGCAACGACTCATCGAGGAAGGGTACGAGGCGCCGGTACAAATCCTCTACCGGCAGCGCCCGGATAGAGCGAGCGTTTACGAAGAGGAGACGCCCCGGATCGAAGGTAGCGGGACTCGCGCCGAGGCGTGCCGGGTCCCACTCTCGCGCGAGCTCGTCGAGCCCCGAAAACTCTTCCCTGCCCTCCGGGTGCGACCAGCCCAGCAGGGCAAGGTAGCCTAGGAGTGCCTCGGGCAGGTAGCCCTCACTCCTGTTCTCCGCGACACTCGCGGCGCCGTGGCGTTTCGAGAGCTTTCTGCCGTCAGGACCGAGGATCAAACCGAGGTGGACGAACTCGGGCTCGGTCTCTCCCAGAGCCCGATAGAGGAGCGCCTGACGGGCGGTGTTGGAGATGTGCTCCTCGCCCCGGATGACGTGACTTATGCACATCGCCGCGTCGTCCACGGCCGCCGCGAAATTGTAAGCGGGGGACCCGTCGGACTTGCGTATCACGAAATCCTCGACGTTCGTGATACGAATCTCACCGCGCAACCCGTCCTGGAAGGTCCCGCTCCTCACCGGAGGCCGGAAGTACAGCGCCCTCCGGCCAGCCTCGTCAGCCGCCTCGTAGGCTAGTCCCGCCTCCACGAGCCGCCCTGCCGCCTCCTCGTAAAGCTCTCCCCGTTCGCTCTGATGGTACGGTCCCTCGTCGAAGGAGAGGTCGAGCCATTCGAGGTCTTCTAGCTGGGCGCGTTCGAACTCCCTAGAGCTGCGTACCCGGTCGGTGTCCTCGATCCGCAGGACGAGCCTGCCACCATAATGGCGGGCAAAGAGGTAGTTGAAGAGTGCGGTGCGAGCGCCACCGAAGTGGAGCATCCCCGTGGGGCTCGGCGCGAAGCGCGTCCGGACCTCGCTACCGTCCAATATACCGCCGGCTCTCCAGGAGGCACACGGCCTGAGCAGCTATCCCCTCGCCGCGCCCCGTAAAGCCGAGACGTTCAGAGGTCGTACCGCGCACGCCGACACGCGGCGGCTCGATGCCCAGAGCGCCGGCCAGATTACTCTTCATCTCGTCGCGGCAATCTCTTATCTTCGGGCGTTCACAGATCACGACGGCGTCTACGTTCGCTACCTCCCAGGACTCGCCGACGACCGCCCGGACCATGCGCAGGAGCTCTATGGAATCGGCGTCTTTGAACTTCTCGTCGGTGTCGGGGAAGTAGTGGCCGATGTCTTCGAGGCCGGCGGCGCCCAGCAGGGCATCGGTGACGGCGTGAGCGAGGACGTCGGCGTCGGAGTGGCCGAGGAGGCTCTTCTCGAAATGGATCTCGACGCCCCCGAGGATGAGCTTGCGCCCGGCATCCTCCACGAGGGCGTGAACGTCAAAGCCCAACCCCACCCGGAAGCTCAGCTTCGCGCCCCTGAGCTCATACCTGCACGGGCGGTGAGGATCGCCTCCGCAAGCACCAGGTCCTCGGGCGTGGTCAGCTTTATATTGGTCTTCTCGCCCGCCACCAGGAGCACCCTTCCTCCGGCCGCCTCAACGAGTGAGGCATCGTCGGTCGCGGCGCGCAGCCGCTCTTCGGGACCGCCGTGGAGGTCGCGGAACGGGCCGAGCCTGAAGGCCTGCGGGGTCTGAACGGCGTGGAGCCTCACCCTATCGAGGGTCTCCACGACGTCGCCATCTTCGGCTACCTTGATGGTGTCCGAAACGGGGAGCGCGGGGACCACCCCGTCGGCGCCTGATACACCGATAGTCGTTACGACACGCCGGATGAGATCCGGGGTGAGGAGGCAGCGGGCCCCGTCGTGGACCAGTACGACGGTTGAGGAGTCTTCTTCGAGCAGCGCGAGCCCATTGCGGGTCGAGAACGAGCGCCTCTCTCCGGGCGGTGTACAGTCGGCATACTTGCTTATACCGTACTCTTGGACCAGCCCCTCTACTCGCTGACGATCACCGACCACGTAGATGCGGGCCACCTCGGGGGTCTCCTCGAAGGCGCGTAAGGCGTAGGAGAGAGCGGGACGTCCGAGCAGGTCTAAGAATTGCTTGGGTTGGCCCATCCTGCTCCCGGCCCCGCCCGCGAGCAGGAGCGCTACGGCGAGGGTCGCCGCGGCGGGAACCGCGAAGGACCTGGAAGAAAGAGAGGTTATCCGGCCCCGTCCTTCAGGGCTTCGTCGATCAGCTTCTCGGCCTCCGCCACCCCGATGCTCCTGGCAAGCGCTATCTCGGAGGCCAGAATCTGGCGCACCTTCATCAGCATGTTGCGTTCGCCGGTCGAGAGGCTGTTCCCCGCGTTGTGGACGGAGAGGTTCCTCACCACCTCGGCGACCTGTTCTATCTCGCCGCTCTTTATCTTCTCGCGGTTGTGCTTGAGACGGTGATTCCAGTTGGAGGGCATGTCCGTCGCCTCGCCGGCGAGCACCTTGAACGCCTCCTCGACCTGCTCCTCGCCGCCACAGGCCCGCAGATCCGTGTCGTCGTCGGCGGGGATGCTGACCGTGAGCTCTGTGTCCGGCAGGTACACAACGTAGTAGCGTCTCACCTCGCCGAGTATGGACTTCTCCTCCACCCCGGAGATACACCCCGCGCCGTGGTTCGGGTAGACCACCATGTCCCCCTCAACGAATGTCGGGCGGATCCCGTCTCCGTCCATGTTACCGTTGGTCTCGTTCACCTTATAACACCTCTCCAGAACTTTCCAAGCTGCGCTGCCGTCTAAGGTTTCGCCGGATGGCCCTCGCGCGCGCCTGACCCACGCCCTCCACGTCATCGAGGTCCTCCTCGGTCGCTTCCAGCAGATCCTTCAGGGAGCCAAACTCTTCTATGAGCTTCTCGGCCACCCTGTTCGGCAGACGCGGGACGCGCACCAATTGTCTGTAGCCCCGCGGTTTCAAGAAGAACTCTTCGAGAGAACCAGTGGAGCCGTAGCCCAGGATCTGGGCTAGAAGTACCGGTTCGGAGACCTCCTCGCTGTAGAGCTCGTGCAGGCGAGTCCGGATCTTCTTGTAACTCATCCCCTCGGCGGAATAATCCCGGACGATGGCCTCGTACTGCTCGGGGACGTGGTGGAAGGCCTGTTCGAGTTGCATCTCCACGAGCCGCCCCTCACGCCCGAGCTCTCTGACGTAATTCTCTATCTCCGCCGCTATACGCGCGGTGTACTCGAAGGTGGCGACCGCGCCGACCACTTCCCTCAAGGTCACGACCCCGTCATACTCGTGCACCGTGAGCACGCGCGCCTCCTCGCGCAGGCGCCGGGTGAACTTCTCCAGGGTCGCGAGCGCCGAGTCGGCCTTCGAGAGCACGACGCCTATATCCTCCAGAACGTGCGGCCCGTATGATCCCCGGTACAGGCTGACGACCCCGCGCCGCTCTGAGAGGACAACGACGAGGTCACCGGTCTGCTGGGCGGTGCGATGGCCGGCGATGTGGCGCATACCCGTCTCCTCCGAGGGGAGCGTCGGGTCGGGGTTTAGCTGGACGTTCGCGTAGTGTATGTAGGAGACGTCCGGCGAGACGATGAGGGCGCCGTCCATCTTGGCGAGCTCGTAGAGGCGCATCGGGGTGAACTCGACCTCGATCTTCATCCCCCCCGAGATCAAACCCATCATCTCCAGCTTACGCGGGTTGGCGACCACTACCAGGGCGCCGTTGCGGGCCCATATGATGTTGTCTATCGCCTCGCGCAACTCGGTCCCTGGAGCTACGAACGCAAACGCACCGGCCAGCTCGACCGGGACGTCCCACCTGGGGCTCAACTTAACGCCGCCCCTACGGCCTCCTCTAGCGTCCTCACCTCTAACACCGCAACCTCCACCTTCTCGGTCCGTCCATTTCCCCCGCCGCTCCGCGGACCCTCGGACGCGCCTTCTGGAGTGATTATACGCTTGAAACCGAGCTTTAGTAGTTCGGCGACGCGCCGAGGCCCCCCGGAGACGAACCTCACGTCCCCCGTGAGCCCCACCTCGCCGAAAACCGCCGCCCCCGGCTCCACTGGTCTATCACGCAACGCGGACGCTATCGCTAGAGCCACCCCGAGATCAGCCGCCGGCTCCTCGACCCGCACTCCCCCAGTCACGTTCACGTACACGTCCTGGTCCCCGAGCACGAGCCCCGCCCGGCGGGAGAGAACCGCGCATAACATGTTCACCCTCCCGACCTCGATCCCGTTTACAACCCTCCTCGGCACCGCGAGCGGGCTCGGCACGACCAGACTCTCTATCTCCACTAACATCGGCCGCGTCCCCTCGAGTAGACACACCGTAACCACTCCCGGCGGCGTCCCCCCCTCCCGCGTGGAGAGAAAGAACGCCGAAGGGTCCTCGACCTCGACCATCCCCGTTCCCGTCATCTCGAAGACCCCAACCTCGTTAGTCGAGCCGAAGCGGTTCTTCAACGCCCGCAGCACCCGGAAGGACTGGTATCTATCCCCCTCGAACTGGAGCACCGTGTCCACCATGTGCTCCAGCACGCGCGGTCCCGCTATAGAGCCGTCCTTCGTCACGTGCCCTACCAGGAAGACCGCTATCCCCTCCGCCTTCACGAGCCGCATGAGCCGGGCGGCCGTCTCCCGAACCTGTCCCACCCCCCCCGGCGCCCCCGTAAGCTCCGGCGAGTAGAGCGTCTGGATCGAGTCGACCACCACGACCCTGGGCCGCTCCTCCAGAATCGTCGCCTCTATAACGTCCACGTCCGTCTCGGAGAGCACCCGGAAGCTGGCATCCCCAACCCCGAGTCTCCGCGCGCTCAGGGCGACCTGCCGGGTAGACTCTTCACCCGAGACCATCAAACAACCCTCGCCCAAATTCCCCATCACCTGCAAGAGCAACGTGCTCTTCCCAACCCCAGGCTCCCCGCCGACGAGCACCAGCGAGCCCGGCACGATGCCGCCCCCCAGCACCCGATTCAGCTCCCCGACCCCCGTGTCGATCCTGCCGCCCTCGCGCTCCGCCCGCACCTCGTTTAGGGAGAAGGTGACGCCCGCCGTCCGCCCCAGCGTCTTCGCGTTTGCCACCCGCGCCGCGAATCCGACGGCCTTCTTGTCCTCCTGCATCTCCTCGACGAACGTACTCCACTCCCCGCAATCTGGGCATCGACCGAGCCACTTCGGCTCTGCGTGACCGCAGTTAGAGCAGATGAATTGAGTCTTGGTAGCCATGTTTCTATTGTACGAGATAGGCTAGAAAGAACAGCAAGTAAAAACCGGGGCGCTCACGCGCCCCGGCCCGGTAGAGTTGTTGTTCTCTGGGTACTACTTCTCGAGTTGCACGACCTCGGTGGGTTTGGTAACCCTGATATCCACGATAGACTCGTCCTCGGAGATATCGTCGAAAGAGATATCGTTAGGCTCGATGATGATCTTCGAGCCGTCGGGGATCTCGCCCTTCAGGATCATCTCGCTCATCGGGTCCTCGATCATGCGCTGCAGCACGCGGCGCAAAGGCCTGGCACCGAACGCCGGATCGTAGCCGGCCTCCGAGAGCTTATCGAGGGCCTCGGTGGTGAACTCGACGGTCACGCCACGCTCTTCGAGTTGCTTGCGCAGGCGCTTGATCTGGATCTCGATGATGTGGCGCATGTCCTCGCGCTCGAGCTTGTGGAAGACGATGGTCTCGTCGATCCTGTTCAACAGCTCGGGACGGAAGATTTTGCGCAACTCGCTCGTGACCCGGCCCTTCATCTCCTTGTAGGAGATACCCTCGTTGCCGCCGCCGAAGCCGAGCGACTGGGTCTTGTTGATGTGCTGCGCACCGACGTTAGAGGTCATGATCAGGACCACATTCTTGAAGTCCACGGTCCGGCCCTGCGCGTCGGTGAGCATGCCGTCCTCAAGGATCTGGAGCATGATGTTGAAGACGTCTGGGTGGGCCTTCTCGATCTCGTCGAAGAGGACCACGCTGTACGGCCTCCTCCTGACCTGCTCGGTAAGCTGGCCGCCCTCGTCGTAGCCGACGTAGCCCGGAGGCGAACCGACTAGCCGCGAGACGGTGTGCCGCTCCATGTACTCGGACATGTCGAGACGTATCATCGAGTCCTGGTCACCGAATAGGTACTCGGCGAGCGTCCGCGCAAGCTCGGTCTTACCGACGCCCGTGGGCCCGAGGAAGACGAACGAGCCGCTGGGACGGTTCGGGTCCTTGATGCCGGCGAACGTGCGCCGGATGGATCGTGAGACGGCCTTGATGGCCTCGTTCTGCCCAACGACGCGGTCGTGCAGCTCGTCCTCCATCTTCAAGAGCTTGGCCGTCTCCTCCTCGGTCATCTTCTTGACCGGGATGCCGGTCCACATGGAGATGATCTCGGCGATCTCGTTCTCACCAATGGAGGCCTGGTGACCGCCGTCGCTGCCGCCCTCGCGCCAGTTCTGCTCTAGCTCGCGGCGCTGTACGGCGAGCTTGCGCTCGTTATCCCTCAAGCGTGCGGCCTTCTCGAACTCCTGGCCGTCGATAGCGGCTTCCTTCTGCGACCGCACATCGTTGAGTTCCTCGTCGATCTCCTTGTAGTACGGCGGGGAGGCCATCGTCTTTATCCGCATCTTCGAGGCCGCCTCGTCCACGAGGTCTATGGCCTTGTCCGGCAGGAAACGGTCTGAGATGTAGCGATCACCGAGCTCCGAAGCGGCCTTGAGAGCCTCGTCGGTTATCTCGATCTTGTGGTGCTGCTCATAGCGGTCGCGGAGACCCTTGAGGATGAGCTCGGTCTCCTCGACCGTCGGCTCCCCGACTTGAATGGTCTGGAACCGGCGCTCCAGCGCCTTGTCCTTCTCGACGTACTTGCGGTACTCGTCAGTGGTCGTGGCGCCGATGACCTGCAACTCGCCACGCGCCAGCGCCGGCTTCAAGATGGAAGCAGCGTCGATGGCGCCTTCGGCCGCGCCCGCACCCACGAGGTTGTGGATCTCGTCGATAAACAGGATGACGTCGCCGTGGTCGGTGATCTCTTTCATGATCTTCTTGAGGCGCTCCTCGAACTCGCCCCTGTACTTGGAGCCCGCGACCAGCGCTCCGAGGTCGAGCGTGTAGACCTCCTTGTCGGCGAGGATGTCCGGTACCCTGTCTTCGGAGATCTCCTGCGCCAACCCCTCGACGATGGCGGTCTTGCCGACGCCTGGCTCGCCGATGATGACGGGGTTGTTCTTGGTACGCCTGACGAGGATCTGCATGATCCTCTCTATCTCCTGTGCACGCCCGATGACAGGGTCGAGCTTGCCCTCCTCGGCGAACGCCGTGAGGTTGCGCCCATACTGGTCGAGCTGGCGTGTCTTGGGCCGCTTGGCCTCCACCCCGCGTCCACCTCCGGCGGCCTCGCCGCCACTCCCGCCGCGGCCCCGCTGCGACCTGCCGCCGCCGAGCATCCGCACGACCTCACGCCGGACCTTGTCCGGCTCCACGCCGAGGTTCGACAGTACACGCGCGGCGACACCCTCAGACTCGCGCACCAGGCCGAGCAGGATGTGCTCGGTGCCGATATAGTTGTGGCCGAGCTGCAGCGCCTCGCGCAACGCCAACTCCAGCACCTTCTTCGAGCGCGGGGTAAACGGCGCCTGGCCGCCCGTCCCCTCCTCGCCGTAACCGACGATGCTCTCGACTTGCTCGCGCACCTCATCGAGGGTAACGTTCAGCGAGCCCAGAGCCCGGGCCGCCACACCCTCGTCCTCGCGGAGGAGGCCGAGCAACAAGTGTTCAGTACCTATGTAGTTGTGGTTGAAGTGGCGGGCCTCTTCCTGGGCGAGCACCACGACCTTGCGGGCCCGTTCGGTAAACCGTTCGAACATTAGATGGAGCCTCCTCTACCCCGAGGGTCCTCTACACCGTATCGAGTGTTGACGTCGGTTCTTCGTACTGTTGATATACGGTCTCTGACAATAACCAGATTATCGAATCCCCCACTCTTACAAACTAAAACCATAAACCTTCTCCTATTAAATACCTATTAAATACCGGCCTGTTGAGATTATACAAAGGTTTTGCCCGAATAGGTGCGCGTTTAGCGCAATGCCCTCCGCCTACCGCTAGATTTAGTGCCGATCCTCCTACGGTACGGACCGATCCTATCTCTCCGTTCCTCCGCCGGTGATGTCCCCTGACACACTCCCAAACCGCTCCCGGACGAAGCCCGCGTCGAGCCCGGCCACGAACGGACCGGCCTTTGGGCCACTCCTCTTGCCGAGAAGGACCGTGTACACCGCCCCGAAGGCAGCTTTTGGCTTGAGGCCCAGCCCCACCGCCGTCCCGTAGAGCAGATTCTGCACCGTGTCCTCGTCCATCCCGTCCTCGATCTTTCCGGCGACCACCCCGAGGTAACGCCGCTGCTCCTCGTCCAGGCTTGCGGCCTCCGAGGGCAGATCTTCGCGCACCCCTAACCGGTACGTCTCCGGCGCCCACCTCTCGGTCCAGTTGTGTGCATAGGCAAGCTCCCGCCGGAGCTTTTCGGTATCCCTCGCGGCCTCCTCGTAGCCGCCCCGGCGGAGCATCCCGGCGGCCCGCTCCACGTCTCCGGCCACGGTCTGGGCGACGGTGACGAGGTGCGCGAAGGGGACGGGTTGGGCCTCCGTCTCGGTCCGGTACTCGTCCATGAAGCGGAGGAAGCCCTCGACAAGGTCCAGGTCGAGGGCGCGGGCGGGGGCGCGGCCGAGGACCATCCGCCTGAGGGCGCCGGGCGGCATGATCTCCAGCATGTCCCGCGGCAGGAGAACGATTCCCTTCGAGCTGCTCATAGCACCCCTGCCCCTTATCTGGATCCACTCGTACTCGTAGCGCCCTGGGACCGGATAATGGAATACCTCCCGCGCCATCCGGTCGGCCGTGTCGGTCGAGCCACCGCGACTCGTGTGGTCCTTGCCAAACGGCTCGAAGGTAACCCCGAGCGCCTTCCACCGCGCCGCCAACTCCACCCGCCACCCGAGCTTCCCCTCGCCCCGTCCGTAGTCCGAGGCCTCCTCCCAATCGTCCTCGTCTACATAGATGACCCTGCTCTCCTCGGGCACGTGCTCCAGGACGCGCCCGCCCAGCCGCCCCGAGGCCATCCGCGGCAGGTAAGGAGACCAGTGCTCGGGCATCTCGCGCCCGCTGACCTCCTGCAAGATATTCTGCAGCTCGTCCGTGTGCTCGATGGCCTCCCGCGTCACCCCGGCGTAGGAGCCGCTCTCGTAGAGCTCGTGCGAGCGGATGACCTCCACGTCCACTTCCATGCTCTCCAGCGCCTCCTCGAAGGGGGCTAGAAAGTGCTCAGCGTAGGAGGCGTGGCAGCCCTCCGGGTCCGGGACGCGCGAGAGGCTGTAGCCTATGTACTCCTTAAAGCTCTCTGGTACGCCGGGTGCGATCTTTCTTAGCGGATCTATCGTGTCCGCGTGAAAGACGAAACGGACCTCTTCGCCGCGAGCCTTCAGGGCGTTCGCGACCGCCTCCGCTACCAGGACCTCGCGCAGGTTGCCAACGTGGATGTTGCCCGAGGGGCTGATGCCGGTCACCACTACATGCGGCCCCGAACCAAGCGAGGCGGCGACCCTCTCGGCCCAGGCGGGGATCTGATAAACAGTGTTGCTCACGCGCGGCTCCACGGAAGACGGATAAAGGGCGTTGGACGGAGGAAGGGGTTGCCGCTCCCCTAGCTTGCGACCTCTACGCTAACGATCTCATACTCGGTAGCGCCCCGGGGGGTGGAGACGGTGACCTTCTCCCCGACGCGGCGCTTCAGGACGGCGCGGCCCACGGGCGAGGCGTGGGAGAGCTTACCGCTCCCGGGGTCCGACTCGTTCGCCCCGACGATCTGGAAGGTCCGCTCCGTGCCCTTGCCGACCACCCTCAGCGTCACGAGGGTACCGAGGTCTACCGCGTCCGTATCAGTGCTGGCAGGGTCCACTATCTTCGCGTTCCTCAGGCGGCGCTGGACCTCGCTGATCCGGCGCTCCAGCAGGTACTGCTCGTTCTTGGCGTCGTCATACTCGGAGTTCTCCGAGATGTCGCCGAACTCCCTAGCCTGCCGGATACGGTCCGCGATCTCCCCGCGCCGGACCTCCATAAGATGATTCAACTCTTCTTGGAGCTTCTGGAAACCTTCCCGGGTAACGAGCTCCTCATTCTTGTCTGTCATAAGCCGGCAGAGTATACGGAAGCGTTACAAAGGTGTCAATAAGAAAAGTTGGCCGGCGCTCAATCAAGTGAAAGCATCGCCTTGTCCGCCAGCTTTCTCCTCTCGCAAGCCGGCTGAAAGCTGACGGCTTTACTGCGCGTTCATCTCGTACAGGACACGCAGGCCCTTGAGGGTCAGATCAGGGTCCAGCGTGCCGATCTCGCGGCAGTGGCGCACGATAGTTCCGGCCGGACCGCCGGTGGCGATTACCTGTAGGGGGCCGGAACCGTCCGCTTCCAGCTCCTCGCGGAAGCGCCGGACCAGGGCATCGATCGCGCCGGCGTAACCGTAGACGAAGCCACTGCGGATCGAGTCGGGGGTGTTGGTGGCTATGGCCTTTGACGGCTCTTCTTCGAGGTCCACGCTCGGGAGCTTGGCGGTACGGGAGACGAGTGCCTCCAGGGAGACGTAGAGGCCAGTGAGTATGGCGCCGCCGAGATAAGCTCCGTCTCCGTCCACGGCCTCGACCGTCGTGGCCGTCCCGATGTCTACAATGATCGCGGGGAACCCGTAGTGGTGTCCGGTGGCGACGGCGTTGACGATGCGGTCCGCCCCCACCGCGGAGGGGTCCTCGTAGCGGTTCTTGAGGCCGGTCTCCATCTCCGCCGTCACCGGGTAGAAGGGGATACCGAGGATCTCCCCGGCGAGGTTCTGGTAAGAGCGGGTCAACCCCGGCACCACGCTCGATACGATCATAGCGTTCAGGTCCTTGAGGCCCAACCCACGCAACCCCAGAAGCCCCGCGCAGACGACCGCGAGCTCGTCGGCGGTACGGTGCCCCTCCGTGGCGAGGCGCCACCGCCCCCGTATCTCTCCCTCCTCGAAGAGCCCCAGTACCGTCTGCGTGTTCCCGATGTCCACCGCCAACAACAAACTACAACCCCTCCCCGAACTCTCTCACTCCGCCTAAGTCCGTCCCGGCCAGTAGCTCTCTGACCGCTCCGCGCCCCGGAATATATACGTCCGGGGCGAGGTCCGCGATCCCCTTGAGGTTGAAGGCCCGCAGAACCCCCGGATGAGGCACCACGAGATCCGACGACCTTTCTATGACCTCTTCGCCAAAGAGCAGGACGTCTACATCCACCGTCCTCGGCAACTTATCCCCCTTCCCACCCCGTCCGAGCGCCGTCTCCACCCCCTGGCAGAAACGCATCAGTTCGATCGCCGGCACACCGCATTTGACTTCCACGATGCAGTTCAGGTAGTCTGGCTGCTCCCCCTCGACCTCTACCGGCGCCGTCTCGTAGACCTTCGAGACCCCGCGCACCTCCACTACCGGCCCGCGCCCCAAAGCCTCCACGGTGCCCCACAAGTACCCCAGCCGGTCCCCAAGGTTGCTCCCCAAACTCAAGAAAGCCCGCGTCACCGGCTGAAGGTCGCCTCCACCGAGACCCCCGAAACCGCGCGCGCGATCGGAACATGTAGTTTGGTGATACAGACGGTAACCTCCCAGATTGCAGGGAAACTGTTCAAAGCGTGCCACCCGACCATACGCATCCCCGTCTCCAGGAGCTGGAACTCCTCTCGCTCCAGTAGTCCAGCCACGTCCCGAAGTACGGCCCCGTAGTCTACGACTTTGCCGAGTTCGTCCCCTTCTTCAGCACGGTACATATACTCCAGATCTACTCGCAAAGCCTGGGGCAAGGCGCGCTCTTCAGCGGTGACACCGCAATGCGCATGGACCAGCAGACCCTCTACCCGCGCCCGGACCATCTCGGTTCGCAAAGTTCGCGCGTACACCGAAGCCTCTAGACTGGCAGCGGGTCGTCTCTCCGTCCTTTGACCGCCAGTGATCTCGACGACCTTACGGCGGACCTTGTCGGGACCGGTGCCGAGGTTCGAGAGGACCCGGACGGCAGCATTCTCAGACTCGCGCACCAGCCCCAAGAGGATATGCTCGGAGCCGACGTGGCGGTGTCCGAGCCGCAACGCCTCCCTCAGAGCGGACTCTAGTACCCTCTTCGAGCAGGAAGCGAACGGCATCTGGTCGCCCGTCCCCTCCTCGCCATAACCGACGATGCTCTCGACCTGCTCGCGCGCCTTATCGAGGGTGACGTTAAGTGAGCCCAGAGCCCGGGCGGCGAGACCCTCATCCTGCCGGAGGAGGCCGAGGAGCAGGTGCTCCGTACCAATATAGTCGTGACCCAAACGCAGACCCTCTTCTTGGGCGAGCACTACGCTCTTGCGAGCTTTTTCGGTAAATCGTTCGAACATCCGCCCGAACCTCCTCTAAAACCACACCCACGCCGGAGATAGTCTAACGTTGCCCAGAGCCGAAGGAGACTAAGCTCGCCGGACGGCCTCCGCCACCTCCAAGGCCTCCCTGTTCGGGCGGACGTCGTGGACCCGGAAGATGCTCGCGCCGCGCTCGTAGGCCATGACGGTGGTAGCCAGAGTGGCGGAGAGACGGGCTTTAGCGTCATCGGAGCTGACAAGCTTCCCGAGGAAGCTCTTGCGCGAGACACCAACCAGCACTGGGAAACCGAGCCCTACTATGGCATCGAGCCGGTCGAGGAGCCTCAGGTTGTGCTTCAGCGTCTTGCCAAAACCGATGCCGGGGTCGAGGATGATGTTCTCCTCCGCGATGTCCGCCGCCATGGCGTATTCCGCTCTCCCCGCCAGGTAGTCCCGGACCTCGCGCACCACGTCCTCGTAGTACGGATTCTTCTGCATGCTCTTGGGCTCGCCGAGCATGTGCATCAGGATCACGGGCACGTCCTTCTCGGCCGCCACCCCGGCCATCTCCGGGTCACCGAGGGCGCTGACGTCGTTGATGATGCTCGCACCCGCGTCGAGGGCGGAGGCGGCGGTCGAGGCCCGGTAAGTGTCTATGGAAATGACGGTTTCGGGATAGGTTTCGAGGATTCCCTGTATCACCGGCGCTACCCGGCGTGTTTCCTCCTCCGGGCTCACCGGGTCCGCGCCGGGGCGGGTAGACTCACCGCCGACGTCTATTATCCGGGCGCCTTCGTCGAGCATCCTTTCGGCCTGGGTTATGGCGGGGTCGAGACCGAAGAACTCTCCGCCGTCGGAGAAGGAGTCGGGGGTAACGTTGAGAATACCCATGAGGACGGGGCCGGGGCCTATATTCAGACGCCCGGCCCTCGTAGTCCTCTGGGCCGTTGGCCCGGAGGACATCTAGTCCTTATTGAAATCGATGCCCCGGGGGTGCCCGCCGTCGGGGTTCGGGATCGCGCTCTCGGCTGAGACCCGGTCCACGGCGTACTCCTCGACGAGGCAGACGAGGTGCTTCGAGTCTACGGTCTCGTACTCGATCAGGTCCTTCGCCAGCTTGCCTAGGAGCGCCCGGTTGCGGACAAGGAGATCCTCCGCGGTGTCGTATGACTCGTCCACGATGCGCCGTATCTCCTTGTCGATCTGGAAGGCGATCTCGTCGGAGTAGTCAGGCTGGGCGTTGAAGTCGCGGCCCATGAAGACCTGTCCGTTGGAGTGCCCGAGGGCCATCGGACCAAGCTTCTCGCTCATACCATAGCGGGTAACCATCTGCCGGGCCGTCTGGGTGACCCGCTCGAGGTCATTCGAAGCGCCAGTGGTGATCTCATCAAAGATCACACGCTCAGCCGCCCGGCCGCCGAGCATCATCGAGAGCTGCGCCATTAGCTGCCCGCGGCTCATCATGAAACGGTCCTCCGTCGGCAGGCTCATAGTAACGCCTAGAGCCTGGCCACGCGGGATGATGCTGATCTTATGTACCGGGTCGGCCTCGTGTAACAAGGCGCCTACGATGGCGTGCCCGCCCTCGTGGTATGCCGTGATCTCCTTCTCCTTCTCGGAGATGAGGCGCGTCTTCCTCTCAGGACCGGCGATCACCCGGTCTATGGCCTCCTCCATCTCGGACTGATCCACCTGCTCCTTGTCGTGACGCGCCGCCAGAAGCGCCGCCTCGTTCATGAGGTTCGCAAGGTCGGCGCCGGTGAAGCCGGGCGTCGAGCGGGCGAGGGTCGGTATGTCCACGTCCGAGCCGAGCGGCTTGCCGCGGCTGTGGACGCGCAGGATCTTCTCGCGCCCCGGAAAGTCCGGACGATCAACGACGATCTGCCTGTCGAAGCGACCGGGCCTCAGGAGGGCGGGGTCGAGGATGTCTGGACGGTTGGTCGCGGCGAGCATGATGATCCCACTCTTCGCATCGAAGCCGTCCATCTCCACGAGGAGCTGGTTCAAGGTCTGCTCGCGCTCGTCGTGGCCGCCGCCTAGACCCGCCCCACGCTGCCTGCCGACCGCGTCGATCTCGTCCATGAAGATAATGCACGGGGAGTTCTGCTTTGCCTGCTCGAAGAGATCGCGCACGCGGGAAGCACCCACGCCGACGAACATCTCCACGAAGTCCGAGCCCGAGATGCTGAAGAACGGCACCCCGGCCTCGCCGGCCACGGCCCGCGCCAGCAGCGTCTTGCCGGTCCCCGGAGGGCCGACGAGCAGGGCGCCCTTGGGGATACGCGCACCGAGCTTCTGGAACTTCTGTGGGGCCTCCAAGAACTCCTTGATCTCCGTGAGCTCCTGGACGGCTTCGTTGGCCCCTGCGACGTCCGCAAAGGTAACCTTGGGGGAATCCTTGCTCATGCGCTTGGCACGGCTCTTGCCGAAGCTCATCACCCGGTTGCCGCTGCCCTGCATGCTGCTCATCAGGAAGAAGAAGAGCAGGAGGATTATAAAGAGCGGCGCGAGCGTGCTGAGGATCGTGAGCCAAAACCCGCTGTTCTGCGGGTCGGTAGTGAACGGTATTCCCGCGTCGTTAAACACGGCGGCTATGTCGTATTGCTTGGGGTAGGAGTACTCGAACTTGTAGGGGTTTTCACCGGACTCCTGAATCTGGCCGGTAACAGTCTGGTCGTTGTCCTTGACGATGATCTGGCCGGTCTCGCCTTGGGGCACGCCGGTAACGAAGCTCTTGTCATCCACCGCCTGCTGGAACTCCTGGGAGTCGAGCTTGGTGACGCTAGGTGATGCGTTGTTTATGAGGCTGACGATCAGTATGGCGAAGAACGCCAAGACTAATATGTAGAGACCGCCGCCTCTTAGGAATCTGCCCAACTGCTTTACCTCTCCTGAGAGATACTAAGGAACGAAAGGATTATACTACCTGCCCGTCAAATGGAGGTGTGCGCTCCAACACTCTTCAGGAGGACGCCCCGTCGAAGACCTCTTCCTTGAGGATGCAGATGTCCGGGAGATTGCGGTACGCGCCCGCGTAATCGAGTCCGTAGCCTACGACGAACTCGTCGGGCACCTCGAAGCCCAGATACTTGACGTCGAGGTCCACCCTGCGCCGCGACGGCTTGGCGAGGAGCGCACAGATCTCCAGAGATGCCGGCTTTCGCGCCAGGAGCGAACGCATGAGATAAGAGAGCGTGAGGCCGGTGTCTATTATGTCCTCGACGATGAGGACGTGACGGCCGGTGATGTCCTCTTCGAGGTCCTTCAAGATGCGCACGACGCCGCTACTGCTCGTCCCCGAGCCGTAGGAGCTTATGTCCATGAAGTCGATCTCGCACGGCAGGTCTATGCGCCGCATCAGGTCCCCCATGACCACCACGGCCCCGCGCAAGACGCCGACGAGCAACAGCCTCTCCCCGGCGTAGTCCCGGGTGATGCGCTCCCCCATCTCGCGCACCTTCTCCGTTATCTGTTCGCTGGGTATAAGCACGTCCGCCACGTCGCCCATCATACTGCTCATCTTCACGAGATTCTCTTTGCCTTCACCCGCAACGTCCTCATCGTCCCCGTTCTTACCCGAAACTCCTCTCCCAACTCACCGAGAAAGACCCATGCTACCCTCCCCCGCTCATCGACCACCACCGGCATCCGGGACCGAAGGTCTTTCGGCACCTTCCGGTCCTTCATAGCCTTGTAGACCTTCTTCGTACCCCCAAGCCCCAAGGGCCGGATAGTATCCCCCTCCCGCGCCATCCGCACCCGGTACGGACCACGAGAGGCGTCGAGGTACGCGACCTCCGGTCGGGCGGCGCCTTCGGGATTGTGGCCCCGGATCTCCCGCACATTCAGTAGCCAGCTACCAAACTCGATCTCACCTACCAGCAGATCCTTCTCGCCGGAGAACGGTTTCACCTGACGGTAGAGGGAGATCTCCTCCCCAAACCGGACCGCGGCTACCACACCCCCCGAAAGGTGGACCACCCGCGTTCCCTCCTCTCTTCCGGCAAGACCCAAGACGTTCTCCACGGCGACCGAGTCGAGGAAGCCCTCGTCGGAGGTTAGCGTCGCGTAGGCCCGCCGCACCGCGTGACGCCTGAGCGCAGGCGGCATCTTCCAGAGCTCGTCGAGCGGCATGACGACCTCCTCGGCCCGTCTGTAGACCACCCCAGCGACGAGGCCTTCGAGGACTTCAAGGTCCTCGCGCAGGAGGGAGGCGGCGCGGGCTATGTTGCCCCCCGTCCCCGGATAGAGTTCCTCCAGGACCGGCAAGACCTCCAGCCGCACCCGGTTGCGGGCGTACTTGGGGGTGAGGTTCGTCGGGTCGGTACGGTACGGCTGGTTCAGGAGGCTCAGATAAGCCAGGATCTCGGCCCGGCGGTTCTCGATCAGGGGCCTCACCACACGCCCGCGTACCGGTGGTATCCCGGAGAGCCCCCGCAACCCCGACCCGCGCGCCAGGTTCAGCAGGACCGTCTCGGCCACGTCGTCGGCCGTGTGCCCAGTAGCGACTACCGAGAGCCCGTGCTCACCCGTGATCTCCTCCGCGAGCAAGTACCTCTCTCTACGCGCCTCCTCCTGCACATTCCTACCACCGACCTCGATACTCCGCACTATGCACGGCACCTCCAGGCTCTCGCACAACTCCCGGACGAACCGCGCATCCTCCCGGGACTCATCACCGCGCAGCCCGTGGTCCACATGTAGCGCCACAAGCCGGCTCCCAAGCTCAACGAGCGCGCGCAATAGCGCCACCGAGTCAGGCCCGCCAGAGACCATCGCCAGCGGACGCGAGAGATCCATGCCGAAGCGCCGGGCAGTTCGTCTTACGGTAACGGAAAATCCAACAGGCTCCATAAAACTATTGTAGAGGAGCGGCGGTTGATCCAATAGCGTACACAACGGCCGCGACTGTACGAGAGACATACAGGTAGCGCACCAGGACGTCCTTTACAGGCGGTTACTAAAAGCCCTGCTAAATAACCACGACGGCGCCACGGGTTTCGGCCACGACTGCTCCGCCACCAACAGCAGCCCTGGCACCACGGGTTTCGGCCACGACTGCTCCGCAATCGACAGCAGCCCTGGCACCACGGGTTTCGGCCACGACTGCTCCGCCGCCGACGGCAGCCCTGGCACCACGGGTTTCGGCCACGACTGCTCCGCAATCGACAGCAGCCCTGGCGCCACGGGTTTCGGCCACGACTGCTCCGCAATCGACGGTGGATACGGTTGCTACGGCATCGACGGAGGCTACGGTGCTGCACGGGCTCACGTTAACCGTGACCCCGCCGGTAGCACCGTAGTCTACTGGCTCCTCTTCAAAGACGACCGGCTCCAGGGAAGCGGCTGGTTCAGCCGGTGTCGGTTGCGCGGAAAGAGGAGGAGGCGGCACCGGAAGGGGAGGAGGCGGCACCGGAAGGGGAGGAGGCGGCACCGGAAGGGGAGGAGGCGGCACCGGAAGGGGAGGAGGCGGCACCGGAAGGGGAGGAGGCGGCACGGAACGAGGAGACGGCGGCACGGATGCGACGGCTAGAGCGGGAGCTTTGGCGGTTACCGGCGGAATCTGGTTCGGTATCGGCCCGATAGAGGCGACGCCTGGATCTACAGCGGCTACATCGAGACTCGCGACGGGAATCACTTCTTCAGAAGGCGCTCCGAGCTCCACGACCGGCACCGGAAGGTCCACCAAGCCAAGAACGCCTGCTCCGGCGTCTTCATACGCCCCTGCGGCTTCAGCGGTAGCGACGGCCATCCTCGCACCGTCAGCGGCGCCTTCGGAACTAACCCCGGCGTCTTCCTGTTCGGCGACATCGTCGGCGGCGCCTTCCTCAGCGTAGGGCGTCTCCTCTTCATTTCCGCCGCCTGCGTCGATTGCCTCCTGTGTTCCCGAGGAGCCCACGTCACCACTCAGCCCGAATAAAGCCTGGTAAGCTTTTGGGGTGAGTAGGGCGAATAAGACCAGAACGACGAGGATCGCAAAGACCCTCCTCGCCACGTATACTCTTCGTCCAGATCGAGGGTCCTGGCCTCCCTGCATAGACTTCCTCCTGCCCCCTCCCTCGGTCTCTCCGGCCTTCCTTCTCGCGTGTGGTCGGCATGCGCATTTGCGACGTCACCCGCCTGTCTCTGCTCGGCTCGGGAGAATATATCGAACGCTACCACGGTCAGCAACTACTCCATCGAGAACCCTGGCGCAACCACAACATGTTGTGCTCTTGTGGTTCCACAACCGGCTATGATCCTTCTTGCCAGACGTACCAGAACTGCGAACAGGTTCCCTAAACGGGGAGTGACACGCTCACCTGGGAATAGCTTTGCGGGAAGAGAAAAGGCCCCGGCTTATGCCGGGGCCGGTAGTAGCGGGGACAGGATTTGAACCTGTGACCTTCGGGTTATGAGCCCGACGAGCTACCTGACTGCTCCACCCCGCGTCGCGGAGCTATTTATAGCATGCCACTCCGGTTTGTAAAGGCCGGCCTCCACATGCTACTTTAAGCGGGCATGGGTACACTTCTGATGATCCTGGTACTTGCGAGCGGACTCTTCACCCTCGTCACCGGGGTCTCCGCCCTCCGGGCTGGCCTGAGGCTCCGGCGCACCTATCTCGGGCTGCAAGTACACCTCTACACAGAGGTAGCCCGGCTCACGGACCGCGCGACGGAGGTCGAGAAGAACCTCACCGCCCTCGACACCCGTATTGGAGCTTTGCCGGTCCGGATCCACGAACTCCAACAGAACCTCACCATGCTCCGTATCCTCTCGGACGTCCTGGGAACGTCCCTCCGACAGGCCCAGAAGGTCCTCTCCTCCACCGACCTCAAATTCTCACTCGCCAGAGCCTTCGGTATTCACTCTGGGACGGGCGAAGGTGCCGCCGGTCGCGGCGATGAGGACGATGCTCCTCGATGCTGAGACCTCTCGCCGAGCATCTGGCGGTGTTCACGCTCTGGAGCATCCGTATACTAACGGTATGAGCGAGAAGGCAAGCGCGGAAGAGATACTAGCCTCAGAGGCTCAGGAGGTCCCGGGCGAGGAATGCGAGCTGTGCGGGACGGAGATGTTCGGCTTGCACTGCAAGCTCATCTGCCCCAACTGCGGCTCCCGCCGCGACTGCTCCGATCCGTAGACGGGGACACCATACTCCCAAATACTCGTCTCTCGTGTTGATCGGGGAGCGTCCTCTCGCACCACCCTCCAAGCTCGGCTTTATCCATTACGCTGCATAGCACATAGCAAACGTGCGGTGGCCGAGAGCAGTTGCGAAGACTTGCAGTTAGCGTTCTCTATTTACCGTGCCAGGTACTCCAGAGTTGTTCCTGCACAACCAGCTACTCATCCCGATCCGGGCCGCCAACCACGGCGTGGGTGCCCTCGGCCGCGGTCTGGTTCTGTCCATCGAGCACCGTCTTGCCGGCGTCCTCGTCGGCGTAAGCCTTGGTGCGGAGCGGCAGCTCCTTGATAAACAAGCTCGCGACGAAGGCCACCGCGATGATCGGGATGCCCACAACGAAGACCGGGTGCATCGCGGCGGCGAGTCCCTCGCGGACACCGGTCACGATGGCATTCGGTAACTGCGAGATGGTGTTCGGGTCGAGCACCGCCCCCACGCCTCCTCCACCAGAGAGCTTCTCGGCCTGCGGTCCCTGGAGCACCTCTTGGGGCAGGTATTTGGGGATCTCCGTCTTCATGCCACTGGTCATGATGGTCCCGAAGATGGCCGTGCCTATGGTTGCCCCTACGGACCGGGAGAGCTGGGTAGTCGAGGTCGCAACGCCGAGGTCCTCGCGCGAGGTCGCGTTCTGGACGATGAGAGTGTAAGTCTGCATCACTGCGCCGAGCCCGAGACCCACGACGATCATGGCGAGCGTGAGATCGGTCTGAGTAGAGCCGTACCCCAGGCGCTGAGCAGATAGTATCCTGCACCCATTACGGCGAGCCCCGCGAGCACGAAGCCCTTGTAGCGGCCCGTCCGCGTGATGAGCCGACCGACAAGGATGCTCACCACGATCATTGACGCCATCAACGGTATGAGGATGGCGCCCGAGTTGGTGACGCTCACTCCGATGACGCCCTGCGCGTAGATAGGGATGAAGAAGATCGCCCCGAACATCGTCATGGCGATTGCCGTGTTCGAGATGTTCGAGAGTGTAAAGATGGAGTTCTTCCAGAGTCTCAACGGCAGCACCGGCTCTTCGGCATAGTACTCGTTGACGACGAACCCGATCAGGACCACCGCTCCGGCGACGTAGAGGGAGATGATCTGCCAGGAGCCCCACGCGTATTGCGTACCGCCCCAGGAGGTCGCGAGCAGCACTGTGACGAGCCCGAGCGCCAGCGTGACGAACCCCACATAATCCAGCCTTTGCCTCCGGGGAACGTGCGGCAGGTGCAGGTAGGCAACTATAAATGCGAGCGCGGCGATGCCGATCGGCAGATTGACATAGAACAGCCAGCGCCAGGAGAAGTTGTCCGTGATCCAACCTCCTAGTGCATCCTCAGAGAGGATTGTGTGTGATGGACTATAGTAGTTCGCATGAAACCTCCGATTTTCGTCCGGGAACTGTCGGGAAAGGAGCGCGAACGGCTCGAAGCGGGGCTG
>JAABVA010000777.1_pt1 | contig 37630 bp, 35 predicted proteins | sample 5560331 | NCBI WGS metagenome assembly JAABVA01 (sample SAMN12812661, study PRJNA571458) | rock metagenome | isolation source: Antarctica rocks | place: Antarctica: Victoria Land, Mt New Zealand sud | collected 2016-01-07 | reverse complement strand
GGGGAACAGCTCTAGCTCGGAGCCGCCGGGCTCAGTGAACGTGTCGGTAACCAACGACGAGCAGCCGGCGGCGATCCGCCGCTGAAGCGTGGAGTCCGGGATGTCGCCACTTCTGCTCTCGTAACCGTGGTCACTATGTTTGTTCCGTGACTGGTGCGCGAGCGCTCCCGTCGGTGACGAGAAGGCGATCAAGAGACAAACCAGTTCAGAAACGCGGCACTAGCCTCGATTCGCCGGTAGTGCTCGCGGTGCGGGGCGGCTGGGCGGCCTGAAACGTCCGCCTGAGCGGGGAGAGTTGTGGTTGCGAAGCCCAACATCTCCCGCTCAGGAGGCGCACCTTGAAGGTGATCGGACGATCAGGCAGTTTCACGGTAGAAGTTGTGGCGGACGGCAAGGGTTTGTCGTCGCGGGCGGGGACGGCGATGTTGCCGTTGCTGGCCGAGCAGATCGGGCTGACCGCGGGTCTGGAGGACGGGCTGGCGCACACGCGTCAGCGGCGTTGCGCTCATCCGCCGGGACGGGTGTTCTGTGATCTGGCGGTGATGGTCGCCGACGGCGGGCGCTGCGTCTCAGATCTCGGTGCGCGGGTGACCAGGTTGCCCTGTTTGGCGGGGTCGCGTCGGCGTCGACGGCGCGGCGGGTGCTGCTTGAGATCGGCGAGCGCGAGCTGGACGCGGTTCGTTTGGCGCGCGCCCGGGCATGGGCCGTCGGCGCTGTGCCCGAGCGGGTGGTCCTGGACTTCGACGCGACGCTGATCACCGCGCACTCCGACAAGCAGCACGCGGCGGGCAACTACAAGGGTGGCTTCGGGTTTCATCCGCTGCTGGCGACGTGTGGGCGCGAAGCGCTGGCCGGCATCTTGCGCCCCGGCAACGCCGGCGCGAACACCGCCGCCGATCACATCGACGTCCTCGAGCGGGCGTTGGAGGCGCTGCCGCAGTCGGCATTGGAGGGGGAGATCCTCGCGCGCGCCGACGGCGCCGGCGCCAGCCACGACTTCGCCGATGCGTGCCGCGAGACCGACGTTCGCTTCTCGCTGGGCTTTCAGATCCACCAGGGCGTCCGCGAGGCGATCCTGGGCCTGGGAAAGCGGGCGTGGAAGCCCGCTATCGATCAGGACGGAGCTCGGCGCGAGGGCGCCTGGGTTGCCGAGCTGACGGGCAAGGTCAACCTGTCGGCTTGGCCTACGGGCACCAGGTTGATCTGTCGCCGCGAGCGCCCGCACCCCGGCGCGCAACTGAGCTTCACCGACGTCGATGGGCATCGCTTTCAGTGCTTCATCACCGACCAAGCCGGCAGTGACATCGCCGCGCTGGAGGTCTGCCATCGTCAGCACGCGTGCGTCGAAGACCGCATCTCAGAGCTCAAGAACACCGGCCTGAGCAAGCTGCCGTTCGGCGAGTTTGAGCCCAACGAGGCGTGGCTTGAGCTCGCGCTGACCGCGCACACCCTGACCGCCTGGACCCAAGCACTGCTGCTCGACGGCGAGCACGCCGTCTGCGAACCCAAGCGCCTGCGCTACCGGCTGCTGCACGTCGCCGGCAAACTCGCCCGCCACGCCCGCCGCCACACCCTGCACCTGCCCGCCGACTGGCCCTGGGCCACCGCGATCATGCAAGCGTTCAAACGCCTCGCCGCGCTACCCGCCGGCGCCTGAAGCCCGCCGCCAACCCCGCTCACCGCCCCGCAGCGACCGCCGCACACCCGGCACGAGGACCGCTGCCCCAGACGAGCACCCGAACCGCTCCCAGGCGCCCAAGACCGACGCCACCGAGCTTCCCCATCCGCTTCACACGCCACGTCACCGTCGGACGCGCGACCCAGACCGACCGCGCGTCACCCAACGACGCCTACTGACGAATCGAGGCTAGCCCGGATCGTGCACAAGGAGAGCGCCCCGGCCGGGCCGGGGCGCTGAACTGTCCGCCTGACCAGGGATTCTTCGGCTTGTCGATGGTCGAGAACCGAGCTCGGGAGGATCACCTTGAGGGTGCAGCGCGATGGCCGCAGTTTCACCGTAGAAGTCTCGGCGGGCGGAGAGGGATTGGTCTCGCACGCCGGGTCGGCGCTGCCGGCTCAGGTGGCCGACAAGACCGGGCTGACGCGAGCGCTGTCGGGCGGCCTGGCCGGGTTGCGTGTTCGGGCAACGGCGGCGAACCCCGCGAGCGTGGAGGGGCCCCGCCAGACCGAGCCGGCGGCAGCTGCTGGTCAAGGGTGGCGATGAACCGCCCCGTGCTTCTTGGAGGTCCTGATCACCGCCTTCCACCAACCCGGGGCGGTTCACGCCTTGGCCCTCGCGGTCGAGCCACGCACCGTCTTCGCGCTGAACGTCGGCCGCGCACGCTGCGAGCTGCGCGGGCTCGTCCTCCGGCACGGCGTCGAACAGGCAGGAACTGAGCAGGAGATCGGGGGCGCCCGCTGGGGGTCCTCATGCGCCGACCATGGCCGCTTCGCGGGTGGGCGTTCGCTTGCCCCACTTCGCGCGTTCGGCGTAGGCGACGATCGTTGAGAAGAAGTCAGCGAAGGAGGCGGTCTCGATTCCGGCTGCTCCGAGAACTTCGCGCGCGCGTCGGTCTTCGAAGCGGGTGGCGACGTCGAAATAGGGCATGTAGGTCTGGGCCTCGTCTACGTTCGGCAGTTCCGCCGCGGCGTGGAGGCGGGGGGGCGGTCGTCCGAGCCACTCGCAGGCGAGCGTGACCAGGTCGGCGTTCGTGAGTGCCTGCTCGCCGGCCACCAGGTGCAGGCGTCCACCGATCTCCGGCCGGTCGAGCAGATGGACGAGCGCGTCGGCGACGTAGTCGACCGGGACGACGTCGAGCACGCCCCGGGGATCGACCGGCAGGTCGCCCAGCAGTCCGCGGGCGAAGGCCCGGAGCGGCCAGTAGATGACGTTGAACGCCGGCGTCCAGCCGCTGTGGCGGTCGCCGACGACGATGCTCGGCCGGGCGATGACGAGCGGCAGCGAGTCGGCACGTTCGCTGACCCGGCGCTCGCCCTCGTATTTCGACTCCTCGTAGGTGTTGCGGAAGATCTGGCCGCGTTCGAGCTCGTTTTCGCCGAACGTACCCTGCGTTCGTCCGGCGACGTAGGCCGTCGAGACGTGCACGGCGCGCGTGAGGTGCCGGACGTCCGCGGCGAGGTCGAGGACGCGCTCGGTTCCGGTGGTGTTGATGGCGACGGCCTCGTCGAGGGGGAGGTCGAAGGCGATCGACGCCGCACAGTGGACGATCGCCGTGGCCGTGCTCGTGATCTCGCGACGGTGAGCGCCGGTCAGTCCGAGGTCGTCGGCGGCGACGTCCCCGGGCATCGCGACGAGCCGTTGGCCGAGACCCTCGGGAGGCTCCTCGTAGAGCCGTCCCAGGACGCCGTGCATGCGCTCCGTGGCCTGCTCGCGGTCGGCCGCTCGCACGAGCGCGACGATGTCGACGTCGTCCTGCTCGAGCAGTCGGACAAGAACCTCCATGCCGAGGAAGCCGGTCGCGCCGGTCAGGAGCACGCGTCGGCTCATCGAATCGGGGCTCCCATCGCGTGATAGCCGCCGTCGACGTGCACGATCTCGCCGGTGATGCCGCGCGAGAGCGACGAGAGCAGGAAGCACACGGCTGCGGCCACGGGTGCCGGATCGTGGACGTCCCAGCCGAGCGGCGCCCCGCGCTGCCAGCTCTCGGCGAGCAGCTCGAACCCGGGAATCCCGCCGGCGGCCATCGTCTCGATTGGGCCGGCGGACACGAGGTTGACGCGTACGCCGCGGGGCCCGAGATCGCGCGCCAGGTACCGGGAGACGCTCTCGAGCGCGGCCTTCGCGACGCCCATCCAGTCATACACAGGCCAGGCGACGGTCGCGTCGAAGTCGAGGCCGACGATCGCCCCGCCGCCCTCGGCCCGCTCGAGTAGAGGGCTCAGCGCCGCCGCCAGCGCCTTCAGCGAGAACGCGCTCGTGGCGAACGCCGCCTGCGCGCTCTCGACCCGCGTGGTCATGAAGTTGCCGCCGAGGGCGTCCTCGGGAGCGAAGGCGATGGCGTGCAGGACGCCGTCGAGCGCCGGCCAGCGCTCCGCGAGCGAGCCAGCCAGCGCCTCGAGGTCGCTGGGCTGGTTCACGTCGAGCTCGAGCACGTCGACCGGGTCGGGGAGCTTGGCGGCGACCCGCTCGGTCAGACGGCGACCCCGCCCGAACCCGGTGAGGACGATCTCGGCCCCGGACCGTTGAGCCGCTCGCGCGACCTCGAAGGCGATCGAGTCACGGGTCAGCACCCCGGTGATCAGGAGCCTCTTGCCGGCGAGCATTCAGGTCGCGCCGGCGGCCGCAGTGGGGCGCCGCGCGGGGGTCTCTGCGCAGCGCCAGAGGACCTCGACCGCTGCTCGAACACAGAGCTCTCCGCGCTGGTTGAGAATCGACCAACGGCACGAGACGAGCCCCGCGTCGTCGCTGACTTCCCGGAGCTCCTCCACCTTGCCCTCGACGTGGATCGTGTCGCCGAAGCCTACGGGGCGCTTGAAGACGACGTCGCGCAGGCGACGGAGGGCGAGCACCCGCACGGGGTCGAGCGGGACGAGCCCGACCGCATAGGAGACGATCAGCATGCCGTGGGCGATCCGCTCCCCGAACCGGCCGGCCGCGGCCCACTCGGCGTCGGAGTGCTGCGGGTGATGGTCGCCGGTCAGACCGGCGAAGGCGACGACGTCGGCCTCCGTCACCGTCCGACCGCGCGTCGCGAAGCTCTCCCCGACCTCGAGATCCTCGAACGGCGCCGACCAATCGAGCGTGCTCACAGCGGCGGGTTCCCGCTGACGCGGTGCTCGGGTCGGGTGCCCTCGAGGCTCGACAGCGCTTCGACTATCCGGCTGCGCGTGTCGCTCGGGGGGATGACCTCGTCGACGAATCCGTCGGCGCCCGCCGAGCCGGAGCCGAGGTGCTCCTCGGCGTAGGCGCCGGCGAGCTTGACGCGTGCCCGCTCGGGATCCTCGGCGGCCGCGATCTCGCGGCGGTGGATCACGTCGACGGCCTGCGTCGCCCCCATCACGCCGATCTGCGCGCTCGGCCAGGCGAAGACGAAGTCGGCCCCGAGATCCTTGCTGTTCATCGCGATGAACGCCCCGCCGAAGGACTTGCGCAGGACGATCGTCACGCGAGGGACCGTGGCCTCGGCGAACGCGTAGACGAGCTTCGCTCCGTGGCGGATGACGCCGGCGCGCTCCTGCTTGGTCCCGGGGAGGAACCCGGGCGTGTCGACGAGGACGACCAGCGGGATTCCGAAGAGGTTGCAGGTCCGCACGAAGCGCGCCGCCTTCTGCGAGCTCGCGGCATCGAGGACGCCGCCGAGGTAGCGCGGCTGGTTGGCCACGACACCGATCGACCGGCCGTCCAGCCGCGCGAACGCGCAGACGATGTTCCGCGCGAAGCGCGGCGAGACCTCGAGCAGGCGCCCGCCGTCGACGAGCGCTCGAGCGACCTCGCGCACGTCGTAGACCCGGCGATCCTCGCTCGGCACCACCGAGTCCGGCGCGAAGCCGGGCGGCGCGACGGACGGCCATCGCGTCGGCGTCTCATCCGTGCGCTGGGGCAGGTAGTCGAGCAGGTCACGGGCCAGGAGCGCGCCGTCGACCTCCGTCGGCGCGACGAGATGGCACACGCCGCTGCGCTCGTGGACGCGAGGGCCGCCGAGCGTCGCCGCGTCGACGTCCTCCCCCGTGACCTTCGCCACGACCCCGGGACCGGTCAAGAACATGCTTGCGCTTGGACCGGCCATGATCACGAAGTCGGTCAGCGCGGGAGCGTAAGACCCGCCTCCCGCCGACGGTCCGCAGACGATCGAGATCTGGGGTACCCGTCCGGAGAGCCGGACGTGCTCACGGAAGATCCGGCCGTAGCCGCCGAGCGCCTCGAGGCCCTCCTGCATCCGCGCACCGGCCGATTCGATGAATCCGATCACCGGGAGGCGCGCGCGACCGGCGAGCTGGTGGACCTTGACGACGGTGTCGGCGTGGGCTTGACCGAGCGAACCGCCGGCGAAGCTCGGGTCCTGTGCGAAGCAGAAGACCGAGCGACCGTCGATCCGCCCCGACGCGGCGAGCACGCCATCGCCGGCGCGGGACTGCTCGCCCATCCGGCGTGAGCGGACCTCGGTGCGGATCAGGTTGAGCGATCCGGGGTCGCACAGGACCTCGAGCCGCTCGAGCGGCGTGAGGCGCTCCTCGGCGCGGGGAACGAGCGCGAGGCTCATGCCGCCTCCAGGCAGAGCACCGCGTTGTGGCCGCCGAAGCCGAACGAGTTCGACAGGGCGATCGGCTGCTTGTCCGGCGCGGTGGGGAGCGGGCGGGCGCTCCCCGGGACGTAGTCGAGATCGAGGTCGGGGTCGCGCTCGGACCAGCCGAGGGTCGGTGGTGCGACGCGATCGCGCAGCGCGAGGACGGTCGCGGTGGCCTCGACCGCCCCGGCGGCGCCCAGGAGATGGCCGATCGCCGACTTGGTCGAGGAGATCGGGATCTTGCGTGCATGCTCGCCGAGCGCGAGCTTCAGCGCGAACGTCTCCGAGCGGTCGTTGAGCGGCGTCGACGTGCCGTGAGCGTTGACGTAGTCGATGGCCTGCGGGGCGAGCTGCGCGTCGCGCAGCGCCGCCTCGATCGCCGTGGCCTGGCCGGCGCCCCGCTCGTCGGGAGCGGTCAGATGAAAGGCGTCGCAGCTCGCGCCGTAGCCGCGAAGCCGGGCGAGGATCCGGGCGCCGCGCTCCCGCGCGCTCTCCTCGTCCTCGAGGACGAGGACCGCCGCGCCCTCCCCCATCACGAACCCGTCGCGCCGGGCATCGAACGGCCGCGAGATGCCGCAGCCGGACGTCGCGTCGAGGGCGGCGAACGCCGCGCGTGTCAGCGGTGTCAGCGCGGCCTCCGAGCCTCCGGTCACGACGGCCGTCGCATCGCCGCACTGGATCGCGCGCATCGCGCTGCCGATCGCGTGGGCCCCGGCGGCGCACGCCGAGACGACGCCGTAGACCGGTCCGCGCAGGTCGTGACGCATCGCGAGCGCAGCCGATCCGGCATTGCTCATCATGAGGGGCACGGCGAGCGGTGAGACGCTGTCGGCACCCTTGCTCTCGAGCCGCGAGTGATTCGCTTCGAGGGTCGAGATGCCACCGATGCCCGTCCCAAAGATGGCACCGACGCGGCGCGGGTCATACGGCGCCTCACCGTCCCAGCCCGCGTCGGCGAGCGCCTCGTCGCTTGCGGCGATCGCCAGTTGGGTGAACCGATCGGCGCGCCGGGCCTCCTTGACCGAGAGGAAGTCGGTCGGGGCGAACTCGGCGCACGGTGCTTCACCGTCGCGCACGCCGCACGCACCGGCGGTCCACCGTTCGTGCAGCGTGCGGGCGCCGACGCCGAGCGGCGTGACCGCACCGAGCCCAGTGATCACGACCGGACGCATCAGACGCGCGAGACGATCAGGTCGACCAGGTCGCCGACCGTCGCCACGTCCTTGACGTCGTTTCCCTTCAACTCGACGCCGAACTTCTCCTCGACGATCTGCGCCATCTCGGCGAGGTCGAGCGAGTCGACGTCGAGCGTCTCGAACGTCGCCTCGCGCCTGACCGCATCCGCGTCCGCGCCGAAGCTCACGAGCGACTCGTTGACGACCTGCTCGACCTGCTCGACCGTGGTGGTGTCCGTGTCCGGCATGTGTACCTCCTGGTGGGATTAGGCGGCGAGGCCGCCGTCGACAAACAGAGTGCTTCCGGTGACGTAGGACGCGCGGTCGCTCGCGAGAAATTCGACGCAGGCCGCGACCTCCTCCGGTCGCCCCACCCGCCGCGCCGGGATCGCGTCGCGCGCTTCGTCGACCACGTCGACGGTCAGGTCGGTCTCGATGAACCCCGGGGCAACGGTGTTGACCGTCACGCCGCGGCGCGCGACCTCCACGGCAACCGTCTTGCTCATCGCGATCAGCCCGGCCTTCGCGGCCGCGTAGTTCGCCTGCCCTGCATTCGCGCGCGGACCGACGATCGACGCCACGCCGATGACCCGACCGAACCGCGCCCGGATCATCGGGCGCAAGGCCTGGCGGATGAGCCGGAACGGAGCGCGGAGGTTGACGTCGAGAACGCCGTCCCACTCCTCGTCGGTGAGTGACAGCGCGAGGTTGTCGGCGCGCACCCCGGCGTTGTTGACCAGGCACAGCACGGGGCCGAGCTCGCGGGTCGCCTCGTCGAGCAGCGCCTGGGGAGCCCCCGGCCGCGAGACGTCGCCGGGGATGGCGATCGCCCGCCCACCCCCCCGCTCGATCTCGGCACGAGTTCGCTCCGCCGCTTCGACGTCGCTGCGGTAGTTGATCGCGACCGGCCAGCCGGCGGCGGCGAGCTCGCGGGCGATCGCTGCGCCGATCCCGCGGGATCCACCGGTGACGAGCGCGCAAGCACTCTCCGGACGCCCGGCGCTCATCGCGGGCCCCACTCGAGCAGGGCGGCGCCCCAGATGAACCCGGACCCGACCGCGCACAGCAGCACCCGGCTACCAGCCACAAGGCGACCATCGGCGCGAGCGTGGTCGAGGGCCAGCGGGAGGCTCGCAGCCGACGTGTTGCCGAGCTCGGCGATGCAGTCGACCACGCGCGCTTCGGGCAGGGCGAGACGCGTGGCGAGCGAGGAGGTGATTCGCGCGTTGGCCTGGTGGAAGACGAACAGGTCGATGTCGGCTGCGAGATCGAGCCCGGAGCGCGCGCAGATCGACCGCGTGGCGCGTTCCATCGTGCTGACGGCGTGCTTGAACGTCTCGTGACCGTCCATCCGGATGAAGCCGGTCTCTCGGTCGGTGACGATCAGCTCGGAGAGGCTCCCGTCGGCCCCCAGCTCGATCTCGGCCACCCCTCCGGAACCCGCGGCGCTGAGGACGACGGCCCCGGCGCCGTCGCCGAACAGGGCGGCGGTGCGGCGGTCGCGCGGGTCGGTCTCCCGCGACAGCGTGTCGGCCCCAACGACGAGGACGGTGCGCGCGCGGGACGACTCGATGAAGCTGACGCCGGTCGCGAGTCCCATGAGGAACCCGCTGCACGCGGCGCCGACGTCGAACGCCCCGGCACGCAGCGCGCCCACGGCGGTCGCGACCTGCGGGGCGAGGCTCGGCATCGACGTCTCCTGGCTGACCGTCGCCAGGATCACGAGGTCGAGCTCGGCTCCCTCGAGTCCGGCGTCGATGAGGGCGGCTCGACCGCTGCTGGCGGCCAGGCCGACCAAAGTCGTCTCGGACGCCGCATGGCGTCGCGAGCGAATGCCGGTGCGCCGCTCGATCCATGCGCCGTCGACGCCGACGCCTGCGGCGATGGACTCGTTCGTGACGGTCCGGGGCGGCAGAGCGCTCCCGAGGCCGACCACCTGCGCGCAGGTGGGGAGCTTCGCGGGCGCGTCGAGCTCGAGCGCCTCAGGCGTTGACACGGAGCTCCTCCAGGCGCATCACGCGGGCGTCAGGCGCGTTTCGCCGCGCCAGACGCGCGAGAACCTCGTCGGGACCGACGTCGAGGAACGCGTCGATGTGAAAGCGCTCGAGCGCGGTCATCGTCTCCCGCCAGCGGACGGCCGAGCAGACCGCGTGGGCCAGCTCCCGGGGCACGTTGCGAAAGCGTCGCGCGGTCATCCCGGAGAAGACGGGTGCTCTCGGAGCGGTCAGGGCGACGCTGCGCAGCGCCTCGTGGAACGGCTCCACCGCCGACGCCATCCCCGGCGAGTGAAAGGCTCCGGCCACGTCGAGTGCGATGGCTCGCAGGCCCTCCTCGCGCGCGACCCGAGCGGCGTCGCGGAGCAGTGTCCGCGGTCCCGAGAGCACGACCTGGCCGACGGCGTTGTCGTTCGCGAGCGTTAGGCCAAAGGTCTCGGCGAGCTGCTCGGCGTCGGCGATCGTGCCCTTGAGGACGGCGAGCATTCCCCCGCCGGCGCCCGCGGCCGCGGCATCGTGCATCAGCCGCCCGCGCAATATCACGAGCTCCAGGCCGTCCTGCGCCCTGAGCACGCCCGCAGCGGTCAGCGCCGACAGCTCACCGACCGAGTGTCCGGCGAACGCGCGCGGCTCGATGCCGGCGCCGTCGAGCGAGCGCCACCCGGCGATGCTCGCGAGGAAGATCGCCGGCTGGGCGAAGCGCGTGCTCTCCGCGGCGCGCTCGAACGGATCTCCGCCGAGCGCTTCCACGCACCGCTCAAGGAGCTCGGGGCAATACTCCCCGACCAGCACGCCCGCCCCGGCGACCGAGGCTCCCTGACCGGGAAAGAGAACTGCCGTGCGCTGCGGGGCGAGCATAGGACAAGGCTGGGACCTCGCGCCGGATTCGTCCAGGCCGCGCGAGCGATTGCCCCCCGGTTGTGGGGGTGTCCCGGGGTCAGTCGAGGAGGCCGAGGCGCTGAGCGATCTGCACGGCCTCGGCGCGGTTCTTGGCCTTCAGCTTGCGATAGAGACCGCTCGTGTGCTCCTTGATCGTGTGCGGCGAAAGGTAGAGCTCGGCGGCGATCTCCCGGTTGGTCGACCCGCCGGAGATCAGTTCCAGCACCTCGCGCTCGCGCGGCGAGAGCGGTGTCTCGTGGTTCTCGACCTGGGGCTGGAAGACCGTCATCCCGAGTCCGACCTTCCTGACCGCCAACGAGATGTCCGCGGCGCCCCAATCCTTGGGAATGAACCCGGACGCACCGGCCGTCTTCGCGGCGTGGGGAGAGATCCGCCCGGCACCGCTGATCAGCAGCACGCTCGTGATCGGCGAGCGCTCGCGGAGCTGCTCGCAGATCTCCGCCCCGGACTCGTCGCCGATGAACAGGTCGACCAATGCCACGTGAGGCTCATACCGCGCCGCCAGGGCGTACGCCTCGGAGCCGTTGCGAGCACTCAGGCAGCGCTCGACCCACGGCTGATTGGCGAGCATCAGCCGAAAGCCCCAGTGCACCACGTCGTGGTCATCGACGACGAGGACGCGCAGTCTGCGGGCGTTGGCCTCGAGGTCGTCCGCCGGGGCGGTCACCGGGGCACTTCGCACGGAACGACGAGGCGCACCTGCCAGATGTCCTCCCCGCGCTGACCGAACTCGAGCAGGCCCCCGACCTGCAGCGCCTCGAAGGCCGCGAGGCGCAACCCCATCCCGGTCCGACGCGGCCGGCCGCGCACGCCGTTGTTCGTCACTTCGAGTACGAACGTACCGTCCCGAGTGCTCGTGCGGACACCGACTCGCGACGGCCGGGCGTGCTTGTGCGCGTTGCGGATCGCTTCGGTCAAGACCGATTGAGCGAGCGGCTCGAGAGCCACTGGGGCCACGAGCGGTGCGGAGTCGTCGAACTGGATGCCCAGATCCGGGTGAGCGTGACGAAGACGCTGCACCTCGGCGCCCAATGTCGTCTTCGTGCGCTGCGGACGCCCGAGCGGGCGCCCGACGGCCGAGCGCAGGTCGGCCAGCGCGCGCTGTACTTCCTCGGCGCAGCGGCGCCGCGTCTCGTCTTCGAGAGCATGATCGCCCGACAGAGCCAGCGATACGCCGAACAGGCGCTGGACCACGCGCTCGTGGACTTCGCGCGCCAGGTCGATCCGCTGCTCGAGCTGCTGCGCCTTGTCGTGCTGCCGCGTCGCCACGCGGGCCATCGAAGCCAGCGCCGCCGTCTTGCCGAGGATCCACAGAAGCTCGAGCTCGACCTCGTCGAGCGGGGTGTCGCCGCTGCCCCGATCGCCGAGGATCACCCCGATCCAGCGCCCGCGCGCCACCATCGGCGCGCAGACGACACTGGACAGGTCGAGGCGATCGATGTACTCGCGCGGCAGGTGGCGATCGAGGTCCTCGAAGACCTCGATGACCCGGTCCTGCTCCAAGGCCTGGCGAGCGATCGGCGCCGACTCGGCGGTGATGAACGAGTCGGCGAAGAAGTCGACATCGAGCCCGTACGTGCCCGCCACCCGGACGCGCCGGCGAGCCGAGTCGTAGCGGAAGATCACCGCCCGCTCGAGCGAGGTCAGGCTCGTCGTCGCCTCGGCCAGACGGCCATAGAAGTCATGCGCGCGCCCGTCCTCCTCACTCGTCGCCAGGACGTCCGCCAGAAACTCGATCGCACCCACCTGGGCCGAGGACAACGGCCGGCGAGTGCTATCTCTGGCGGGGTTCTCCGGTGACACGCGAGCACCGCTAAGTGTCGCACTCACCGCCCGCCGTGTCCGCTGCCGTCTTGCCGAGAGGCGGCGAGTTGCTCAGTATCGAACGGGAAGCCGGTCCCGCAGCTCGCTGATCAGCTCGGGGTCTCGCCGCAGTCGCTGCGCAATTGCGGCAAGCAGGGCCTGGTCGATGGCGGCAAGGCGGAGGGTCCGACGAGCGTGTCGAGCTGCGCCGGTTGAGCCGTTGCGATCCCTGAGATCGACGGTCCACGGCGCGCGCTACACACGCAGGCACGGAGCGCCTACCCTCAACCACCCTCACGTTTTGGACCTGAAGAGGACTCCGAGCGGAAGAGTCTGCCTCCCGAGCGCCTCCTCCGCCCAGTTCAGAGCCACCTAGATAAATTCATATACAGGGATCTTTACGAATCGCAAGACCCGGACTCGAGCCGGGCGCGGATCTTGCAGATGCGTCCGCTTGCGTCCCGCGCGTCCCTTTAGTCCCCGGCCAGGGAGCGGGTCCCTTCGAAGGGCGCCCAAGGTTGTCCTGGTGGGGGATGATCGTCAGTTGCCGGATCGACGCTGGCGGCGTCTTTCGCGGCCTGCTCGCCCGCGGCGGCGCGGTGCAGCTTGAGGAGAATCGTCGTCAGCGGGAGGGGTGGGAGCGCGACGCGCTCGCCGCCCTGCGCGAAGGCGCCGCCGCCCCCGCATTGGCTGCCTACGGCCGTCATGGCCGCCTCGTGATGGAGGACACCGCGGGCGGGGTGCGTGAGCGGCTCATCAGCGACTGGTGAGAAGCGACCCAGGGCCCCGGCGGGGAGGAGGCGGTGATGATCGCTGCCCGTCGCGACGACGTCGCCGATCTCAACGGGCGTGCCCGCGCACACATGCGCGCACAGCGGCACCTCGGTGACACCGAGCTCAACGTCGACGGTCGCGTGTTCGCGGTCGGCGACCGGGTGGTGGCGTTGCGCAACGCGCGGCGCCTCGACGTGCTCAACGGCACCCGCGCCACCATCACCACAGTCGCCCTCGAACACCGCTCCCTCACCCTCCACACCACGGACGGCCGGACCGTCGAGCTCCCGGCCAGCTACCTGCACGCCCGCACCGACCGTGGCGGCCCGACGCTCGACCACGGCTACGCGATCACCGGGCACAAGGCGCAGGGCATGACCACCGGCCGTGCGTTCGTCTTGGGCAGCGAGGATCTCTACCGCGAGTGGGGGTACGTCGCGCTCAGCCGCGGGCGCACCGCGAACCACCTCTACCTCACCGCCCCCACCAACCACCGCGACGAGATCGCCCCCGCCGAACCGCCCAACGACCGGCTCACCACCCTCACCCGCGCACTCCAACGCAGCCGCGGCCAACAACTCGCCACCGACACCCCCAGCCCGCACGCCGACCTCACCGCGCAGCCCACCGTGCTCCTGCGCCGAGAACACGCCGAGCTCACCGAGCGCCACGCGGGCGCCAAGAACGCGCGCGGCGACGAACACGAACGAGCCGCCCTCGAGCGCCGACGCCACCAGGCGAACGCCACGCTCGACTCGGCGACCCGCCGCGCCCATGAAGCCGATGCGCGGGGCGATCGGCCGGCCGCGGCGCGCGAGGGCGCGCTCGCCGACCACGCCCATCAGCGACTACACCAACTCGACGCTCACATCGACCGGCTCGACCAACGCCAACAGGACCTCCCCAAGTTGGGCGAGGCCGAGCTCGGGCGCTACGCGGCGATCACCGCCGAGGTCGAGCGCCGCGACCGCGTGCAACGCCTCGCGCTCGTGGTTGATCCGCCACCGCACCTCACCGCTGCCCTCGGCTCTGTTCCCGTGGGGCTCGACGCCCGACGGGGCTGGCAGCAGACCGCTGGGCGCATCGAGCGCTACCGCGATTGCTACGGGATTACGGATCAGGAGCGCGCCCTCGGAGAGAACCCCCAAGACCTACGCCAACGCTCCGACTGGCGCCCACTCCGACACGAGATCCAACATGACCGCGAGTCAATCACCCGCGAACCCGACCGCGGCCGGGAACTCGAACTCTGACCCGATCGGCGCCCATCACTCGGGTCGCGCGCCGGCCGGATCAGGTTGAGCGCCTCGACCACCGCTGCGACCGCGCCGATCATCACTCCCACGAGACTCCGAGCCGTCGTGATCCGGCCCCCTCGCGGCGCATTACGACGCCGGTCCTGGCTGCGGCGCCTCGTCATCATGCGCCAACCCAACGCCGTTTCGCCGCCTTCACCACCGCTCGAGCAGCTGGCGGCCCAAGGCCCCCGAGGTGAGCTCCTCGGCGCTCTGGCGTCCAGTTCCTGCAGAGACAGAATGCCGGCGCTCGGCCCGAGGCTCCGTAGCGTCGTCGACCGGCTCACACGGCGATCGGCGACTCCGTGGCGAAGGCGTCGGCAACGAGCTCGGCGTCGCCGGCGCGCGGTGCGAAGTGGAGGTACTTCATCATCGTGTCGATGTCCGCATGGCCCATCCATTCCTTGAGCTGGAGGATGGAGACGAGCGGGTTCCCGATGACCTGAGTTCCGAAGGTGTGGCGGAGGTCGTGAAAGCGCAGGTTGCGCAGGTCGGCCTTCTCGAGCGCGTGCTTGTAGCGGCGGTAAAGCGCTGAGGCGTCGAGGTAGTCGCCGCTGACGCCGGGGAAGACGAGGTCGTCCTCGGCTGTGAAGTGCTCGCGCTGGCCGAGCCGCGCGAGCGCCGTGGCGACGGCCGGCGCCATCGGTACGGAGCGGCCACGGCCAGACTTCGGTGTGCTGAGCGCCCGCTCGGTATAGCTGGCCACCACGCGAATGTGCCGGCCAGTGAAGTCGACGTTGCGCCAACGCAGCGCCACGAGCTCCCCCCGTCGCAGACCCGTGAACGCGGCGGTCAGGAAGATCGCCGCGTCCTGCTCGGAAGCCGCGGCTCGCACGAGCGCCCACACCTCATCGGCGGAGAAGACGTCGATCTCCGTGCGATGCCGCTGAGTCGGCTTCTCGACTCCGGCCACAGGATTAACCGGCAGCTTCCAGACCCGCTTGGCGCGCTGCATTACGCCGTGGAGCACCGTGAGGATCTTGAGCTTTGTGCGGTTGTTCATCCGGCCGCCGAGGGTCAGGCCTTCGGCCCAGCGCTCGATCCGCTCGGTGCTCAGATCCTCGAGGCGGATTGAGCCGAACGTGGGCAGGAGGTGCGCCTTGATGATCGAGTGGTAGTCGCGCACGGTCGACGGCTTGCGGGCGCGATCGTGCTCGATCGAGCGCAGGTACTCGGCGCAGGCGTCGCGAACGTCGCGCCGGTGCGCACCATGCCGGGGAGCGTCCCGCGTCGTGCCTGGTCGAGGACGTCGCCCAGCCAGTCCTGCGCGGTGCGCTTCGTGAAGTAGCCGGCAGCCGGCCGGCCGCGCTCGCTCCATGCAGGTCCGACCCGTCTCTGGACCTGCCGCCCGTCGGGCAGCCGGTACTTCGCGTACCACACTCGCCGCGCGCTCCGAAGCGCCGAAAGACGTGGCCGCGGGGCACCTGCACGGCCCGAAGACTGCGCCAAATCTCGGGGCAAAGTGGGACAAAGTTGGGACAAAGTTTGCCCAGCTGAGTCCGCCCGACCAAGCCAAAGAGCCCGCTACGCAGGGCTTTCGCAATGCCGGAGGAGGGACTCGAACCCCCGACACGCGGATTATGATTCCGCTGCTCTAACCGACTGAGCTACTCCGGCGGGGGCGCGCAGTTTAGTAGCCGTCTTCGACCACGTTGAGGAGCGGCTCGCCCGCCGCGTAGCGGGTGATCTGGTCGCGCACGAGGCGGTAGGCGCGGGTGGGGAACGAGGGAGAGTCGCCCGCGACGTGGGGTGTAATGAGCGTTCCGGGCGCGTGCCCGAGCGGGTGCTCGAGCGGCAGCGGCTCGGGGTCGGTGACGTCGAGCGCGGCGCGCAGGCGGCCGGACTCGAGCTCGGCGAGCAGCGCGTCCTGGTCGACGACACGGCCGCGGCCGGCGTTGACCACGAGCGCTCCGTCGGGCAGCCGCGCGAGGAAGGCGGCGTCGATGATCCGCTCCGTTGCGCCGGTCAGGGGGAGGAGGATGACCACGACTTCCGCGCCCGGCAGCAGCTCGGGGAGCTCATCGGTGGTGTGAACTCCCTCGCGGGCCGATGCGCGACCCGGACCACCTCGACCTCGAAACCCGAGAGCCGTGCCTCGACCGCGCTCCCGATCCACCCGTAGCAGAGCATCGCGCATCCGGGAATAGAGTCCCCCGCCGTGGACTCGCTCGAGCGCGCCGTGAGGACCGTCGTGCGGCGCTGCCTCGGCGTCGGAGCGGGCACCAACGTGCTCGTGATCGGCGATCCGGGCACCCGCGAGCTCGCCGAGGCGCTGCGCGCGGAGGCCGCGGGCGCCGGGGGCCGACGCGGTGCTCGCGCTTATGGCCGAGCGCGCGACCGATGGCACCGAGCCGCCGCCGCCGCTCGCCGCGGCGCTCTCCGCGGCCGACGTCTTCATCGCCCCGACCTCGCGCTCGCTCTCCCACACCACCGCCCGCAAGCGCGCCTCGGAGGCCGGCGCGCGCGGCGCCACGATGCCGGGTGTTACCGGCGAGATGCTCGCGCGCGTCATGGATGTGGACTTCGACGCGCTCGCCGCCCGGTGCGCCGCGGTGGCGACGCTCCTAGACGACGCCGACCAAGCGCGTCTCACCTGCCCGCGCGGCTCGGATCTCACCTTCGACCTGCGCGGGCGTCGCGGGATCGCCGACGACGGCGACCTCACCGCTCCCGGCGCCTCGGCAACCTGCCCTGCGGCGAGGGCTTCGTGGCGCCGGCCGGGGGAGAGGGGCGGCTCTTCGCCTCCTCGCTGGCCACCCTGGGGAGTTCGCGTGAGCCCGTCGAGCTCAAGGTCGAGCACGGGCGCCTCGCGGCGGCGGGCGGGGAGCTCGGGCCTCGCTTCCTCTCCCTCCTCAGCGCTCATGGCGACCAGGGCGCCAATCTCGCCGAGCTCGGCGTGGGGACCAACGACCGCGCGACCCTGACCGGCAACGTACTCGAGGACGAGAAGATCCTCGGCACCGTCCACGTCGCCTTCGGGGCGAGCGCGGCGATCGGGGGAACGGTGTCGGTGCCGATCCACCTCGACGTGGTCGTCCTCGACGCCACGCTCGAAATCGGCTCGACGCGCGTGCTCGAAGCCGGGCGCTTCGTCGCCTGACTCGCCTACGACGCGCTCCAGAGCGCGTCGTCGCCCAGCGGCTGGCGGCTCACGCGCCCGGCGCCGAGCGCCTCGATCAGCGCCGCCTCGGCGCGCTCGTCATCCACCGGATCGTTGCCCGCGGTCATCGTCGCCGCGACCTCGCGGGTCGTCAGTCCGTCGGGGAAGTGCGCGAGCGGCTCGACGGGATCGACGGCGGCCGGCGCGCGCGCCAGAGAACGATCGAGGTTGGCGATCAGCACGTCGTAGGCCTCGACGGGCTGAAAGCCTCCCGCCTCGAGCCGAGTCTCCCCCGCTGTGAAGACGAGGGAAGGAGCGGTGTAGCGGACCGGTCCGTCGCTCTGTGCGGCCTTGCCCTGGAACTCGGTCGCGCTGCCCGCGGCGGTGCGCGCCTCGGCGCGGTCGGCCTCGTAGGCCTCCACCACCCGCGGATCGTCGAGGGCCGCGCGCACCGCGGTGGCGTCCACTCCCTCGACTCGAGCGAGCGTCGCCTCGATCGCGTCGTCCTCGTCGAGCAGCGCGGAGGTAGTGAACCAGGCGAACTGGAGGGCGCGAAACGCGGCGAGCTCGCGGTCGGGATGCGCCAGGCGGACGGCGACGATTGCCCGGCACGCGCGGCCGGTGGCGATCATCCGCGCGCGGGGGTGGCGGGCGAAGGGCATCCCGTAGCCGGCAAAGCGCCCGTAGCCGAGGGCGGCGCGCACGGGCGTGTAGCCCCGGGCGACGTACTGCTCGGCGCTCTCGGTCAGCCCGATCATCACGTGGCGCCAGCGCAGCCCGGCGCCGTAGCGCCAGCGCAGCACCGCCAGGGCGGGGTTGGCCGAGTAGGCCCACGGGCAGCCCGGGTCGGAGAAGTGGGTGATCTCGACCACGGTCCCGACCTCCCTTACCCGCACCCCGTCCTGCTAGTCGTATGCCGGGTGCTGCTCGCGGTTCCCAACGTCTCCGAGGGCCGCGACACGATCGTGATCGCGCGGATCGGCGAGGCGTTCGCCTCGCCGCGCGGGGTCCGGCTGCTCGACGTCCACCGCGATCCCGACCACCACCGGTCGGTCTTCACCCTCGCGGGGGAGCCGGGTGAGCTGGCGTTCGGCCTCGCGGCCGGGGCTCGCGTCGCCCTCGAGGAGGTCGACCTCGGCGCCCACGCCGGCGTTCATCCCCACGTCGGCGCGCTCGACGTAGCGCCGATCGTCCACCTGAGCGAACGCGAGCGTGGCGCGGCGTGCGTCGAGGCCCTCGTCGCCGCCGACGAGCTCGGCCGCCTCGACCTCCCTGTTTTCCTCTACGGCGTCCTCGCCGACGGGCGTACGCGAGCCGAGCTGCGCCGCGGCGGCCCCGAGGCGCTCGCCGAGCGGATCGCCGTGGGCGAGCTTCGCCCCGACTTCGGTCCGCCGCGCCTTCATCCCACCGGTGGGGCGACGCTCGTCGCCGCCCGCCCACCGCTCGTGGCGTTCAACCTCGAGCTCGCGCCGCCTGCGACGCTTGCCGACGCGCGGAGGATCGCCGCCGCGGTGCGCGCCGACGCGAAGCTGCCCGGGGTGCGCGCCCTCGGGCTCGAGCTCTCGAGCCGCGGCGCCGTGCAGCTCTCCTTCAACGTCGAGGACCCGGTCGCGGTCCCGCTCGTGCGCCTCGTCGAGGCGGTGCGAGAGCACGCCGCCATCGCACGCGCGGAGCTCGTGGGCCTCGCGCCCGAGGCGGCGCTCGCCGGCTTTCCCTCCGAGCTCCCGCTCCCCAACTTCGACCCCGAGCGCCACCTGATCGAGCGGGCGCTCGCACGCGGGTAACAGGCTCTAAGCTGGCGCAGTGGCCCAGACCAAGCGCAAGCGTCGCTCCAAGCACCGCGGCAACGCCGCCGGGGCCGTGGAGTCGCGCGGGCGCACCGGCCGCCCGCCGAAGCCCGAGGAGCGCAAGGCCGCGGCGCGCGCGCAGGCCAAGCGCGACCGTCTGACGCGGGCCCCGACCTGGAGGGCGGCGGCCATCCGCGCCGTGATCACCTCGGCCTTCCTGCCCGTCGTGCTGATCTTCGGGGCGAAGTTCCCCGTCGGCACCTCGCTGGCGATGACGGTCTTCGCCTTCGTCCTCTACGTGCCGCTCGGCTACTACACCGACCTCTTCCTCTACCGGCGGCGGATCCGACGAACGGCGGCGCCGCGCGCGCGATGATCGACGTCCGCTCGTTCACCGTCGGGCTCGTGCAGGAGAACTGCTACCTCGTGCGCGCGGCCGGCTCGGAGCGCGCCGTGATCGTCGATCCCGGCGACGAGGCGGAGAAGCTGCTCGGCGCGGCGGCGCAGCTCGGCGTGACGATCGAGGCGATCCTCCTCACCCACACGCACTTCGACCACGTGGGCGCGGTCGCCCCCGTGGCGCGGGCGACGGGGGCTCCTGTGTGGTGCCCGGAGCTCGAGGTGGCCGTGCTCGCCGACATCATGAGCTACGTGCCGTGGCCCGGGTTCGGGCCCTTCGAGTCCTACGACGCCGACCACATGGTCGCCGGCGGCGAGACGCTCGAGCTCGCCGGGCTCACCTTCGAGGTGCTCTTCACGCCCGGCCACTCACCCGGCCACGTCACCTACGCGCTGCGGGAGGAGGAGGCGCTCTTCTCCGGCGACGTGCTCTTCCAGGGCTCGGTCGGCCGCGTAGATTTGCCCGGCGGCGACTGGCCGACGCTCGCGCGATCGATCTCCACGCTGCTCGAGGGCTTCCCCCCCGAGACCGCGGTCTACCCGGGGCACATGGGCATCACCACGCTCGCCCGCGAGCGCGCCACCAACCCGTTCCTGCGCGAGCTCAGCGCCAGCCGCGAAGCGTGAGCGCCCGTCTCCAGGCTCCGCGCGGCACCTTCGACGTGCTGCCGGCGGACGCCGCGCGGCGCGAGGAGGTCGAGGCCGCCGCGCGTCGGATCCTCGGCGGCGCCGGCTACGCGCGGATCGAGACGCCCACCTTCGAGGCGACCGAGCTCTTCGCGCGCGGGGTGGGGGAGGCGACCGACATCGTCCAGAAGGAGATGTACACCTTCGACGACGGCGGCGGGCGCTCGCTCACCCTGCGCCCGGAGGGCACCGCGCCGGTCTGCCGCGCCTACCTGGAGCACGGGATGCAGAAGCTCCCCCAGCCCGTGCGGCTCTGGTACCTCTCCTCGTTCTTTCGCCGCGAGCGCGCGCAGGCCGGGCGCTACCGCCAGTTCTGGCAGGTGGGGGCGGAGGGCATCGGCTCCGACGATCCCGCGCTCGACGCCGAGGCGATCCTGCTGCTCGCCGACCTGCTCGACGCGCTCGGGGTCCGCGGGCTGCGGTTGCGCCTCGGCTCCCTCGGGCGCGCGGAGACCCGCGCCGCCTACCGCGAGGAGCTCACGAGCTACCTGCGCGCCCACGAGGAGGAGCTCTCGGAGGAGGTGCGGGCCCGGATCGCGCTGAACCCGCTGCGCGCCTTCGACGCCGAGCATCCCGGGACGCGCCGGGTCATGGAGGCCGCGCCGCGGCTGCTCGACGCCCTCGGGGAGGAGGACCGCGCCCACTTCGCCGAGGTACGGGCGCTCCTCGACGACGCCGGGCAGCCCTACGAGGTCGACCCGACCCTTGTCCGCGGCCTCGACTACTACACGCGCACGCTCTTCGAGTTCACCTCCGACGCACTCGGCGCGCAGAGCGGCGTGGCGGGCGGCGGGCGCTACGACGGTCTGATCGCCGAGCTCGGCGGGCCGCCCACGCCCGGCTGCGGTTGGGCGGCGGGGATCGAGCGGATCCTGCTCGCCGCGGGCGAGCGCCCGGCGGCCGTTCCGCCCGTGGACCTGTTCGTCGCGGTGGCGGAACCGGAATGCGGCCGGCCCGCCTTTCGCGTCGTAAGCGAGGCGCGGCGCGCGGGGCTGAGCGCGCAGCGTGAGCTCGCGGGGCGCTCGCTCAAGGGCCAGCTCAAGCACGCCGACCGGCTGGGCGCGCGCTACGTCGCGATCCTCGGCGAGGAGGGAGCCCAGGTCAAGGACATGGAGAGCGGGGAGCAGGTGGAGGCGAGCCCCGAGGACGTGGTCGCGCGGGTGCTCCGCGGCCGGAGGGCCGATCGGTGAGTCCCGAGATGCGCCCTCCGCGCCCGAACGGCTACCGCGACGCCTGGTGCGCCGAGCTGAGCGCCGCGCGGGCGGGGAGCGAGGCGCGGGTCGCCGGCTGGGTGCACCGTCGCCGCGATCACGGCGGCCTCATCTTCATCGACCTGCGCGACCGCTCGGGGATCCTCCAGCTCGTCTTTCATCCCGACAGTGCGCCGCAAGCCCACGCCGCCGCGCACCGGCTGCGCTCCGAGCACGTGGTCAGCGCCCTCGGAGAGGTGGTGCGCCGGGCGGCCGAGAACGTCAACCCGGCGGTGGCCACGGGGGAGGTCGAGCTCGCGGTGAGCGAGCTCGAGCTGCTCGCCGAGGCCGACACCCCGCCGTTCCCGCTCGACGAGGACGGCCCAGTCGACGAGGCGCTGCGCCTGCGCCACCGCCCGCTCGACCTCCGCCGCCCGGCGATGCAGCGCGCGCTCGAGCTGCGCCACGCGGTGATCCGCATCATCCGCTCAGAGCTCGAGGCGCGCGACTTCCTCGAGCTCGAGACCCCGATGCTCACCCGCTCGACCCCGGAGGGAGCGCGCGACTTCCTCGTGCCCGCCCGGATGTCGCCCGGGTCGTTCTTCGCCCTGCCCCAGTCGCCGCAGCTCTTCAAGCAGCTCCTGATGGTGGCGGGCTACGAGCGCTACTACCAGATCGCCCGCTGCTTCCGCGACGAAGACCTGCGCGCCGACCGCCAGCTCGAGTTCACTCAGCTCGACCTGGAGATGTCCTTCGTTGACGAGGACGACGTGATCGAGACGCTCGAGGGAGTGATGGAGAAGGTGTTCGCCGAGGTCGGGTTCGACGTCGGCGCACCGCCGTGGCCGCGGATGAGCTACGCGGAGGCGATGGCGCGCTATGGCTCCGACCGGCCCGACACCCGCTTCGGGCTCGAGATCGGCGAGCTCGGAGCGGCGCTGCGGGGCACGGAGTTCAAGGTCTTCGCCGGGGCGCTCGCGTCGGGCGGGGTGGTCCGGGGGATCAACGCGGGCGCGCGGGAGCTCGCGCGCTCCGAGCTCGACGCGCTCACCGAGCTCGCCAAGGGCCACGGCGCCAAGGGCCTCGTGTGGGCGTTCGTGCAGGAGGACGGCTCCTGGCGCTCTCCCGTGGCGAAGTTCCTCGGCGGGGAGGAGATCGCGCGCGTGGGGGAGATCCTCGGCGCCGCCCCCGGGGACCTGCTCCTGATCGTCGCCGACGGCGCCGAGATGGCCGCGCCCGCCCTCGGCGCGCTACGGCTCGAGCTCGCTCGGCGCTTCGAGCTCGCCCCGGAGGGCGCGCACGAGGTGCGCTGGATCGTCGAGTTCCCGATGTTCGAGCGCGACGCGGAGACGGGGCGCTGGAGCGCCGTGCACCATCCCTTCACCGCGCCGACGGGAGACTTCGCCGACCCCGAGACGATGCTCTCGCGGGGCTACGACCTCATCGTCGACGGGTGGGAGCTCGGCGGGGGCTCCATCCGCATCAACCGGCCCGAGGTGCAGCGCGAGGTCCTGAGCCTGCTGGGCATGTCGGGAGAGGAGGCCGACCGCCGCTTCGGCTTCCTGCTCGAGGCGCTGCGCTACGGGGCGCCACCGCACGGCGGGATCGCGCTCGGAATCGACCGCATCGTGGCGATCCTCGGCGGCCACGACTCGATCCGCGAGGTGATCGCGTTCCCCAAGAGCGCGAGCGGCGCCGATCCGCTCACCGGCGCGCCGGCCGAGGTCGACGTCGCGCAGCTCCGCGAGCTCGGGCTGAGCCTGACGGCTGTCCCCCCTAGACGAGTAGAGGGCTAACGCTCCCGAGCTCTCGTGCCGATCATCGGTACGCATGAGCCAAGTCTCGCGACCCATGCAGATCGCCCTGCTCGCCGCCGTCGTCTTCGCCGGCGTGTGGTTCGTAGCGCTTCGCCCCAAGGCGCCGAGCTCCGCGCCCCCGGGGGAGACGGGTCTGCGCAACGCGGTCACCGCCGCGCACGGGGCCTCGGCGGCGTCTGACCGCGCCAACGCGCTCCACGGCGGGGCTCCTGCCACCGCCCGGCCCGGGCTGCACGCCGGCACCGGCGCCGCGTCCGCGACCGCCGCGTCGCGGACGAAGACGAAGACCGCCCGTTTCGTGGGACAGGCCGCCACGCCCGGAGCGCGTCTGGTCGAGCGTGCCCTGGCCGAGCACACGAGCGTCGCCGTCCTCTTCTACAACCAGGCTTCTCCAGACGATCGCGAGGTCCGTCGGGAGCTCGCGCGCGCTGACCGCCACCTCGGTCGCGTGGTCATCGTCGCCGCGCCGATCTCTCAGCTCTCGGCCTACCGCGCGATCACCGCGAAGGGAGCCATCACCGGCTCCCCGACCCTGGCGATCGTCGACGACGCGGGCAATATGAGCGTGATGAGCGGCTTCGTGGACAGCGTGCAGATCGAGCAGGCCATCTGGGACGTGCTCGGCCTCGACCACTCGAATCTCGGCCACCTCCTGCACACGCCTCCCCTCAGCCTCAAGGAGTACCGCCGCCGGGCCAAGACCGCCGCTGGGCGCACGCGCCAGGGCCTTGTGGACGAATTCGGGTCAACGACGGCGGGGACCACGCCGGACGAGCTTGCTCCCTACCTGCAGGCTGTCCTCAGGCTCGAGTCGAACGACATCACCGCCTTCGCCTCGCTCACTCCGCCTCGACGCCTGCTCGGCGCTCATCGAGCCGTCGTGTCCATCTACTACCGCTACCTCGCCACTGCGCAGGCCCTCCAGGCGCGCGTGGCGCGCAGCGCCGCCCCGCTGCTCACCTTCCTGAGGCTCCTGCCTGGCTTCCGGACGAAGGCCAGGGCTCTGGACGCGCAACTGCTCGCCCGCGGGCGTGCGCTCGGGCTCGGGCGCAGCCTGACCAGAATCCTGCACTGAGCGCACCCCGCGGCATACTGGCCGCGTGGACCCCGAACGCTTCCGCCACCACCTTGAGAGCCCGACCGGCCGTGGTCTGACGCCACCGGGAGCGAGCACCGCCGCCGCCGGCGGCGCGGCGTGCGGCGACCTCGTTCGGATCTCGCTCGTCGTCGAGGGCTCGCGCGTCGCCGGCGCAGGCTTCGACGCCGCGGGGTGCGGCGCGGCGCAGGCGGCGGGCAGCGCGGCGGTGGCGATGGTCCGCGGTCGTCCGCTGCTCGAGGCCGCGCGCGTCGGTGTGCACGAGATCGCGGCGGAGCTTGGGGGCCTCTCACCCGGCAAGCTCCATTCCGCGGAGCTCGCCGCCGACGCGCTGCACCGGGCGCTCGGCGCGGCGGCCCGGGAGCACGCCGCGCTCGCTCCCGCTCCGCGGCGCACGCTCGTCGCGCTGAGCGGCGGCGTCGACTCCGCCGTGGCGGCGGTGCTGGTCGCCCGGAGCGGGGAGGAGGCGGTCGGCGTGACCCTCGAGCTCTGGGCCGACGCCGAGCACGACGGGGAGCGCTCCTGCTGCTCGGCCTCGGCGGTCCGCGGCGCCCGCGCGCTCGCCCACCGGATGGGCATGGCGCACTTCACCCTCGACCTCCGTGCGGAGTTCCGCGCGGGCGTGGTCGATCCCTACCTGGCCGACCACGCCGCCGGCCTGACCCCGAACCCGTGCGTGCGCTGCAACGGCGAGGTGCGCCTCGACGCCATGCTCGACTTCGCCGAGCGCCTCGGCGCCCCGGGGCTCGCCACCGGGCACTACGCCCTGCTCGCCGAGCGCGAGCATCCCGCCGGTCCGCTCCTGCGCGCCGCGGCCGACCCCATCAAGGACCAGACCTACATGCTCGCCGGGCTCGCGCCCGGGTCGCTCGACCGCCTGCGCTTCCCGCTCGGGGGTCTCCTCAAGCCCGAGGTGCGGGCGCTCGCGCGCGAGGCCGCCCTGCCCGTGGCGGCCAAGGCCGACTCCCAGGACCTGTGCTTCCTGGCCGGGACCAACCGGCCGAGCTTCCTGCGTCGTCACGGCGGGATACCCGAGCGGCCCGGGGAGATCGTCGATCGCAGCGGCCGGGTGCTCGGCCGCCACCGCGGCCACCACGGCTACACCGTCGGCCAGCGGCGGGGGATCGGCGTGGCCTCCACCGAGCCGCTCTACGTGCTCGCCACCGACGCGCGCCGGAACCGGGTCGTGGTCGGCGCGCGCTCCGAGCTGGGGGTGAGCAGCGTGCTCGTGCACGGCGCCCGGCTCCTGCGCGCCGGGGACCGGGTCGATCGCGTGAAGCTCCGCTACCGCGCGGTGGCCCTGCGCGGCCGGGTGGCCGGCGCGCCGCTTGCTCCCGGGCGCCACGGCCGGCTCACCCTCGATCTCGAGGACGCCGCCGACGGCGCCGCGCCCGGCCAGCTCGCCTGCCTTATGGACGGCGAGCTCGTCGTGGGGTGGGGGACGATCGCCGGAGGGCCTACCCGGGGCTAACCACAGGTAGGCGCTGTGGTATCACTGTCGTGGAGGGGCCACCCGTGGGTACCACATACGGTACCCGGGGGTAGCCGGTCTGGAGGAAGCCTCCCTCCCCAGCCGGTGGCGGCCCGCCCGCGGCCGGGTGGCGGCCCCGGCGCCGGAGGGCAGGCCGGGCGCGCCTCATACACTGCCCAGGGATGATGACCTCGGACGAGATCCGCGAGGCCTACCTCGAGTTCTTCGTCGCCCGGGAGCACCGGCGGCTGCCCTCGGCGTCGCTCATTCCCTCGGTCCACGATCCCTCGGTCCTGCTTACCACCGCCGGGATGCAGCCCCTGATCCCCTACTTCACGGGGCGCGAGGCGCCTCCGCAGCCCCGGCTCACGAGCTGTCAGAAGTGCTTCAGGACCGTCGATCTCGAGAACGTCGGCAACACGCACCGCCACCTCACGTTCTTCGAGATGCTCGGAAACTTCTCCGTCGGGGACTACTTCAAGCCCGGCGCCGTCGAGTTCGCCTGGACCCTGTCCCGCGAGGGTTTCGGCTTTCGCCCCGAGGACATCTGGATCACGGTCTTCGCCGGCGACGACGAGCTCGGGCTCGGTCCCGACGAGGAGGCGATCGAGGCGTGGCTCGGGGTCGGGGTGCCGCGCGAGCGGATCGTCGAGCTGCCGCGCTCGGAGAACTTCTGGCAGGCGGGGCCCACCGGCCCGTGCGGACCGTGCTCGGAGCTCTACCTCGATCGCGGTCCGGCGTTCGGCGGCGCGGGGGACCGGCCGGGCGACGACACCGAGCGCTTCCTCGAGTACTGGAACCTCGTCTTCATGCAGTTCGAGAACCGCGGTGCGGCCGGTGGCCTCGTGCCCCTGCCCGCGCAGAACATCGACACGGGACTCGGGCTCAACCGCATGGCCGCGATCCAGCAGAACGTCCCATCGGTGTTCGAGACCGATCAGTTCCGTCCGCTGATCGAGCTCGGGGAGGAGCTCTCGGGGCACTCCTACGGAAGCGATGACCCGGTGCTCACCCGCGCCCTGCGAATACTCGCCGACCACTCCCGCGCTATGAGCTTCCTGATCGCCGACGGGGTCGTGCCCTCCAACGAGGACCGGGGCTACGTGCTGCGCCGGGTCATGCGCCGCGCGATCCAGCAGGGCCGCCGGGTCGGGCTCGAGGGCAGCTTCCTGCCCGCCTTCGCCGAGCGGGTCGTCGAGGTGATGGGCGGCGCATACCCCGAGCTCCACGAGCAGCGCGCGGGGATCGCGAAGTGGGTCGCGGCGGAGGAGGAGAACTTCGGGCGCACGCTCGAGCAGGGCACCCGGCGGCTCGAGGAGCTGATCGACCGCGCGCGCGAGACCGGAGCCGAGGGGATCGGGGCCGCCGACGCGTTCCAGCTGCACGACACCTTCGGCTTCCCGATCGACCTCACCCTCGAGCTCGTGGCCGAAGCCGGCCTCGGGGTGGACGCGCAGGGCTTCGAGGCGCTCATGGACCAGCAGCGCGCCCGCGCCCGCGCCGGCGGCCGCGGCCCGGGCGCCGACGCCGAGCGCGACGCCGCCGAGCGCCTCGCGGACGGCTCGGGCTTCTCCACGGAGTTCACCGGCTACGCCGCCACGGAGCAGGAGACGAGCGTCGGCGCCCTCGCCGCCGAGGACGGGCAGATCCTCGTCAAGCTCCTCGAGTCGCCGTTCTACCCCGCGGGCGGGGGGCAGGTGTCGGACTCGGGGTGGGTGGAGTGCGCCGCCGGGGACTGCCTGGCCCGCGTGGAGGAGGTCTTCCGGCTCGGGAGCGACCAGGTGCTCGCGCTGGCCCCCGAGCGCGGCGAGCTTCGTCCCGGCGAGCGCGTCCACGCGGTGGTCGACCGCGCCGCGCGCCACGCCACGGAGTGCAACCACACCGCCACCCACCTGCTCCACGCCGCCCTGCGCCGGCGCCTGGGCACCCACGTGCGCCAGGCCGGCTCCGCCGTGCAGCCCGACAAGCTGCGCTTCGACTTCACCCACGGCCACGCGCTCACCCTGGAGGAGCTGCGCGACGTTGAGGACGAGGTGAACGAGCGCATCGCCGAGAACCAGCCCGTGCGCGCCCTCAGCACGACGATCGAGGAGGCGCGGCGCCTCGGTGCGATGGCTCTCTTCGGCGAGAAGTACGGGGACGTGGTGCGAATGGTCGAGGTCGGAGACGGGTCGTTCTCGCGCGAGCTCTGCGGTGGCACGCACGTGCGCTCCACGGGCGAGATTGGCGCCTTCAAGGTAGTGACGGAGACCTCGAGCGCGGCGAACGTGCGGCGGATCGAGGCGCTCGGCGGGCCGGGCGCCGTGGCGCTCCTGCGTGGCCGCGACGCCGCCCTGGGCGAGGCGGGGGCCACGCTCCGCGTGCCCCCCGAGCGGGTGCCCGAGATCGTCGAGCGCCTGCAGCGCGAGAGCCGGGAGGCGCGCAAGCGCGCGAGTCGAGGCGCGGGCGCCGACGGCGGCGCCGGCGACGAGCTCGAGGTCCTGCGCGCCAAGGCGCAGGAGCGCGGCGGCGCCAACATCCTCGCCGAGGTGCTCGGAGGAGCCTCTCCCGACGAGCTCCTGCAGGCGGTCGACCGCCTGAAGGGCCCCCTCGGCGATGCGGCGATCGTGCTCGGCTCGGTGCAGGAGGGCCGCGTCCACCTCGTGGCCAGCGTCTCCCCGGCGCTTGTGGCGCGCGGCGTGCGCGCGGGCGAGGTGGTCAAGCTCGCCGCCCAGGCCGCCGGGGGAGGCGGGGGCGGGCGCGACACGCTGGCCCGGGCCGGAGGCCGAGACCCCGACAAGCTCCCCGAGGCCATCGCCACCGCTCGCGCCGCGATCGACGCGGCGCTGGCGTAGGGTCCCGGACGCGATGCGAGTGCTCGCTCTCGATTACGGCGCCGCCCGCTGCGGCTGCGCGCTCAGCGACCCGACGGGGACGCTCGCCTCTCCGATCGAGCCGGTCGCGCGGCCGGCCACCCGCCGGGCGCTCGCGCAGATCGCCGACCTCGTGGGCGCGCTCGAGGTCGAGCGGGTGCTGGTGGGACTGCCGCTCTCGCTCTCGGGCGAGGACTCGGCGCAGACTCGCGAGACGCGGGCGTGGGCGGCGCGGCTGACTGACGCGCTGGCCGTGCCCGTCGAGCTCTACGACGAGCGCTTTACGACCACGCTCGCCGGCCGGGCCGGGGGCACGAGCTCCTCCGAGCACTCCCGCGCGGCTGCCGTCCTACTCGACGGGTGGCTCGCGCGGCGGGCGGGTGCGCCGGTGGTGCGCGCGTGAGCTTTCGTCCCGAGACGGAGGAGGAGGAGCGCCCGCTCGGCACGCGGCGCACGACCACCCGCCCGGGCGGCGCGACGCCGCGCCGGCCCGAGCCGCGTCGCCGGCGCACCGTCGCGCGCGCCCTGGCCCTGCTCGCCCTGCTCGTGACCGCGGCGGCCGTGGTGTTCCTCGTCGAGCTCTTCCAGCCCTTCGGCGGCCCGGGCCACGGGAGCGTCGTGGTGCGGATTCCCGCCGGCGCGGGCGCGGGCAAGATCGGCGACGAGCTCGCCGGGCAGGGGGTGGTGAGCTCGGGCTTCCTCTTCGACCTGCGCGCCTCGCTCTCGGGCAAGCGGGGCAAGCTCCGCTCGGGAACCTTCACCCTCAAGCGCGACATGAGCTACTCTGCGGCCCTCACGGCGCTGACGACGATCCCCCCGCGGCCGAAGATCGCCCTGGTGACCCTCACCGTCCCCGAGGGCCGGACGATCCGCCAGGAGACGCCGCGCCTGCGCGGAGCCGGGCTGCCCGGCGACTACGCGGCGGCCGCGCGCCGATCGCGCGCGCTCGACCCGCGGAGCTACGGCGCTCCGCGCTCCACCCCCTCGCTCGAGGGCTTCCTGTTCCCCGCCACCTATCAGCTCCGGGCCCCCGGCTCGGCCGCCGCGCTGGTCGCCCAGCAGCTCGCGTCCTTCAGGACGCGCTTCCGGGGAATCTCGCTGAGCATCGCGCGCTCGAAGCACCTCACCGCCTACGACGTGCTCATCATCGCCTCGATGGTCGAGGGCGAGGCCAGGCTCCCACGCGACCGGCCCCTCATCGCGGCGGTCATCTACAACCGCCTGCGCGACCACATACCGCTCGGCATCGACGCGACGCTGCGCTACGGGCTCAACAACTACGACAAGCCGCTGACCGTCTCCGAGCTCGCCTCGCCCTCTCCCTACAACACCCGCAAGCAGCTCGGGCTGCCCCCGACGCCGATCGGGAGCCCGGGCCTTGCCTCCATCCGCGCCGCCGCGCGCCCCGCGCGAGTCCCCTATCTCTACTTCGTCGTGAAGCCCGGGGCGTGCGGGGCTCACGTCTTCTCCACGAACTACCAGCAATTCCTGAGCGACTCGGCGCGCTACAACGCCGCCCGGCAGAGCCTCGGCGGGCGCTCGCCGGAGAAGTGCCCCGGCTAGGCGTCCTCGGGCACCCGGTCGCGCACTCGCGCTCGCCCGCCATGCACACGGCGGCCTTCGCCGCGCTCGGCCTCGAGAACTGGAGCTACGGGCGCCTGCCCGTCCCGCCCGCGCTGTTCGCCGAGACCGTCCGCGCGCTGCCGGCCGCCGGCTTCGTCGGCGCCAACGTGACGATCCCCCACAAGGAGGCGGCGCTCGCCCTGGCCGACGAGGCCGAGGCCGAGGCCCGCGCGATCGGGGCGGCCAACACCCTCTCCTTTCTCCCCGACGGCTCGATCCGCGCCGCCAACACGGACGCGCCGGGGCTGATCGCCGCGCTTGACGAGGCGCCGGCGGGGCGCAGCGCGCTCGTGCTCGGCGCGGGGGGCAGCGCGCGCGCCGCGGTGTGGGCGCTCCTCGACGCGGGCGCAAGCGAGGTGCGCGTGTGGAATCGCACGCCCGAGCGCGCGCGGCGCCTGTGCGCCGAGCTCGGAGGGCGACCCGTGGAGCGACTCGAACCCGCCGAGCTGCTCGTGAACTGCACTTCGGTCGGGCTGGACGAACGTTTGAGCGAGCTTCAGATCGGACCCCTCACGACCGAAGAGCTCGGGGGGTATCAGAACGTGATCGATCTCGCCTATCGCCCGGGTCCGACGCCGCTCATCGCGAGTGCGCGCCGGCTCGGCCTGCCCGCGGTCGACGGCCTCGAGGTGCTCGTGCGCCAGGGAGCACTCTCCTTCGAGCGCTGGACGGGGCGCCCGGCCCCCCTCGACGCGATGCGCGCCGCCGCGCGGGCCGGGTAGGGGAGCGGAGCCGGTGCCCGAAGCCTCCGCGCCGCATCTGCGCGCCGTCGACCCAGAGCTCGCGAGCGCCGCGAGCGCCGCCGCCGTAGCGCCGCCCCCGCAGCGGGCACCCGTGCCCCAGGGCGTGACGCCGCCCTCACGGCGCGGCGGCTCGGGCCGCTTTCTCACCGATGTGGTCGTCGACCTCGGCTTCGTCGCGCGCGAGCGCGTCGAGGGCGCCGTCGAGGCCGCGCGCACCGCGGGGCACGCCCCCGAACGGGTTCTGCTCGACACCGGGGCGATCAGCCCCGACCAGCTCGCGCGGGCGACCGCCGAGCGCTACGGGCTCGACCACCTCGACCTGAACGCGTTCTCCATCGACATGTCGGCGGCGAACCTCCTCTCCTCCTCTGCGGCCAAGCACTATGAGGCCGTGCCCGTGGCCTTCGTCAACGAGCACACGCTGCTCGTGGCCATGTCCGATCCGGCGAACATCGTCGCCGTCGACGACATCGCGATGCTCACCGGGCTCGAGATCCGCGCCGCGGTGGCCTCTGCCGAGGACATTCGCGCGCTCGTGCGCCGCCTCGACCGCTTCGAGGACGCCGTCCAGGAGGCGGTGAACGAGGAGGCCGAGGAGGGCAAGGCCGAGGTCGTCGACCTGCAGGAGGGCGCCGACGACGCGCCGGTCGTCAAGCTCGTGCACTCCATCATCGCCCAGGCCGCCGAGCGCGGCGCCTCGGACATCCACTTCGAGCCCGACGGGCGCGATCTCGGGGTGCGCTTCCGGATCGACGGCGTGATGTCCCACGCCACCACGGTTCCCCGCCGGATGGTGGCCGGGGTCGTCTCGCGCATCAAGATCATGGCCGAGCTGAACATCGCCGAGCGCCGCCTGCCCCAGGACGGCCGCGTGGGGCTCACCGTGGAGGGCCGCCACATCGACGTGCGCGTGGTGACGCTGCCGAGCGTGCACGGCGAGTCGGTCGTCATGCGGATCCTCGACAAGGACTCCGTCGTGCTCGAGCTCGACAAGCTCGGCATGGCGCCGAACGAGCGCGAGCGCTTCCAGCGCGCGTTCACCAAGGCCCACGGCGCCGTGCTCGTCACCGGTCCGACCGGCTCGGGCAAGTCGACCACGCTCTACGGGGCGCTCGGGGTGCTGAACACGCCCGAGAAGAACATCATCACGATCGAGGATCCCGTGGAGTACGAGCTCGACGGCGTCACCCAGGTGCAGGTCAACCCCAAGGCGGGCCTCACCTTCGCCGCGGGACTGCGCTCGATGATGCGCGCCGATCCCGACATCATCATGGTCGGCGAGATCCGCGACCGCGAGACCGCGCAGATCGCGGTGGAGGGCGCGCTCACCGGCCACCTCGTCCTCTCCACCCTGCACACCAACGACGCGCCGACCGCCGTCGCGCGCCTCATCGAGATGGGCATCGAGCCGTTCCTGGTCGCCTCGGCGATCGATTGCGTGGTCGCCCAGCGTCTCGCGCGCCAGCTCTGCACGAGCTGCAAGAAGCGCTCGATCATCCCCGCCGGGATCCTCCGCGACCACGGCTTCAACGCCCAGTTCGACCTCGAGGCCTACGAGCCGGCGGGGTGCGCACGCTGCAACGGGATGGGCTACAAGAGCCGGATCGGCCTCTACGAGGTGATGCTCGTCACGGACGACATCCGCGCGCTCATCCTGCAGCGCGCGTCCGCGGACGCGATCGCCACGGCGGCCGCGCGCGACGGGATGCGGCGCCTGCGCGACGACGGCCTGGAGAAGGTCAAGGCGGGCCTCACCTCCATGGCCGAGGTCGCCCGCGTAACGGGATCGGGCTGAGGCTTCGGGGGACGGGCTGAGGCTTCGGAGGGCAGGGGCGCACCACCAGGCCGGCAGAGGCGCGAGCGTCCATGGACTGTCGCCCCGGTGACGGTTAGGTGTACGTTCGCGTTCCTGTCGCCCCCGCGGCGCGGCGCGGCCGCCGTAACGGCAGCGCCCCGGCGTGTCCATCCCTTCGACGCCATGACCGCCGCGCTGTGGCCCGAGCTCGGCGCCTCGGGGCGAGGGAGCGGCGAACGTCCGCGGACTGTGACTCGGGTGACGGTGGGTGGACGTTCGCGGTCGCCGTGGTCCGCCCCCCGTCGAGGGGGCGACTCCGCGAGGCGGCCGAGGCGGCCGCGGAGGGGGCGTCGAGGGCGTCGCCGCACGCGGCGGGCGACTCCGGGCGCAGCCCGACCCAAGCCCGTCGGCGCGCGCGTTCCGCGGCACGAGAGGTCGTAGTCACGGCCGCGGGTAACGGGATCGGGCTGAGCTGCCGATAACCCGCGTGTCATGAACATCGACTTCGCGGACATCCTCATGGAGGTCGTCGACCGGCGCGCCTCCGACCTGCACCTCACGGCCGGCGCGGCGCCCATGGTGCGCGTCCGCGGGCGGCTCACCGCTCTCGAGGGCTACCCCCTGCTCACTCCGGCCGACACGCGGGAGATCGTCTACTCGATCCTCTCCAACGACCAGCGCCAGCGCCTGGAGACCAACTGGCAGCTCGACTTCGCCTACACGATCCCGGGACGCGCCCGCTTCCGCGTCAACACTTACTTCCAGCGCGCCGCGCTCGGCGCCGCCTTCCGCCTCATCCCGTTCGAGATCGTGCCGCTCGAGACGCTCGGGCTGCCTCCGGCGGTGACCGAGTTCACCACGCGTCCTCGCGGGATCGTGCTCGTGACGGGACCCACCGGTTCGGGCAAGTCCACGACGCTTGCCTCCGTGCTCGACGTCATCAACACCACGCGCGAAGAGCACATTATGACCGTCGAGGATCCGATCGAGTTTCTCCACCAGCACAAGAAGTGCATCGTCAACCAGCGCGAGGTCGGCTCGGATGCCACGAGCTTCGCCGCCGCTCTCAAGGCCGCGCTGCGCCAGGACCCCGACGTGATCCTCGTCGGAGAGATGCGCGACATCGAGACGATCTCCACCGCGATCACCGCGGCGGAGACCGGCCACCTCGTCTTCGCCACCCTGCACACGCAGGACGCGCCTCAGACGATCGACCGCATCATCGACGTCTTCCCCTCCGAGCAGCAGTCCCAGGTGCGGGTGCAGCTCGCGGTCGCCCTCCAGGGCGTGGTCACCCAGCAGCTGCTCCCGACCGCCGACGGGGCCGGGCGCTGCGTGGCCTCCGAGGTCATGGTGCCCACCCCGGCGGTGCGCAACCTGATCCGCGAGGGCAAGACCCACCAGCTCTACTCCGTGCTCCAGACCGGTGGCGCGGTGGGGATGCAGACCATGGACGCCTCGCTGTCTCAGCTCGTGCGCTCGGGGCAGATCACCCGCCAGCTCGCCGAGTCGCGCTCGACCACGCCCGAGGAGCTGCGCCGCCTGCTCGGCGTGGCCTCGCTCGCCGCCTGATGTCCGCGTTCGTCTTCCGCGCGATTGACCTCGCCGGCAGCCACGCCAAGGGGGAGGTCGAGGCGGAGTCCAAGCAGGCCGTCGCCGACCAGCTCAAGGGGCGTGGGCTGATCGTCATCGACATCAAGGACAAGCACTCCTCCAAGGAGATCAACCTCGAGTTCATGTCGCGGGTCAAGCCCGCGGAGCTCACGGTCATGAGCCGCCAGCTCGCGACGATGGTCTCCTCGGGCATGACCCTGCTGCGTGCCCTCTACGTGCTCGAGGCCCAGACGGAGAGCAAGAAGCTCAAGGAGACGCTCGTCACCGTCCGCAAGGACGTCGAGGCCGGATTGCTCTTCTCCGACGCCCTCGAGCGCCACCCCAAGGTCTTCTCGCCGCTTTACGTCTCGATGGTCCGCGCCGGCGAGTCGGGGGGGATGCTCGAGGAGTCGCTGACCCGCACCGCCGATCAGCTCGAGAAGGACGACTCCCTGCGCCGCCAGGTCAAGTCGGCGATGATCTACCCGACGGTGATCATCTCCTTCGCGATCGTCGTGCTGCTCGCGCTGATCGCCTTCCTCGTCCCCGTCTTCGTCAAGATCTTCAAGGACTTCGGCGGCAAGCTGCCCGCGATCACCCAGGTCACGGTGACGATGTCCGACATGCTGACCAAGCGCTGGTACTTCCTGATCGTCGGCGTGGTCGGCCTCGCGGTCGGCTTCTTCAAGTGGAAGAAGTCGACCCGCGGGCGGCGGCAGTGGGACACGTTCCGCCTGCGCATCCCGTTTAAGATCGGGGACATCGTGCAGAAGGTCTCGCTGGCCCGCTGGTCGCGCACGCTCGCGTCGCTGACCTCCGCCGGCGTGCCGATCCTCCAGGCCATCGAGATCACCGGCAAGACCGCCGGCAACACCGTGGTCGAGCGGGCGATGGGATCGGTCGTCGACTCCGTGAAGTCGGGCGGCACGATCGCCGCGCCGCTCAAGGAGGCGCCCGTCTTCCCGACCATGGTCGTGCACATGGTCGGAGTGGGGGAGGAGACCGGCGCCCTGGACACCATGCTCTCCAAGATCGCGGACTTCTACGACGACGAGGTCGAGGCGTCGGTCAAGGCCCTCACCTCGATCCTCGAGCCCGTGATGATCATCTTCGTCGGCGCGATGGTCGGCTTCATCGTGATCTCGATGTACATGCCGATGTTCAAGGTCTACGACGCGATCAAGTAGCGCCCGTCGCCTAGGGCTCGGTAGGCTCGGCGACGCCAATGGCCGCCACCCCGAGCTCGAACGACGCCGCTGCGCCCGACGATGCCTGCCGCCCCTGCGGGGGCACCGGCACGGTGCTCTCCGGCCAGGGCGGCGAGCCGCACCCGGTGACCTGCCCCTGGTGTGAGGGGACCGGGCGGCGCGTGGCCGGGCACGACGCCCAGGCGGCGCGGCGCGCGGAGGCCGAGCGCCCGGACTGACGGCGGGCCGCCCTGGACGGGCGTACAGACGCGAGCGGCTCCCGGTCAAGTTCCGCAGGGCGATGCCGATCACGGGAAGGCATGCTGCGGCGGTCCCTCCTTTTCTCTTCTCGCCCTCGCGGGGTGCGCCTTCTGCGCGGAGCCCTGGCCGCCGCGGCGCTGGCCGCGCCGCTCGCCGCGGCCGCGCCGGGCGACGCCGTCGCCCTGACCGTGCAGCCGCGCGGTGCGACGGTGACGGTCTCCGGCTCCTCGCACGGGAACGTCGTATGGCCGGGCGACAGCTTCAGCGTGAAGACGAGCGTCGAGAATGGCGACCCTGCCCAGCCCACCTTGACAGGTGCCCGCGGAGATCTCTCGAGCCCGGCGTCGGGGCTGAGCCTCACCCAGGCCTCCTCCACCTTCCCCGACCTCCAGTTCGGCACGCCGACGGCCAACGACACCGCGTTCGCCGGCACCCTCGCGGCGGCCGCGGAGTGCGGCGCCGACGTCCCCCTCTCGCTCGCGCTCAGCGCCAACCAGGGCTCCGCCCAGCTTCCCTACTCCATTCCCACGGGTTCGGTGGGGCCCAAGCAGTCCTACGACAGCACGGCGGGCACCCAAGCCATCCCCGACAACGGGACGCTGACCTCGGTCCTCCACGTGGGTAACACCGGTCGCGTCAAGCACCTGAGCGTGCGGATCGGCAACATCCAGCACACCTACGACGCCGATCTGCGGATCGAGCTTGTCGCTCCCGACGGGACGTCGGCCACCCTCGTCAACGGGCAGGGCGGGAGCGACCCGAACGGCGCCAAGCGCGAGGGCGCGGCGTCCCCGACGGTCACCGCGAGCCAGACCAACCGTCCTCCGCTCCCGCCCACGAACCTGCTCGCCTCGAACAACGGGAGCTCGACGACGCTGATCTGGACGGCCAGCCCGGGCGACCCCGACGCGGGGGACCACATTGCCTTCTACCGGATCTACCGCGACGGCGTCGCCTACGCCAACCGCTACGACCGCACCGGGCTCGGGACGGACACGAGCTACGTCGACACCCGCACCGGCGGCATGCCGCACTCTTACTCGATCACCGCGGTGGACACCCAGCTCGCCGAGTCGCCCCTCCTCGGACCGGTGACGCGATGAGGCGCCACCGGGCCGAGCAGGGCTTCACGCTCGTCGAGCTGCTCATGGCGATGAGCCTCATGGTCATCATGCTCACCGCCGCGCTCGGGACGCTCGAGCAGTTCACGGTCAATAGCAACGCCAACCAGGTCCAGAACCAGGCCCAGGACCAGGCGCGCACGGCGATCGACATCCTCGCGCGCCAGCTGCGCAACCTGTCGAGCCCGACGCCCGTCCAGCCCCAGGCGGTCGAGAAGAACGACCCCTACGACCTCGTGTTCCTGAGCGTGAACCCGGTCGGACCGGCGATCGCGCCCAACGGGACGAACAGCCGCCGCATCCGCTACTGCCTCGACGCGAGCTCGCCCAACAACGAGGTGCTCTGGCGCCAGACGCAGACCTGGGTCACCGCCACGCCGCCGGCCCTTCCCTCCACCGCCTCGTGTCCCGACAACACCGGCGGCTGGAACGCGGGCGCCCGCGTCGTGGCCTCGAACATCGTCAACCAGACCGGTGGCCAGAACCGCCCCGTCTGGTACTTCAACTCCCCGACGCTGGCGACGATCTCCTCGATCGAGACCGACCTCTACCTCGACGCGCAGCCGGGCAGGAAGCCGGGGGAGACACGGCTGACCACTGGCCTGGTCCCTGTCGGTGTTGTCAGTTCAGGCCGCGGGTGTTAGGTGGTCGTCGGGATTCTGCCAGGTGGCGGCGACTTCGCGCGGGGTTTTGTAGGCCAGCCTCGAGTGGGGCCGGTGGTG
>JAABVA010000775.1_pt1 | contig 37775 bp, 42 predicted proteins | sample 5560331 | NCBI WGS metagenome assembly JAABVA01 (sample SAMN12812661, study PRJNA571458) | rock metagenome | isolation source: Antarctica rocks | place: Antarctica: Victoria Land, Mt New Zealand sud | collected 2016-01-07 | reverse complement strand
CCGCAAGCGCTCAACAACCAAGCTGGTCCAACGCCTGAGCAACCTGGGATACGATGTCATGCTCGTTCCAAAGGCGGCATAGCCCTCCCGCCTGCACATCCGGGGTCTATTTCCTCAACAGTGTCCCAACGTTTAGATTCCGTACACCCACTCCCATTGGCTGGGGATGGCCAGCAAGCTTGGCCGGAATCGGCCCAAGTCAGCTGCAGGCGGTCCATTCGGACGGGCCCGAAAGCGGACATTGATCGGGGCCACATCCTGGCCGCTTCGGCTTGCCAACCAAAGGTTTTCGTTGACATGATGGGCTATTGCACATAGCCATATGGCTATGGCAATTAGCTTTATTGAGACTGATGGTGGCAAGCTTGCCGTAGAGGTTGAGGGTGACGGGGCTCTCGTCATTTGCTCGCCAGCCATGGGCGACACTCGCGACGCGTTCGCCCCGCTCGCCGCGCACCTCGCGGCCCGCGGATATCGCCTGGCTCGCCTCGATCTTCGCGGACACGGCGACAGCACGGCGCGCTTCAATCGCTACGGTGATGAAGCAACCGCAGAGGATTTGCTGACCGTGATCGAAGTGCTCGGCGGGGGTCCGGCTGTATTGGCAGGCGCGTCACTATCGGCCGCCGCCGCCGTCATCGCGGCGGGCCGTCGCCCTGACCAAGTCGCCGGTCTCGTCCTCCTGGGACCTTTCCTCCGCAATGGCATGGGGGAGATGATGCGCCGGATACTGAATGTCGCGCTTGTACGGCCGTGGGGACCCTCTGTTTGGCGCGCCCAAGCCGCCAAGCTATGGCCAGGTCTAGGCGACAAGGCGAGCGAGCGAGCAGCAACCACGACTGCATCGCTGACACGGCCCGGGCGTTGGGCCGCATTCCAGGCTACGGTGTCCGCCACTGATCATCGTGTCGTGGAGCCATGGATCGGTCGCGTCCGGGCTCCGGTTCTTGTCGTCATGGGCGATGCCGATCCGGACTGGAAAGACCCGTTGGGAGAGGCGAAATGGGTGGCATCGAACTTTAGCGATGTAGAGACGATCGCGGTGCCCGGCGCCGGGCACGCACCGATGCTCGAGCGCTCCAAGATTGTTGGCCCAGCCGTTTTTCAGTTCCTGGAGAAGATCCGAATGGGCGGCGCTTTCAAGCCCAGCAATGCCTAGGGCGGGCCTCGATCCCGAAACCGTCACGGAGGCCGCGGCAGGCATTGTGGACGCCGAGGGTCGCACCGCGCTGACGCTCGCGCGGCTAGCCGCTGATCTCCGCGTGGCGCCGCCCAGCCTCTACAAACACGTCGCCGGCCTAGACGATCTGATCCTTCGGGTCACCACGTTGTCGATCCGTCGCCTGACCGACGATCTATTGGCGGCCGCCGTTGGACGCTCCGGCCGCCAAGCGCTCCTTGCGGTCGCAGAGGCCTATCGCCGCTTTGCAATCGAGCATTCCGGGCTTTACTCCTTGACGCAGGCGGCTCTTGATTCAAGCTCAACCGCGCAACAAGCCGAGGCCACGCGTGCGGTCGAGGTTCTTCGCGCCTCCATTAGCGGCTACGGCGTGCCGGATGACCTCTTGATCCACGCGATTCGCGTCGTTCGGGCCGGGTTGCACGGTTTTGCAGACATTGAGGTGCATGGCGGTTTTCGAATGCCGCATTCCGTAGATGAAAGCTTTCTGGTGCTTATCGACGCGCTTGATGCCTCACTCAGCAAACTTGGCAGACGCACCGGCAATCCCAACGACGGCTGAATGTCTGGTATCTGGTGCCTAAAAACAGCGCGGACCGATCTGGTGGACAGGATCAAGACTCCTAGTGTCTATCGGCCTCCAAACGGCCACCAGGAGCAAAGGTGGAGCGCCGTCTGTCAGCCGACAACGCAGGCCACCGTTTCCTCGCCATGATGGTGCGCGCGCCGCGCGCGATTTATCTGGTGGCTGAACGATTGGCTGGTTTCGGATAACGCTTATTGGGCTCACGCCATAGAACGTGGCGTGACCCCATCATGCGATCCTTCGTGTGCCTCTCGCCGTTGGCAAGCGCGCACGGTCACGACACTTGAAGAGTCACATGATTCGCGGAGCGTATGAGATGCGAGAGTTCGAAAATCCCGATCACTGGGACGTAGCGGCCAGCCATTATCAACAGACCGCGCATCCTTTCACTGCACGCTTTGCAGAGGTGGCGCTCGCGCGCATTGCGCTGACGCCCGAGAGCCACGTGCTAGACGTGGCAACCGGAACCGGCGCGCTTGCGCTAGCGGCGGCGCGGACCGGAGCGCAGGTGCTGGCAACCGACTTTTCGCCCGGCATGGTGGCGCGCGTCGCCGCCGCGGGGCTGCCCAATGTCGAAGCACGGGTGATGGACGGACAGGCGCTCGACCTGCCCGACGCAAGTTTCGATGCCGTCTTCTCGATCTTCGGCGTGATCATGTTCCCCGATTGGCGCAAAGGTCTGGCCGAGATGCGCCGGGTGACGCGGCCCGGCGGGTATGGCGTGGTCGCGACCTGGCAGGACCGGGGCGCGGCGACCTTCCTGCTGCTTGGACAGATACGGCGAAAGCTGTTTCCCGAGAGCGCGGGAATGGCGATGCCCGAGGCGGTGCAGGCGCTGAGTGATCCGGAGGATTTCGCCCGCGCGCTGATCGCAGCCGGCTATCGCGAGCCGCAGATCGAGAATGTGACCTATGACTATACGCTCGAAGTCGCGGCACTCGACGAGCCCGACACGCTATTCGGCATGTCGCCCGACTGGACCAACCTGAGCGATGCGGACAAAGCAGCGGTGATTGCTGAGGTGCGGCGAATGGCCGGTGATAGACCGGTCTTTCCGATCCCCTCGACCGCACTGATCGCCGTGGCGAAACGCTGAGGGCGCGCTTGCTCGGATAGACGTCCGCTTCTGCAGATCGACTTCCCGGAAGCGGACCGAGAGCTAACCACCAAACGCGGCCATAGCTTGAGGTCGGAACCCAGGCAGTCCCTGTGGTGCCTGATGCCGCGCCTGGCTGTCCGTCAAACGAACCCTGGCGGACAGCGGGCCGCTCGTCGCCTATGTTGGATGCTGCGGCCAAAACGCAGACTCTGCGGTGCTGCAAGGTGTATGAACTCTATCTCTGGCGAACCCCAGGCGGGCACTCGGCCATAATGGTCCGCTCTCAGCCAGTTTCGCCAATCATAGTAGCGCTCTGGTTTCCTGAAAGCCAACGTCCAAGAGGCTGGGCGACCGGCGCAACCCTTGATGACGGATCACTTGCCTGGCGTTCGGTGGATCGCATGAGCGCCGGGCAAACCTCATTCAGACCTGTGCCCAGCCGCCATCCACGGACAGCTCGACGCCTGTCACGTAGGCCGCGTCATCTGAAGCGAGAAACAGGACAGCCTTTGCAATCTCGTCAGCGGTGCCGGTGCGGCCCATCGGAATTTGGGCACTCGCCTGTGCGTTGACCTGCTGGATCATCTCAACACTCATACCTACCTTGCGCATGAGGTCCGTGTTGATTTGCCCCGGCGCCAAGGCGTTTACCCGAACACCCTTGGCGGACAGTTCTGCAGTAAGCGACCGTGCCAACGATCGGATCGCTGCCTTGGTCGCTGCGTAGACACTGAAGCCCGGGCGACCCTGCGAGCCAAGGATCGAGGTGTTGAGGATCACCGAGCCACCCGCCGCCATCAGCGGGACGAGCTTCTGCACCGTGAAGAAGGTGCCCTTGAAGTTGGTGTCAGCGGTGAAGTCGAAGTCGTCCTCCGACACATGCTCGAGCTGTCCGGGCCTTCCGCCACCCGCGTTGGCGAAGAGAACGTCGACGCGACCATACCTCTCCTCGACGTGTACACGAAGCGCTTCGAGATCCGCCACCGTCGAGATGTCGCAGCGGAACGCCTCGACGCCGTCCCCGACGTCCAGCGCAGCGGCATCGAGTGCCGCTTGGTCGCGGCCAGTGATGACGACCCTCGCACCTTCGTGAGCGAACAGCTTGGCCGTCGCCAATCCCATTCCCGCGCTGCCGCCGGTGATGACAGCGACTTTCCCGTCCAACTTACCCATGCTCGTCTCCTGAAAGGCATTCCGTCGGCAGCCACACGAAGAGCAAGGCGGTGAGCAGGCTCACGTCCTGACCCCGTGTGGGTGGAGCGACGGCGACAAGGCTGATATATGAAGCATTCTTCAGTTGTGGGATTCGCATATGAAAAGCAGCCCTCCGGCAGCACTCGACCGGCGTAAAGCGCCGCGTCAGGCTCGATCCGCCGTCACCGTGGATGCCATTTTCGAGGGAACCATTCAGGTTCTGCTCGCCGATGGGTCCACCCGGCTGAACACCACGCGGGTGGCGCAGCGCGCAGGCGTCTCCGTGGGGACGCTGTACCAGTACTTCCCCAACAAGCAGGCGCTGCTCTTTGCCGTGCTGGAGCGGCACATCGCGATGCTCGCCGACACCCTTGAGGCAGCGTGCGGCGACCATCGCGGCGCCCCGGCCGAGGTGATGGCCGGGGCCGTAGTGGAAGCCTATCTGGAGGCGAAGACACGACAGTGCGAGGTCTCTCGCGCCCTCTACCTGATCGCCATCGAGCTCGACGCTCGCGGGTTGATCGAGGCAGCGACCCGCCGTAGCGAACAAGCGATCGCTGCGATGCTCTCGACCGCTAACGATGGTCACTTCCCCGATCCGCATATCGTCGCCCAGACCTTACTGGCAGCGGTTATCGGGACGGTGCGGGCATTCTACGAACGGGACTTGCCGCCCGCGATAGGCGGCGAGGTCGAGAGACAGCTTACTATCATGTGTCGCTCCTATCTCATTGCGGCGAGCGGAGCGGAACGGCGGGCAGCCTAGCATTCCTTCGTGGCCCAATGTGTGGGTCAGCAGCGGGTTTCGGCGCTGATCAGCGCCACACTGCGTTGGAAAGGCAGAGTTCCTCTGGGTCCCACACCTGCGCTGGTTTACATTCATACACCTTGCAGCACCGCAGAATGTGCGTTTTGGCCGCAGCATCCAACATAGGCAACGAGCGGCCTGCTGTCCGCCAGGGTTCGTTTGACGGACAGGCACCCTGTGCGGCCTCGGCTCAGCCGCACGGCCTCGATGTGTGAGGATCGCATACGAATCCTTGCCATGGTCCATTTTGGGCAAACCGGGAGGTGACCCCGCCTACGCCGCTGCTGTCCTGACCCGGCAGGTCCGGCGTAGCTCGGCGCTGGCACTGGCGCGAACGTGACTTGCGGCCCTTGGCTGGCCATTCCGCCTCCATCTATGGTGCAGGTAACAAGCATAAGAGGGGTAAGTTCGGATTCGGGATACGTGTAAAAAGTAGTCACACGGCTTCCAGACTGCCTGGGCACGTTGGTTTCGTCTTACCTCGGTGCTCGTTCCATCGAAAGGGCGTCACCGTTTCCCGTCGCCGTCTTGTCCCAAACCTGCATCAAGCTGCCGATGGCCATATCCAGGGCCTCCGCGGGCACGCCGTCGCGGGCCTGGACCGACAGACCCGCGAGGAACGTGTCGAACACGCCAGCCAGGGCGGCAGCATTGGTATCGGGCGGCAGATCGCCGGACGCGATCGCGCGCTCGACGCAGGCACGCAACGCCGCCCGGTTGCGGTTCCGCTCCTCGGCCAGGCGGGCCTGAACGTGGCGGTTCTCGGGCGACCCGACCGTCGCCGACATCATCACAAGACAGCCGGACGGGTGCGCTGCGTCAGTCTGCATCCTGGCAGACTGGCGCAGCATTCGCTCGACCGCATCCCGTGGCCGTAAGGCGAGATCTCCCAGCGCCAGCATCACCCGGCCATGCGTCTGGATGTAGCGGTCGAGTGCCGCGCGGAACAGCTCCTCCTTGGACCCGAACGCGGCATAGAAGCTGGCTGGGGAGATGCCGCCCATCACATCCTTGAGCTGCGCCAATGAGGTCGCCTCATAACCCTGCTCCCAGAACAGGCGCATCGCCTGCCCAAGCGCCTCGTCCTTGTCGAAGCCGCGAGGCCGTCCCGTTCTGGGCATTGCGGCCCTTCTCCTAGCTAGATTTCTGAAATGGTTGGTTCAGAAGTCATTGACAACCAGCACGGCCGCACACAGTTCTGGATCGTTAGATACAGAAGTATGATGCGGAGCGTGGCATGCAGACTGGCAGCACCCTCGAACCAAGCACGTCCGCCGTCTCGGTCCCGGACAGGCTGCCCGTGTCCGGGCTGCTCGCGCTGGCGGCAACCGGCTTCGTCGCGATCATGACGGAGACGGTGCCGGCGGGGCTGCTGCGTCAGATTGGCGCCGGGCTCGGCGTGTCCGATGCACGCGCCGGGCAGTTGGTCACGCTGTATGCGGCGGGCTCGTTGTTGGCCGCAATTCCACTCACGGCAGCCACGCTCGGCTGGCAGCGGCGCAGGGTGCTGCTGCTGGCCATCGGCGGCCTGTTGGCGTTCAACACGGTCACTGCGGTTTCCTCGTCTTATCTCGTGACGCTGGTGGCCCGGTTCTTCGCCGGCGTGGCATCCGGCCTCGCCTGGGGGATCATTGCCGGCTATGCGCGGCGCATGGTGCCTGGCGCGTTGCAGGGACGGGCGTTGGCCCTGGCGATGGTCGGGACGCCGCTTGCGCTTTCACTCGGTGTGCCAGCCGGCACGTTCTTCGGCGGGCTGGTCGGCTGGCACGCTGTGTTCGCCGCCATGTCGGTGCTGACGCTGGGGTTGGCCGGCTGGGTGATGTGGAGCGTTCCGGACTTTCCGGGCCAGACGCCGGACCGGCGCACATCGGTCAGGGCGGTGTTCCTGACTCCGGGCATCCCGCCCGTGCTGTTCGTCATCTGCGCGTGGATGCTGGCGCACAACGTCCTCTACACCTACGTGGCGCCCTTCGTGGCGCGCGCGGGCCTCGGCGGTCGCGTCGGCCTCGTCCTGCTGGTGTTCGGCATGGCGGCACTGCTCGGCATCTGGGTAGTAGGCAAGCTGGTGGACCGCTGGCTTCGGCCGATGGTCCTCGCAGGCCTGCTCGGCTTTGCCCTCGTAGCGGTAGCGCTTCTTGCCGCCGGTACCGTTCCCGCCGTGGTCTATGCCGCCGTAGCGCTGTGGGGCCTGACGTTCGGCGGCGCTGCCACGCTGCTGGGGACGGCCGGCGCGGATGCCGCGGGCGATGGGGTGGATGTCGCGCAGGCGATGAACACGACGGCCTGGAACTTGGCGATCGCCGGCGGCGGCATCGTCGGCGGCCTCCTGCTTGGCCGTTTCGGGCCAGGCTCATTTCCGATTGCGGTGCTGCTCCTTTTACTGCCCGCCCTGGCAGTCGCTTGGTTCGCGCGGGCGAACGGCTTCCGGCCTGGCCCGCGCGCGGCACTGCCGCGGTGAGAGGCCGGGCCGAAGACGCCTTGACACCCCTTCTTTTTGATAAGGAAACTAATATGGACGCACAAACAGCACCGACTCCCGCTCCCGAGGAGTTCCCGCTGCCCAGTGGCTTCACCGGCGCCTATCGCGAGATCGACGGCGTGCGGCTGCACTACGTCAAGGGCGGGCAGGGTCCGCTGGTCATGCTAGTCCACGGCTTCGGGCAGACCTGGTACGAATGGCACCAGCTCATGCCGCTGCTGGCCCGGCACTTCACAGTCGTGGCGCCGGACCTGCCCGGCCTCGGGCTGTCAGGGCCGCCACGGACCTCGTACACGGGCCAGGACGTTTCCGTGTACCTGCACAAGCTGGCCCGCAGCTTCAGCCCGGACGCCCCGTTCGACCTCGTCGCGCACGACATCGGCATCTGGAACACCTATCCGATGGCCGCACGGCACGGCGCCGACATTCGGCGGCTGGCCTACATGGAGGCGCCGATCCCCGACAAGCGCCTGTACGACTTCCCGGCTTTCACGCCGGAGGGGGAATCGCTTGTCTGGCACTTCAGCTTCTTTGCAGCCAGCAACCAACTGGCGGAGGCGCTGGTCGCTGGCCGGGAGAGGCTGTTCCTGGAGCACTTTATCAAGGTCCATGCTACGAACAAGGAGGTGTTCACGCCCGCGCTGCTGGACATGTACGCCCGGTCCTATGCCAAGCCGGGCAGCCTGAACGCCTCGTTCGAATACTATCGCGCGCTGAACGAGACCGCGCGCAACAACGCCGGGCTGGCCGCCACGAAGCTCGGCATGCCGGTGCTGGTCGTGGGCGGCGGCGGCCACGGCGGCATGGGCCAGTTCGAGATCGAGCAGATGCGCGAGTATGCGGACAACATGGAAGGCCACATCATCGAGGGTTGCGGCCACTGGGTCCCGGAAGAAGCGCCAGAAGCCCTGAACACACTGGTGGTGGACTTTCTCTGCCGGGCCTGATGCCCACCGGCACTGGCCGCACCCTGCCGCGCCGCCAGTGCCGGGTGGCCCAACCATTCCCCCGAACCCTCTCCACAGGAACAAATAACGATGGAGCCGTTGGACCTTGTGTTCTGGCCGGCGCCCGTGCGGCAGCATCCGTTCGAGGCCCATGTCCGGGCCGCGGCGGCAGGCGGCTTCACCAGCCTTGCCATTGCGCCCACGACCTACACGCAGGCCCGCGCAAGCGGCTTGAGCAGCGCCGGCATGAAGCGGATGGCGGGGGACCAGGGCGTCGCATTGCGGCACCTCGACACGCTGACTACCTGGGCACCGAACCAGCTCGATCCTGGCGACTTCGACGATGAGATGAACGAGCGCTGGAACACCCCGCTCGACCGCGGGCTGGACATCTGCGCCGAACTCGGCCTCGTGCAGATCCTGGCGACCGCGGCCTACCGCAAGGATGCCGTGCCGTTGCAGCAACTCATCGAAGGCTTCGGCAGCCTGTGCGAGCGGGCAGCAAAGCTGGGCGTCTGGGTTGACCTGGAGCCGATGCCGTTCTTCGGCTGCCCGACTGTCGCGGCAGCCTGGGCCGTGGTGGACGGCGCGGCGCAGGCCAACAGCGGCATCCTCATGGACTCTTGGCACTTCTTCAAGGCCGGGCAGACCCTCGACGACATCGCCGGCATCCCCGGCCACCGGCTGCGGACCATGCAGATCAGCGACGCGCCGTTGCGGCAGGTCGAAGCGAAGCTGATCGACGACACCATCAAGCATCGCCGTTGGCCGGGCCAGGGCGAGCTGCCCGTGACTGAGTTCATCCGCGCTGTCCACGCCAAGGGCGGGCTGCGCGCCGTCGGCCAGGAGGTGTTCAGCCTGGACGCCGACGCCATGCCGCCCGAGCAGGCGGGGCGGATCGCGGGGGAAACAACCTGGGCCGCGTTCCGGGCGGCAGGCGTAGCCGTGTTCCCGCGCGTCGAGCCCGGTCATGCTGCGGGCTGACGCACTGCGGATCGCGGGCTGCGTGGCTGCGCTGCTTGGCCTCGATCCACTGCCGGGGCAGGCCCAAGCCATGGTCAACCTGCCGCCACTCGATCTCGGGCAGACCAGCTTCCTCGACGGCGAGGGCGGCCCCGGGTTCACGTTCGAGACGATCGGCTTCGGCACCGCCGCCCGCTACGCAACTGACGCCTCGGGCCGTGCCGTGCCGGGCACGAACCGGCAGTGGAGCACCAATGTCACGCTGCACCCCATCTACGTCACTGGCGTTCCCGTGCTGGGTGGCAAGCTCGGGTTCGAGTTGCTGCAACCCGTGTCGCTCCTGCACCTGGAAGCGCCCGGCACCCCCAACACGACCCAGGGCGGAGCTGGCGACTTGGTCGTGGGACCATTCATCCAGTGGCCGGAGGGCAGCCTGTTCGGACACCCGTTCTCCTCGCGCCTCGCCATCCAGGGCGTGTTCCCGACTGGCAGCTACCTCGCCGCGCGCGCGGTCAACGCCGGGTCGAACGTTTGGCAGGTCTCGCCTTACTACGCCCTGACCTGGAAGCCGTTCGACCGCTGGGAGGTCAGCGCCCGGTTGATCTACGACTGGAGCAGCCGCAACACGGATCCGCCCCCACGCCTTGCGGCGTCAAGTATAAGGCCTGGCAGCCAGTTCGCGGCCAATTACGCCGTGTCCTATGCCGTCCTGCCCGATTTGCGGCTGGGCCTGTCAGGCTATGCGCTGAAGCAGTTGAACGACGCCGAGGTGAGCGGCAAGCCCGTCCCCCGGTCGCAGCAGCAGGCATTCGGCATCGGACCCGGCCTGGTGTGGACCCACGGCAAAGCGAAGGTCATCGCCAACGTCTTCCGGGAGTTCGCGACCGAGAACCGGCCAGAGGGCTTCAACGTCGTTGCCCGCCTGCTCTACTCGTTTTGATCGGAGGCCCACCATGAACAAGACGCCGTTCTGCCTGCTCGTCACCATACCGCTGAAGCCGGGATGCGCCGACGAGTACCTTGCGCTCGTCCATCCAGTCAACGACGCCATGCGGCACGAGCCGACCTTCGTCAACACCGTGCTGCACCAAGCCGCGGACGATCCGGACCTGATCATCCTGCACGAGACCTGGCTCGACCAGGACAACTTCTTTACCGTCCAGATGGAGCGGCCCTACCGGGAGGCCTATGAGGCACGGTTACCGGCCTTGCTGCGCGCGCCGCGCGACATGAAGGTGCTCAGGCCCCTGCGCAGCGACTTCGTGTTCCGCGATGGCGTGCCCCTCAGCGCGGCAGGGCAGGTACCGTGACGCCGGCCCCCGTCGTCCATCAGCACGTCGTCTATAACCACGTCGTGAACCACATCGGTATTAACGTGCCTGACCTCGATGCCGCGGTGGCGTGGTACGCCGCCGTGCTTGGGTTTCAAGTAATCCGTCCGGCAGCGGACGTCGTTGCCGGTCAGGGCGGCGCGGGGAAGCGTTTCAGGCAGCTCAACGGCCCACGGTTCGCCAAGGCGCGGGTCGCCTACCTCACGACCGGCAACGGGGTCGGAATAGAGATGTTCGAGTTCGTCGAACCCCGAACCGGCCGGTTTGCCGATGATTGGGAGTTCTGGCGTCCCGGCATCTGGCACCTGTGCGTCACGACACCAGACGCCGCGACCCTTGCGGCGGAGATCGCCGCCACGGGCGGGCGCCACCGCACCGAGATTATCGAGTCGCCTCCAGATTCGGGCTTGTCGCTGACGTTCTGCCAGGACCCGTGGGGCAATCCAATCGAACTGATGAACGCCAGCTTCGACTGGACCGCCGAGGCGTCATGACTCTCATGGTCCAGTTTCACGTGCTCCGGCTTCTCGCCGGTTCGCGCCAGCATCGGGGAGAGGCATGAGGCTCTACTTCTATTCCCTGGGCGTCGGTGTCCTGGTCGGCCTCATTTACGGGGTGCTGGGCGTGAAGTCGCCCGCACCGCCAGTCGTGGCGCTGCTTGGGCTACTTGGAATGCTGGGCGGCGAGCAGCTTGGCACGCTACTCGCGCAATGGCGCGCGCCGGTGCAGACCGAACCGGCGACAACACCAACGAAAAAGGTGGCGCGGCCTGACATGCCACAATGACAGTCAGCGGGAGTGGGAGGCGATTGGCGGATTCATTGAACGACAGGCCTTGTCACACGCACTCCGCCGGGCGTGGATTGGTCAGCTGCGCGGGCCCGGGCGCGCTTAGTGATCTCGCCGACGATGCCGCGGCTGGCCCGGCCGGCAATCCTCTTCTGGATCGCGCGGATGCTGAGGTCGGTGGAGGTCGCAAGCGCCTCGATTTCGCTGACGACGCGCTGTGGCGTCGCGGGCCGCCCCAGGTGCCTGCCGCGCGCTTCAGCCGCCCTCATGCCGGCGGTGACGCGCTCGCTGATCAGCGACGACTCCAGTTCGGCCATGGCGCCGATGATGGTGAACATCGCCCGCCCCATGGGGCTGTCCGTATCCACTTGGTCCTGAACGCTGACGAAGCGCACGCCGAGGTGGTCGAACTCCTCCAGCGCGGTGAGCAGGTGGCGCGTGCTGCGGGCGAAGCGGTCAAACTTCCACACCAGCACGCAGTCGATCTCCTGGTTGCGCACGGCACTCATCAAGGCGTTGAGCTGCGGTCGGCCCTCCCGGCGGCCTGACACGGCCACGTCGCAGTAGTCCTGTACGACGTCGAGGCCGGCGCGTTCGGCATAGGCGCGCAGGCCATCGTACTGCAGGTCCGGCTTTTGGTCGGCGGTCGAGACCCGCAGATAGATATAGCGACCTGAGATCATCTGCGGTCCGGCGCGAGATCATCCGCTTCTGCCCACAATGCGTGAGACGGATCAGACCGGCAGGCCGGCTGCCATCATCTGCTCGGTCATCTCGCGCGCTCGGCTCGCTTCCAGCCGTCCCTGCAGCAGCAGCCTTACTTCGCCCTGCTTGGCGCCGATCAGCTCGGCGACGGCGCGGGCATCGTAGCCGTGCCGGACAAGCCGAGGCTCCAGGTCGTCCATGTGCCGCGACAGCACGCCCTCGACCACCTCCACCGTCACCGGCTTCACGTCCACCCGGAACGCCTCCTCGAACGCCAGCACGAGGTGCTGCTCGATCTGCAAAGGCGTGCGCAGCCGCGTCGCCAGCAGTTCCATTGCCGCATCGTCGATCATCTCGGACACACGGGTGTCGGCGGCGACGCAGGCGTGCAGCAGCCAGGTGATGTACTCGCGCTGGTGCCCGGCCACGCCCTCGTAGCCGAACACCGTAGTGCGGTAGCCCACCTCCTCCATGGTCGGCCGGCGCAGGTCGTTGCGCAGCTTCTGGTGGCCCACCAGCACGATCGTCAGCGAACCACCGCCGTCGGTGATCACCTCCATGAGGCGCTTAAGGCCAACCAGGGTCCGGTGATGCAGGTCGTGGGCCTCGTCCACGAACAGCGCCACGGGCTTGCGTCCCTGGCGGACCAGCGCCTGCAAGGCACGCTCGCGCCGCTCGCCCTGCGTTGGGATGCTCGGCTCATTGTCCGGCGACATGTCGTAGAACAAGGCGGCGACCAAGTTGGTCAGCGACACGCGGCCCTTGTCGATGGACAGCGAGCGCGACACGATGATGCGCCCCTCACGGCCCAGGTCGGTGTAGAGCCGGCGCATGAACACCGTCTTGCCACTGCCGATCAGGCCGGTCACCGCGATCAGCCGCCCACTGGGCAAGACGGCGCGGAGCTCCTTAAGCACCTGCTTGTGGTGCGGCGTTTCGTAGAACCCGGCCGTGTGCAGGTCGCGGGCAAGCCCGAAGTGCTCCATCACCTCCGTCAGCATCTCAGGACCTTCCTTTGTTGAAGCGTTCGCGCACGCGGGCCAGCAGTTCAGGCTTGTCGAGGGTTGCGTGGACCAGGTCGTCGATGAACCGGCGGTCGTCGGGCGGCAGGCGGGCGAGCGGCTGGCCGATCTCGTCGGCGATGGCGTGCTTGGCGGCCAGCACGCTGGGATAGGCAAGCTGCTGGAATGGGTCCGGCCCTGCAAAGCGTTGGGCGTCCGGCGAGGCGCTGGGCCACGGCGCCGGCAGCCGCAGCGCCGTCCCGCCGCCGTCCATGGTGGCGCGGGGCAGGCCGAGCCGGTCGGCAAGCACGGCCACACGGTCGGCGCGCTCATCAAGCCGGCTCTTTGCGGCCTTGCGGTAGCGATGCAGCGGGATCGGCCCGCCGCTGGGCTGGTAGGGACCGAACCGCAGGTCGCCGTGCTCGACGTAGAGGTCCTGGTCGAACAGCCCCCACCACAGCACGACGGTCTCGCCGGCCAGCTCGGCCGCCACGTCGTAGATGACGCCCTCGACCGTGACCCGGGCGTCGCCTGCGACCAGCCGGCGCTCCGGGTCACGGGCGAAGGCGACGCACGCGACGTGCTGCGCGGGTGCGAGCGGCTTGGGCTGGCGCTCTCGCAGGCGGCCGATGGCGGCCGGGTCGGGCGCGTGCGGATCAGCGCTCCGCCGGGCTTCACGCGAGCCTGCCTGCTTCCTGTGCTGCCTCGCCTGTTGGACGCCCACCCGGAGATCCATGTCGAGATCCAGGCGAGCTACGAGTTGGTCGATCTGGCTGATGAGGGTGTCGACCTTGCGCTGCGAACTGGCCTGCTTGCGGGTCTGCCGGGCCACATCAGCCAGGCGCTATTCTCGTCCCCGTGGTGGGCATACGCAACGCCCGGTTACCTCGCGCGTCGCGGTACGCCCTTGTCGCCGGACGATTTGGCCGGCCATGAACTGATTGGCTTCCGCAACAGGGCCACTGGCCGGGTCGGCGCCTGGCGCTTCCAAAGTCCCGCCGCTCGCGACCAGGGCGGGGCCATGCGCCATGACGCCAACGCTCGCATCGTGTTTGACGATGGCTCAGCCGCCTACGATATGGCTTGTAACGGCTATGGCATCGTTTGGGCGCCCGAGTGGCTAGCGCTCGGCGACGTGAGCAGCGGGCGCGTGGTTGAGGTGCTGAAGGAGTGGCGCTCCAGCACGATGCTCATGTCTGTTGTGCGTCGCGAGCGCCGGCTGACACCGCAACGGATCAGGGTGGTGATCGACTTCCTTTGCGAGGCCGCCAAGCTTTGGCAGGCCCGCGAAGCCGTGCAATGAAAACTTTGATGCTCTGCGAAGCATCCAGGGCAGCAACTCGTCCGGACGATACTGCGGGTGTCCATCGACCGTTCTGGTCAGCATGTCCCGCACCTACGCATGCGGCTCGACCCCGTTCAATTTGGCGGCCTCGACCAGTGATCCGATTACCGCCCAACATTTCGCGCCGCTGTCGCTGCCGGCGACAAGGAACGTCTTCTTCCTAAAGCGACAGGCTCAATCGACTGATCGACCGGGTTGGTGTCGAGGTCCACCCGGCCGTCGTCAAGGAGGCAACTATCAACGCGCCGCCATTCTCGCACCTCCATCAAGGGCTATGGTGGTCGCGTTGAAGTATGCGTTCTCGGCCACGTGACGGACCAGCATGGCAAACTCATGCGCATGGCCCATGCGGTGCGGGAACAGGATGCTCTTGTCGATTATCCCTTGGGCGACGGGTGGCGGCAGCCCCGCCACCAGCGGCGTCTCGAACAGGCCCGGCGAAATCGTGACGACCCGGATGCCGTGCTCTGCCAGGTCGCGCGCGACCGGCAGAGTCATGCCAACGATCCCGGCCTTGCTGGCGCTGTAGGCAGCTTGTCCCACCTGCCCCTGCGTGGCGGCGCCGGACGCGGTGTTGACGATCACCCCGCGTTCGCCGGTGTCCGGGTCGGGCACGTTGGCCAGCATTGCCGCGGCCGCGAGCCGCACCACGTTGAACGTGCCCGTCAAGTTGACGGCGATCACCCTGTTCCATGTCTCGATCGGGAACGGCGCGCCGCGGGATACGGTCTTGGCCGCGTTGCCCACCCCGGCGCAGCTCACCGCTATGTGCACGGCGCCGAACGCCGCCAGCACCGCGTCAATGCCCGCTTTCACGCTCGCCTCGTCCGCCACGTCCGTGACCTGGGTGACGCTCCCGGCCAGTTCGGCTGCGAGGCGCTCCAGCCCGGTACCGTCCTGGTCCAGCCCCGCCAAGCGCGCGCCGGCGGCGGTCAGGGCGCGGCAGGTGGCAAGCCCCAGGCCAGATGCCGCGCCGGTGACGACTGCGACCTTCCCGTTCAGGTTCATGCCCCCTCCCGAGCCAGCACCGTGACGACCGCGGCGGCTTCCTCCACCCCATGAAACCCGCCGCCATTCTCTGCAACCGCGAACCGCGCGTCCGCTACCTGCCGCGCCCCCGCCCGGCCGCGCAGCTGCTGCACCAGCTCGAACAATTGGCCCAGTCCGGTCGCGCCAATCGGGTGGCCTTTGGACTCCAGCCCGCCGGACGGGTTGACCGGAATGCGCCCGCCTAGGCTGGTCTCGCCCCGCTCTGCCATCCAGCCGCCCTGCCCGATCTCGCAGAAGCCGAGATTCTCGACCTGCACGATCTCTGCGAAGGCGGACGCGTCATGCACTTCCGCGACCGACATGTCGCCGGGTCCGACACCTGCCTCCTCGAATGCCTTGAGCGCGGCCACGCGGCACAGATGACGGTCGAAGTCGGTCCAGGCGCGGTCACTGCCGCTGGTCAGCACGCTTGCCAGCAGCCGCACCGGTGTCGCATCCGGAAACCGCCGCAGCGCCGCCTTCGTACACAGGATGGCGGCGGCCGCCCCGTCGCTGATGGGCGAGCACATGGGCAGCGTGAGCGGCCAGGCGATCACCGGCCCAGCCAGGACGTCATCGACGGAGAAGTCCTTCCGGAACTGCGACAGCGGGTTCATTGTGGAGTGGTAATGGTTCTTGGCCGACACGGCTGCCAGTTGGCGCTGAGTGGTGCCGAACGCGCTCATGTGGCCGCGCGCCATCGAAGCGTACAGGTGCATGAACGGCGAGCGGACGCCGGCCGGCGTGCCCGGCGGCGGCCCCACTCCGGCGCCGATCCCGCTCAGCCCCGCCAGCACCGTATCGGCTTCGTGCACGTCCCATGCGCCGTCGAAGATGGCCGAGGACTTCGCTTTGTCCAAATCGTGCATCTTCTCCACGCCGACCGCGAGCGCCACCTCCGACATGCCAGCGCGCAACATGCCTACGGCCTGATACACGGCCGTGCTGGCGCTGGCGCAGGCGTTCTCCACGTTGATAATCGGCAGTCCGGCAAACCCCATGGACCGTAGCGCGACCTGCCCGGCGACCGCGTGCTGGCCCTCCATGATGGCCTGCGTCGTGTTGGAAAACAGCGCCAGGTCGATGTCCGCGATCTGCGCACCGGCATCGTCCATAGCGGCGTGGACCGCCTCCGCCACCAGCGACTTAACCGACCGGTCCAGCATCTTGCCAAACGCCGTCATCCCGGCCCCGACGATGTAGATGTCCTCTGTCATGGCTCGTAATCCTGCTCGTGGTGAGAGGCTCAGCGACCCTGGAAAGCTGGCTGGCGGCCCTCGGTGAAGGCCGCGAGCCCTTCATTGCGGTCGAAGGTCAGTGCGTAGCCCTCGTTGACCGCCAGTTCCCGGCACAGCGCCTCCTTCAACGAGACGTTCATCGCTGCATTGGCCAGTTCCTTCATGTGGCGCAGACCGACCGGGCTCTTGGTCGCGATCTTCGCCGCCAACCGCTGGACGGCGGCAGTCAGTTCCGCATCCGGCACCACGCTGTTCACCAGCCCGGCTGGCACCAGATCGCCCGCGGGCAGCATGTCACCGGTGAAGAACAGATGCTTGGCGCGTGCCATGCCGATCCGGCGCGGCAGCCGGGCGGAGGCGCCGGCGCCGGGCAGGAGGCCATAGTTTGAGTGGCCGTCGCCGATCCGGGCGCTTTGAGTGGCGATCACCAGGTCGCAGCACAGCAGAAGCTCAAGCCCACCCGCGACGGCAACGCCGTTCACGGCCGCGATCACGGGCTTCGGGCAGGCCTCCAGCCGCGACATCAGGGCCGAGGCTTGGCGCAAGAATGCTAGGGTAGCAGTGTCGCGCCGGTCCGCGGGCAGGGCCTGGACGAAGCGGAGGTCGGCGCCCGCACAGAAGGCCCGGCCGGCGCCGGTGAGCACGAGGCAGCGCACGGCCGGGTCGGCCTCGGCGCGGTCGAGGGCAACCGCCAACTGTTCCAGCACCGTCGCGCTGAGGGCATTCAACTCCGCCGGGCGATTGAGCGTGATCCAAACGACAGGGCCGCGCTGCTCGGAAAGGATCTCCATTTAAGCCGCCGCGCGGGCGGAGGGGCGTGCTGTGAAACGGCCAAGCCGCTCGGACGCGGCAACGAACTCCTGCTCGAACCGGATTACCAGCTCCGCGGCCGGCACCGTGTCGCGGGTGGAGCCCACACCCTGGCCGGCGCTGAGGATGTCGCGCCAGCGCTTGGCCTCGCCCAGCACGCTTGTCACGTCCATGGTGCCGACAGGCGCGCCGTCACGCAGATCCTTTGCCGGGATGGTCTGACGCAACCAGTTGGCGCCGACGCCGTCCACCTCGGCTGAGTAGATGATGTCGTCGATGTCGGACTCGATCACCAACTCCTTCATGCGGCCGGCCGCCATGCTTTCGGCTGTGTTGACGAAGCGCGTGCCGACATAGGCGAGGTCCGCTCCGGCCGCGATGGCCCCGGCGATTGCGGCGCCGTCCGTCATGCAGCCGGACAGGATCAGCGCCTTGTCGCCCAGGAGCGGACGCAGCTCGCCGATGAAAGCGAATGGGTTGTAGAGGCCCGCATGACCGCCCGCGCCGGCGCACACGGCGATGATGCCGTCGACGCCCGCCTCCAGCGCGCGCTTGGCGTGGCGCATATTGATCGCGTCGTGGAACACCAGGCCGCCGTAGCCGTGGATTGCATCCACCACCTCCCGCGTGATGCCGAGCGCGGTGATCAGGATGGGCACTTGGTGCTCGACCGTCAGCGCCATGTCGGCATCCTGCCGCCGGTTGGTGCGATGAATGGAGAACTGCGCGGCCCAGGGCGCGGCACTCGCGTCCAGCCGGCCGTGTATCTCACGCAGCCACTGGCCGTAGCCTTCCGGCGTGCGCTGGTTGAAGGACGGAAATGACCCGACCATGCCGGCGCGGCAGGTTTCCACCACCAGGTCGGGACCGGAAACCAGGAACAACGGCGACGCGATCGCCGGAATGCGGAGCCGGCCTTGCAGAGATGGAGGGATCATGGACGGTCTCCGGTTTGACCACACGTTACATATAGTTGACTATGAAGTCAAATCTCCCTCGTTTGTCCTTCCCAGTAGGGCGCGCGCACGGCCCGGCGCAGCGTCTTGCCAACCGGGCTGCGGGGCAGCGCGTCCACCACCTTGATGAACTTCGGCGCCTTCACGCTGCCAAGCTGGGCCTTGCAGTGCGCTATCAGCTCGTCCTCCTTGAGGGTGCACCCTGCCTTCAGCTCGACCGCGGCGAGGATCGCCTCGCCCCATTTCTCGTGCGGGATGCCGACCACGACGCAGTCCTGCACGGCCGGATGGGCCAGCACGGCGCCTTCTACCTCGGCGGGAAAGACGTTGAAGCCGCCCGTGATGATCATGTCGTTCTTGCGGTCAACCAGGTAGACGAACCCGTCCTCGTCCTTGAACCCGATATCGCCCATCCGGTGCCAGCCGTTGACGCGGGCGGCTTCGGTGCGAGCCGGGTCGTTATAATATTCCCGCATTACGAACTCGCCGCGCACGGCGATCTCGCCGCGGTCGTTAGGCGGGAGGATGCGACCATCATCGTCGATGACCTCCACCCGGGCGAACGGCCCCTCGCGCCCACAGGAGGCGATGCGGCCGGCATGCGCGGGAGTGGCGAGCACGTCCGCTAGTTCCTCAGGCCGCAGGATAGTGTTCATCACCAGGGTTTCCGTCGACCCGTAGAGGTGGCACAGGATCGGGCCGAAATGGTCGATGGCCTCCCGCAGCTTATTGACAGACATGGGTGCCGCGCCGAACAGGAAGGTACGCAGCGACGAGCAATCATAGTGTTTGAGCCTCGGGTGGGCGAGCAGCATGTAGATAATGGTCGGCGGCAGGAACAGGATCGTCACCCGGTGCTGCTCGATCAGCGCCAGCATAGACTCTGGGTCCGCCGACGGGCTGAGCACGTGCGTGCCTCCCACGCCCACCATGGCCCAGTGGACCACGCCAGCCGCGTGGGTCAGCGGCGCGGTCACCAGGTGAACGGGCGGGATAGAGAAATCGAACATGGCCCAGTAGCCGGCCATGTTGGTTTCATACGTCCGGTGCGTGTGCACCGCGCCCTTGGGCACGCCCGTGGTGCCGCCGGAGGAGATGATGCTGACGGCATCATCCATGCTGCGCTCCGGCAAGGCGGCGCCTGGCGCGAAACCCGCAGCCCAGTCCAGCGCGGCGCTGCCGGACGGCGTGGCCCGGTCGATGGGTGTGATGCCTGCCAGCCCGAGCACGGCGTTCCGGACGGCAACGGCGTCGTCCTCCAGGCTCGAATGATAGAACAGCCATTGCACGTCCAGCGCCGCCACCTGGCGCACGGTTTCCACCACCGGGTTGCGCCAGTTGCAGGGCACCCACACGCAGCCGGCCCTGCCGATGGCATACTCGCACATCATGCCGAGCGGGTGGTTGGGGGTGAGCAACGCGATCTTGGTATCCGGGCGTAGGCCCTGGCGGACAATGGCGTTAGCGACCAGCGCCACACGCTCCGCCATCTCTCGGTGAGACAGGTTGCCATCTCGGCTGATCACGAGCGGACGGTCGGGGAACCGGCGGACGGCCTGGTCGAAATGTTCCATCACGAGCATCGCACGTTCCCCTTGCCCTGTTTAGGACAGATACCTTCTTGACTGACTTAGCAGTCATTCAGATATACGTTTGAATACGAAGCGACGCAAGCGGCGGGAGAGGGCGGGCGCATGATTGACGATCCCATGATCAAGGACACCGTGCGCGCGGTCGACGCCACCATTTCGGGGCGGCGCTCCATCCGTGCCTTCCTGCCCACTCCGGTGCCGCGTGAGGTCGTGAACGCCATCCTCGACGTTGCCGCCCGTGCGCCGTCCGGCGTCAACACCCAGCCCTGGAAAGTCCACGTGCTGACCGGCGCGGCGCTCCGGGCGTTGTCGGACTCGATCGTTGCGGTCTTCGACGACCCGGTCGCGTCGAAGGAGCACACGGCCGACTTCAGTTCCTACCCCGACGAATGGATGTCGCCCTACATCGACCGGCGGCGTCAGGTTGGATGGGACCTCTACGGGCTGCTCGGCATTAAGAAGGGAGATGCCGCCGGCATGCACGCCCAGGTGCGGCGCAACTACGAGTTCTTCGGCGCGCCGGTCGGGCTGATCTTCGTCATCGACCGGCACATGGCCCGGGGCGGCGTGCTCGACTACGGCATGTTCATGCAGAACGTCATGCTGGCAGCCCGGGCGCGTGGCCTCGACACATGCCCGCAGGCGGCGTTCAGCACGTTTCACCAGGTGATCCGGGCGCAACTCGGCATCCCGCCGGAGCAGATGGTCGTGTGCGGCATGGCGCTCGGTCACGCCGACCCCGGCGCCATCGAGAACACGCTCCAGACAGTGCGCGAGCCCGCCTCGTCCTTTGCCGTATTTCACGATTGACGGCCGGTCGCCGGTGGGCAGTCATGTGACCCATCGGTCAGTTGGTGCTATGGCTGCGTCACGAACAGAAACCGGAGCAGTTGGTTGGCCCGTTGGAACAACAGTCTGGGGACAAGCGATGAGATCCAGAAACTCAAGCGAGACGTGGTGCTGCGGGAAGCCGGGCGAGCGTTCAGCGCCCGCGGCTATCACAACACCTCGCTGGACGACGTGGCCAAGGCGCTCGGCATCTCCAAGGGCACGCTTTACAACTACGTGCAGGACAAGCAGGAAATTCTCTACGCCTTCCACCAGCTTGCCTACGAGCTGTCGGACCGGGCGTTCAGCTTTGGCCGGGCTCAGGGCGGCACTGGCGCGGACCAACTGCGCCACATCCTGGCCCACTACATCGAGCTGCTGACAGGCGAGCTAGGCGCCTGCGGCGCGCTGATCGAGGTGGACGCGCTCCGGCCAGAGGACCGGGCGGAGGCCGCCCGGCGCCGTGACGCATTTGTCGAGGCGTTCGTCGCCATCATCGAGGAAGGAATCGGCGACGGGTCGATCAGTGCCGTAGACCCCAAGCTGGCGGTATTCACCTTCATGGGGGCCATCAACTGGCTGCCCCGATGGTTTGACCCGGACGGACGGCTGCCTGGCAAGGCCGTTGCCGAACAGATGACGGACCTGCTCATGTCCGGGCTGGCGACCAGCGCGCCGCATCTGCGTAAGCCCGCCCGCCGTACCGTTACCGCTTGAGGAACGCTGCGAGGCCGCGACGGAAGCCCTCCGTTTGCGTGCAGGCGATCAAGCCGGCGCCCTCTCCCTCAAGCTGGTCCAGCAACGGCGTCGTGAGCGCTTGGCGGACCAGCCGCTTGGTGTTGGACACGGCCAATTGCGGCATACCGCAAATCCGTTCGGCAATCCGGTCCAGCTCTTTGTCGAGATTCCCGGCGGTTACGACGACGTTGACGAGGCCAGCCTGCTGCGCCTCGCGCGCGGTCAGGCGATCCTTCAGTAGGTAGAGGTCGAGCGCCCCACGCACACCGGCGGCGCGCACCACGCCAACCGTACCGCCGCAATCGGGCGACACGCCCAGGGAGAGATAGGACGGCACGAACGACGCGTCGTCCGTCGCCACACACAGATCCGCCATCGAAGCGAACGACAGCCCGGCACCCGCGGCCACCCCGTGCACGGCGGCGACCACGACCTGCGGCATGCGCTGCACCGTTGCGAGGAACGCGTGCACATCCTCCAGCATGGCTGCGATGAAGCGGGATGTGCCGTCGCCCTGCGTGCCGATTGCCTGGATATCGCCACCGCCGCAGAAGCCACGCCCGGCGCCGCGGATCACCATCATGCGGATCTCCTCGCATGGTTCCACCGTCTCCGCCTGCATCCGCAGGCCACGCGCCAGGACGGGGTTGAGGGCGTTGTAGCTGCCGGGCCGGTTAAGCGTCAGCGTCGCGACCGGGCCGGCCACGGCGAGGCTGACAGCGTCTTGTACGTCCTGCGACATGGTCATTCCTTTGCGGTTGACTGGTCCAGCACCTCACGCGTGTGCTGGCCCAAGGCGGGAGCACCCCGGCGCAGGGCGGTGGCATAACGGCTGAACCGGACCGGCTGCTGGACAAACCAAGTCCCGTCACCGCCTGGCAGCCGGGCAAACAACCCACGTGCCTGGAAATGTGGGTCTTCCACGACGGCATTTACGTCGTGGACGGGTGACCATGGGATCCCAGCCATGTCGAGCGACGCGCCCCAGGTCGCGCGATCCTTGCCGGACAGGATGGCGGCGATGCGTCCACGCAGCTCCGCCGATTGCGCCGCCCGATCCCGCGCGCCCAGTCCGGCCACCTCCGGCAGGTTCAAGAGGCGGCACAGCGCCTGCCAGAAATGATCCTCGTGAGCGATGCTGAGCGACAGCACCTTGCCGTCGCAGCAGGTGAACAGGCCGTAGCCGGGCTCTGCGTGCAGGTCGAGAGGCGGATGTCCGTTCATAGCTGGGCCGAGAAACGGCGTCATCCAGGACGCCAGGCTGTCCGCCATGGAGATGTCGATGCTCGTCCCGTGCCCGTTGCGCTCGCGAGCGAACAAGGCGGAGGCGATCGAGAGGGCGGCAAACATTGCACCAGCGAGATCGCCGTATGGAACTGTAGGCACGGCTCCTGCGAGATGCCCGGCCAGGCCCTGGCACGACAGGTCATACGCGGTTCGGTCACGGTAGGGGCCGGTCTGGCCGAAGCCGGAAATGGATGCATAGACCAGACGCGGGTTAAGCTTCAGCAAGGCAGCATGGCCCAGTCCGAGCCGATCCATCACGCCGGGTCGGAAGCCTTCGATGACCACATCCGCGGTGCGCGCCAACGCCTCCAACTGTATCCGGCCGGCATCCGACTTCAGATCAAGGCTTATGCTGCGCTTGTTCCGTGCCATCGAGGCGAAAGCGGCCGGGAAGCTTCGGGCCGGATCGCCGCCGGCCGGTCGCTCCACGAGGACCACGTCCGCGCCGAAATCGGCTAGCAGCATGGTCGCGAATGGGCCTGGTAACTGCTCGGCCAGCGATAGCACGCGCACGCCGTCAAAAATTCTCCCGGGCGCGGCAGCCTCTTCCATCCAACTCATAAAGCAGAACATTGACTTGAGAGTCAACTCGCGAGCTTCGAAGGGCGCTCGTGGGATTGGCGTGCCTCCTACGCCCAGCGTCTATCATCAGATCACCCGAGGACAGGGACCAGCCCCCATTGAGTGGTCCGGACAGAATGTTGGTGCAGCATTGTAGCTGGCGGCGGAATTGACCCAGTCGAACCGGGGCGGCTGGGCGGTATCGGCCTGCCCAGCTCCATGACCTCCGGCGCAGGCGGTCGATATCCCAATGAGGAGTGCGGGCGTACCCGGACGGGCAGCGCCAGGCTTTTTCGGTGTCGAGGGCCGGACTACCGGTCCGATCCGTCTCACGCTTTATGGGCAGGGACGGATGATCTCGCGCCCGTCTCAATCTGGTGTGGGCTGAGTCTCACGTAATCCAGGCAGGACGCATCCTCCAGTCTCCCCGATTGTGGGCCGGAAACACCGATGATCTCGCGCCGAAGCGCGGATGATCTCGGGTCGCTACAGATAGAGCGCGGTGCGAGTGCCCTGACGCGGCTTTGGCGCCGGGCGCCTGCGTCCAGCAAGGCGTTCCTTTGCGGACACCAAACGGCTACCTCCTATCCCCTTCAAATCACATACCCTGCCCAGCCGCCGTGGCGCACCCTTTTCCGGACACCCCATGTCGGCCATCGACCGCACTGCCTACCCACGTCCTGGTGCCCGGCTGACCAGGGAGGAGTTGGGCGCCCGCTACAACCTGACCGAGACGGACCTGGCTTTCGTGCAAGCGGGCACACGGACCGGTGCAGGGCGCTTGCTGCTGGCGATGCTGCTCAAGGCGCGCCGGGACCTCGGATGCTTCCCGGCGCCAAACACGATCCACGCCGGCACCGTGGCACACTTGGCAGCGCAGCTTGGGATGGCCCATCCCACGGCATGGCCCGACGAGGTGCGGCTGACCAAGTCGCTCTACCGCTACCAGGCCGCGGTGCGGATCTACCTGTCCGTGACGGCCTACGACGCCGCAGCCGAGCAGATGCTGGCAAGCACCGTCCTCGAAGCGGCCGAAACCATGAGCGACCCGGCCGACCTCATCAACCGGGCCATCGAGGCCCTGCAGGCGGCTGCCATCGACCTGCCAGCGTTCAGCACCCTCGACCGGCTGGTGAACCGGCTGCGCGCCGAGGACGTCGCGCATGACGTTGATCTCGTCCTTGATACCCTCGGCGGTCCCACCACCGGTCGTTTCTTGCGCACGCTCAAGCATGGCGGCGCTTTATTCCCGGTGCTCCCAGGCTTCTCCGACGCCGAGGAGGCCGCGAAGCTGGGCGTAACGGTCTCGATGACCCAAGTGCGCTCGAACGGCCCCCAGCTCGCGGAATTCGGGCGCTTGCTCGATGCCGGGACGGTTCGCGTTGCCATCGACAGCACGTTTCCGCTTGCGGATGCGCGAAAGGCGCACGAGCGAGCCGCCCGCGGGCACATCCAGGGCAAGATCGTGCTTACGGTCGCGTGAGGACGAGAGATCAACGATTGTCGCCCTCCTCGTGGACCGTGTGACCACCAAGCTGTGCAGATTGGCCATCTGACGCCGTAGCACGTTGATCGGCGGCCAGGCCCGCCCTGTCCGTCAAACGAATGGGGCTGTTGAAAAACGCCTATACGGCAGGGGCGGATAGCGCCCGGTAGAGGGTAGCGTGATGGCACTTGAGCAGCTTGGCCGCTTCCCGAACGGACGTGCCCTCGCCAACCAGGCGTTCGCCTAACGCGATCTGGTCGGCCGTGAGCTTGGGCGGGCGGCCGAAGCGTACGCCCCGCGCCTTGGCGGCGACGCGCCCGCTGCTAGTGCGCTGGTGGATCAGCTCGCGCTCGAACTCCGCGATACCGGCGAACACCGTCAGCACCATGCGACCAGCGGGCGAGGTGGTATCCGCCCATGGCTCGGCCAGCGAGCGCAACCCCGCCCCGGCCTCGCGCAGCTTCTCGGCTATGTCGAGCAGGTTTTTGGTCGATCGCGCGAGCCGATCAAGCCGCGTTACCACCACAACGTCATCGTCACGGAGCTGGTCGAGCATCCGCGCCAGCTCAGGCCGGTCGCGCTTCGCTCCCGATACCTTCTCACCGAAGGTGCGACGACAACCAGCCTCCTTCAACGCGGCGCGTTGCAGCCGCAAATCCTGATCGTCGGTCGAGACACGGGCATAACCGATGAGCATGTCGCACATGTGCATCGGAATGGCAGCGTTTTGCAACCCACTTTCGCGACAGCGACGCCCTTGGAAAACCGATGGCGGCCCGGTTGTCGCGGAACTTAGGACATTGACGACAAGTTTGTGCCTTCCCTGAGATCTACTCACATCGACAACAGGACGCTCTTCTCGCGTTCCAGCGCTTTGCGGGCGGCAGGACGTTCGATTAGGCGGTCCTTCATGGCGGCAAAGTTGGTCAGGTCGCCGATCGGCAGGCCCGACTCGCGCCCCCAGGGATAGAAGACCAACGCATAAGGGTCGGCAACGGTGAACTGCTTGCCCATGATCCACGGGCGATCCGCCAGCATCGCATCGATCTCCTGAAGGTAGCTCCAGAAGCTTTCCTTGGCATGAGCCTTCACCGCGGCATGGCCGTCCAACTCTGCGGTAACACGCTCGGGATGCACGAACTGCGAGAAGGCGGGATGAACGGTACCGGAAAGCCATGCACACATCGCGATCGTCTGCGCCCGCTCCAGCGCATCTCCCCCGAGCAGGTTGCGGTCGGGATAGGCGGTTCCCACCCAATCAAGGATCGCGGTGCTTTCAAGCAGCACTTGCCCGTCATCGAAGCGCAGCGCGGGCACCTTAGCGCGCGGGTTGATCGCGAGGTATTCGGGCTTGAGGTGCTCGCCGGTGAAGATGTTGATCTTCTTCGCCTCGAACGACGCACCTGCCTCCTCCAGCGCGACATGAGACGCCATCGAGCAGGCGAACGGGCAATAATACAGGGTCAGCATGGAGTATGGCCCTCGGGACAGTGCGGTTCCGGGTGATGGTGGCCGGACGGGAACATCCGCCCGGCCAGGTCCTGCCTAGTAAGCGACCGTGAAGCGCTCGCGGTGGTGCTGTGGACGCTCGGACTCATCGAGCATCGCCACCGCATAGTCTTCGACCGAGATGCAGCTTTCGCCGGCATCGTCGGTCAAGAGATCGTCCTTGCCGATACGGTAGCGCCCGGTGCGCTCGCCTGGCACCAGCATGGTAGGCGGGCTCAGGAATACCCAGTCCAGCTCCGTCTCGGCACGGAGCTGGTCGAGGAACACGGAGGTGCGCAGCGCCCCCTCCTTCCACTCGGCCGGGAAATTAGGCTGGTCCACGACGCGCTCGCCCGATGGCAGCTTGAGCGAGCCGGCGCCCCCGACGACGAGAAAGCGGTTGACCCCGGCACGCTTCACACCGTCCGTGATCGCCTGCGTTCCCATGCCGGTGCTGTCGCGGCCCGGATTATAGGAGCTGATAACCAGATCGTGGTCGACGACGAGTTTCGCCAGCGCGTCGGCGTCGGTCGCATCGGCCGACACGCCGGTCAGTGCGGCATGGTCGGGCAGCTTGGCGGCATTGCTGACAATGGCGGTCATTTGGTGGCCGCGATCAAGCGCTTCGGCGAGAAGCTTGGCGCCGACATAGCCGGTGGCGCCGACGAGAGCGATTTTCATGAGTTGTCTTTCTATGGAAGTGTAGATGCTGGCCGACTGGCGCGGTGAGTCAGGCAACGGTCGGAGCCGCCGCAATGGCGTTGACGGCGTTAAGGAAGGCGTCTGGCCGGCCGTAGAAGGGCTCATGCTGGACTCGGACCAACTCACCGTCATGTTCAAGAACAAAGCTGGGGAAGCCGCGCAGCTCGAGCTGCTGCATCCACCGGCGGGTTCGCGCGATATGTTCGTCTACCGGGACGCTCTGGAGGGCATGAATGAAGGCGTCCTTCGCCAGACCCACCGACCCGGCGATTTTCGTGAGAACCGGCGTCTCGACCACGCGCCGGCCATCGACATAGTGCGCGTGCTGGATGGCGTGCAGCATCCGGAGGTCTGCACCCGTCTCCATCGTGCCTGCCGCGAGAACGGCCGCGATGGTCGGGGACGACCAGAACACCGTTGTCGCGTCGGTGAGCAGACTATCCATGTAAGCGGGGCCGAATGTCATGCCCGTCAGCGCTGCGATGCGGGTGTCATTCTGGCGGATGTAGGCGCGCTTTTCAGGCGCGGGACTGGTCGCGGGCTCCCACAGCCCACCCCCGTGCAGCACGATCCCGATGCCCGCCTGCGCGACGCCTTCGATCATCGGCGTGACGGCGTAGCACCAGCCGCACAGCGGATCATGAACATAGTGGAGCGTCGGAGCGGTCATGCTTTGCCTCGTTTGCCCACCCTCTCGCAACACGCGAGGGAGGATATGGCGCATCAATGAAGCTGTTATAGACGCTTCATCAATGGTCGATTAGAGGCTGGTTTATGCAAGGTCCTTCAAGCTTGGCTAATAGATGCCAGATCTAAAAGCCTATGCCATCTTTGCTGAAATCATCGCGGCCGGCTCGATGAGCGCTGCTGCGCGCCGCCTTAGCATGACGCCTTCAGCCGTCAGCCAGATCATCGGCGGGCTGGAACGTCAGACCGGAGTGACACTGCTGCATCGCTCGACGCGACGGCTTACGCTGACGGAGGCGGGGGAGCGTTGCTACCCGCATTGCCTGCGGCTGCTGGAAGCAGGACGAGCGGCGACCGAATCGTTGGAGCAGGCGCGCGACGCGCCGACCGGCGAGTTGCGGATCGCGGCGCCGGTCGGTTTTGGGGCGCATGTTGCCCCGGCCCTCGCGCCGGTGCTGGCCGAATGGCCACAGCTGCGGCTACGGCTGATCGTGGATGACGCCCTGATCGACCTCGTGCAGCAGCGCATCGACATCGCCTTGCGCGTCGGATGGGCGGCGGACAGCGCCTGGGCCGAAAGCAAACTTTGCGATCTTGATATGATCCTGTGCGCGGCACCGGCATATTTGGAACGCCACGGCCATCCGCAAGCACCTTCCGAGCTGAACGGCCATCAATGGCTATGTCTCGATCTGGAAAAGCCTGAAAAGATGACGGCCGGCGAGGCAACCTCCAGCTTTCCTCTCGTCCTGGGCGACGGAACGGGCCGACACGAGAAGATCGATCTTCCCATCCGTATCGCCACGACCAACCAGATTGCGCTCCAACAGATGTGCGAGCAGGGCACAGGGGTCGCCTGCCTATTTTACGCGGACGTACGGCCAGCATTGGAGCATGGGACCCTGATACGCGTGCTGCCGCGCTGGTCTCTGACCACCCGGGCGGTGACGATGGTGACGCCCAAGCGCGACGGCGTGCCGGCCAAAGTTCGTGTCGCGATGACCGCGCTAGAGCGCCACTTTGCGACGCTACCAAACGTCCCACGAACCTGAGCGGTGATTGTCGCAACATAATAAAGGTCCGCAATGCCCGACCCTCACATTAGACCACAACTCTTACATAGGTTTTCCGTTCCGTTGCTCCCCAGACCCCTGCTGCACCGGATGTGGCGCGACGGCACTGAGTTTTGCTGGAGCCGGGAGGTGGCCGTGGCGTAACGCCAGAGCCACCTTCTGTAATCGGGTTGGTCAACGGCCGAACGGGGTGTCGCATCGCGGGTGCCTCTCTTCTGTTCGTGGTCGACACGGGGCCGCCACAGGCTACGGTCAGGAAGGCGGGGCGGGTCAATCTAGCAAGCGGGTTCAACGAATGCTGGCACGGGGGCTGTTGCGACCTCGTCCTACCTCGTCCCCGCGATGGGACTTCGGGTACTGGTTCGGCAGGTGGCTCTGGCGTTACGCCACGGCCACCTCCCGGCTCCAGCAAAACTCAGTGCCGTCGCGCCACATCCGGTGCAGCACAACAGCCAACTTACGAGCCACGGCCACCTTGGCACGACGCATGCCCGCCCGCTTGGCGACCCTTGGCAAGACCAGCATGGAGCCATTGCGACAGCGGCCCCGCCTCAAGACCAAGCCGGCTAAAGGCCAGACCAGTGGCAAGCAGGGCAGCTGCCATCGCTTCCGGCTCGCTCTCCGCTTTGAACTCGCGACGGATCGCGCCCTGTGCATCCACGATGCAGATGCTGCTCGTCTCCAGCGAGACGTCGATCCCGGCATAGTAGGTCATCTCGGTGCTCCCTCAGGTCATGACCCCAAAAGGGTCACATGGAAGAACGTCCGACCGTGACAGCATTTGCTATCAAGCCAACCCGATTACCGTATCTAGGATGCGCTTGGCCTCGGGGTAGAAGCGTGTACCCGCCCTGGTCAGCCAAGTGCGCCGTGTCGTACGTTGGAAGAGTTGTACCTTCAGATCCGTTTCAAGTTTCTTGATCGACTGGCTCAGCGGTGATTGCTCCATGTGCAGCCGCTCTGCCGCGCGAGCGAAGTTCAGCTCCTCGGCAACTGCAACGAAGTGCCGAAGATGACGAAGCTCCATCAGCTGACCCTAGTCGGACAAAGACCCCCAATGATGAGACCACAACTAGACGTAATGAGCGCTTGTGGTCGCGACCTCACGCACGATCGGGGCAACTTCGCTGCCGAGAAGCTGGATTGAGCGCTGCATGGTCTCATGATTCATGACGGCCGAACTCATCTGGAAAGTGATGCGGGCGATGCCGCCGAACACCTCGTTCGCTGCAAGCACCTTGGCAGCCACCGTCGCCGGGTCGCCGATCATAAAGGAGCCATTCGGACCGCAGAGCGTGTCAAATTGACCCCGCGTCGGGGGCGACCAGCCCCGATCACGCCCGACCTCCGCGAAGATGTACTGCCATCCCGGGAAGAAGGCGTCCCTGGCCTCCTTGTCTGTCGCAGCGATGAAGCCGAAGGCATGCACCCCAACCTTTTGCCGTTCCGGCGGGTGCCCTGCCTGCTTCCACGCGTCACGGTAAAGATCGACCAACGGGCGAAACTGACGAAACTCGCCGCCGATGATGCCGATCATCAGCGGCAGGCCCAGGGCGCCGGCACGGGCGAAGGAGGCCGGCGTACCACCCACACCAAGCCAGATCGGAAGCTCGGCCTGATGCGGGCGGGGATAGACGCCCTGGCCGGTCAGCGCCGGCCGGTAGCGCCCGGACCAGTGGACCTGGGTCGCCTCCCGCAGCTTGAGGAGCAGGTCGAGCTTTTCGGCGAAGATCGCGTCGTAGTCTTGCCGTTGGAGCCCAAACAGGGGAAAGGCTTCCGCGAACGAGCCCCGCCCCACAACGATCTCCGCCCGGCCTCTGGAGATCAGGTCGAGCGTCGCGAAGTCCTGGAAGACACGCACGGGATCGGCCGCGCTCAACACCGTGACAGCGCTGGTCAGGCGGATATTTTGCGTACGCGCCGCGGCCGCGGCCAGAATTATCGCCGGCGCGGAGTCCAGGAACTCCGACCGATGATGCTCACCGACCCCAAAGATATCAATCCCGACGCGATCAGCGGTCTCCACCTCCTCCAGGAGATTGGACAGCCGTTCGGCTGGGGATATCTCAATGCCGGTTGTAGGGTCGCGCAGAATGGCCGCGAAACTGTCGATGCCTACTTCCATGACGCGCACCTCGTTGGAGCCTTGCGGCGTTTAGGCGGCGAGCTCAGCGATCTCGGCTTTCGCCTTGGTTATGGCGATGGCCTTGGCTTCGTCGCCGAGGTTGATGCCTTCGGCGCGAACCACAGTGACATCAGTGAGGCCGATGAAGCCGAGCACGCCCTTGAGGTAGGCCTCCTGGTGATCAAGGAAGGCGGTCGGACTGTCGCCGGTATAGAAGCCGCCCCTCGAGGAAGCGATGAAGAGCTTCTTGCCCTTCATCAGGCCCTCCACGCCGTTCGCATCATACTTGAAGGTCCGTCCGGCGACGACGACGCGGTCGATCCAGCCCTTGAGCTGCGAGGGGACGGAGAAATTATACATCGGCGCGCCAATGACGATTGTATCGGCCGCGAAGAGATCGTCGATATAGGCGCTGCCAACGCCAAGGATCCGCACCGAGCAACGGGTCGGTGACGGCCGCGCCCTGAAAGACAGAGAGGTGCCGGTCGGACAGATGCAAAGCTGCGTCCACCACTAGATCGCGGTAAATTACGCTGGCGTCTGGCTCGAGCGCCTTCAGCCGCGCCACGATGTCGGCGGACAGCGAACGGCTAACGGAATAACCACCGAGAATACTGGAATCAATGTGTAAGATCGTCATACGATAACCTCCGGAGCGCACTCGGTTAGCTTGGGTACCGGTCGGAACAGCCGTTTCGCAGCGCGCGAAACATGGTCCTTAATTCTCACCTGCACCAACACTCGAACAGGCGAGATATTCCGAGACACTCCATCGGCCGAGCCGATGGATGGAATGAGGCAGGGGTGCCGGCACCCCGAGGATTGACCCTCGCCAAGGCGAGGCCTCTAGATGGCCGCAGCCACTTCTTTTGTGCAACGCTTCAAGCGCTCGATAAACCAGCGGCCGGCGGGGCCAGGCGGAGCGGAAGTTGGATAGATGGCAGACATCGGTACGATGATCCCGCTTGGTGGAGCATCTTCAATAGAAAGCCCTACCAATCCGCCCTCACTAATGTCGCGTTCGACGGCGTGCACAGGCATGCCGCCCCAGCCAAGTCCATTGAGAAGAAAAGCGTGCTTGGCGAAGAGGTCCGTAAGCCGCCAGACCGAGGACGACATCACCGCGAACTCGACACCTGCCGACAAAGCGGATCTGTCAGTAAGAACGAGCTGCACGTGCTTCGCCAGTTCCGATTTCGGGATTATTCCATTGTATGATGCGAGCGGATGATGGCGTGAGGCGACCATGACGAGCGGCACGCCGGCTAAACGTTCGCTGCTGAGCGATGGAGGGGCGTTCGGCAGAGACGCCGCCACTCCAACGCTCGCGGCTTGATCGAGAATGCGTTGGTGGGCCGCTCCAAGCGCCTCAACGAAAAGCCGAAGCGGCGTGCCTGGAAATTGCACTCGAAACTCGTTTGCCGCATTGGTGATTGCCGCTATCGGAAAGAGAACATCCACCACCACCGAGAGCTCAGGCTCAAGGCCCGACGACATCCCCTTTGCCCGCGCCTTCATGAAGTCAACGCCCGCGACGATGCCTCTAGCATCCGCGAGCAAGGCAACGCCCGCCGGCGTCAGCTTCGGATAGCGCGCGGAGCGATCGAACAGTTGGACGCCCATCTGGGCTTCAAGCCCGCTTACCAGATCGCTGACCACGGATTGTACGCGAAGCAGCTTGCGGGCGGCCGCCGAGAAGCTGCCTTCGTCCACAGAAGCGATGAAAGTTCTGAGCTGATCGAGCGAGACACCGTCCAGCATTACTAATCCAATCCATTTGTGCTTCAGGTCCGAGGGGCTCATGTCGAAATGCCACAACTGGTTGGCATGCTTCGCCGGGAGCGCACCGCTGCCGCAGGCCGGGTAACGCGGGCCTAGTCGTGGCCGGTGCTGCGCATGAACCGTCCGCTGTCTGGCGCTCCAACCAAGAAGCAGACTTACAGGAAAGTCCGCCGTTGCGCCGATGGCACGACGGCTTTCGACCTTAATACGGACGATCAGAAATCGTCGGCGATGCCCGTAACCGGACGCTCGACGATGCCGTAGCAGCTCAGGAATGCGTATCCAACGATCGGTTCAGGCCATAACGTAGCCCGTCGATGAGGAGGGAGACCATGCGATCCGCGAGACCCGGTCCATCTCCGTGGGCCGACATACACAAGCTCGCCACCGCGACCAAAAGGTCGTTAGCATCGACCCCGCTGCGGACCTGGCCCGCCGCTGCGGCAGCTTGAAGGAGTGTTCCAAGCGCGGGCCGCAATCGTTGGTCGAAATAAGCCGGCAAGCCGTCAAACGCCGGATCGCCCGAGTGCAACACCTTGGCAAGCCCGCGCTTCGTCGCAACAAAGGCCGTGTATCGCTGCAGCCAATTCGCCAGAGCCTCGAATGGCTCTTGCTCGGCGGCGAGGTTCTGCGCTGCATCAGCGCAGGCATCGATCTCACGGCGAAAGACGGCTGCAATGAGGTCCGAGCGCTGTGGGAAGTGCCGGTAAACGGTCCCGATTCCAACACCGGCCTTCTCCGCTATCTCGCGCACCGGTGCGTCCACGCTAGAGATCGCGAACACTGCTTTAGCCGCCTGAAGCAACGCATCGATGTTGCGTTGTGCATCGGCGCGAACGCGTCGATCCGCGGGTTCGCGACGACCCAAACTATCATCCTGACATTCCGGTTCGTTGCTCACCATGATCCCCCTTGCCAAACGGAACATGTTCCGTATATAATAGGACGTCTGTTCCGTTTATGCCCAGCTAACGCAATGTGGTGGCGCTGACAACAATCGAGCAAAGGAAATGACCATGCCGGATCAACGCATCGCCCTAATCACTGGGGCCAATCAAGGAGTCGGCTTTCAAGTTGCGAAGGAACTCGTGGCGAACGGCGTCACCGTGCTGGTCGGCTCGCGCGACTCAAAAAAAGGCGAGGCAGCGGCTAACGAGATTGGATCGGGTGCCATCGCTCTTCAGCTCGACGTCACGGATCGGGCTTCAATTGCTGTCGCGGCGGAACGCATCCGCGAGGAGTTTGGCCGCCTCGACCTGCTCGTCAACAACGCGGCGATCTCGAACACGAGAAAACAGCAGCTTGGCATATCGCTCCAGGATTACGCTCAGATAAGCCGCGCGAGCAACGCATCGCTTGATGAAGTGCGGGCCGTGTGGGAAACCAACGTGTTCGGCGTCCTGGCTGTATACCAAGCGATGCTCCCGCTCCTCCGCGCATCAATCGATGCCCGCATCGTCAACGTGTCGAGCGGCGTTGGCTCGTTGGCGATGAATGCAGACCCAGCTTCCCCGTACCACGCGCACTTCGGCCCGGTGTATCCTGCGTCCAAGGCGGCCCTGAATGCCATGACGCTGGCCATGATGGTCGAGCTGGAGTCGACCGGGATCAAAGTCAGTTTGGTTTCCCCTGGCTTCACCAAGACGAACCTCAACGGCTATGAGGGGCTTGAGCCTGTCGAGGAGGGCTCCCGCGAAGTGGTGCGCGTTGCGCTGCTCGGCCCGGACGATCCGTCAGGTACATTCACACGCTGGGAAAACGCGACGATCCCGTGGTGATCTGGAGCGCGTGCCAAAGTCTGCTTTTTCGGGCCAGTGCCGGTATGCAGACGGTCTGAAATGTCCTCATCTGTACCAATGGCTGCGGTGCGAGTCAGCCGCTTCGCTGACAGGGAGCACTCGGAGGGCTTCAAACCTGAGTGATGAACAACGATGCGATGACAGCCGCTGCCGAGCGATGCGCGGACGGCGACCGCGGTTCTGTCGCAATTTTCAGAACGGTTGAGTCTTCCTGGAGGAGGTGAATTGTCCTAGTTGGCCAGGTAGTAGAACTGCTGTGCAGGGCGCAACTTTCCCGTCGAGCGTAACTGTCCTTTTCGGATCATGTGCATGATCTCGATGCCGGCAATCGTGATGGCGGCTGACCAGAATGACTTGAACCCCAACATCGGCCGGGTCAGTCGTTTGACCGCCCGGTGATCCTGCTCGACGATGTTGTTGAGATACTTGACCTGTCTGATCTCGATCTCCGCGTCATGCTCGACATTGTAACTCTCGATCGCGGCCATGTTGGCGCCGCTCTTGTCGATGGTGATCTTCTCGGGAACGCTGTGATGCCGGACTGCCTTGCGCATGAAGCGCAGCGCCGCCTTGCGGTCCCGCTTGCCCGTCAGCAGGAAGTCCACCGTGGCACCAGCCTTGTCGACAGCTCGGTAGAGATACTTCCACTCACCCTTGATCCGCACATAGGTCTCGTCCAGCCTCCAGCTGCCGCCCACCGGACGCTTGCGCGACACGAACACCTTTTCCAGCAGCGGCACGTAGCGCACGATCCAGCGGTTCAACGTGGAATGGTCGACCTCGACGCCCCGCTCGCCCATCATCTCCTCAAGCTGGCGGTAGCTGATCGGATAGGCCACATACCACCGCACACCCCACAGGATGATATCCCGCTCGAAGTGGCTGCCCTTGAAGTCGATCGCCATCGTCTCGTCCCAAATCCGCGCCATCTCATCATACAGCTGGCAGCCGAGCCGTAAAATTTGCGACAGAACCCGCGACCGCAACACGAGAACACAGAAGGTATTAAAATGAAATGTGAGAAGTCGCGTCCGCTTTCGCAAAAGACGATCGGCGTCCTTGGTGGCATGAGCAATCAGGCCACAGGAGAGTATTACCGGTTGCTCAATGAAAAATTGAACAACCGCCTTCGCGGTTGGGATAATGGCGAAATTGTCATCGTCTCGGTCAACTTCGGAAACATCGAATATTTCGTGCGCAACGACAGATGGAATGAGGCCCGAGCCTATCTTACTGGCAAGGTGGAAAGGCTCGAACTAGCAGGGGCCGACCTGATCATATGCGTTTCCAACACCATGCACAGGGTTGTTGAGCCGATCATGGCAGAACGGGAAACGCCGTTCATCCATATCGCTGACCCGACTGGTGAGGCGATCCGCAAGGTCGGGCTTGGTCGCGTGGCCCTGTTGGGCACGATGCCGGTGATGAAGTCGCAGGTGCTTCACAGCCGCTATAAGGACAAATTCGGGGTAGAAATCGTTACTCCATCCGAGGCAGACAGGGAAATCGTGGATCGGATCATTTTCAACGAACTGGTGCGGCGCGAGCTGCGAGAGGAATCCAAGCAAGAATATCTACGGATTGTGAGCGATATGCGGTCCCGAGGCGTGGAGGGCGTCATTCTTGGCTGCACCGAAATATTTCTCTTGATCGGGCAGGGGGACCTACCGGGCTTCCCAGTCTTCGACACCACAGAGCTGCATGTGCAGGCCGCGGTTGACGCTGCTTTGGGCTAAGCGCCTGTCGAGAACCTCCTATAGAAAACTAGATGCCTTAACGGCAACGAGCATCGCCGCTGCGGCGCTGGCAGAAGGGTGTGGCGGCGTTTGCGGTCGAGGGCCGCTCCATTGCATCCCCTCGTGATCTTCGCGCCTACCTAGTGGTCGTACGACTCAGAAGTTTTGCACCTGCTACCAGCGATCACACGCTGTCCTGGATCGCCTGCTTGGCCGTGGCGATCCGCTCCTCGTCCCGCTGATACATCGTCCACTGCTTGATCCGCTTGGCACGGACGAGTCCTGCTCCGGTGAGGACGCGCATGTGTTCGCTGAGCGTGGGCGCACCCACGCCTAGCTTCTCCGCAATCAGCGCGCCACACACCCCGTCCTTGACGAGGTCTCCGTCCACTTGGGGCGGGAAATGCGCTTGCGGGTCGCGCAGCCACTCCAAAATCTGGAGCCGGCGCTCATTGGCCAGGGCGCGCAGGACCGGCGCAATGTTCATTTAGCCACTTTGCCAACCGACGAAGCCATGTCATCATCTCCTAGAAGCAGGGGAATACCGTGACCGGGCCATCCTGACCTGTATGCAACTCTTGGTCCTCGTTTACAGGAGAGCCTTGCCATGGCGAAGGTGAGAAACGTTCTTTTCGTCATGGCCGACCAGCTCCGCGCCGACTACCTGTCGGCCTATGGGCATCCGACGCTCAAGACGCCGAACATTGACGCGCTCGCGGCGCGTGGGATGCGGTTCACCCGGGCCTACGTTCAGTCGCCGGTCTGCGGTCCCGCGCGAATGTCATATTACACCGGGCGCTACGTCACCAGCCACGGAGCAACCTGGAACAACATCCCCCTGTCGGTCGGGGAGTGGACGCTCGGGGACTACGTGCGGCCTCTCGGGCCGCGGGTCGGCCTCGTCGGCAAAACCCACATGCGGATCGACCGCGACGGCTTCTCCCGTTTGGGACTGAACCAGGACTCGACAGCGGGTCGCTACGCTGCCGAGTGTGGCTTCGAGCCCTTCGCGCGCGACGACGGGCTGCATCCCGACTTCATCTACGACCCGGACGCATCCTACGAGCGCTACCTTCGCGAGAGGGGATATGATGGAAAGAACCTCTGGCAGGACTGGGCTAATTCCGGGTCCGACGAGGATGGCGCACTTCTCTCAGGTTGGTACATGTGCGGATTCCAATGCATTCCGCCCACCCATACCGATTTCAAATCGCCCATCGTTCTAATCTGAAACCGCCCACCGTTCTGACGATGCCGCCCACCCTGTTTGGGTAGGGAGCATCCGGGGAACGGATTGTCTCGCAGGTCATCGATGACCTGGCTTCCAGTGCCGCCATCGCAATCGATGGAGGGGTGGGATGCCGAGACAGAGGCTGTCCATGCGGCGGATCAAGCAGTTGCTGACGATGCGTTTCGGGGCTGGGGCGAGTG
>JAABVA010000773.1_pt1 | contig 37831 bp, 32 predicted proteins | sample 5560331 | NCBI WGS metagenome assembly JAABVA01 (sample SAMN12812661, study PRJNA571458) | rock metagenome | isolation source: Antarctica rocks | place: Antarctica: Victoria Land, Mt New Zealand sud | collected 2016-01-07 | reverse complement strand
AGGGGCGCCGAGCAACAACTCGAAAAGCGCCTTGCTGCTTGTAGGGCTCGACTACCAAGCAACCGGCTTATGGCGTTATCGCGTCCTCGGCGGCGTGGAGGTTCGCGAGTTCGCCGCGGCGCAGTTCCGCACCCGCGTGGCTCCAATCTTGGAGGCTAGCGTGATCTACACCCCGACAGGACTGACCACGGTTACCGGCTCGGCGCGGCGGGCCATCGAGGATCCGCAAACCGAGGGCGTCTCCGGCTATACCCTTACAAACCTTGGTCTTGTCGTTGATCACGAGTTTCGGCGCAACATCCTTCTACAGGGCCGCGCAAATTTCCAGACGGCGGAATATCTACAGGGTGGCGGCACGACTTCGAGCTATACGCTCGGCGCTGGCATCAGCTGGCTGGTCAACCGCCGCGTGCGGCTCTCTGCCGACTACGATGCCACACAGCAAAACGGCTCGAGCAATGCGACGTCTGCTGTTCTGCAGCAGGGAAACATCCTGACAACGACACAGATAAATACGCTGACGTCAGGCAGCTATAGCCGGAATATTTTTCTGCTCGGCTTCCATCTGGCATTATAATAATGCCGCCAGCGGCAGCTAAGGCGCTGCTCCGTGTTCAAGCGCCTCACGCATTAGGATATAGTGCTGGAGCATCGGTTCAGAGAAGGCGAAGGTGTCTGGGCCAACGCTCCGGCAAGCCCTCACGGTGCCGGCTTCGATCAGCCAGGACCAGACATCAGCGTCGAGCCGACGCTCGCCGATGCGATATCCGCCATCGCGCTCGAAGACAATGAAACGTGCGAAGCGGTCCTGCTCTCCCCCCGCGATCGCCCGAAGGCTATCTAGAGTCGCGTGATCGCGTTCACCCTGCGTGATCCCCTGATAGATCGTGGCGACACGAGGATCGGCTTCCTCTACGGCGCGGCAGAAGGCAGCGAACAGATCTTGCGCCTCAACCTGCTGCGAGTCGCGTGCAACCGCCTCGGTTCCTGCATGCAGACCAAGAAGCTGGGCCACATAGGGTACGCCACGAGCGACATCGACGATAGCGCCTCGTACCTCAGGGATGAATTCGATCCCAGCATCCCGCCCGCCTTGGACTAAGATCTCATCGATCTCGGCGTCAGAGAGCAATGGCAAGGCTAGTCCCAGGATGTTGCGCTGAATTGAGGGATGGCGTCCGACCAGTTCCTCAAGGCTGTCGGACACGCCAACGATAAGCAAGCTTATCGCGGCGCCGCGATCAGACGCCTGCTTGATCGCATCGGCAAACCAGGTCCGCGTCGCCGAATCCTCCACGCGGTCAAACTCGTCGGCAATCAAGACCACATGCCGCCCTGTAAGGCGGCCGGGCAACGCCGCGATATCACGCGGCTGCAAACGGCCCCGCGGCAAGGCTGCCTCGCATCCCTCAAGTTCATCGTCCTGAACGACCGGGGCCGCGAGCATCGACTTCGGAAGGTCCCGAGCCAAGCCGCGCACGATATCCTCGAAGCTGTTATCGAATGAGCACGTATAGCGGCCGACCATATACCCGGAGCTGCGCGCAGCCGAGGCGACCAAGTTTACCAGCGAGGTCTTGCCCCGGCCGCGTTCGCCGTAAAGTACGACGTGCGCGCGGTCGAGCGCGATGGCACGAAAAATTCGCAGCAACTCCGTCTGTCGTCCGCTGACCCGGCGCGAGCTGCGCTGCGGACGCGTCGGCGTAAACACCTCACGAAGCGCGTGATGCTGGGCTAATGGCTCCGCAGCCATACCCATCGACGACGTAGCGCCATTGTTCCATGGTGCGTTCACGCGAGGAGGCATGCTGAGCCGTGGCGTCACTTTGTGCCGAGAAGGCAAGGGAGCGACGTCGGGTTCAGAACGCAGTGAACGACGCAGCATGCGCGTGACAAAACTCATGGGCGGAAGTAGGTCATCCCTATGTTGCAATGCAACGTAGACTATCGGAGCATTGCGTGAGACACAGCCAACACCATTGCGTGATTTCTGTGAAGAAATCCTTCATGCCTAATTTTTGTGAACCCGCCTCGCCCGCCTCACGGCATGGCTGGCGCTGAGACGACTGTTCAGTTGGCGATCGCATAGACGTTGCACTTTGCTACATGGCAATGCGGCCATGCCCATGCCGGGAGAGTGGACGGGATAGGCGAAACAGATGACATCACAACGCATTATCTCCTACTCGCAAATGCCTTTCGGCCGCATGGCGCGACCACGCCGTTCGCTGCTGCGAACGCATCTTTGGGCGACGGAAGCCTATGACCCGATAATAAACCGATGTCATACAAAGCTGCTATGTCATCTTGGACCCAATGCTGTGGATTTCCCGGGACTCTGACCCTGTCCTGGTCCGTGCGCTTGGTCCGTGCACAGGAATGCCCGCGGCCCGAACTCACCAGCGGCGCCGCGGACCAGGACCCGACGGATCGGTGCCTGCTTGCCGGGGTGATGCCAGAACGTCATGCCCGAGGCGATGTCGAGTTGGCGCCCGCGGCCCCGTGCCAGCCTATGACCGTGACCCGCTGCCAGCGTTTGCGGTTTCCCGAAGGGATGTCGGCGAAGCTACAAGGCTGTGTTCGGGTCAGCCAGGCGCTGGAGCAGCGCCGGCTGACGCGCCCCGGATACACGCGCGTCGAGGCGCAACTGGCTGATCATAGTCAGGTGACCTCAGGCCAAACCGAAAAGCTTGGGTCCGGGAGGCTCGATACTGGGCGACGGGCATCACCTGGCATTAGGCGTTTGGTCGCGCCATAGCTTGCCAGCTTGTCCGTGATCATGATGCGCGGTGCCCGGCCCTGCCGCTTGAGGCGTTTTGGCCGACCGCAGGCCGCAGCCACTGCCTCGCTACCGGCGATCAGCGGCGCAGCCTCGTCGCGGTGCCACGTGCCGCCGGCTGCGGGCAGTCTGTGGCGGATCTGGTTTGCAAAGCCCTGGCCGAGCTTCGGCGCGCCTGGCGCACCGTCTCGTAGCTGGCAATGATGCGGCCAGCAACTCGTTCACCCTCACCAATGGCGATCCCCCGCTGGGCCAGGTCATGAGCCGGCCTGCAGGGCAGGCTGAGCGGGATGTGGAGGTTGAGCCAGACAGCCGGGCCGATGAACTCGGCCAGGACGCGACAGCCGGCGTAGCTCGGGCGGGCAGGCGTCGCCATTTCGCTCGCCAGCCCGGCTCAGCCGCATCTCGCAAGCCGGCTGGCAATTAAGTTGATGGCGTTATTTCGAAAGCTATCCGGCCCCGTGCGCTAGATTTTGGCGGAGCCATATCGGACCGTCCCCCCACCATCATAGGAATAGGCGACATGAATTGGACGGCAAGACAGACGTTGAGCAAGGTGCCGCAGGTCACACTGGGCTTTTGGGTCATCAAGGTCATCGCAACCACGCTGGGTGAGACCGGCGGCGATGCGGTCACGTTGACGCTAGGCCTTGGCTAACCTGGCCGGCACTGCGGTCTTCGCCAGCCTGTTCGCCATTGCGGTTGCCACGCGAATCGCGGCCCAGCGGTTCCACCCCCTCCTGTATTGGGCTGTGATCGTGGCGACCACGACGGCCGGCACAACGCTGGCCGACCTCTTCGACCGCTCGCTCGGGATTGCCTACCTCGGCGGGTCATCGGCCCTTCTACTGCTTCTGCTGGCCATCCTGGGCCTATGCACCAGGCGCTCGGATCAGTGTCTGTCGACACCGTTACGACGCCCAAAGCCGAGATGTTCCATCGGGCGACCATCATGTTCTCGCAGACTCTTGGCACGGCACTTTGCGACTTCCTGGCCGACACGGGCGGGCTTGGCTACGAGGGCAGCGCGCTGGTGTTCGCCGTAGCGCTCGCAGCAGTCGCGACGCTGTATTATATCACCAACGTGTCGCGAACCCTATTGTTCTGAGCAGCCTTCATCTTAACCCGGCCGCTCGGGGCCACCGTGGGCGACCTGCTCGATAAGCCGGTGGCCAACAGTGGCCTCGCCCTGGGCCGTTTCGCCGCTTCGGCTGCACTCGCCGCGCTGATGATCGGCTTCATCCTGATCTTCCCGCGGCGGGCAGGGCGCCATCCCGGCAAGGGGGAGCAAGCTTCGTAGTCGTACGTTCAGCGGGACCATGGATGCACTCGGAGGCGGCCGCCATCGCGCGGCGTTAGGGCAGGGCAAAAGTGTTGGCGCAAGACCAGGGGCAACTGCCGGCCCCGATGCGCCAGCGGACGGGCCATCAAACATGGAGCGATGCCGTTCCAGCGCCTTCTGTAAGCCGCCGAAGCATTTGTGCCGCTGCTCCTCGCCGCTCCCGCCTGGGCGCAGGGAACGGCTGCGCCCCTTCGTGCCCGACGCCTATAGGACACTCGACACCATCTGCCTGCATTGCGGCGCGCATACCCTAGTGGTCGATTCCGTTATCCACCGCGTCTATGTGGCCTATGCCAGCCTATTGGAGGTCTCGGGGCTAGCCGCCCTCAGCGCACGGCATTGGCTGTCCGATTGCAGAACGATATCGGGATTTAGCGGAAGTGTTGGCCCCGGTTCGCGTCTCGTTCAGGCTGCGGGGCGTTTGGCTGCCCGATGGATGAAACTGAAAGCCTCAACTTGCAAGCGCAGATCGCGCAGAGCCGCCGTCACATAGTGCAACGCGGAGGTATGATAGGAAAAACAGCAATGCTACGAAGTGCGTTGATTGACGATCAGTTCTCAACCCTGACTGTTGTTGCGACGCTCACCGAGCGATCCCGGGATCGGTGGCTTCGGATCGAGCAGCTCCCAAAGTCGCTTTTATGCATTCCGCTGGTCGCTCAATGGCTCTGGCTGGCAGCGCGCTACAGCAGCCTGACCCTGCCATCATCGATCAATCCATCCATTGAGACCGGAGGGCTTGCCGGCGAGTCGAAGTCTGCCTGCTTGAAGCAGATTGGAGCCGCGTTCTCGCCCTATGTTGCGGCCTGGAGAAGGATTGACCCGGAAGACGACCCTGTCGCATGCCGGCAGGATCAAGGCCTTACGTATCCCTTGATCGCCAAGCCCGACATTGGCTGGTGCGGCTATGGCGTACGCCGGCTTGAAGACGACGCCGGGCTCCGTTCCTATGCGGCAGCCTTTCCACGGCAAAGCGGCTTCATCATACAAACGATGGTGGCGGCGCCTCGCGAGGCTGGCCTGTTCTACATCCGCAAACCCGGCGACGGCAAAGGCCGGCTGACGTCGATCACGATACGTCATGCGCCGCAGGTCACTGGCGACGGCCGTTCCACGATCGCTGGCTTGATCGCTGCCGATCCACGGACACGGAGGCATGCGGAAAGCTATGCGACGCTATCAGGCGCCGCTGGACTGCTGCGCGTGCCAAAAGCGAATGAATGCATCATGCTGACCACCGTCGCCTCGTTGCGCGTCGGCGCGCGCTACGAGAATGCGTCGGCGTGCGCCACCGATCGTCTGGAGGCACAGATCGATGCCATCGCGCGATCTATAGAGGACTTCCATGTCAGCCGGTTCGATGTCCGTTTCACCTCGATGGCGGCATTGCAGGATGGAGACTTCAGCATCATCGAGGTGAATGGCGCAGGCTCCGAGGCCATCCATCTCTGGGACCCGGCGATCCCGCTGCGCACTGCGTTCGCCGGCCTATTCCGCAAGCAGCGCCTGTTATTCCAGCTTGGTGACCAAATGCGCAGCCTGGGGCACGCGCCAGTTGGCATGGCGTCCCTGGCCCGAGCCTGGCTTTGGCAGCAGCGCCTGATTGCACGCTATCCGACCTCCAACTAGATGCGATTCTGTTGGAAGCCTACCGTAGCTCCAACGATAAACATCAAAGCCAAATCAATCTTGCGGGCACGTCAATTTACTGACCCTCAAACCTGGTCGTAGTCGATGACCACGTGAGAACTGGTCGGGCGTGCCTGGCAGGTCAGCACAAACCCGGCCGCTACTTCCCAAGGCTCGAGCGAGAAGTTCACCTCCATCGCCACCGTACCCTCCTGGACGCGCGCCCGGCAGGTGCTGCACATGCCGCCCTTGCATGCATAGGGCAGGTCGAGGCCGGCACGCAGCGCCGCGTCGAGCACGGACTCGCCTGCTGCGACCGGCACCTCGGCGCGCCGGCCATCGGCGATCAGGGCGGCGGTGGCGAACGGCGTCTCCGTTTGAACGGGCGTGAGCTTTGGACGCGGCTTGCCGCCGAGCGCCGAGACAAAACGCTCGATGTGCAACTGGTCGGGCCGCAGCCCGAGATCGAGCAGCGTCGCCTCGATCTCGTCGCTCATCCCGGTCGGCCCGCAGATGAACGCATGATCGATGATGTCCATGGGAACGATATGGCGCAGCAGCAGGCGGACCTTTTCCGCGTCGAGCCGCCCGTTCAGCACCGGCACGTCCTGCTGCTCCCGCGAGAGCACATAGAACACCGACAAGCGCCCCAGATAACGATCCTTCAGCTCCTCCAGCGCCTCACGGAACAGCATGTCGCCTATGGAGCGGTTACCGTAGAACACGAACACCCGGCTGTGCTGCTCCCGGCTGAGGATGCCGCGCACGATCGATAGGATCGGCGTGATACCGGAGCCCGCGGCGAAACACGCGTAGATCCGCGCCTGGTCCGGCTCGTATGCCACACCGAAGCGTCCGGTGGGCGTCATGACGTCAATCGCGTCGCCCGCGCCGATGCCGCTGTTGGCCCACACCGAGAACGTGCCGCCGTCGACGCGCTTCACCGCAATGCGCAGCTCGCCATCGTCCGGGCCCGAGCAGATGGAGTAGGAGCGGCGCACCTCCTCGCCGTCCAGCGTCCTGCGCAGGGTCAGGTACTGCCCGGCCGTAAACCGAAAATCAGGCTGCAGGTGCGGCGGAATCTCAAACGCGATCGACACCGCGTCCGGCGTTTCCCGCTTCAGGTCCGCAACGCGGAGGTTCTGGAAGCGGGGAGCAATAGATCCCATGGTGCGCTCAGTGACACTTGAAGTAGTCGAACGGCTCGCGGCAGGCTTCGCATCGCCAAAGCGCCTTGCACGAGGTCGAGCCGAATTCCGACAGCACGTGCGTGTCGGCCGAGCCGCAGTTCGGGCAGTCCACCATGTCGACGCCGAATAGGGCACGCCGCCCGCCGCCGCGCTTCGGTGGCGCTACGCCATACTCTCGCAGCTTGCGCCGGCCCTCGTCCGTCATCCAGTCCGTCGTCCAAGCCGGGTCCAGCACTGTCCGTACCCGCCCGCCCACGATGCCCGCCTTTTCCAGCGCGACCTCGATCTCGAGCTGGATCATGTTCATGGCGGGACAGCCGGAATAGGTCGGGGTGATCACCACCTCCACACGGCCGTCCTGCACGGCCACGTCGCGCAGCACGCCGAGGTCGGCGATCGTGAGCACTGGGATCTCCGGATCGCAAACGTCCTGCACGGCCCGCAGCGCTTGTTCCCGCAATGCGCCGGCGCCATCCGCCAGTGCCGTGTTCACCAGGTCGCTCCGGGATAGGTGCGCTGCACATGCTGCATCACGCTGAGCAGGTGTCCAAGATGCTCGCCATGCCGGCCTGACCGTCCGCCTGTCTGCATCCACTGGTTGGTGGGCCGGGTCAGCGTGGCCTCGGTCAGCACCGAACCCACAGTCCTGTCCCAGGTATCACGCAGCGCCGTCGGATCGACCGCAGCGCCCGACGCAATGAGGCTGCGCTCGGCAGCGTCACTCTCGAACATCTCGCCCGTATAGCCCCAGAGCTGGTCCACTGCCTCCTGAGCGCGCGTGCGGCTCTCCTCGGTGCCGTCGCCGAGCCGGATCACCCACTCGGTGGAATGACGAAGGTGATAGGCGCTTTCCTTCTCTGATTTTGCCGCGATGGCGGCGAGCGTACGATCCTGGCTGGACATCATCGCACGCCAGTATGCATCCGCGAATGCGGAGTAGAAGAATTGCCGCACCATGGTCTGGCCAAAGTCGCCATTTGGATGCTCCGCAAGCAGCAGGTTGCGGTACTGTGGCGCATCGCGCAGATATGCATACTTGTCTTCGTCATTGCCTTCAGCCTCAAGTTCGGCTGCGTAGGCATAAAGCGACCGTGCTTGGCCAATGAGGTCGAGCCCGATGTTGCCAAGCGCCATTTCCTCCTCGAGGATCGGGCCGTGGCCAATCCATTCGGACAAGCGATGGCCGAGAACTAGGGCGTCGTCCGCCCGGCGCAGCACATAAAGAACGATCGGGGTCTCTTTGACCATGATCGATGTCGTTGCCACGATGCAACCCCGCTCACATATGGCCGACTTCGTCCGGCACGTCGTAGAAGGTCGGATGCCGATAGACCTTCGACATGGTGGGCTCGAACATCATGCCTTTGTCAGCCGGGTCAGAGGCGATGATGGCATTGGCCGGCACGATCCAGATGGACAAACCTTCGCCCCGCCGCGTGTAAAGGTCACGGGCCGCCTGCAACGCGAGCGTCGCGTCGGCCGCGTGCAGCGATCCAACGTGCTTATGTGCCAAGCCACTGCGGCTACGGAGAAACACCTCCCATAGTGGGGTGTTCGGGGTCTTGGAGTCGGGCATTGAGGTGTCTCCTCGCGGCACCGCAGCCGCATCGTTAATTAGGCGGCGAGCTTCCGCGCCGCCTGCTTCGCAGCGTAGGCAGCCGCGGCCTCACGTACCCAGGCGCCTTCTTTATGGGCCTTCTGGCGCGCCGATATGCGCCCGCGGTTGCATGGGCCGTTGCCGGCGAGGACCTGCTTGAATTCCGCCCAGTCGATTGGGCCGTGCCGCCAGTGGCCCCGCGACGCGGCGTCGGATGAGCCCTCCTCAGTCTCTTCGAAATGCAGGTCCGGGTCGGGCAGGGTCAGGCCGAGGAACTGCGCCTGCGGCACGAGTGCGTCGATAAACTTCTGCCGCAGTTCATCGTTGCTGAAACGCTTGATCTTCCACTGGGTGGACTTATCGGAGTTGGGGCTGTCGCTGTCCGGCGGGCCGAACATCATCAGGCACGGCCAATACCAACGGTCGAGTGCATCCTGCGCCATCGCCTTCTGCTCCGGCGACCCGCGGCTCAGCGTGAGCATGATCTCGTAGCCCTGGCGCTGGTGGAAGCTCTCCTCCCTGCAGACCCGGATCATGGCGCGGGCGTAGGGGCCGTAGGAGCAGCGGCACAGCGGTATCTGGTTCATGATCGCGGCACCATCAACAAGCCAGCCAATTGCGCCCATATCCGCCCAGGACAGCGTTGGATAATTGAAAATAGAGCTGTATCTGGCCTTGCCCGCCAGAAGCTCGTCAAACATCTCCTCGCGGCTTTTGCCCAGCGTCTCAGCCGCTGCATACAGATACAGCCCGTGACCAGCCTCATCCTGCACCTTGGCCAGCAAGGTAGCCTTGCGGCGGAGCGTGGGGGCACGGGTGATCCAATTGCCCTCGGGCAGCATGCCTATGATCTCGGAATGCGCATGCTGAGCGATCTGCCGTGTCAGCGTCTTGCGGTAGGCCGCAGGCATCCAGTCGTTTGCCTCGATACGGTCTTCGCGATCGATGCGGGCCTGAAAGCGCTCCTCCAGCTCAAAGCTTTCGGACAACGTCGCTTCACTGGGTGAATCGGGATGATGCAAGCCTTGCGTATACATGCCGCCCTCCAATTCCGTGAGCCTGGTATATGACACAGTTTGCCGGGGGTCAAGAAAATTTCGTAACACGTGCTCGTTTGGGCAATGGGATTTTCGGTTAGCTGGCGGCTGCTCCGAACCTGCGTTGCAGGTCGCCCGAAGGTGGGGGTAAAGGGCCATCCTCGTTCTGCCCGTTCTGATCAAGCCAGCGTTCGGAACCAGGCAGCAATGCTCGATAAATCCCGGAGGCGAGCTGCCGGGCGCTGTTTCCCGGCCATTGCGCAGGCAAAAGCGCCGGCGGCAGCAACGGGTCGCGCAAGACGACGCGACGGTATTCGTGAACGAGCAAGATCCGGGCGACCACGGCGTCGAGATCAGAGAGGTGCCTCCCCGCGGCGATCCACTTCCAAAGCGGTTCGAACGCGTGAAGGAAACGGCGATAGGCCTCCGCGGTCTCCGTCAGCGTCCAGGCCCGTTCTGCCAACCGACGCCCCGTTTGCAAGTCAGCACAGCCCTGCACACGCATGAGGGCGGCAGCTTCATGGGGCACCGGGGTTGATGTGGGAGCTATCAGGACGCCGGGGGCGATGCTGCCAAAGCCAGAGCTTTCCAGCGCACCACGCACCGTGTACCGGTCAGTTCCGCTGTCAAGGAGCACAAGATGGAAGTGGCCGTCCCACTCTGTAGGCGGCTCTCCATAGATCCGCTCTGCTGCAACGGCAAAGCTGACTTGTCCCTTGTCGGTTAGTTGGTAGAAGCTGTTCCGGCCGACGCGGTTCCGTTGAAGCCACTCGTCCGTAACCAGGCGCGACATCGCAGTACGGACGACCCCGCCCGTGACCTCCATCGCTTCGAAAATCTCTAACAGAGAGCCTAACCAGAGCGAACCGCCGCGCGGCATCACGGCATCCCCGAACACTGTAATGACGATCGACCATGTCCGGGATGGCCGGTTCCGGAGATGTTGCAGTATGGAAATTATGGGCGGAGGCGGCATGGCTGCCGCAACTATGGCCACTGCGCTAGCTGCCGCAATGCAGAGCGCGAGGGGAGGCGGAGTGGCATGCTCGCTTCCCGCTAGGCCTGCACTGAACTTCTTCCATTCTGATATCTCTCCCAGCCGTCATACGGCACAGATGGGCAGTGGTGTGCAATTTGGCTGTTGCACAAATCGGGCTCTATGCAGGGCGACGGCTGGGCATGAAGCCGATGTGACGACTGTCGGACCGCCAGCCCCTCGTCTCGCTTACCCGCGAACTGCTCATTGAGTTCAACACAGCCCTTCGTGCTTGGGACCATGGCGAGCCGGACCAACAATACCCTTGCTGGACTGTGCTCAATGACGCCCCGTGTTCAGCGCGCATCCAGAGTATGCGGCCTCGGTTGCGATGATCGCGGCCATCCGCGCCGTGCTCCGAAGCGAAGGACACTGGAACCGGCCAGGCTCGGCGAGCAAAGCCTAGCCGGGCCGGGCCTTCTGCAGGGCGGCGAGCGCCTCCTTGGCAGCGCGCTGCGTGTCCGGACCGGCCCCCGGTCCCATCGCCTGCCGAAGCCACCGCGTCGCCGAAGCCGCATCGCCGCGGGCGGCCGCGCTTTCGCCAGCCTGCAGATAGAGGTTGGCAGCGTCCCGCGGCGAGCCGGCGCGCTGCATCGCCTTGGCGGCAAGCGCCGTCGCATCGGCCATGGCGCGATAGTTCAACTGCGCGCGGTGGAGGTCAGCCGCCTGCTGCGCATGGGCCGCGGCCTGCCGGTTCTGGCCATGCAGCATGTCCAGCCGGGCCATCAGCTCGTCGCGGTCGGCCTCCCAGTCGGCGGAAGGGGTTTTCGGCTGGCCAAATCCGGCCAGGGCAGCGGCGATCCCCGCGGCGTCGCCCCGCGCGTCCGCGATCAGGCCGCGCACATAGCTCGCCCTGGCCTGCGTCACCGGGTTGCCCGCCGTGGCCTGCGCCCGTGCGGCCAACACGTCGGCCTCCGCGTCGCGGCCAAGCCGGTGCAGCGCCGCCGATTGGATCAGGTCAAGCTCGGCGAAGCCGGGCGCGCCGCGCGCGGCCAGGGCGTCGCGCGTCCGCCGCGTCGTGCGCAGCGCCCCGGCCGCGTCGTTGTCGGCGAGCTCCGCCACGGCAAGGTTGTAGCCGCCGTCGCCGATCGCCTGCGCGTCGTCGCGCGCCATGGCCAGCGTGAAGGCTTGCCGGTATTGGTCCACCGCCTGCTTCACCCGGCTGAATTCAAGCGATTGCCGGCCTGCATCCGTGGCCCGGGCCAGCGCGCTGTCCTGAGGCACATCCGGCGCTGTGCGGCTGCCGCAATCCGCCAGCAAAAGCAGCGCAGGCAGCAAGAGCCCCGCCAAACCACGCGGCCATGTCACGGCCGCACCTCCCGCGGCGGCAGTCTTTGCGTGTTGGGCTTCGGCGCGCCGTCGCCGCCCAGCAGGAACGAGCCCCGCAACTGCACGAGCAGCCGGCCCAGCTCGGCCGTCGTCGCCTGCACCTGGGTGAGCAGCGCCGGCAGGTTGCTCGTGCTGTCGGCCACGTTGCGCGCCAGGGCGGGAAACTGCGAGGCCGACCGTGCCGTGTCGCGGGAGATCGACTGCACGTTCGACAGCACGCCGCGGGACTGGTCCAGCAGGCCCGGCACCGGCGCCAGGATCGGATCAAGCCGGGCGATCTCTCCCTTCAGCGTCGCCACCGTGTCTTCTGCCTGGCGTATCAGCGTGTCGTCTGTCAGCAGCCGCCCGGCCGAGCCCTGCCCGGACTTGATCCCGCTGGCCACGTCGTCCAGCGCCGCCATGGCATGGAGCGCATGCTCCAACGTCGGCAGCACGTCCGCCGTGACCTTGTTGAGCGTCGTGGTGATGGTGTCGGCGGGATTGGGTTCGGCGGTCGCGGTCAGCACGGCGTAGGCCCAGTTCATCGGCGCGCCGGTGCCGCGGGTGACGTCCACATAGGCGGCGCCGGCCACCCCGTAGCGCAGGCGGATCGTGGCCGTGCTGTCGCGCAGGATGAACGCCTCGGTCTGCCGCTCGATGGTGGCGAGCGCATACATGTCGCCGCTGGGGTTCAGCACGATCTGCTTCACGTTGCCGGCGTGGGTGCCGAGCACGTCGATGTCGGCGCCCACGGCCAGGCCGCCAAACCCGGTCTGCGGCAGGACGATACGCAGCTCCAGGTCGGGCCGCAGCCAGCGCCGGAACACCCCGGCCTCGAAGATCGCGCCGAAGAACAACGCCAGCGCCAAAATTACCAGCACGCCGACCCATTCGTCGGTATGGCGCAGGCGCAGCAGCTGCGGCGGAGCGTCGGGGCGGCGTTTCTGCAGCATCAACTGGCCGCCATCGGCTTCAGCCCGTCGTCCCGAAGCAGCAGGCGATGGGTCACGGGAAAGCGCTGCGCCGCCCAGAACGGCAGGTCGCGGGTGAAGCAGACCGCCGCCGCCCCACGGTGAAGCGCTTGCGACAGCAGGTCGAGCAACGGGGCGGTCAGCTCCGCACGTTCCGGAGTGATCGTGCTCTCCAGCAGCAGGAGCTGCGGCTCGCCCAGGAATGCGCGCACACAGCCCGCGCGCAGGAGGTCGTCCTCCGAGAGACGGTCGGGCTTCACCAGCGGCAGGCCCGGCAGCCCGAACTGCCGCGCCAGCTCGACGGCGGATTGGGCGATGTCTGGTTCCGGCTCGCGCGTATGGTGCAGCTGCCCCAGCATGATGTTGACATGGGTGCCGAACATGCCGATCCAGGCGCCCTTCTGGTGAATGCGGCCAATCCGCCCGCGCAGCGCAGCCGCCCGCTCGCTGCCTAGGCGGGTCCAGTCATACCCCATGAACTGAACTTCGCCCTGGCGCAGCGCCATCATGCCGCTGCAGAGGTCGGCGAGCGCCGTGGTGCGTTCCGGGTCGAACGTCTCGATCAGCGCGCAATCGCCCGGCATCAGCTCCAGGTCGAGTGGGACATTCGGCAGCGCGCCTGCATCGAAGAAGGGTAAAGCAGACACCAACCGCAGGACCGGCCCAGCTTGCGGCACCGGTTAGGCAGCCACGGTGAAGAGGATGCTGGTGACCATGATCACCAGGATACCGCGCACGAAGCCGCGCGGTATCAGGCTCGCCAGGTCGTCGTCATCCTGGGCGCCGAGGCCTGTCAGGCAGGAGCTCAACCCGACCAGGAAGCCGATCACCAGCAGCTTCATCGGCACCACCATGTAGTCGCGCACGGTCATCGCCTGGAGGACCCGGTCGAGGAAGGTCCACAGGCTGTCCTGCACGTTGCCGATCGCGCCGCTGACGATGAAGCCGAACACCAGCGCCGTGGCGGCGAAGACGACGCCCAGCGTGAAACCGCTGAGCGCGAAGGCAAGGGTGCGCGGCAGCACCAGCAGCAGAAACGGGTCGATCCCCTGGGCGAACATCGCCCGTATCTGGCCGCCGGCCTGCAGGGTGCCGAGTTCGGTGACGGTGAGCATGCCGCTGCGCCCTAGCAGGATCAACCCGACCAGCAGCGGCGTCAGCTCGCGCACCAGCACCGTCACTAGAATGGAGCCAGTAAGCTGCGCCTGCCCGGCGACGCCGAGCCAATACAGTGCCTCATAGACCATGGCGACGCCAGCGAGCGAGGCGGTCACTATGGCGGTGGCGAGCCCGCCGCCGGTGGCCTGGCGCATCGTCAGCTTGAACTCGTGGCGCACCGTGCGCCGCCAAGCGGCCGGGCGCACCGCCTCGCGCAGCACGCCCCACGACGCCGCGGCGAGGATCAACGGAAAACCGGTGCGGGCGCGGGTGAACCGCCCGGCCGCCGCCAGCGCCGGCGCCAAGGAACCGAACCCGCTCAACGGCGGCCGGCCAGAATGAAGGTGCGGGCAGTGCCGATGCGCGGCAGATAGAATACCCCGCGCGCCCGGAACAAGAACTGCTGGCGCAACTGCTCGTAGGCGTGCTCGCTGACTTGGATCGAGCCGGTGCCGGCGGCGCTCTGCGCCATCAGCTCCGCAGTGCGGATCACGTCGCCCCACAGGTTGAACACGCGAGGCTCCTGTCCCAGGGCGCAGCCCAGCGCCGCACCAAAATCGATGCCGATATGGAAGACCGGCTCCAATCCAGACTGCGCCAGCAGACTAAGGCAGGTTTCCCGCGCGGCCACGGCGGCGTCGGCCAGGCGCGCCGTGGCGAGAGGGTCTTGCGTCGCGGTGCACCCGGCCGCGGCGATCAGGCTATGTCCCGTCAGCTTCATGTATGGAAGCGCGTATTGGGTCGCGATCGCCTGCATGGCCCTGGCGATCTCGTCCGCCAGCGTCGTGACGCCTGCCTGGTCGGGCCGCGCCAGGGAGATCGCGTCGTCGAAACGGATGTTCATCGCAGTGACCGACGGAAAGTATGTGGCGGCGAGGTCGCCCGGGTCGGGCCGCTCCAGCGTCAGCACCGAACTGAACGCCTGCGTTCCGTCGGCCACGGCCGCCGCAGCATACGGCCCAGTCTCTACTGCTTCGGATGGCAACAGGGCGTTGTCCTCCTGCTCATGCCGGGCCATGCGCATCGCGGCGATGCTCGACACGGCCTGCGCGAAGCTGCGCGCCCGCTCCAGCTCCGCCGCGTCCTCCAGCAATAACGCGCCGGAGATGCCGGCTGGGCCGCGCACCGGCAGCACCGACAGGGTGCGGCTGCCGAACGGACGCATCAGCAGGCGGTGCAGCTCGGCCGTGCGCGCATCCGCTGCCGCGTCCACCCCGTCGATCGCCTCGCCTCCATCCAGCGACCGGAAGAACCGGGGCAGCTCCGAGCGCGACAGCTCGAGGCCGTCGACATGGCCGCCCCCATGCTCGAACAGGTCCTCGCAGCGCAGGGTCCGCCCCTCGCCGGCGAGCCGCCAGACGCTGGTGCGGCGGGCGGCGCTCATCTCGGCCAGCCCCTCGGTCAGGCCCGGCGCCGGACGCCGCGGGTCGAACAGCCCAGGCTGCGCCGCCAACGCCGATAGCGCGCGGGTTTCCTGGGCGTTGTTCTCCCGCTGTTGGGCCAGCTGCCGCGCCATGCGGTCGGCGCGGCGGTTCTGCCGCACCAGCAGCAGCCCGAGCAGGCCGGCGAGGCCGATCGTGATGAGCGACAGCAGGATATTCTTGCGGCTGTTGTCCTCGGCGAAACCGATGAAATCGGATTGCGGCGCCGCGATCAGCAGCACCCAGTCCTGCCCGGCGGCCGGTAGGCGCGACGCGAGCACCACGAACCGCGTCCCGTCGACGTCGACCGTGCGGTTGCCATAGCCCTCGACGCGGAAACGGTCATAGGCGTCGGTGAGCGCGGGCGAGTTCAACGCAGCGGTGGCCGTCGGCACTACTTGCCGGCCATCCGCGCCGATCGGGCGCACCAGTCCGGGTGCCGCGATCACGTTGCCGGCGCTGTCGACGATGGCGGCGCGCCCGGTACGCCCGATTTGCAGGGAGGCCAGGAAGCCGGACAACGCCTCGAGCGTGATGTCGACGCCGAATACGCGGTCGATGCTGCCGGCCTGCTTGAAGCGGATCGCCGCCGTGATGCCCGGTGCCTGGGTGGTGAAGAAGATGTAGGGGGATGACCAATAAACCCCGCTGGTGTCCAACGCACCCTTGTACCAGACGCGTTCGCGCGGGTCGAAGTTGTCGCTCGGGTCGGTCGCGCTGCTCACCGGCTGGCCGGCCGCATCCAGGTGCACGGACGAGACCTGGCGCGCGCCGGGACGGTTGGCGATCAGCTTGGTGTCGGTGCCGCCCGCCGGGTCGCGCCGCACCATGGTGAAGTCGCCGTCGCCGTTGGCGACATAGAAGCCCTCCAGGTTCGGCACTTGGTTGAGCATGCTGGCGGCGAAGCCCTCGATCGCCGTTTGTCCGTCGGAGATGGCGTTGCGCGCCACCATGTCGCGCGCGATCAGCGCTGCCTGGGTCGCCGGGTTGAGGTAGCTGCTCACCTCCTGGGCAATGCGTGCCTGCAGGGCGTCCAGCACCGCCTCGGACAGCATCAGGGCGCCTTCCCGGTTCGCCTGGTAGGTATAGAGCGAGATACCAAGGATGGAGAGGATGACGAGCCCCACCCCCAGCACAGGCCCGCCGACGCGACGCAGCGATTGCCGCCGCCGCCTTACCCGCCCTCCGCTGATGTCAACGATCTCGTCGGTGGCCAATGATCTGCCTCCTTGGCCAACTGCTGCCGGCGGCTGAGCTTGTCTTGTCTGATGCAGAGAAATCAGCTTAGTGGCAAGCGTGCCATAGTACTCAGGCGAGGCTCGCCACTGGCTCTGGCCGGCGGGCCGAGATCGCCCGGGTCAACGCGACAAGCTCTCCCAACGAGAGGATGATAGTCTCTTCGCTGCCCTCTGCGCGCAGAGCGCTGAGCAGGGGGCTGGTGCCCGCCGCATGCCATAGGCAGACGACGACGGCGGCGTCCGGCATCTGCCGCTGGATGCGCCGCAGCAGAAAGCGTATCCCGGAGGCGCTGCTGCCCTGCTCCAGCACGGACAGGCAGCACAACCGGGCGTTGTCAAGATCACTCGACTCAGCTTGCCCGGCGCCTAGTACGGAATTGGACTCGCACCGTGCGGCAAATCCCGCATCCTGCAGCACCTGCACCGCCATCGTCGCGGTGAGGTCGTCGAGCTGCCCGCGCCCTGGTATGCAGATGACGGTTCCATTGACCTGCCACTCGGGCGACGGCGCCGCAGCACGTTGCAGCGTGCCGACATCCGGCTGGCCCGCCGCGAGCGTGGACAGCAAGGCCTCGATCTGACGGTGGATGGCCTCCAGCCGTTCGAAGGCCAGGGTGTCGCGCGACAGGTCCGCCTGCGCCAGGGCCAGGCCGCGCATCGCGACCTGGTCGTAGTATTGGGCCAGCGAAGAGGCGGCCACCGTCTTGCGGGCCTGCGCGACCAGCTCCTTCGCGTTGCCCTCGAGCGCACGCTGGTAGAACGTTTCCGCAGGTTCGAGCGGCGGGCTGTCGCCGAGCATGACCTCCAGGAAGGCCAACGACTCCACGTGCCGCCCGATCACGACCAGGCAGACGGTCAGCGGAGTCGCGATCAGCAGCCCGACCGGCCCCCACAAGAAAGCCCAGAACGCCGCCGAAAGGATGACGGCGATCGGTGAGAGCCCGGTGCTGTGGCCGTACAGCAACGGCTCGATGATCTGCCCCATGGCCATGTCGCTCAAGAGGAACAGCCCTAGGACCTCCAGGGCCAGCGACCAGTCCGGCGTCACCGCGAGCGCCAGCAGGAACGGCGGCACCATGGCAATGAAGCTGCCGATGAAGGGCACGAACCGCATCGATCCCGCCAGGATTCCCCATAGCAGCGGGTTGGGCAGGCCCAGGACCCATAGGCCGGCTGCGATGAAGGTTCCGAAACCCGAGTTCAGGGCCAGTTGGATCAGGAAGTAGCGGGACAAGCGGCGGGCCGCGTCGTTCATCGCCAGTATGGTCCGGTGCAGGTCTCGCCGTCCGACGAGGCGGACCAGCCGGTCCCGGAGGTCCTCCCGGGACAGCAGCACGAAGATGACGAAGACGATGACCACTCCGAGCGAGGCGAGCGGCCCGAACAACGGGGTTGCGATCGTGCGGACGATCACCAGCGCCGAGGGAGCGCCGAGGTCGGTGGCCGATCCCACCACTGGAGGGGACGGCACCACCTCCACGCCGGGCTGCGCCGGGCCGATTTTCAACGCGGCATCGCCGCCGCCCAGCAAGGAGCGCAGGGAGCTGTTGAGGCGCTCGAGCAGCGCGGTCCCGGTGGCCAGGGACTTCATTTTTTGCTGGATGGTCGCCTGATAGCTTGGCAGGCTCTCCGCAAGCGTCGTTGCCTGCCCGCCGACGACCGTCCCGATCCCGGCGATGATCGTGAACGCGAAGGCGACGGCGATGAGGACGGCCGGGGCCTTGCCGAGCCGGGCACGCTGCAGCAGGGCGACGACCGGTGCCAGCACGAACGCGAGCAGCACGGCGAGCACCAGCGGGACGAGCAGCTCGCGTCCGAAATACAGCGCAGCGACCACCACGGCCCCGGCGTTCAATGCCGATAGGCCGGCGCGGCCTGGGGTGGGCGCGGCCTGCTGCAGGTCCGCTTCCGGCTGGTGTTCGCTGGAAGATGGCATGTGGCGGTTATCCTCGACAGGCGCCCGACGCTGGTTTGCCCCATGGGACATTTCGGGTGTTGGTTAGAAGTTATGAGGTGGATGCGGAACTGGTAATCGTTCCATCCGTAGCTGGATGCAGGCTTCGCATCCGGCAAGCACATCGAGCCTCGGATAGGCAGAAGCGGGAGCAGAGCTGCGTGACCAAGATCTTGCTTGTCGAGGACCATGAGGAGCTCTGGGACATGATGTCGCGCCGGCTTCGCCGTCACGGCTTCGAGGTGGCCCTCGCCCATGACGGCCAGCAAGCGCTGACGCAGGTCGATGCGGAAAGGCCTGATCTCGTCTTGCTGGACATGGACTTGCCGATCATGGACGGCTGGACGGTGGCCCGTACGTTGCGCGGCGACGCTGCGACGGCTCCGGTTCCCATCATTGCCCTTACGGCGCACGCCATGGCTGGGGACCGTGCCAAGGCGCTGGCCGCGGGTTGCGACGATTATCATCCGAAGCCGGTCGATTTCCCGAAACTGCTGGCGCAGATCGACGACGCGCTGCTGAAGCGGGAAGAGGCGGACCTTTAAACGACGGGACATTCGGTCCAGATGACTGCTGTCCAATGCGGTCAACACAGTTCTGTGATTGCGGTCTCGGACAGATAAGAACAAAGCGAGCGCTGTTACACTGCAACCGTACCGCCCGGCCTGCGCTTGAATGGGGCTTCAAGCCCCCTTCCGTGCAGGATAGCCGAATGTCTCAATCAAGTAGCTTCCGCATCGAGGAAGGCCGTCCATTCCCGCAGGGGGCGACCTGGACCGGTCTTGGCGTGAACTTCGCCATCTTTTCTGCGAATGCCACCAAAGTCGAATTGTGCCTGTTCGACGACCGTGGAGAGACGGAGATCGGCCGCGTGGACTTGCCGGAGTACACGAACGAGACCTGGCACGGCTTCCTGCCGGAGGCCCGGCCCGGCACCGTCTATGGCTATCGCGTGCACGGTCCGTACGAGCCCGAAAACGGGCATCGCTTCAATCCCAACAAGCTCGTGCTGGATCCATACGCCAAGGCCGTGGTCGGCCAGATCAAATGGGGTCCCGAGCTGTTCGGCTACAAGATGGGCGAGGAGGACACGACCTTCGACGAGCGCGACAGCGCCCCGTTCATGCCGAAGGGCCGCGTAATCGACCCGGCCTTCACCTGGGGCGACGATCGCGCGCCGCGCGTGCCGTGGGAGCGGACCATCATCTACGAAACCCACGTCAAGGGCTTCACCAAGCTGCATCCGGCGGTGCCGGAGGAACTGCGCGGCACCTTCCGCGGCCTCGCGACGCCGGAAGTGGTGCGCTACATCCGCGACCTCGGCGTTACCAGCGTCGAGCTGCTGCCGATCCACATGTTCGCCGACGACAGCTACCTTGTGGAGAAGGGGCTGGTGAACTACTGGGGCTATTCCACCCTGTCGTTCTTCTCCCCGAGCCGCCGCTACGCCGCCGTGCCGGATTTCGCCTTCTCCGAGTTCAAGGAGATGGTCAGCCGGTTTCATGCCGCCGGCATCGAGGTCATCCTGGACGTGGTCTATAACCATACTTGTGAGGGCAACGAGAAGGGGCCGACGCTGTCGTTCAAGGGCATCGACAACGCCAGCTACTACCGGTTGCTGCCCGACCAGAAGCGCTATTACATCAACGACACCGGCACCGGGAACACCGTCAATCTCTCGAACGCCCGCGTCATCCAGATGGTCATGGACAGCTTGCGCTATTGGGTCACCGAGATGCACGTGGACGGCTTCCGCTTCGACCTCGGCACGATCCTGGCCCGCGAGAGCTATGGGTTCGACCAAGAAAGCGGATTCCTACGCGCTGTGGCGCAGGACCCGGTGCTGAGCCAGGTCAAGATGATCACGGAGCCCTGGGACTGTGGCCCCGGCGGCTATCAGGTGGGCGGCTTCCCACCGGGCTGGGCGGAGTGGAACGACCGTTACCGCGACAACGTGCGCGCATACTGGAAGGGCGACGCCGACAAGATCAAGGATCTGGCAACCCGGTTCACCGGCAGCAGCGACTTCTTCAATCATCGCGGCCGTCCTGCCTGGTCGTCGGTCAATTTCCTGACGGCGCATGACGGCTTCACCCTGAACGACTGGGCCTCGTATAACGAGAAGCACAACGAGGCGAACGGCGAGGACAACAACGACGGCAACAGCAACAACGAAAGCTGGAACTGCGGCGCAGAGGGCCCGACCGACGATCCCGAGATCAACGCTCTCCGTACGCGGCAGATCAAGAATATGCTTACGACCTTGCTGCTGTCCCGAGGCACGCCAATGCTGCTGGCCGGCGACGAGTTCGGCCGCACCCAGGGCGGCAACAACAACGCCTACTGTCAGGACAACGAGATAAGCTGGCTGAATTGGGAGCTTGGGGACAAGGACAAGAGCCTCGCCCGCTTCGTGTCCCGGCTGACCGCGCTGCGGCAGCGCCTGCCGATCCTTTACCGCTCCCGCTTCCTGACTGCGGAGTGGAACGAGGAGCTTGGCGTCAAGGACGTCACCTGGTTGAGCCCAACGGGTGACGAGATGGACCAAGCGGCTTGGGACGACGAGAACACGCGCTGCCTTGGCATCCTATTGGACGGGCGGGCGCAGGCCTCCGGCATACGCCGCCGCGGTTCGGACGCGACGGTATTGATCATCGTCAACTCGTATCACGACGGCGTGCCATTCGCGTTGCCGGAGGTGCCCGGCGGGTTGTCCTGGAGGTGCTCCATCGACACCAATCAGGATGGCGATCCCGATGGGACGCAGTTCGAATTCGGCAAGGAATACATCGTGACCGGCCGCTCCCTGCTGCTGTTCGAACTAGTGCTGGACAGCGCCTACACCGAAGCGCGAGGCATCCAGTTATACTCCCACCCGGTCATTCTGATAGAGGACGAAGACTGATGGATCGCGTGCTTGGGTGCCAGCCTCACTGAACCGCCAGCGGCCAGAAGAACGCGATGAGCGGCACTCCTGCTGCCACCACGACGATGGAGAGCGGCAGCCCGAGGCGCCAGTAGTCGCCGAACTTGTAGCCGCCCGGCCCCATCACGAGCGTATTGCACTGGTGCCCGATCGGGGACAGGAAGTCGCACGCGCAGCCTAGGGCGACCGCCATCAGGAACGGGTCGGGGTTCAGTCCCAGCTTGCGCGCCAGCGTCCCTGCGATCGGGCCAAGCATCAGCACCGTGGGCGCGTTGTGCAGGAACGGCGTCACCAGCATGGCAATGACCATGATGATCGCGAGCGCCCCCATCGGCGGGACGCTGTGCAATACGCCCTCTAGCCACCCGGCGAGAAGGTCGGTGCCGCCGGTGCGGCGCACGGCCTCGCTGACCGGGATCAGCGCCGCCAACAGGATGAGGACGTGCCACTCCATGGTATGGTAGGCCTCCTCCATGGTCAGCACCCGGGCCACCAGCAGCACCACGGCTGCGGCGAAGAAGGCGATGGCGACCGGGATGAGGTTCAGCGCCACCAAGCCCATCGCGACCGCGAGCACAACAGGCGGCAGCCATCCGCGCTGGCTCTGGCCCAGCGCGATCGCGCGTGCGGCCAACGGCAGCACGTGCAATGCCCCGAGCGTCTCCGGCATGCTGCTGGATGCGCCCTTCAGCACTACGACGTCGCCGGCCCGGAGGCGCAGCGCATGCAGACGCTGGCCCACCCGCTCGCCGCTGCGGCTGACGGCGAGCAGCGCCACGTGATAACGGTCGCGCAGGCCCATGGCGTCCGGCGTCCGGCCAATCAGGGCAGAGTCGCCGGTCACGACACCCTCGACGACGCTCTGCCCGGTCTCGGCGCCCTCCCCGGCGTCGTTGGCCAGCCGTAGCCGGCCGCGTGCAATTAGGCGCTCGAGGCTTTCGGGTTCACCCTCTAGCATCAGCACGTCATCGGTCCGCAGCGCAGCGGCCGGCGTCGGCAGAAAGCGGCGGAAACGCTCACGCACGATCCCCGAGACGATCACCTCCCCATCGCTGAACGCTTCGAGCGCCGCGACCGTCTGCCCGACCAGCGGGCTTTCGCCCGGCAGCCTGGCCTCCGCGACGTAGCCCTCCAGATTGAACGCCGCTTCGATCCCGGCAGTGGCCTTGCGCCCTCGGGGCAGCAGCCGATAGGCAAAGCTGAGGAACAGCATGCCCAGCAGGGCAATGCTCAAGCCTACCGGGGTGAAGTCGAACATCCCGAACGGGTGCCCAGTGACGTCCTGCCGCACCTTGGAAATGATGATGTTCGGCGAGGTGCCGATCAGCGTCACGATGCCGCCGACCAGCGAACCGAATGCCATCGGCATAAGCAGCTTGGATGCGGAGGTGCCGGTGCGCCGGGCGAGTTGGAGCGCTACCGGCATGAAGATCGCGAGCGCGCCCACGTTCTTGCTGACCATCGACATGACGGTCACGGCCACCACGAGCGCTGGGACCTGCGTCTGCTCGGTCTTGAGATAGGGCAGCAAGGGCCGCATCAGCGTCTCGACGGCGCCGGAGCGGGAGATGGCGGCGCTGACGATCAAGGCGGTCGCCACGATGATTACGACGTCGTCGCCCAGCCCTTCGAACGCCGACTTGGCGGGCACCACTCCGGTCACCACGCCGGCCAGCAGTGCCATGAGTGCCACGAGGTCGTAGGGAAGCCGCCCCCAGATGAACAGAAGGATGGTGCAGCCGATAATGCCGAACGCAATGGCCTGGTCGAGGGTCACGCTACCTCCATTTCCAAAGATATTTACACGCATCAGCTTTTGGCTAGGGGAACATTGCGGGAGTGATCGCGTAGTATCCATTCTGTCGCAGGGTGCCAAGCTATGACCGAAGTGAAAGCGCGGGAGGACCGGCCCCGCCGCTCGATGGCGTTCGTGCGGGAGCTTGGCTGGCTCAACCTACTCGCGGGCATTCTATTCTTGGTCGGCCTTGGCGTAGCCGCATGGTCGCTGAGCGCCGCATACCAGGCCCGCGTTCTGGTGGCTGAGGAGAATCGGGCGCTGGTGTCGGCCGAGCGGCTGCTGTCCACCCTAAAGGACCTTGAGACGGGGGAGCGCGGCTATGCGCTAACGGGCGAGCAGGCCTACCTCGAACCCTATGAACACGCCCGCGCCACGTTGGACAGCGCCATCGCGGCGGTCGGCGCGCGGGGGCCGTCGGCCGAGAGGCTCGCCGCGCTCGTCAACGTCAAACGGGAGTTTGCCAGCCGGGTCATAGCGGCACGGCAGGATGCGGGGCAGGACGCCGCGATCGCTCTGGTCCGGTCGGGGCAGGACAAGGCGTCGATGGACGACGTGCGCTCCGCCGTTGCCACCCTGCAGGATGAGGCCCGTGCGCGGATCGCCCAAAGCGGCCGCCAGGAGGCGGTGCGGGGGCCGTTGCTGGTTACAGTTGCTGCCCTGTCCATAGTGACGGCGTTCGCTGCGGTCGTGCTGCTCGCCTGGCGCCGCCGCCGCGCAGAACGCGCCAGCACGGAGCTGCTCGAGAGTGTCCTGGACAACGCCCCGATCGGCCTCGGCTTCCTCGACCCAGGCCTGCGTGTGCGCCATATGAATCGCCGGCTTTCGGCCATGGGCGAACGGGCGCTCGACGCCGATGTGGGAAACAGCCTCTGGGACATCCTGCCCGACATGCGCGCGGCACTGGAGCCGCGGCTGCAGGAGGCGCTCGAAGCTGGCCGCACGGTGGCCAATGTCGACGTGGCTGTGCCGAGCCAGACCAATGCTAAGCAGATGCGGGAATTCCAGTTTGGCTTCTTTCCGTTGCCGGTGGCCACGGAAGCCGGGACAGCCGGAGCCGGATTGGTGGTGACCGACGTCACCCTTCGCAAGCGGACCGAGCGCCGGCTCCGCGAGAGCGAGGAGCGGTTCCGCACTCTCATCGAGACAAGCGCTGCGATTGTCTGGACCACCACGGCAGATGGTGAGTTGAGCGGTCCGCAGCCAAGCTGGACCGCCTTTACCGGACAAACCCCGGAGGAGTACGAGGGTTTGCGCTGGCTGGACGCCGTTCATCCCGAGGACCGGAACGCTACCGTCGAGGCCTGGGACCGGGCGGTGACGGGCCACACGCTCTTTGTGATCGACCACCGCCTGCGCCGGGCCGACGGCGAGTGGCGCACGATGGCGGTTCGCGGCGTGCCGATCCTGGACGACGGCGAGACCCGCGAGTGGGTGGGCACCCATACCGACATCACCGAGCGGAAGCGCGCGGAGGAGGAGTTGAGCGCCGCCAAAGCTGCCGCCGAGGCCGCCAACCGAGCCAAAAGCCAGTTCCTCGCCAACATGAGCCACGAGCTGCGCACCCCACTCTCGGCCGTCATTGGCTATAGCGAGATGATGGAAGAGGAGATGGAAGAGACTGGCGACGAGGCCATGCTCGGCGATGTCCGCAAGATCCAGTCCAACGCGCGCCACCTGCTCAGCCTGATCAACGACGTGCTGGATCTGTCGAAGATCGAAGCGGAGCGCATGACGACCTTCGCCGAGACCTTTGGCATCGAGGAGCTCGTGCGCGGCGTCGCCTCGACCGTGGAGCCGCTGGTGCAGCAGAAGGGCAACGCGATCGTGCTCGACCTCGCGCCGGATCTGGGCGAGATGGACACCGACCAGGTCAAGCTGCGGCAGTGTCTGTTCAACCTCGTCAGCAACGCGGCGAAGTTCACCGAGGGTGGCCGCATCGTGCTGCGGGCCACCCGGTCCGGGGGCGAAGTCGTGTTCAGCGTCGCCGATAGCGGCATCGGCATGACGCCGGAGCAGTTGGAGCGGCTGTTCGAGCGGTTCACCCAGGCCGACGTCTCGACCACCCGGCGGTTCGGCGGCACCGGGCTGGGCCTGGCGATCACCCGCGCATTCTGCCGCCTGCTGGGCGGGGACGTGGACGTTGCCAGCACCTATGGCGAAGGCTCGACGTTCACCATCCGCCTGCCGACCGAGATGCCGGAGCAGCCAGCCGAAGAGAACGTCAAGCCTTCGCCGACAAGCTCCGGGCAGCATCTCGTGCTGGTCGTGGACGACGACGCAGCCCAGCGCGACCTGCTGACCCGGTTCCTGGAACGCGAGGGGTTTGCCGTGCAGACTGCGTCGGACGGCCGGATCGGAATCGAGCTCGCCCGTACCCTGCACCCCCGGGCAATCCTGCTCGATGTGATGATGCCGCAGATGGATGGCTGGTCGGTGCTGGGCGCGCTCAAGGCCGACCCGGACCTCGCGACGATCCCCGTCGTGATGGTGACCTTCGTCAACGAGCCCGGCCTGGGCGAGGCGCTCGGGGCGGCCGACACTGTGCTCAAGCCGGTCGAATGGGACCGGCTGAAGGGCGTCATGAAGCGGTTCCGCGGCGATGCCGGCGACATCCTGGTCGTGGACGACGACCCAGACGCCCGGGCACGGCTGCGCAGCGTGCTCGAACGGAACGGCTGGACCGTTTCGGAGGCGGTAAACGGGCGCGAGGCGCTGGACATCGTCGCGCATGCACCGCCGCAGCTTATCCTGCTCGACCTCACGATGCCGGTGATGGACGGTTTCGCCTTCCTGCACGAGCTTCGCCAACGGCCGGGCTGCAACGAAATCCCCGTCGTGGTCCTGACCGCGCGAGACCTGGACAGCGACGAGCGGCGGCGTCTCAGCAGCGCAGAACGAGTATTGAGCAAGGGCGAGACGAACCTTCGCCTGCTTGCCGGGGAGCTTCGCGCGCTCACGCCCGCCCATGCCGAGCCGATTGACGGCAGCGCGACCCTGTCCGAGCACCCTTAGAACGCCTCCTGCGGAGATCCAACCATGCGCCTGCTCCTGGTCGAAGATCACGAGGAAATCTGGGATTTTCTGTCCCGCCGGCTCAAACGCCGTGGCTATGAGGTGACGGTTGCTACCGATGGGCAGGCCGGGGTTGACCGGGCCCGGGCGGAGTTGCCCCAGATCATGCTGCTGGACATGAACCTGCCGATCCTCGACGGCTGGTCGGCGGCGCGCCTGCTGAAGGCCGAGCCCGCCACCGCTGGCATCCCCATCATCGCCCTGACGGCGCACGCCATGTCCGGCGACCGGGAGAAGGCGCTGGCGGCGGGCTGCAACGACTACCATCCCAAGCCGATCGACTTCTCGCGGCTGCTCACCCAGATCGAGGCCTTGGCCCCCGGGAGTTAGGCTCAGGATTTAGAAAATGAGATTGCCCTTCAGCAGCGGCCAGCGCGACGGGGAGGCGGCCGCCCTGCAGCAGCTTGCCTTGGAGGAGGGCGCGGCCGCGGCCCGTCCAGCGGCGGCGCACCGCCCAATCCCGCGGCCCGAGAGCGTCATCGAGGCGTCGCTGGCGCAGAAAGTGCTGTTTGGCTGGATGCAGAACCGGCATCAAACCCTCTATCCGCTCGTGCTGAACCTCCGCAACATGAGTGCCAATGAGCGGCAGATGATCGTTGGCGCCATCGCCCTCGCGCTGCAGGCCGGCGAGCACGATCCTGCCGACGAGCGCGCCGAGGCCTGGCTGCGCTCGGTCGGCGGCGACGCCGATGACGTTGCGGCGCTGGCGGAGGCGCAGCGTGTGCCTAATCTGATCGATGTGTTCGTTTCGTCGGTCCGCAGCGCCGGGCAGGGTCCGCAGGCCTACGCCGCAGCGGTCGGCGCGCTCAGCCGGCGCAGCCTTGTCAACCGCCGCTTTCACGACTACCTCGCCGCCCGCCTCGGCATCGCCGACGAGGTCGCGCGCAGCATGAACCGGCGCTACGGCTGAGCTTCGGTCAGCTCCTGCATGAACGCCTGCAGCGCCTGGCTGTCGATCAGCAGCTTGCGCGAGAGATCGGCCAGAGTAATCCAGCCGACCACCTTGCCACGGGCATCCCGCACCGGCATGCGGCGAACATGATTCGCCGCCATCGAGTCCATTGCGGCGCGCAGCGCGTCGTCCTCGTCGCACGAGACAACCGGACTGGTCATCACGTCGCGAACCCTGACGGCACCAGGGGCCAGCCCCTTGGCGACATAGCGGTAGAGGATGTCGCGGTCGGTCACCACGCCCTCCAACTGGTCGGCCGAGCCGACCGGCAAGGCGCCGACGTCCAGCTCGCCCATCATCTCCGCCGCTTCCTGTAAACTGGCGGCGCCATCGATAAACTCGACATCGCACGCCATCACGTCACCAACCTTCATCGCCCGCCCTATCCGCAACACCGCGCCCGTCTGCAATATCGCACCTACACCACATCACAGGAAGGCAGCTATGCCGTCGCCCTCGCCATCATCGTCATCTGGCGAGCCCTACGTGCCTGCTGGCGCCCCCGATTCCAGCGCGACGGAGGCCCTCCTGCGTTTCACGGGACAGCAGGGCGGGAAGCCGTTGCCGCAGTTCGACGGAGCGGATGTCTCTGCGGCCGGACTGGGCACCCGCATACATGGTGCGCCCTGGTGGGATGCGGCGCTCGGCGGCGTCAGGCTGGGCGGGCGCGACTTGGCGGGCGCCAGCCTGCGCCGTGCCAACCTTTCCGGTGCCGACCTGGCAGGCGCCGACCTCGGCAGGGCTTCGTGCAGCGGCCTGATCCTGCATCGGGCACGGCTGGAGGAGGCAAGTTTCCGCGGCGCCGACCTGATTGGCAGCGTCCTCACCGGGGTGAACGCGGGCGAGGCGGATTTCAGCGACACGCTGCTGGAAGACGCCAACCTGTCCGGCGCCCGGCTCCGCTTCGCCAAGTTCGCCGGCGCCGTCATGGACGGGGCAGACCTGTCCGGCGCCGACCTTTGGGGGGCCAAGCTGCCCGACATCGCGGCGGAGCGGACCAGCTTCCGGGGATCGCGCCTGGCCGAGACGCAACTGTCGAACGCCGACCTTGCCGCCGCGGAGCTCGTCGGCGCGACCCTGCGGCGCGCCAACCTTGCCGGCGCCCAGTTGCGCGGCGCGAACCTGCGCGAGGCCGTGCTGGACGGCGCCGACCTCCAGGGCGCCGACCTAAGCGATGCCGTGCTGCCCCACGTGTCGCTCATCAGCTGCAACCTGCGCCATATCCGCGTTGCGGGCGCGTGGATGGAACGCACCCGCATGCGCGCGCACCAGCTTGGCGGCGCGATCGGCGAGGAGGCGGCCGGGGAGTTCGAGGCCGCGCGCGAGGGCTACATCGTTCTGGAGCAGAACTTCCGCTCGCTTGGCAGCGCCGACGACGCAAGCTGGGCGTTCCGCCGCCGCCGCCGGATGGGCAAGCGGCTCCACGCCCAGGTCGCCCGCGCAGCACTTGGACGGCGCGACATCAGTGCGGTCATGCCGGGCCTCCGCTGGCATGGCGACGTGGCAGCGGAGTGGCTGTGCGACTACGGCGAAAGCGTCACGCGGGTGCTGCGCGCCTTCCTCGTCGTCCTGTTCTGCTTTGCGGCAATCTATTGGCTGACTGGATGCCTAGAGCCGCGGGAGGGGGTCGCGACGGGCGCGGGCTTCCGGCCAATCGACTACGTCCTGTTCAGCCTCAACTCCATGACCACCGTCGGCACCTCCGAGGTCGGAATCAGGCCGGGCGGGCAATTGGGAGTGCTGCTGTCCAGCGTGCAGACCGTCATGGGAACCGTCCTGCTCGGACTGTTCGGCTTCGTGCTCGGCGTCCGCATGCGGAACTGAGCGGCATTGGCAGAAGACGCCATCCTGGGGCATCTGCCTCCGAGACCAGGTTCTTGCCGATCTATGGCACCAACCATTCCCGGTCCAGCGCATCGCCATGCCAGGTGAAGCTTGCCCGGCGGTGGCCCTCGTGCGCCAGATGCAGCCACTCGAGGCGATCGAGCCGAATCTGCAAGACCGCGAACTGCGCGAATGCAGCGGTGGCGTCCACATGGGAAATATCGGCCGGGTCCTCGATCGGAGTGGCCGGCACTGGCTGCAGGGTATAGGCCGCCCGCGATCCCTCATGCAGCCGCGCCCATTCCGCCCGTGCCAGATCGTCGTTGGCTGAGACCGTCGCTGTCCCATCGATCCGCACCTGGACCTGGGCGCCGTCGTCCCAGACATGCAACGCGGCGCTTGGGTTCGCGCGCAAAGCGCCGATCTTGGCGGCCCGCAGATCGCTATGCACCGTCACAGACCGCGCCGCTGCGTTGAAGCCGCGCAACACCACCGTCCGCACCTGCGGGCGTCCGTCCGGCCCGATCGTCGCCAGCGCCGGGCTGCGAAACGGAGAGCGGCGGTCGGCGACGCCCCGCGCCAGACGGCGGAACGCGTCTGCCAGGACTTCATCCAGGGTCTGCATGCCCAGCATATCGGCGCGTTGCCCGCTGTCGCAAACCCCCTCATTCGTGGCATATCGCCGCTATGAGACATGGTCCCGCCCCGCAGCCTCGCCTGGAGTTCCCGCAGGCGCCGCGCTTGACTGCGGACCTATCGGCCGAGCTGATCGCGGTGCTGGTGGCCGTCACCGATGGCGAGCCCCGGGTGCTCACCCTACATCAGGCGACGACGCTCCCGTCGGGGCCGTTCGCCGGGACCGACCGGTCGCTCCAAGCCAGTCTGCGCGCCTGGGTGGAGCGGCAGACCGGGCATCCGCTTGGTTATGTCGAACAGCTCTATACTTTCGCCGACCGCGACCGGACCGGAGAGGCCGGCAGTCCATACGCTGGGCCCGTCATCGGGATCAGCTATCTCGGCCTGACGCGCGAAACACGGGTGTCGGACGGATATGAGGCGAGTTGGCAGGGCTGGTATCGCTATTTTCCTTGGGAGGACCAGCGCACCGGGCCGGATACCGCGCGACCTGCGCTCACTGCCCGCCTGCACGGCTGGGCGGACGACGCCGCAGGCGAGACGGAGCGTGCATCCAGGCGACAACGGGTCATGCTGACGTTCGGAGCAGTGCGGCCGGTGGGCAATGATGCCGGGGCGTGGAACGAGGAGCTTGTGCTGCAGCGCTACGAACTGCTGTTCGAGGCAGGGTTAGTGCCCGAGGCGGGACGGCCTGGAAAAGCGGCTTTAATCGGCGTCGCCATGCTGCACGACCACCGCCGCATCCTGGCGACGGCGATCGCCCGGCTCCGCGCAAAAATCAAGTACCGGCCCGTAGTCTTCGAGCTGGTGCCGGATGACTTCACCCTGCTGCAACTGCAGCGCGTGTTCGAGGCGGTGACAGGCCGGCTGCTGCACAAGCAGAATTTCCGCCGCCTGATCGATCAGCAGGGCCTCGTGGAGGAAACCGGCGTGCTCGCGACCGACACGGGCGGGCGGCCGGCGAAGCTGTATCGGTTCAAGCGATCGGTGCTGCAGGAACGCGCTGTCTCAGGGACCAAGCTGCCGCTCTCTCGCTCCCGCTGAAGCGCCCCTTCGATAAGCCGCGCCATGCCGCCGCTTGACATCCGTTATACTCAATCCCAGCATATTAGTATGCTCATTATGAGCATTCTGGGGATGAAGCAATGCTCGACAACGACATGCTGGACCGGATGGCGCCACTCTATGAGCGCGTCCGTCATGTGGTGCCCCCCATCGAGTGGCCGTCCTTCGCCGAGGAGATCGACGCCATTCTCCGCCTGAAGCGGCAGCGCAATGCCGTGATCCTGGCGCATAACTATCAGACCCCGGAAATCTTCCATTGCGTCGCGGACATCGTCGGCGACAGCCTGGCGCTCGCCCGCGAGGCGGTTCGGGTCGAGGCCGAGGTGATCGTCATGGCCGGCGTCCACTTCATGGCCGAGACGGCGAAGCTGCTCAATCCCGGCAAGCGCGTGCTGATCCCCGACCTGCGTGCCGGCTGCTCGCTGGCGGAGTCGATCACCGCTGCCGATGTGCGCCTGCTGCGCGAGCGCTACCCCGGTGTTCCCGTCGTGACCTACGTCAACACCTCCGCCGCGGTGAAGGCCGAGAGCGACGTCTGCTGCACGTCGGGCAACGCGCTGCACATCATCGAGGCGCTCGGCGTGCCCCGTGTCATCATGCTGCCGGACGAATACTTGGCGCAGAACACGGCGGCGCTGACCAAGGTCGAGATCATCGCCTGGAAAGGCCGTTGCGAGGTGCACGAGCGCTTCACCGCCGCTGAGGTCCGGCAACTGCGCGAGGAGCATCCGGGCCTGGTGGTGCTCGCGCATCCGGAATGCCCGCCGGACGTGGTGGCCGAGGCCGATTTCGCCGGGTCGACAGCGGGGCTTGCCCACTATGTCGGCACGCACCGTCCCGCCCGCGTGGTGCTGCTGACGGAATGCTCCATGAGCGACAACGTCGCGATGCACTATCCCGACATCGAGTTCATCCGGCCCTGCAACCTATGTCCGCACATGAAGCGCATCACGCTCGGCAACATTCGCCGGGCGCTGGAGGACATGTGCCACGAGGTGACGATCGATCCCGCCGTCGCCGTGCGGGCGCGGGCGTCCGTCGAGCGGATGCTGGCGCTATGATCGGCTCCATGCGCGACCTGCCGGGAGACGGGCGGCCGGTCATCGTCGGCGCCGGGCTCGCGGGCCTGCTGACTGCGCTGCGCCTGGCGCCTATGCCGGTGCTGGTGCTCGCCGGGGCACCGCTCGGAGAGGGCGCCGCGAGCGGCTGGTCGCAGGGCGGCCTCGCCGCCGCGGTTGGGCCCGACGACAGCCCGGCCCTGCACCTGCAGGATACGATCGCCGCCGGCGACGGCCTCTGCGCGCCCGGCGTGGCGGCCCGCGTGGTGGCCGAGGGTCCGGACGTCGTCGCCCGGCTGTTGGCGCTCGGCGTCGCCTTCGACCGGGATGCCTCGGGTGGTCTTCGTTTAGGCCTGGAGGCGGCGCATGGCCGGCGGCGTATCGTCCATGCCGCCGACGCGACCGGTGCGGCGATCATGCGGGCGCTGATCGAGGCGGTCCGGCGCAGCGCCTCGGTGCTGGTGATCGAGGGCGTGCAGGCCCGGCGGCTGATCGTCAGCGACAACGCCGTACGCGGCGTGGCCGTGACCCGGGATGGCCGCGCCGTCGCGCTGCGCAGCGATCGCGTCGTGCTCGCGACGGGCGGCATCGGCGGCCTGTTCGCCCACAGCGCGAACCCGCACGGCGCGATTGGCCTGGGCCTCGCCATGGCGGCACGCGCCGGCGCCGGGCTCGCGGACATGGAGTTCGTCCAGTTCCACCCGACCGCGCTCGAAATCGGCGCTGACCCGATGCCGCTGGTGAGCGAGGCGGTGCGCGGCGAGGGCGCCATCCTGATCGACGAGACCGGAGCCCGCTTCATGGCCGGGCTCGGGCGGGCGGAGCTGGAGTCGCGCGACATCGTGGCCCGCGCGGTCTGGCGGCATATCCAGCTCGGGCACCGCGTGTTCGTCGATGCGCGCACGGCGCTCGGGCCGCGCTTCGCCGAGCGATTCCCCGGGATCACCGCCGCCTGCCGCGGCGGCGGAATCGACCCGGCGGCCGATCCGATCCCCATCCGTCCCGCCGCGCACTTCCACATGGGCGGCGTCGCTACCGACGCATCCGGGCGGAGCAGCATCGACGGGCTGTGGGCCGCGGGCGAGGTCGCGTGCACCGGGCTGCACGGGGCCAACCGCCTCGCCAGCAACTCGCTGTTGGAGGCCGCTGCCATGGCCGGCTGGGTGGCGCGGGACGTCGCGGGTTACCGAGCCGCGAAAACGACACGCCACCTTGTCGTCCCACAGGCTCTGGTTCCGTCGAATGCAGCGCTGGTCCGGCCCATCCTGTCCGCCGCCGCGGGCGTGCTTCGCGACGGTGAGGCGCTCGCGAAGGCTGCCGGCCGCCTCAGCGAGCTGATCGACCAGGATGGCGAGGCGTCCGACCCGGCGCTGGTTGCCCGGGCGATCGTGACCGCCGCGCAGCGCCGGACCGAAAGCCGCGGCAGCCATTTCCGCACCGACCACCCCGCGCACGACGCAGAACAGGGTTTGCGGCGCGACATCCAGCGGCCCGTGCCAGACCGGGCGCTGCTGAGGTCCGCCTGATATGCAAGGGGACGCCATGCCGCACGTCAACCCTCTGCCGGACCTGATGCTGGAGCCGCTGGTACGCGCAGCACTGCTGGAAGACCTCGGCCGCGCCGGCGACCTGACCACCGATGCGATCGTTCCGCCGGGGCTGGTCGCCGAGGCCCGCCTCGTCGCACGCCGGCCTGGCGTCGTGGCCGGGCTCTCGCTCGCGCGGCTCGCCTTTCAGCTCCTGGCGCCCGAGACGCGCTTTACCGTGTTGTGCCGGGACGGCAGCGACGTCGGGCCGGGGTCGGTCATCGCCACGGTCGAGGGGCCTGCGACGGCATTGCTGACCGGCGAGCGCACGGCGCTCAATTTTCTCTGCCGGCTCAGCGGCATCGCCAGCGCGACCCGGTCGGTGGCGCAGGCGGTCGCCCATACGCCGGCGCGCATCACCTGCACGCGGAAGACCACGCCTGGCCTCCGCGCCATCGAGAAATACGCGGTGCGCGTGGGTGGCGGCTCGAACCACCGGTTCGGCCTCGACGATGCGATGCTGATCAAGGACAACCATGTGGCGCTTGCCGGCGGGGTGACGCAGGCCTTGGCGCTGGCCCGCAGCCGCGCCGGGCACCTGGTCAAGATCGAGCTTGAGGTCGATACGCTGGAGCAGCTCGACGAGGCGCTGGCAGCCGGGATCGACGTCGTGCTGCTCGACAACATGTCGATCGAGCAACTGGCCGAAGCGGTGCGCCGGGTCGGCGGCCGGGCGATCACCGAAGCATCAGGCCGTGTCACGCCCGAGACCGCACGACAGATCGCGGAGGCGGGCGTGGACCTGATCGCGATCGGCTGGCTGACGCATAGCGTCCCGATCCTCGATATCGGCCTCGATATCGGGCTGGATCCGGCCTGAACTCGCGAACGCCCACCGGCCGGAGTTGGGATCGCTCCGGCCAGTGGGCAGAATGTTAGATTTTTGCGTAGAGCTTTTGGGCGATCTCGAGGATCTCTTCCGGGTGGTAGTCCGGAATGAAGGCAGACGCGACGCCCTCGGCCTGGTATTGCGGGCCGCCGGTCGGCGGGCCGTCGATGATCTCCAGCGGACCGGACTTGTCGAGCGACTCGCCCTGCCAGATGGCGCCCATCTCCTTGTAGTCGTCGGTGCTGAAGCGATACAGCCGGCGGTGCATGCCCTCGGCCATGAACGGCCCGCTCTCGGGGATTTCGACACCCTCGATATTCGGGATCGGCAGCATCTTCTTCATGTCGACGCCCGTGATCTTTTCCAGCGCCAGGGCATAGGCATGGGCATGCACGCCGCCGCGCGTGAACAGATAACCCAGCATCGTGCGCGCGGCCGGGTTGTTCGTCATCTCATAGACGCGGAGCTTGACCGTGCGCGCACCGTTCTCGAGAAAGAAGTTGTGCAGCAGGTCGAGTACCAGGTTGCCCGAGTTGAAGATGTAGTCGCCGCGCCAGGGCTGGCCCAGCGCGTTGCAGGCCATGACGCCGTGCGGCCCGTTGATGTGGTAGTTGGGGCCGTTGCCGGAGGCGTGGGTGAACAGGTGGGCGAAGGTTGCGTCACCCTTGGTGATGTCGCCCTCCGGCTTGGCGCCGTGCAGCAGGCCGTTCACCGCGGCGCCCACGAGCTCGATGTGGCCCAGCTCCTCGGCGGCGATGTTGGCGATCAGCGCGTAGAACGGCTTCAGCTTCTCGCGCTGGCGGAAGTTGAAGCTCTGGAACATATAGGTGTTGAGCGTGGTCAGTTCGCCGAAGCGGCCGCCCATGAGCTCGTTCACTGCTGCGGCGGCGGACGGGTCTGGCTCGCTCGGCAACGGCATCTCAACCTGCAGCTTGTCGATCCTGAGAAACATCTTGCTCTCCCTCGAGCGTTGCGGGCCGCACGGATGGCGCGGCTGCAACCGACCAGTTGGGCCAGGGGCACGAGAAGCGAAGGACAGACTTCTTACCAACCCGATAAGCACTCCCTATCGTAAAGGGGTGCGGAGGAGGGTGGGATGTCGCTGGCCGGATTGTCCTTGCGGGACCTCGAATACCTCGTCGCCGTCGCGGAGAACCTGCATTTCGGCCGTGCCGCCCGGTCCTGCGCCGTCTCGCAGCCGGCGCTGAGCGCGCAGATCCGCAAGCTCGAAGCCTTCCTCGGCCTAACCGTGTTCGAGCGGATTCCGGGCCGGGTCATGGTGACGGAGCGGGGCGTCGGCGTCATCGAGGGCGCGCATACCGTGCTGACCGCCGCCCGCATGCTGCTGGATGCCGCGCGGGAGCACCAGGAGCCGCTGGCCGGGCCGTTCCATCTGGGGGTGATCCCGACGCTCGGCCCCTATCTGCTCCCGCTGGCGCTGCGCTCCCAGCGGGACGCATTTCCGGCCATGCAGGTCATGATCAGCGAGGGCCGCACCGCCGACATCGAGCAGCAGCTCCGGCTCGGCACGCTCGACGCGCTGCTCGCCTGCCTGCCGCAGGACGACCCGGCCTTCCAATCGCATCCGCTGTTCTACGAGCCCTTCCTGCTGATGCACCCCACCGACCACGAGCCGACCTGGCCGCTTTGCCCGCTGGACCACGGCTTGATGCTGCTGGAGGAGGGGCATTGCATGCGGGACCAGGTCAACGGCCATTGCAGCGTGTTCCCGCCCGGCGCGCGGCGGCATGCGGCTGGGCTAGAGATGCTGCGTCATATGGTGGCGGCGGGGGAGGGCCTGTCGCTGGTGCCGGCGCTGGCGGCGCGAACGCTTGGCAGCATGGACGGGCTGGTGGCCTATACGCCCGTCGCCGATGCGGCGGTCGGCCGGCAGGTGGCGCTGGTCGCCCGGCGTACCGATCCGCGCACCGGCCACCTGGCCAAGCTCGCGGCGCTGCTGCGGAAGATCGTCCCGCCGCCCGCGCAGCCTTTGGCCGCCTGATCTCGGCTTGCGGCGGAGCGGCGGCGAACACCTTTAAAGGCTCAGGTCGGAAAGCCCGGAATGGTCAATTGGGCGAGGTCCAAGGGGCCAGTGGAACAGCCTGTCCTTATCTGCAATGGGCACGTCGTTGATGGACGCCTCGCGGCGGCGCATCAGGCCGTTCGCCTCAAATTCCCATTGCTCGTTCCCATGGCTGCGGAACCAGGCGCCGTCGTGATCATGCCACTCGTAGACGAAGCGGGCCGCGATGCGGTTTCCGGTGAACGCCCAGACCTCCTTGATCAGCCGATAGTCTAGTTCGCGCGTCCATTTATGGCACAGGAAGGCGACGATTGCCTGGCGGCCGGCGAGGAACTCCGAGCGGTTCCGCCACTGGCTGTCCTCGGTGTAGGCGAGCGACACGCGCTCGGGATTGCGCGTGTTCCAGGCGTCCTCCGCCATGCGCGCCTTGCGTGCCGCAGTCTCGGCGGTGAAGGGCGGGCGCACCGACATCGGCCCGGTTGCGGGATAGGCGTGCGGCGCGGTCGAGGTGGTCATGATGGCCCTCAGCAATGATTTGGTTTCAAGTGGCGCCGCGCTGGCGGTGGGACCATGCTGTCCCCATGACATTGGAGCAACTTCGGGTCTTCGTCGCCGTCGCCGAGCGCCAGCACGTGACGCGGGCGGCCGAGGCGCTCAACCTTGCGCAATCGGCTGCCAGTGCCGCCATCGCCGCCCTGGAGGCGCGCCATGAGGCCAAGCTTTTCCACCGGGTTGGGCGCGGCATCGAGATGACGGGGGCCGGCGCCGTCTTCCTGGTGGAGGCGCGGGCAGTTCTGGCGCGCGCAGAGGCAGCAGAGCTGGTGCTGGCGGAGCTTGGCGGCCTCAAGCGCGGGACCTTGCGGGTGAACGCGAGCCAGACCATCGCCAGTTATTGGCTGCCGCGGCACTTGGTCGCATTCCGTCGCGCGTATCCCGGGATCGACATACGCCTGACGGTGGGAAACACCGCGCAGGCGGCAGCCGCCGTGCACGAGGGATCCGCCGAGCTCGGCTTTGTCGAGGGCGATGTCGACGACCCCGTGCTGTCAAGCCGCATGGTGGCTCGCGACTATCTCGTCGTCGTGGTCGGCGCCGAGCATCCTTGGGCTTCGTGCGCCGACGTTGCGGCGGCGCAGCTGATGGACAGCGAATGGGTGCTGCGTGAGCCTGGCTCCGGCACCCGCGCGATGTTCGAGGCTGCGCTGAAGGAGTTTGGCGTCCCCATCGGTGCCCTTCGCATCGCGCTCGAACTGCCGACCAACGAGTCGGTGCGCGCAGCGGTCGAGGCAGGGATGGGCGCCACCGCCATCTCCGCCTCGGTCGCGGCGCCAAGCCTCGAGGCCGGCCTGCTGCACAAGATTGCCTTGGCACTTCCGGAGCGCGACTTCTGCGTCCTGCAGCA
>JAABVA010000772.1_pt1 | contig 37861 bp, 41 predicted proteins | sample 5560331 | NCBI WGS metagenome assembly JAABVA01 (sample SAMN12812661, study PRJNA571458) | rock metagenome | isolation source: Antarctica rocks | place: Antarctica: Victoria Land, Mt New Zealand sud | collected 2016-01-07 | reverse complement strand
ATTGATTGACATTGAAGCTGCTGACTATTCGTTCATTGATGAAGTGATCGCGCAGATTGTTTGTGATCAGTTGCAAATTGAGCTTCTGACTTTGATCAAAGCGAAGTCAATTCGAGAATTCGATGATCATTATGTTAAAAAACTCATTACTCATGTCATTTATTTGAATCTGACTGTTCAAGATTATATGATTGACACAGCTTCTATGTTGATCACTTGATTAAATCAACATCAAATGATTCTTGAAAAAACATGAATGAACAAAATCAATCTAGTAATTGATATGCAAATCAATTCTCTTTGATTTTCAAATTTCAACTCTACTAGTCAGAAATCAATTACTTTACTCTCAAGCAATAAATCAATCACGAAACGAAAAAGCTTGACTTTTACTCATATATTGAAGAGATCTTTCACTTTTGTTACATCTCAATTCAGTCTGAAATCATTCTCTTTCAGTTCAATGAACGTAGCAATGATAGAAGCAGCAACATATAAAATGTTAGTCAAATGATCAGATGTTAAGATCTTTGCTGTTATCATTTTGAAAATTGATTGACTTATAACTACAGTTGAAAACAAGTCTGAAGAAGTGAATCTGCATAAACTTTCTCATGCTGAAGCTCTTGAGCAAGTCAAGATCAAACTTTTCTCTGAATATCACAACTATCTAGACATCTTCGATCGAGCAATAATTGATCAGCTATCATTGCATCATTTCTATGATCACAATATTGAGTTAATTGATGAAGAAACATTTTCTCGAAGCAGACTATATCAGATGTTCAATCACAAGCTTCAGAAAATAAAGAAGTATCTGATTAATCATCTAAACTGTTACGATTCTAGTCTTCGCCTTGATTTCATTCTAATCGAGTCTAGTGAGCATTCAAGCTAGAAGTGATGTCATTGAAACTCTGCATCATATGTGTAAGACGTCAACTCAATCGAGTCTAACATAGAGCTGAGAAACACACATATAAGAATCAAGTTCTTTTCTGTAGATACTTTTCTTTCTTAGCATTTATCTATTAGTTAACTGACACTCATATGACTCGCTATATGCTGATCTCTAACAGTAGATAAATGCTAATCAACTACTCTGCTATCGACGTGTAGATGATACGAAATAATCTACTTCGTTTATTCAGAAAATTCGCAAGAAATTCTTTGAATTACTTTCATCAAATTTACTCAAATTTATCAAATTAATCAAATCTATCTATCTTTACCTTCTCATCATGATACGCGACAACGAGTCAATCGAATCGCGAACAGCTCGCTTGCTTAGAAGCACTGCAAATAAACGAGTTTCTTTACTATCTTTCGATGTCTCAACTGAAGCTAAGAACATCGAAATCTCATGAAACATTAAGATCAAAGAACAACTACGTCAGTGAGCTCTTGATCAGTCGAACGAGATCATCTAGATGTTAGATAAGCTAAGAGATCAACAAGACATGACTCTGAAATGCAATGAACACTGAATCATTCTACAAGTTGATCACATCAAGAGACTTGATGAGCTAAAAATCAATCAAACGACAATAGACACTCAAGAAGAGACTATCGTCAAACTATGAGAGAAAGTATTGAGTCTAAAAAAGAAACAGCGTTCAGCGAATCAGTCTCGATCTCAACAGTCTACGAAGTCTCGAGCTTCTATCGAGAATCATACTCGACGAGAGTTATTCACTTTATTTGACAACGATCATCACAAGTTCTTCAAGTTTTCAAACTCATTTATATTCACTGATGAAGATGAATCAACATGAAACAGCTGAAGAATCAAGATAAACGACAAGCTTCAGAGAAATGTTGATCACTTCAATAATGAGAATATCTGTATTGTCTATGTAATATCTAGACTAGAAGATGATGCTGCTGAGCACATCTTCGCTCAACGTTGACATGATGCTTTGCATTTATACATCTCGATCAACGAGCTATTTGAGCATCTGAAAGAAATATACAATGAACTGAATAAGAATCAAAAGTGTCGTCGCGAGTACAACGTTCTGAAGCAAGCAGACAAGTCTTTCAATGTCTTCTACTTCAACTTTATGAAGCTATTCAGCTATCTCGAATACGACGATTGCACTCTGATGAATGATCTTCAGAATAAAATCAATAATCGCTTGCAAAACACTTTATCAGTCTGTTCAAAGAACTTTACTTTGCTCACTCACTTAAAAATCTTTCTTCAAGATGTGAATAGTAAACAACGAGTCAATTATCAGCTTTGCAGCGAACGTTGCACTGTCATCATCAAAGTCACTGTCGTATCTGATAAACGCGTTACTTCTCTGTCAGTAACAACTTTGATAATCAATTATGTTAAGTCGACTATCTCTTCTACTTCTGAGTCAGTGAAATCATCAATTATCTGCTACATTTGCAAGACTTTCGATCATTTGTTCAAGAATTGCTCTCAGCTGAACAAGATTGACACTTCTGTATCTCATGCATTCATCTTTCGCCTACATGAGATCATCATTTCGAAGAATAAAGAGAATGAGAAAATGTCTTTCGAGAATAGCAAGACAAAAAACTAGAGACTTTCATCAAAGATGCAATGAAAAATGTGTTAATTTCTTCAACAATGAGCATGTCAGATGATTCTTTTGCTTCTGAATCTTTGACTATTGAATATGTACTTTCTAGCAATGAAATTAGTTACTCATTGAAGTCATTGATTGACATTGAAGCTGCTGACTATTCGTTCATTGATGAAGTGATCGCGCAGATTGTTTGTGATCAGTTGCAAATTGAGCTTCTGACTTTGATCAAAGCGAAGTCAATTCGAGAATTCGATGATTATTATGCTAAGAAACTCATTACTCATGTCATCTATTCAAATCTGACTGTTCAAGATTATATGATTGACACAGCTTCTATGTTAATCACTTGATTAGATCAACATCAAATGATTCTTGAAAAAACATGAATGAACAAAATCAACCTAGTAATAGATATGCGAATTGATTTTCTTTGATTTTCGAATTTCACTTCTAGTCAGAAATCGATTATTCTACTCTCAAGCAACAAGACAATCACGAAGCAGAAGAGTTTGACTTCTACTCATATACTGAAGAGATCTTTCACTACATCTTAACTCAGTCTGAAATTACTCTCTTTCAGTCAGTTCAATGAGAAGTCAGTTAAACTAATTGAACAGTTAAAATCGCGCGACGCGACTTTAACTAACATCAAAAATTCTAAGTCAACGTTCAGTCTGAAATCATTCTCTTTCAGTTCAACGAACATAGCAATGATAGAGACAGCGACATATAAAATGTTAGTCAAATGATCAGATGTCAAGATCTTTGCTGTTATCGTCTTGAAAATCGATCGACTCATAACTACAGTCGAAAATAAGTCTGAAAAAGTGAATCTGCATGAGCTCTCTTACGTCAAGACTCTTGAGAAGGTCAAAGTCAAGCTTTCTCTTGAGTATCATGACTATCTAGACGCGTTCGATCGAGCTATGATCAATCAGCTATCATCTCATCATTTCTACGATCACAAAATTGAATTGATCGATGAAGAAACACTTTCTAGAAGCAGACTTTATCAGATGTTCGATCACAAACTTCAGAAGATAAAGAAATATCTGATCAATCATCTAAACAAAGAGTTCATTTTCTTCAGCTTCGCACTCTACGTCTCGCTCATCTTGTTCATCGAAAAGAAAGATGATAGTCTGCATTTCTGCGTCGATTACAGAAAGCTCAATGCTTTGATCAAACGAGATTGCTACTCTTTGTCATTGATAGACGAGATTCTCATTCATATACAAGAAAGCAAGTATCTGACTTGATTGAACATCATTGTTGCGTTCAACAAACTACGCATACATTCAGATAGCGAAGATTTGACTATCTTTATTATCTTCTTCAACTCATACAAATATCATGTAATGCTCTTCAAATTAATCAACGAATCTGCGTTCTATCAACATTATATGAACGACGTGTTGTTCAAGTATCTACATTAGTTTTGTCAGATCTATTTAGATGACATTATCATCTACAGCAAGATCTTGAAGAAACACAAGTGACATGTATGATTGATCTTGAATAAACTACAAGAAGCTGATCTACAGATAGACATCAACAAGTGCGAGTTTCATGTTCAGAAAACTATCTTTCTAAAACTCTTGATATCAATCGAAGAACTGAAAATGAACTCTCGAAAGATACAAGCAGTCGTTGAATGATCTACATTCAATAATCTCACTCAAATACAGTTCTTTATTGACTTCTGCAACTTCTATCAATGCTTTATCAAGAACTTTTCGAAGATTGTTCATCTCATGATTCAACTTACTCAAAAAAAGATCATATTTGAATGAAATGAGATTTGTCAAATGACATTCGATCATATGAAGAGACGTATAATCAAGACTTCTATACTACGTCACTTTGATCAAACTTGTGAGACTATTCTCGAAATCAACTCATTCAACTACGTCAATGATGAAGTTCTCTCTCAATATGATGACGAAGAAGTACTACATTCAATTGTCTTCTATAACAAGAACATGTCTTCTGCTGAATGCAACTACGAGATATATGATAAAGAACTTCTGATCATCATTTAAGCATTTGAACATTGATGACTCGAACTGAAGCTAACTGACATTTCTATCAAGATGTTCATCGATCATCAAGCGCTTATCTCATTGATGAAAGATAAAGAGATGAGCAGACGTCAGATGCGCTGAGTTCAGAAGCTCGCTGACTTCAACTTCAGAATAATGTATTGATCTGACAAACAGAACATCAAGATCGATGCATTAACTCGTCAAGCTGACGCTGTGCTCAGAGATTCAGAAGATGAGCGCATTCACTATCAATGAATCACTATTCTGACTTCAAATCGAATGAAAATTGCTGATCTAAAGAAGAACATCAGTGAATCAATCTATAAACAGATTCTTGAGACTAATGAGATCAACGAGAATTGTACGCTACTTCGCGAAGCAATAGCAAGAGATGAGACACAATATGAAGATATCAAATTAAAGAATTGTTGAATTTAGAATGAAATCTTGTATCATGATAGTCAGCTACGAGTTTCGTTCAACGAGCTTCTACAAATGAATCTGATTCGTGAGATGCATGATCAATCATCAGTCAATTATTCTGATATTCTTAAAACTGTGAAAGTCATAAAGCGAAACTACTATTGATCATTCATATGAAAAACGATAGATCAATATATTCGAAACTGCTATATCTGTCAACGTTCAAAGACATCTAGAAATAAATTAAATGACTTGCTTCAATCTTTATTGATATCTGAACAGCGATGACAAGACATAGTAATGAACTTTATTATTAATTTATTTGATTCAAGCGAGTACAATGTTATTCTGATGATCATCTGCAAATTATTAAAAGAAAAACATTATATTTCTTGCATCATTGATGATGAAGATATCACTGTCGAAAAGACAGCTGAAATGCTGATTCAATGAGTATATTGAACTTATGATCTATCAAGCTTCATAATATCTGATCGAGATTTGCAATTTATCTTTATACTATGAAAGTTTCTTTGCAAACGACTGAGCATTTCTCTTTGATTGTTCATCATTTATCATTCTCAAATCAATGATCAAAGCGAACAAGTCAATCAAAATGTTGAGCGATATCTTTGATTCTTCTGTTCATATATGCAGAATGATTGATCTAAGTGACTATTCATGATCAAGTTTGTTAACAATAACATTTTGTTCTTAATCATTTTCTTGATTCTCTTCTTTATGAACAAGAACTTTCATTCTCATATGAATTTCAACTCTGACATCATCAAGTATGAAAGCACTCGCGAACACTTGCAGATTGATCAAGTCAAGAATATATTTGAACAAATAAACAAGACATTGATCTTCGCTCATGAAGCTCTGATCAAAACATGAAAACAAATGATGAATCAAGCTAATAAGCATAGAAAGAAGATTAATTATAAGATTGAATCAAGAATGTTTCTGAATGAATGAAACATTGTTACAGCGAGACTCTTCAAAAAATTGAATGACAAGATGCTCAACTCTTTTTAGATCATTGATTTTGTTGACTCATTCTATAAATTGAAACGACTTGAGACTATGCATATACAGGATGTATTTCATTCAGAGCTTCTTTGTCTCGTCATTAATAATTCTCTGTCTGATCAGAAGAATGAATTCTCGAGATCAATAGTGATAAACAATGAAGATGAATGAAAAATTGACGATATATTGAACTCTTGATGATATCAAAGATGACTTTAATATCAAGTCAAATGAAAGAACTATGACAACGATCTCAACTGATATAATGCTGATGATGACAAATTTATGAACGCTCAAAAGATGATCAATGACTTTCATATCAAATATTCAAGAAAAGCGCACTAAGAAACAACATTCATGCAAACATGAATATTCAAGAAAAGAAAGTAATGTTATGATTTTAATCTTCATTTATTCTTTCTAACTCTGATCTGAGTTTCATTCTAATTGAGTCTAGTGAGCATTCAAGTTAGTAGTGATGTCATTGAAACTCTGCATCATATGTGTAAGACATCAATTCTTTCGAGTTTAGCACAGAGCTGAGAAACATACATATAAAGAATCGAGTTCTTTTCTGTAAATACTTTTCTTTCTTAGCATTTATTTATTAGTTAAATGACACTCACATGACTTGCTTTATGCTGATCTTTAACAATCTTCTTTTCAGAAATTAAAGCTTTCATATCATATTCATAATTTCAGTTAAATTTTCAAGCTTACATTTAAAGCATTTTGTGACAAAAGTCAAAACATCAACTTATTAACTTGTATTCACGCTGATAGCTTTATGAACAGTATTAATATTTTTTCTTCTATCAGTAGTAAAAGTTCTATGTTCAAAAAGCATGCATTCAAACATATCAACAAAGTATTAAATGAATTGACATCATTGATCTTTGTTACTTCAAAGCTACTACTTTCAAAGAAAGTCATCAAAGCAATGTGACATGATCTGAGTTGTAAGAAAAATACAGATGATACATTGAAGATGATTTGACAGAACATTGCATTTTCTAAAGCATTGAGCACTTAAGCAGTAACTTAAGCTGCTCTGAAATATATCACAAATGAGTTTAACTTAGTATTGCAGAAATGAACATCGACATTCATAAATGACTTCAACATCCAAATACTTTTGATATATCAAGAAATCTTAAGATCTCAACATGTCACAAAGAGAAAGAATTATCATCTTTCATCTCAAGACAGCTTTTTTGATAACGAGAAGAGCACAGTCTTTTCTCTAGTTTCAAAATGTTGACTCAATAATGTTATTTAAACATTTATCAAGATTAACATCAGATGAAATAAGATTTTGCTACTTACTTTATTATCTTCTTTTCAGAAGTTGAAGCTTTCACATTGTATTCATAATTTCAGTCAAATTTTCAAGCTCATGTTTAAAGTGTTTTGCAACAAAAGTCAAGATATTAATTCATTGACTTGTATTCATGCTGATAGCTTTATGAACAGTATCATTTCTTCTTCTATCAGCAGTAAAAGCTCTACGTTCAAAAAGCATGCACTTAAACATATTAATAAAGTATCAAATGAATTAACATTGTTTATCTTCATCACTTCAAAGCTACTTGATGCTTTTCATCATATTTTTAAGATGTTCATAATGCTATTTAAAAAGTCAATGATGATAAGTAATTAAACATAAATCTGAATAATGAAATGAATCAATGAATGTTGAATGAAGATTAATGAGTTCAAGCATTTTGAGAACAATTAAAGAAAATACTTAACATTGACATTGTGAATGAATTGAATCAAAGATTAAATTAAAGCGACAACGTTGCTTGAAAGTGCATTGCATGAAGTGCAATGAATTTAGAAATTTTTTTAAAATTTGAATTATTGATGTTCAAGACTTGACATTGACTTTGATCATAATTGATGTCAAGCTCATGTTTCTAACAAGATTAAGAATGATGACATTTCAAATGAAAGCTTTTTAAACATGTTCAACTTATTTTGCATCATGATTTTAACAGCTAAATAACATAAAATGAGATTCTTTGAAATCTTTATTATTTAGTGAATGCTTTCTCATCATGTTTCTCGATGAGTGCATTGAGAAAATCTTTGTTATTTAGTAAATGCTTTCTTAACATGTAACTCAACAAGTGCATTGAAAAAAAATCAGTCAAATTGATAAAGACTTCTCAACTACATTGTTAATAAAATTGATCACTGCTTTCAAAGCTGAGCATATGAAAGCAGATAAATTTTAAGACATCAACATTTTCAATCTCATTTACTAGATCAAATCTCAATCTTTTTCAATTATTTCTATCTCATATGAGTAATAATTTTCAAGACAGAAAATCATTAATTTTGATGAGAAAATTAAGCGAGAATCTGAGAGCAGAAAACTGAAAATCATTAATTTTCTAGACTGAAAATCATTTTACTTTCTGAGTTGATTTTCTTCAAAATTTCAGATCTTATTCGTTTCAGTCAACTGTATTCATGAACATAATATTAAACTCAACGACATTAAACTGCATTTTTAGAAAAATGTTGAACATTGAGATTTTAGAGACTTTTGCTAGCGCGAATCAGTTTGAACATCAAAATTATCAATTTTCTTCGCTTGAATTGATTTATGCGCGCTGACTATCTCACATACTTTGAAAAACATAATTGTAGCTCTGAATTAGTTGAATTCAATGCTTTCAAAATAATTGAAAAATATTGAGATTTGACTCAGTAAATGAGATTGAGAAAATTCAATGTGCTAATTGATCGATTTCTTGCATGTCATCATCTTTTCTCACTTGAATCAACTCATGCACATTGACTACTTGACATACTTTGAGAAGCACAATTGTAGCTCTAAATTAGCTGAGTTAAATGCTTTCAAAATAATTAAAAAATATTGAGATTTGATCTAGTAAATAAGATTAAGAATGTTGATGTCTTGAGATCTATCTGTAGACTGATCGCGTCAAGTCAAGTCATCGAGATCGAGTCGAGTTCTCGACTCGTCAAGACTCGATTCAAGTCAGAATTTTGAAATCAAGTATTCAAATCGAATCAGAATTTTAATATCGAGTATTCAAGTTGAGTCATGATGTTGATATCAAGTATTGATTCGAATTCTTGATTCGACTCATCAAGATATGATTTACTACTACTAATATCTATCTGATAATGCAATAGAGTAATGCAATTGATTCGATTGCATCTTCATGATTCATAAAGATACTGACTACTACTGATAGAGATTTTCCCACGAGTATTGATCAGAACTCACGAAAATACTGACTACTATTGATACGTGTTTTTCCAGCTTAGTAATTACTACGTAGTCAAGCATAAACTTTAATCAATTGCATTACTCTGTTGCATTATCAATAGTACATTATCAATAGTGCTCGAGAAACCTCTATCAGTAGTAGTCAATATTTCATGAACTCTGAAAATGTTGATCACTATCTATAAATCATGCTCAAGAAATCTCTATTAGTAGTAGTCAATATTTCATGAGCTCTGAAGATGTTGATCACTATCTATGAATCATGCTTGAGAAATCTCTATTAGTAGTAGTCAGTATTCTCATGAATTCTGAAGATGCTGACTCTGCTCAAGAAACTTCTACTAGTAGTAATCAGTATTTCTTTTCATTGAATTCTGAATTTTCGATTGCTTGATGAGTCGAGTCGAGAACTTGAATTCTGACTCGACTCGAGATCGATATCGAGTCGAGTCACAAGATTGATATCGAGTATTCGAGTCAAGTCACGACATTGATATCGAGTACTCGAGCGAGTCGAAAAGTAGGTATGAAAACTCGACTTGACGATCAGTCTATCTATCTGCTCTCATATGTTCAGCTCTGAGAGCAGTAATCAGTTCTATCAACAGTGTAGTTGAGAAGTCTCTATCAATTTGACTGCTCTTTTCCCAATGTGCTAATCGAGTTACATGTTGAGAAAGCATTCACTAAATAATAGAGATTTCAAAGAATCTCGTTCTATGTTATTTAGCTGTTAGAACTATGATGCAAAATAAGTTGAACATGTTTAAAAAGCTTAGAAACATGAGCTTGACATTGATCACGATCAGAATCAATGTCAAGCCTATTTCATATCATTTTTCTCACTCAGATTGATTTATGCGCGCTGATTATCTCATCTACTTTGAAAGACATAGTTGTAATTCTGAGTTAGCTGAATTCATTGCTTTCAAAATAATTGAATAATGTCAAGATTTGACTCAGTAAATGAGATTGCGAAGATTCAATGCGCTGATTGATCGAATCTTCGTCTGTCATCATCTTTCTTCGCTTGAATCAACATATGCGCATTGACTATCTGACATACTTTGAGAGACATAATGATAACTCTTATTTAGCTGAATTCAACGCTTTCAAAATACTTGAAAAATATTGAGATTTGACTCAGAAATCGAGATTGAGAAGATTCAATGCTCTGAGTGATCGATCGCTCATCTGATAGTAACTCTTTCTCGATTTGAATCAACATATGCGCGCTGATTACTCGATATACTTTGAAAGACATGATTGTAGCTCTGAATTAGCTGAATTCAATGATTCAGAAATAATTAAAAAAGATCAAGATTTAATCTAGTAAATGAGGTTGAAAAGATTCAATGCGCTGAATGATTGCTCACCTAGTAGTAATACTTTCTCGCTTGAATCAACATATGCGCGCTGACTATTTGACATACTTTGAAAGACGTGTTTGTAGCTCTGAATTAGCTGAATTCAATGCTTCAAAAATAATTGAATAATATCGAGATTTGACTCGATAATCGAGATTGAAGAGATTCACTGCGCTGAATGATTTAGTCACTCGATAGCAATTCTTTCTTCGCTCGAATCAACATATGCACATTGACTACTCGACATACTTTGAAAAGCATAATTGTAGCTCTGAATTAGCTGAATTCAATGCTTCAAAAATAATTGATAAAAGTAAAAGAAGAAATTTTCATTCATAAGAATGAAGTCTCTTCATTTATCAATAATCATTACAGAATTTGAATCAACAATCTATTATTTCTATATGAAATTACAGACTCTATTATTGAGCTAAACAATCTTCTCAAGTTGAATATTATTAAACATTATATTTCGTTTCTTAAATCATTAATTCTACAGAAATATCACAAATCTGACTGCGTAGTAATTCTTTCTTCGCTCGAATCAACATATGCACATTGATTACTCAACATACTTTGAAAGAGTTAACTGTAGCTCTGATTTAGCTGAATTCGATGCTTTCAACATAATTGAAAAATATTGAGGTTTGATCTAGTAATCGAGATTGAGAAGATTCAATGCGTCGATCAATCGATTTTCCGTCTGTCATCATCTTTTCCCGTCTGAATCAATCTATGTGCATTGACTATCTGACATACTTTGAAAGACATGATTGTAGCTCTAAATTGAATTAATTCAATGCTTTAAAAATAATTGAAAAACATTGAGGTTTGATCTAGTAAATGAAGTTGAAGAGACTCACTTCGCTGAGTTATCGCTCATTTAGTAGTAATTATTTCCTCGCTCGAATCAACATATGCACGCTGACTACTCAACATACTTTGAAAGACATGTTTGTAGTTTTGAATTAACTGAATTCAATGCTTCAGAAATAATTCAAAAAGATCGAGGTTTGATCTAGTAAATGAGATTGAGAATGTTAATGTCTCAAAGTTTACCTGCTTTCATATGCTCAGCTCTGAGAGCAGTGATCAGCTCTATCGACAGTGTAGTTGAGAAATCTCTATCAATTTGACTGATCTTTTTTCAATGTGCTCGTCGAGTTACATGTTGAGAAAGCATCTACTAAATAATAGAGATTTTCTCAATGCGCTCATCGAGAAACATGATGAGAAAGTACTCACTAAATAATAGAGATTTCAAAGAATCTCGTTCTATGTTATTTAGCTGTTAGAATCATGATGCAAAATTAGTTGAATATGTTTAAAAAGCTTTCATTTGAAACATCATCATTCTCAATCTTGTTAGAAACATGAGCTTGACATCGATCATGATCAAAGTCGATGTCAAGTCTTGAACATCAATAACTCAAATCTTAAAAAAATTTCTAAATTCATCACGCTTCATGCAATGCACTTTCAAGCAACGTTGTCGCTTTAATTTAATCTTCGATTCAATTCATTCACAATGTCAATGTCAAGTATCTTCTTCGACTGTTCTTGAAATGCTTGAACTCATCAATCTTCATTCAACATTTGTCGATTCATCTCATTACTCAGATTCATGTTTGATTGCTTGTCATCATTGACTTTGTTAACAGCATTGTGAACATCTTGAAAACATGATGAAAAGCGTCAAGTAGCTTTGAAGTGACGAAGATAAATGATGTCGATTCATTTGATACTTTGTTGATATGTCTGAGTGCGTGCTTTTTAAACTTAGAGCTTTTACTGCTGATAGAAGAAGAAACACTAGTACTGTTCATAAATCTATCAGCGCAAATACAAGTCAACAAGTTGATGTCTTGACTCTTGTTGCAAAATGCTTTGAACGCTGAACATTATTCTGCGAAACAATCTTCATTTTCGAACATTACAGCTGAAGCTAACGTCGAACTTGAACATCTTGACTGATCTCATGAAAGATGAGCTCAATTACGCAATAAAAAAGAAGCTACTCGACTGTCAAGGTATGTGACACTGATATCTAGCTTTTGTATCACAAACAAGTCGATAATACATTATAGACGATTGGGTAATTATCAAGCCATATCATTCAATACTTAAGCTTGTTTCAAGAATAAGTGCGAGGGTTTTCCTAGGGTATTCTCTCTGTCGTAATGCGCAATGGCTTGAAATATCGACAGAGTTCACTGAGAATGGTGTGTCAGATTTCTCCTGGCAAAACTTGCATTTACTTTTGCTAACAGCCGAATTCAGTCTTTGTTTCCTTGGTTGTACTCAAATTGTTTCCGCCGTGGACGCACCACTTTCTCAGTTGGTTACTTCCCACGACTTGGAAAGGACATCGCTATATCAAAGATGCAAAGAAGCTCCTAATTCCCGAGATCCTCCGCCGAAGGGCTACAACCGTGGAGAAGGCGTCTGCTGACGGTAACAACCTAATGTCCTGGATGATGGAGATCGCGAGTGAGGATGAAGGTGACCCAGCGTCACTCGCCCATTTGGAGGTAGTAATGTCTCTTGCGTCTATACACACGTCGCAGATGAATGCTGTGCACTGTCTATATGATTTGATAGCCAGACCGGATTACGTCGAACCCATTCGAGAAGAGATACGAAAAGTGATGAAAGAGGATGGTGGATGGATGCAATGGCAGAAATCCTCCTTCACGAGATTACGAAAATTAGACTCGTTCATGCGAGAGTCTCAGCGGTGGAATCCACCTACCCTACTTTCCATGCATAGGGTCATGATGCAGAACTATCAGCTCTCCGACGGCACTATGCTGTCCAAAGGTGCTCATGTCAGCATGGCTGTAAACGCTATACAGAACGATCCAGACGTTACCCCCAACCCTGAGGTATTTGACCGGCTTCGCTACTATAAGCTGCGCCAGCAAGATGGTGAGGGCCACTTGCATCAATTCTCAACTACGCAGGAGAAGATATTAAATTTTGGGCACGGTGCGAATTCGTGTCCTGGCCGCTTCTTCGCCAGCTTGGAGATCAAAATTATACTCGTTAGACTGATTATGGATTATGATTGGAAGCTGCCGGAGGGACAAGGTAGGCCGGCGAACCTGAGCGCCCACGAATTCGTTTTCCCGAATCCTGACGCTAAAATCTATGTTCGAGAGCGTAAGGAATCAATTTTATGGTAGATTCCAAGATCTAAGCTATAATGGAGAGATAATTGTCGGGATACGAATGATGGATGTGTAAGCATTGTGAGAGCATCTATTCGCTGTTGAGCCGTTGAACACTGTAAACTTTTATCGGTTAGCCTAGTGGATGTATGAATGCAGATACTGTAACTCCGAAGGCGGTATCTACCCGAGAAATTAAACCCCTTCTCTTGACCTGATCACTTTAACACGTTCTCTCACGCCTCGTTGCTTGAGACACCGACTCATTCTCGCTTTCACAACTTGTGCCATTGATAGGACCATCTACATATACTTCTTGCCCACTGACCGTTTGTGGCGTGGAAGATTTCAGCCTTTCGTCGTTTCCTCTCAATTCTTCTGCGAAAGAGCACCTATAGCGGGCCTAGGATCTTGTATGAGCTATGGAATCTACAAAGGTTCTTATAGTTCTTTTCCTAGGCTATGTTATCGTAAGTCATCTGTCCAGCCTTTGCTGCATCTACGATGCGTATTGACTCGTTCTAGTACTGGGTCAGCCGTATCGTTTACAACCTGCGCTTCCACCCATTGGCCAAACACAAGGGTCCACTACTGTGGAGGGCGTTTCGGTTCCCCTTCATCAGCTCGATGATAAGCGGAGACTTGCCACACCGCGTCAAGAGCATCCATGAAGACTACGGCGAGGTCGTACGAGTCGGGCCTAACGAGCTATCTTTCACAGACCCGACAGCGTGGAAGGATATCTATACCAAGGGATTTGTACGGCCCTACGAATACAAAGACAAGCCACCTGGAAAGGATGCTGAAAACCTTATCTCTGCTAGCGAGCCCGATCACAACCGTTTCTGAAAAGTGCTTGCTCCTGCGTTCTCGTCAACGACTGAGCAAGAAGCTGTCGTTAAAGCTTCCATCGATCTACTCGTTCGCAAGCTCCAACAAACAATCGATGATACTTCTGAGGAGCCTACCGTTGTAGATATATTGAAATGGTTTAACTATACTACATTTGATATCATTGGAGGTCTTCTGTGGGGATCCTCGTTTGGCTGCCTTGACGAGGTGCGATATCATCCATGGATTCAAGTCCTAGCACAATTGAAGATTGCCTTAATCGTAGGAGCCACCAAATTCTACCCTCCCTTGGACTCTATCCTTATGATGATTACACCTAAGTCTGCCATGGCCGACTTAATGGATATCTGGAAAACGACCGAAGAGAAAATCGCGCAACGCCTGGAGATAGGTACAATGCACAAGGACATGATATCACATATGGTTCCAAAAACAAAAACATCGCCAGACCATCAGATGTCTCTTCCGGAAGTGGAGATCAACTCATTGTTGATTGTTGTCGCCGGAAGCGAGTCGGTCACCACTGCGCTTACCGGAATCACCAACTATCTCTTGCGTGACCCCAGTAAACTTTCTGCTCTTGTGGACGAGGTCCGGTTAACATTTAAAAGTGAAGACGAAATTACTGGAGCGTCTGGCAGCCGACTACCATATCTGAACGCTGTGATTCACGAAGGTTTGCGCTTATGTCCTACTATTCCAGATGGGATGAGACGTCAGGTGCCGAAAGGGGGTGCAACCGTAGCAGGTCATTTCTTACCAGAGGGTATAGTGGTGTCCATTCCTCAATGGTCGACCTATCAATCAGCAAGCAATTTTTCATCGCCTACAGTGTTCGCACCCGAGCGCTGGCTTGAACGGCCTCCTGAGTCTACCTACATGATCGATCGGAAAGGCGCGTTCCAACCCTTCTCTCTTGGTCCCCATAACTGCCCTGGCAGAAGCCTCGCTTACTTAGAGATGCGTCTTATCCTGGCAAGGATCATTTGGAATTTCAACATGAAGCCAGTGAACGGGTCGGATTTACCAACATGGGGCAAGCAAAAGATCTACTGGTTTTGGGATAAACAGCCAACTTGTGTAAGATTGAGCAGTGCGCGGTAGACGTACCTGATAATTCGCTGTCGTGTATGTTGAGCACTAGGGGCCGACACGTCCCGTCGAGCTTTCCTGATACTGTTGCAGGTGTAAGACAGAAAGTGAAAATTAATGTGAGTAAATTACCCCGTAAACAAAAACTGGTTTCGAAATACAAAATCAAGCTGAAAATGTCAAGGAAATCTAATGCTGATCATGTCGAATGAGACCCCAGGCGGGTCTCTCATGGTTTCTTCCCGAGTATTGGCATTGACTGACGCTTTACGCTCCCGAACACAATTTCAGGCAACTCTGGGCCTCGGCTTATGGAACGCATCTTTGCTGCGCCTATACAATGCCGGCATCTGTTCAGCTTGATGAAGTTGCAGTGGGGCACATTTGCTTCAATAATTGGCTGAGCGGTCTTCCTAAGCTTTCTTCCGTATTTGCAACTGGGGGGGTAATCGCTTCCAATTTCAGAACAATCATGTAATTTATGCGCCCTGATAGTACCCTGCAGAAGCAACTTTGAACACAGCCTTTCAATACTTACTATCCTTGAATGCAATCTTGTCTGCCCTGTTTTACCTTGAAGCCCAGTGTCGATCTCATTCCGGTTCAATAGAGATGCCTCGCTTTTGAGATAACTCAACTAAAACTGAGATTTGTTTCCAGTAGTAAACGATGCGCGATCGTTAAGTCCTAACACCCCCACACAAACTAGAAATAGACACGTGTACCAATCAACGCGTGATCTCACCCGCATGTGTTTGGATGAAAGACTTGCAGGTTGCTTACACACGCGCACCTTATCTCAATATCAGAAGTTCTGTTTAACCACCTTGATTGATGTGATTCGCAGCGTATATGCTTTCCTGAGTAGGCAACCACAAAAGCTGCACACCTGATGCCTCGGACCACTAGCATTTCCATCTGGGGTCTGGCACACCGCAAATGTAATGGATCAAGTTGGCCAGTGAGAAATGTGCAAATAGCGGACATGCAGCTGATGTGGTGAGGGTGTCTCGGATCCTTTCATTCTTCGACGTAGGTGTCAAAACGCCACCTTCCAGCCTAGTGGGCGCTTACAGGATCTGATTAGAGGAGCCAAGCGTGCCAAGATACCTTGCGGCGTGAAAATAACGGCGCGGCGTCTAGACGAGTAGATAAGCACGATAAGCTACGGAGCGGAAGCCGCGGACCTGAGGTATTACTTGGTAATTTATACATTAAAATACGTATGGCCGACAATCCATGAATCAACGAATTCTACCAGGATGCGTGGATGGCACAAAATGGGGCGACTGTGAACACGTCATGACGCGGACTTGTGAGATGCCTGAAGGCTCAGACTCGTGATCCTGGGGCTCTGAGGGAATATCCTACCTTACGGACGCAGTCCGCCCAAAGTCAGCTTGACTTCAACCAGAGAGTAAAGCTTGCCAACCAAAGCAATATATCACAGCCATCGCCCACTCCTATCAGTTCTTTCACAATGAAGCCAATCATACTGTTCTGGAGAAGTCGGTGCTTCACTGCTGCCCTCCACGTGTACGAATGACTGACTTTAGTCTTTAGACCAAGTTCCTAATCCATCCAAAGTCCTTGTCATCCTGGAAGAGCTTGGTCTTCCCTACCGATCTAAGTGGATGGAGCTCGAAGGACTCAAGAAAGAGCCTTTTGAGTCCGTCAACCCAAATGGCAGACTTCCAGGTGGCGCTCCAAGCTCGAACGATTGTATGTACTCCTAGCACTAATTGCGGTCATGGCAATCACAGCAATCATCGACCCCAATACGGACATAACCCTCTTTGAGTCTGGCGCCATCGTATCCTACCTCATCTCGACCTACGATAAAACCGAATCTATCACCTATACCTCGTTTCCTGAAACTTTCCATCTTCAGCAGTGGTCGTACTTTCAAGCTTCAGGTCAAGGACCGTACTTTGGCCAGGCAGCCTGGTATGTCCCTCTTGCCTGTACCATGCAAGAGCAATTTCACTGATGATATTTTCCAATCAACAGGTTTAACCTATACCACCCTGAGCCCCTTCCATCCGCTCGCGACCGCTATAATAACGAGATAAAACGCGTCGCAGGCGTTCTCGACACTCACTTGGCCAATCGCTCTTGGTTGGTAGGTGAGAAGTGCACGTATGCCGACCTTAGTTTTGTGATGTGGAATGCCCAGATCCCGTTCATCCTCAAAGATGCAAAAGATGGCTGGGACGCAGCCAAATATCCGCACTTCACACGTTGGCAGGAGGCAATGATGGTGAGGGACAGCCTAAAATATGTTATGAGCGTATTGATGGAGAAGGAAGTCAAGAGTGAAGGCAGAGCCTAATGAAATTTGGAGGCGAAGCTCAATACATGTCAATCAAAACTATCAGCTCCTGAGTCGTTCAGTATGATGGCTGACATTCATGTTGGACACTTCATGTCCACAATTCCTTAAAATCAGCTAAAATATACTGAGCCACTTATTCTATGTAATTCATGCTCCTTCTCTCCACTACTGACAACCCACTCCGACACCCTAACCTGATCTGATTTTTTCTACGGCTGTGGAGCTTTTACCGGTTTGTCTTTGATCAAAGCATAAACCGGGAGAGTCAATCTGGCAACAACATTCCATTACTGGGAGTCGATGGTTGATAGGTTTATTTGCCAAAGTAGGGAGAGGCTTCTCGTGTGATTTCCTGCACTGCTAGACGATAGTGTTTGCAATATTCTACACTTTAGTGTTAAGGACCAGATACTACAGCTGCTTAAGGACAATTTTAAGAGCAGGTTGTCATCGTTGCATCGAATCCTTTTACTGACAGAAAATCTTAAACGATATCATAGGAAAGCACTTTCTTGACAACGGAAGTGCAATAACACGCTAGACACTTCTAAGATAAAACCTTACTTCCGGGGACTCTAACACGAGAAACGTCCCGAATCAACCTTTACAAAGCCACCTTAGAGCACCACCACGTCTTTTGGCTCAGCAAGCTTCACTATCGCCGGTGCCAAATCCTCTCGTCACCACAATCTTCATTGGTGTGACTCCCTCGTGCGTTGTTTCCAGATGCTCTGAATTCGTCTGGAGACCCCCTTCGATATCAACGCTATGGTTACCAGTATCGCCAACATCACTCCTTTCCAGCTTCTGCCAGTATCCATTTCGTTTGCGGTCCATCACCAAGCCACTGTCGCTACCCATGCCACCTCTACCGCTGGGGTCGCTGCTAGAACGCAAGACATAAGATTTGTTGGAGCGATTGATGCCATAAGAGACGAAGGTACGAAGACTGCCGACCCATTTTGTTAAGCTACTATTACTAGCGAAAAAAGGTCCGTATGTTGGGAGGCAGGCAGCGACAATGGAACAATTAGGCTCGATATGTGCCCAGATGAATTCGTTGGTTGCATACTGGTATTGGTTTCCGTTTGTGCTAACGACCGATCTGTTGCCTTTGTAGAGAAGGTAAAACCGTACAGCGGCAGCGACACAGCAGCTATTTTGAGCGCAACTGTGAGCTGCTGGTTCGATTCCCTAGGATGCATAGCCAAGGAGGTAGTACATGACTTACAATCCGCCCAGCCAGAAAATTCCCGCCAAGAAGACTTTGCGCCGCGTAGGCATATGCAGATTTCTGATGATAGGAAGCGGAAAGCACAACACCATCATATCGAAGACAATGCTCATACCTGCAACAGCTAGGGCGAATGCGTTGTAATTGTAACGGAGCTTGGTCGCCTTTGGGTTCCATGCTCCTGATATGGGTTCTGCAGCAAATACTTGGGTCTGTGTGTAAACCAGTGTCAGCCTCACTGCTTAAGCGGTCGCTCACGCGGCCCATGTCGTTGTACTAACAATTACGGTGGAGATGGCCCATCCGATGAGCACAGCAACCATTACATTGACACACCAACGAAAGGTTTTAGTGATAAATATCCGGCGATAGAATAGTAGAATGGATATTTTGATGGTGGCAAGGCAGATTCCCAGCGGAAAACCCTCAATCCAAAGACACTGGATATCTGTTGGTCATTATGTTGCATAGCACCGGGGACTATGGAGAGTACTGACTCGTAGAAAGAGCTCAGCTGCTGCGAGGGGACTGAGACTGGTCCTGGTTTTGTCGACACCTCCAACACCTGCTGTAACGAGGGTATTAATCGTATAGACCCAACTCAAGAACTAATGCAATTCAGCTCTAGACTTTTTTCCAGGACCGACTCGATCTTTGTTCTCTTACCAAACTAATCAATATAGTCCAATCATCCCACAGAAATTTCAAAGACTTTATCCTGCGAGCATAAAAGCGTAGGATAACAGATACTGTGGCTAAAACTACAAAGACAATAGAGGTCACAACGAGAGAGGTTGATATGAGTGAAAAGGACTGCATAGGTGGCGATGGCGAAGCCATGATGGAAGGGTTCAAAGATTTGATAGAACATCAGGGTATTCAGAAGACGATCTTGGAATTTATGACTTATACATGCAAGCCAGATATAGTCTCAAACATAGTTTCTATTCAACACCCACACCCAACGCTCTCGAACCTGGAGCCGCAATACATCTTTCACAACGCCAAACACTGTTAAAAGGCTCGATAGTTAGTGAATATGGGTCCGGCAGTGCCTGTGCCATCTTTCCAACCCGTTGTCGTACGGCTGAAAGGAAAATTGTCGCAAACCCCAGAAGCATGCGGGCTGTGCCATATGCTCATCGGCGCAGCGGACACATCGGAACGTTCACTGACAGGGTTGGGATGTTGGAAAGGAGTAGACAGGGGCGCTCGAAAGTGAATGGTGCGCATGGTTCTAGACCTGGGGCATCGCTGTGTTCCGATTGAATATGGTGGTGTACATCATACTGCTGCAATATTCCGAATCAACGTGTTAGTGTAGGAGCGTCAGCCTCGCTATAGCTAAAAGAGGGCATTTGGTTGCTTGCCTTCCTCAAACAAGGCAACAGGGAAATCCTGGGCCATCGAAGTGTTTTAGCGTATGCAGAAAGGTTTAGAATCCTTGGCATTCATTTTCGCTCTGCCCCACGATGATCCGTTTATATGAGGAATTCGAAATTCAACCTCACCGCCTCCCCAATTGCCCAAAATTGAAGCTATTCAGACCTCTTTGTTTGTTGACGTTCCTGACGTTCTTGTAACCGTTTTTATTCCAAATGCCTCAACGTCGAAGTCAAAATCTACCTCTAGATGATTCTCTCACCCCCTCTATATGATCTCCCCTCTATATGATTCTCTCACCCTCTCTAGATGATCTTCTCACCCTCTCTAGAGCATTCGAAAGACTCTATTAGAACTGAGTCGTTAAATAGAGTCAAATTTCTGATTTTCTACCTTCAATTCTCGTTTCAAAGCTCTGATATCTGTCTCAAAAATATAGTCTGAATGCTTGAAGTGCTGCCTCGAATATCTATCACATTCGCTTCGTTCAACAGCGTAATGAAGAAAGTCATCAAAGATGTCTTCAAAATGAAGTCATGTCTCGTCAAAATGTCTACGAACTCAGATCTTTAATACGCTGAAGATGAGTTCTATGAGATTGTAATTCGACGAGTAGAGAGACAAATATCACATCTGACATTCGTGTGAGATGATGAGCTCTTCAATTCGACTATTGCAATGAACACTCGCGTTATTCATGATGATCACACTTCTTGAAGTCGAAAAGAGACTGCATAGAGATAGCAGTTCATCTGCTAGTCATCGAAAGAAAGTCTCGTCGTTGAATCAATTCTCGCGAATATCGATGCAGAATAGATATTCGTCTTTCGTATAGATCGAAAGAACACTTCAACAATGCTCTCTCGTTCTGAAGACTTGATAGCGAGCTGATTGATCAACGAGAGCATAGACTTGATGACGTCAGCCTGTGATCTCGTTGAATAAAGACTCATTCACGAACACGAGCTGTTCGATCGTCAAACGAAGCATGTCTGCTACTCAATTCAAACGAAGCTCATCGTTTTGTCTGACTTCTACACGCTGTCCTTTTTTAATACTTCAGCCTCTTCTCTTCAGAATTCTTGATATCGTGAATTGATGCACGTTAATGTCTCACTCCTCTCATATGTATCAGATCATCTCTTTCTGCATGACTCACGACTGTTCTTCGAGATAGACTATGAGACCATTTTCAGCGGTCTTGAAGATCTTTCGAGAAGCGTCTTTGGGTCGGAATTGAGATCTAAAAGGTGAGTTATACATAAAGAGGTTCTCTTGAACATTATATACAGTGGCAGGACAACAATGAACCTCTTCAGCGATTGCCGAAGGAGTTCAATGAAGTAGCAGAAGGCGTAGTATTTTGGAGCGAAGGCTTGCAGGAAGTGGTTCCGGCATAGCTGAAAGAACGTCAGGAACGTCAACAAACAAAGAGGTCTGAATAGCTTCAATTTTGGGCAATTGGGGGGGCGGTGGGGTTGAATTTCGAATTCCTCATATAAACGGATCATCGTGGGGCAGAGCGAAAATGAATGCCAAGGATTCTAAACCTTTCTGCATACGCTAATTCCGATCCGCGGTTTCGTGCTTGATTCATGAACAGTGCTTCACACACACCTGGAATCGCATGAGACGCAATTGCAAGCACTTAGATCCTTGAAAACCCTGCGTATACATTAAGAAGGACAAGCACAGGGACTCTAATACCCCCCACATGCACGCGCTCTGCGACGTATGGGGATGCATATGTAGCGTGTAAACGCACACCCTGGAGTCTGAGGTGGAGCACATTATCATTTGGAGTGTACCTTAGATAAGCCAGTGGTAGCGTACGGCGCCGAGAGATGTGCGGCGTTAAGAATGTCTTAGGCTTAAGATATGCAAGTAAGTCATAGAATACTGTTTGATAGGCCATCCCGGTAAAAGCTCATTAAGCGGCAGGTTACCACTTTACTACAGTACCTCCATACGCAGTAAGAAATTCCCTGAGCATGCCCCCACTGGAGCTATTTCCATACAATGCTTTGATTTTGCGACTGAGCTCCCCTTCTGCAGTCCGAAAGTCCGTTGTTTTATGCGTTTACTTTCTCATACTTTCATCATACCAATTGCAAACGAGACGTTACTCCTGAGGTTGCCCCCTTGTTATACGGCTTTAAGACATGCTTTCTGCTCTGGTTGTCATCGTTGCTATAGCCTTTTCTTCGTTTTGCTCTTACCTTAATTCTCGGTCATTATTCCACAACATTGCTGAAGCTAAATCGTCTGGATTTCCGTATCTTGTTATACCATTCTCTCCTTTTGCGCTTCCGTGGACCCTCGCACAGCCACTGCTTGCGCCATTATTGAATAGTCTGCCATCAAGCTGGACACAACCATGGCTTTCGTACTTCCCCTGCAGGCTTTCAATCCGACGTGTACACTGACATACCTGTTTTAGATTCCTTCAATTCAATCGCAGTTGGCACTATGGCTACAAGCCTTTCAAAGAATTCGGGGCGGACACCATTATGATTGTAACCCCTAGCGGCAACATCCTTATTACCTGCGACCCAGAAGCTGCCGGGCAACTCTTTCGGAACAAAAGTCTTGGGAAACCAGCCGAGCTGATGGGTATACTGAATGTCTTCGGTCCTACAATTACCGGTACCGATGGTCAAGAGGCACGTCTCTATAGGAAAATCACATCGCCTTTTTTCAATGAAGAAACGATGTATCGCGTGTGGGAAAAGTCTGTCAGCAGTGCTGAGGCACTTTTGCATGTAATACAAGGGCACAATGAAGAACTGAGGCCGGTCTTAGCAAGAATGACGTTACACCTTCTGAATGCTGTATGCTTTGGATGTGAGCAGGATTGTCTAGATGAGCTTCAACTTCGAGGACATATTCCTTCAGGCTGTAAGCTTAGCTGTAGTGAAGCCATGGCCGCAATGTTGGAACATCTTCCAACAGTCTTCTTCACACCATCTATAGTGTTAAGTACATGTTTCAACGTTATACACTGATATCAATGTACTAACTTTTGCAAGATAACTCGCCTTTATCGGTTCACAGATCGGCCCACCACGCGTACAACGAACTTCAGAAACACATGAAGCAACTAAAAGATTCAAAGAAGAGCAGTGTAAAAAGCAGGAGTTCTGCGCCGGATTCGAGCCTCTTGCGTAAGTCTCAGAAATCCGTTCGTGTGAGTAGGAGCGTTCACTAGGATAATAACTCACACTCATGGCTTCAAGACTTGATCATTCGAGCCAGCGAGGATCTGGTTCAGCCTCGTGCTGTGTTGGGAAACATATTCATCTTCATGTTTGCTGGCCACGAAGCTAATGCAAATACCCTCAACTTCATCTTTCTATTGCTGGCCTGCCATCCACGTATCCAAGCCTCAGTCCAAGCTGACATAGACCTCATTCTTGGCTTTCTACCTCCGAGTCAGTGGTCTTATGAAACCCATTACCCATTTCTCTCTACTAGCCACGTGGGCGCCGTCATCAATGAGACTTCTCGTCTCTTCACTGTACTACCGTTCATTCCTAAATCAGTTCCAGCAACTCCCCAAATCCTCACTCTGGAAAACAGAACCCACATTATCCCTGCCAAAACACTTATTCTCATCAACACCAGCGCCATCCACCGCCATGTAAAAATTTGGCCCCAACCTTCGTACGGGGCACCTCTCACTGCAGCCAACGCTCCTCATCCCGTTGCTTCGTTTAATCCAGGGTATTGGCTCCGCCCAGCTGCTGTTGTGGTGGAAGAAAAGGCACCAAAAGACTTCCTGCGCCCTCGACCTGGCACGTTCATGCCATTCTCTGATGGTAGCCGTGGCTGCCTCGGGAAGCGTTTTGCGCTTGTCGAACTGGTGGCCGTTGTCGCGCGCGTTTTCAGCGAGTACAGTGTCGAATTAGCAGTCGAATGCAGCGAAGACGCATCGGAACAAGAACAGAGGGACAGATGGGGGAAGGCAAGGGAAAAGGCAGAATACGAGATGTCGGCAGGAGTGGCTTTCAAATTGAGCTTGCGCATGACCGGCAATGTGCCTGTTCGATTTGTCAAGAGAAACAAGCCCAAGCCTACTTGAGTGTCGTAATGAGAAGTTACTTATAAACACTCATGTAGGCATTTTTACAGCAACGTTTAGAGTACGTCGTAACCCAGTTAGCTGCCATATCATGTCCAAATCTTGTTTATTGGAAGTTACTAGGGATGAGTAGCTCAATTATGTAATACAAACTTTCGCAGTTAAATCGGTAGCATCATACATTCTTAGAACCTTTTCACTTGAATCACAAGCACATTGTACGCCATGGCAGATGACTCGACCTCGGAGCATAATTACATCTTTGATAGAGACAACAAGGCCTCAGTCCGGTACGGCTGTGCCCTGTCGTTCGATATTCAGACTGACTTTCTGTTGTCTATGAAGCTTGAATTACAACCACTGGCTCATTACACGACTTAGTGGCTATCTCCTTCACCCCAAAGTTGATGTCAAAAGTCCTGACTTATGTGTCGCCGACGTTGGAGCTGGAACGGGGTAATTATCTTCATATATTTTCCTCTCACACCCACATCATCTACTCAAGAATGTCTAGAAGCCTTGCTTCTCGAATGAATGCTGATTGTCATGCTAATTAAGAATATGGCTGATCGAACTTTCTCACGTTGTCCCTTCATCCGCCACCCTCGACGGCTTCGATATCTCGTCAGCACAGTATCCGCCACGTGCATGGCTACCGGGAAACATTAATCTTTTTACACACGATGCATTTGCATCTTTCCCTCATGAATTTCTAGGAAAGTACGACATAGTGAACATGCGGTTTCTAATCACGATTTTGGATGGGGATAATTTGAAGACGCTTATTAAGAACTTGATGGCTTTACTGAGTGAGTTATTTGCTATATGCACCTTCGGTTGAATTTCTTCCCATAATTCAGGGCTATCACAAAAAAACGCAAGCATGACACGAGTCCCAAACGAATCCGTGAAACATATTAGGTTGCAACACGCTGACGGACTCGCAACCTTTAGAGCCAGGTGGGGTTTTACAATGGCTCGACCTTGATCCGCTTTCTGTTCGTGTTCAGGCAATCGATTCATTGTCGTCGAAAACAGCGACAGAGAGTGTCGCCGCCTTGATGCGGCACTCAACATCAGAAGCCAAATATGAGTATGCAAAATGATTCAGTGTAATAGCCGCACTGTATGCTGCTGACTACCCTACCAGAGACTGGATTCCCTTCCTTGTCCCCATAGTTACCTCGCAGGGTCTTGAGGTGCTGATGCATCAGAAAATTCTTTTGCAAGACTGCTATCGAACGTTGTGGAACCAAAGTCATACGATGGGCTACGAAGAGTTTTGGGCAAGAAAGATGAAAAGCGCAGAGCAAAGAATGGCGATTCTGCAGGAAAGTAACGAGACTATGAAAAAGCTAAAAGAAGAGATGAAAGAGGGAGTTTATATAAATAATGAGTGGCTTTGCATTGTAGCGAAAAAAGTCTAAATTTTATTTTACTGATAGTCTTTTCTTATCTTTTTACAAGTGGAAGACCATCTTCGCAGAAAATAATAAAGATCTTTATAAATAATTCATGTAAATAGCGAATGTGTTAAAACTGTTACGTGCGTGTGCTGCGTGCTTGTAACGACATACATAGCGGAATAACGTCTTAGTCTCTCGACTAAGGATTGTGTCTTTTGCCTGGTGCAGCGAGCGTGAGCGCAGTACTATTCCCTGGCTTCAATAGCACGTTTATGACAAAAACTGTTTATTACCTTATTATACTTAATTAAATTAGCTCTGTACTATATATTTTGAAATTTGGGTGTCTTCATCTTCGACAAACTTATCAAGTCCGTCAATGAAGAAAATAGAGCTAATGGGTGTTGGCTTATACGTGAGGAACCGCTGCGAGGTGGAAAATAGCCGCTCTTCAGTCCATGTAGGTATCTGAATAGAATCGAGGGATTCGAAAGGTAATTTCTACTGAGCTCGACTGTCGTTGCATCATGATGAATATCAGATTCTGCCGTGGCGATCTGAAACAGCAGTGACCGCAATAAGCCCCGTAAGCTCTTTTGTAAAGCCGTAGCGGCATTTCAGAAAAAATAGGAAGCGGCCACAAGATCAGAATCTCTCGTCCAATTGGTAAAGAGTCTCTTGTGTTCGAATACCTGTCCGAAATACGCTGCTAATTTATTTCATGAGCGTCGATTTCCCTGAGCTAGGTTTGCCGGTTAGCCAGTAAATATCTTTACCATGCTCAGGCCAGTCATCAAAATTCGACCATGGCTGGCGCAACGTTGCGCTACTATCTTCAGCTACTGACCCTCCTTGTCTGTCGTCTACTTCATATTCATTACCGTCCTTTTTGTGATGCAGTTTTGTATCGCTCTTGTCGAATCCTTCCCGATTGAGAGAATGAAATATTCAGCGGCTGTTGAATATAGGGGAGTTGGTAACCTTCGCTTCATAGGGCTGGTAGGGCTGGGGCCCGCTAGTACTGTAGAGTTTTCACCTTCCGAAACCTTCTAGATAGCCTTCTAACAGCAACAACCAAAATATCAATATGCCCCCATATGACCTCGTATTCCAACAGCGATATGTTCCTTTGTGTGCTCTAGAGACTTCTTCCTGTCGCGAAAACATTTCGAAGAAGGAAAGACTTTGTTCGAACTGCTGCTGAGCTTTAAATCGGCGATCAATGTGATCACGCAAAGCCTGACCGTGGTCGACAAATAGTTGCGCTACTGTGTTACGACCTTGGCTCACTGCGATGACAAGATCTCTAACACCTTGATCAAGACTCTGGAAGTCTTTGGTCTGCTTAATTGAGTGGGCATTGAGGCCCACTAGAATACGGGTATCGAGAACTAGCTGATAGAGTATCTATCGAGCTTAGTCTGAACATCCTTCACGAAAATCTTTTTTCGCATGGCTCGGACGCTCTTGCTGATAACCTGCCGAAGGCCCCCTCCCGGGTCAAGCTGCAGTTTCTCAAGCTCAGCCAGCAGCTCCGCGGCTGTTCTCGAACACTGCACTGATATATCTATAATATCTTCAGATTCTTGTGATACATGTCTCGGCGTTTGGTCTACAGATACGTTGAGTCGATCGGTTGTATCAGCTATGGGTCTAAGTTAGCCGTACTTTGCAGTGGATGCTGAAAGTGTGAATATCGAGATACTTGGCAATCTCTCCCGTGCTTCTATGCTCGGCAAGAGAGCCATCCTTATACAATTCTTGACACTTCGCAAGTGCTTGAAAGCTGAAGTCGACCACCTGCAGGACCCCAGCTGCAAGACTGAAAGCCGTGACAGGATCCATTACAGCATATAGCTAATACTATACGGAAATTGGCGAATTGTATGCATCTACATGCCCATGCCAACATTGATTCGAAGTGCGTGTCGAGAGATCATCTTTGGGCGGCACCAGGCAAGAATCATCTGCATGTCGAGCCACAAATAATCAAAAATACTAGAGTGAGGAAGCAAGAGGCTGAGCATTGTGGCCCAATAACTACCTTAAGCGCCGTCATTTACACCTAGAGTAAGGTACGCTCTAATAAGATTGAGGCTAGACTACCGCTTAAAGTGGTTCGTTGCCGGCTGCCGCGCGATTCTATTTACTTCCCCGTTGAAAATCTAAGTTCTGGTTTCTGCAAATCAGGTAAAGGAATGAATTTTCTAAGCTATGGCCGAGCGAGTATTTAACGCCTCTTTCGCTGAATAATATGGCTTGGTCATTTCCGCCTCTGTCACCGTTTAACTTACTTTACTAACGCGGTTGTGATAGACACAAGTTTTAAGGAAAACCAGAGATGTAGAGGACACCTAATGGAGGCGAATGTTGGCGGAAACAAGGTAAGGTGACGGTCGGAGTGATCCTTCGTATGCATTTGCTGTAGGCTAGGCCCGTCATAACCCACCAGAAGGCTGTGTACTGCGTACTGAAGTTTACTCTATAGCAATCTAGGCAGCAAAAAGGTATATGTTCTTGGGAATTCCATATCAGAGCAGTTTGGCAGTTTTGACATCCTAGCAATGGGGATCTGTCATTATTGCAGTGCCATCGCTTCGAAGCTTTTGTACGACGAAAAAAATGTCGTTATAATGGGAATGAGTATAAAGACCCATTATCGATCGTACAAGGACTTCGAAAAGTCAGCGCTGACTTGTTCCTTATGCGAACCAATCATGAAAGAATTTCGACAATTGCCTCTAAAAGAAGACTGGGGTGAAATCTACCCCGAGATATGGTATACGAGTACCAAGCGAACTCTCTATGGTTATGATTTCCAAGGGAAACCGACTCTAGAGAGTGGTGCAAGATCGAAGGACTCGAAATGCCTCAATGACTTTGATTTTTGGTGTCGAGAAAACTGGGTTACGTTCGATTGATACACAGGCGAAGAATACCAGCCTCTGTCTCGCTCTGATTCTGAGCAACTATCATTGGTACTACTCAGACACTTCGGCCGAGATTGCCAAAAATGTAATTAGGAGACCAATTCGCTCAGCAAAAAACTTTGAAGTTGCAAAGTACTGAATCCGTACGTGTCTTAACCATCATAGTCAGTGTTGATCGCAATTCTCGAACATTCTAGGATCGGTTGGAGATCAAGACTTTTTGCCCACCCGAGTCATAGACGTTGGAGATTTGAAGGGATTACTAGAGCCTTCTCTGCGTGATTACTCGAGTTCCGACCGTCCGTACGTGGCCTTGAGTCATTGCTGGGGCAAGTCGAACGTTGCCACAACGACCAAGGAAAGTCTTGAAGAACACAAGAAACAGTTGCCTCGTGGTAGAATGTCGAATTTTTTTCAGGACGCTGTTTATATTACGACGAACATCGACGTTCGATATCTGTGAATAGATAGTCTGTGGATCGTTCAAGACGATTTCCAGGACTGGGACCGCGAATCACCCAAGATGGGATATATTTACATGAATTCAATCTTGAATATTGCTGCAACATCTGTACTGAACGGCGATGGCGGATACTTGACGTTGCAAACCAATGAGAAAGCCATAAGGATCCCTGTTGATTCGAAGAACGCGTCTGTGGCTGGCCATATCTATATCAGGAATTCGCTAAAATCATTCTACAAGGCAGTAAACGATGGTCCGCTTACTAAAAGAGCTTGGGTTCAACAAGAAAGTTTATTGTCACGACGTACACTGCACAGTGCCAAAGATCAGATGCATTGGGAATGCCACGAGGCATGTGAGAGCGAGGATGGAACGATCGGACGTAGTTCAGTTCAGACCAAGTCAACCCTGAGCTTTGGTAATCCATCCTCTTTGCCTTTGATCGAAAGTGAGAAGGACTCGGTGTACAAGAGATGGTACGAGGTGGTTTACGACTATTCTTCTCGGAACATGACCAAGGCTACTGATAAGCTTCCGGCTCTTTCGGGCGTCGCCAGTTTGGTTGCGGACTGTACCAACGACCAGTATCTCGCCGGGCTATGGCGTAAAGATTTGCTATACGGTCTGCTTTGGTGTGCTAATCGCAGGGATGCTCCGCGACTGACACGTCCGCCATCATCGTCCGCCATCATGGCGTGCCCCGTCATGGTCGTGGGCAGCACTAGATGGAAGTATCACGTTCGATTATGGGCCACTAATGGGAACGACCCGCCACAATTGTATCGATATCCTGGAGGCATGAGTGAAAATTTCTGGACAAAGTTCGTATGATATGATGTCTTCTGAGCACATTACTCTCTTGAGGCGAGTTGTACAGATAGAATACGAAATACTTACAGAAAGTATGAACTACTTTATCTCAAACGCATCATCTATTCATGATTTGCTATTTGACGAAGGATGGGAATGCGGCACTGCGAGGTTTGACGAAGCCGACTTGACTGAAGTACTGTACGATTTAGAAGTTTTTAATGGTTTAAATGATTCGAACGCAAAGTCTCTTGCCCAGATATTATTACTCAAAGCTGCGACTAAAGCGAACGTTTATTATAAGGTGGGAACCGGTTGTCTTGATGGCCATTTGTTCGGCAACAAGCCAGAGGAAAGGATTACTATTATCTGAATCTCTGTGTCAGCTGCATCAGCTGTCGTGCTTCGGCGTCTTTTTATCTCTTTGGTATATAGATCCTACGTGTTTGATCCTACTCAGCACCTTCAAGCAACTTCTTCGGCAAATAGAAGCTCCTGAAGCTACCCAAAGCGTCAAGAGTCCCCTCTATCTAGACCACTGAATATACGGAATGGGTGGGTGGGCTAGAAGCATTTGAGGGCCGAATGCAAAGGGATAGAGGGTGGAGATACGTGGGTATCTGCCCTATATACTTCCCTGTTTCCTGCTACCACTTGACTTGCCTATAGCTTTAAGACAAGCTGGTCTTAATCAAAAATGATCATCCCGATCATCTGAATCTTCTTCCATCAAAACAAGTACTACATCATTCTGAACTAACTTCGCTTACCGCTGGTCGAGTTCGAAGAGATCATCACTATCATCTGTACCTTCATCCTTCTCAAGACACATTCTACACAATCTCATCCAACTTCGCATACCAGTAGCCTCAAGACAAGCCGACCTCAACCAAAAGAAATTCCCACCATCGCCTAAACCCTCTTCTCATCCAAAGACAAGTCCCACACAACTCCATCTACTCTCAAGCACATCATCAACAACCCCAAGTCCGAACCGCTTTTTCAACGACGCTCTACAGACTCGTACCAAATCCCATCACGAACCACCATACCAAACACCACGAGTACGCAGAAGCCCTTCGGTTCTCTAAGAGACTACAGCAATCATCATAATCCACGATGCGAAGGATAGAAGAAGCAAGCGCTCTATCAGCGTCTGATGAAGAATCCGTTCTTCGTCAATGAGCGTACCGTCAAGACTTTCTTTTTTCTTTTGTATATACATACCTTTCTCATCTTGAGGAAGCCACTGCACACTCATCCTCTGCTTCTACAGATACACTCCCACCTCCCTCCGAATAGGTATAGACTACTGCTATGCGAAACCCGGTTGCCACCAAAATCCGGTTAACAAATATTAATGTAACTATAATCACTACTCGTACACTCAGCGCGAGATAAAAAGAGCATACCTAGAGGAACTGAATCTTCGATTTCCCACGACCATCACGGCTTCTGTCACCGTCCTAACCCTCTTCCTCGTCTGTGAAGCTGTACAACCTCATTTTCGTTCGCTCAATCCTCCAATTAGGGAAAAAAAGGAACGGTAGCGAGGTTTAGATTTTGATGCGCGGTTAGGGCTATTAAGACGTATCTACTTTGGGGTGGAGGCGTATCGGTAGAGCGGGAAGTCGGGGGTGTAGATGTCAGAGCGGTAGGTGTGTGTGGAGTGGTTTCCTTACGTGTGTCTCGGAGCAGCTGATTGGTTGATGCAATAATCGCATAGAGACCTCTGGGTGGTATAATTGCATATATCCCCATCATGTTCACCGCGGTCCGTTACTGGAAAGTTTTGTGCCAAGGCAACCACGACTGCGACCTTAAACTCCATTTCGAGCAAAAACCATTGGACACAACACATGCGCACCGCAGCGGGGAGAGATGCCAATCTGGACGAACTTACACTTGGACTAGAATACATGATGAAGACATGTTCATGGATTAAAATTCGCATTTATGAAATATTAAGGGGCGAAGTGAGGTACTTTAGGCTCTACGAAATATGTACAACCGAAGCGTTACTTGAAAGCATTAAAGGTCTTATTACGCTTGAAGCCAAACAATCTAGCACACTGTGACGTACAGACCAATCGGCGCTGGGCTATAGTTCTGGAAATAATCGAGAGATAGGCTTCCAGTCGCACTAACCTCCCACGCAATCGTCTGGCCAGCGAAGCAAGAGCCTGAAGCAATGACGTATTCGTTGCCTGGGGTAACGCTGTCGATGGTACGTGGTAACAGGCTGTCCTTTGCGACAGCTGGGCAGGTGTTGTAGGTGGTTTGCTGCGTTGCTGGGCTTTGCAGGCGGGAAACAGTCATACCACCAGTGCCTGTCAGTGTGAAACTTGAGGTTTTGAGCTGCGATTGGGTCGGGAGAAGGAAGACTAGGGAACAAGTCTTGCCCGCGTCAGATGCTGGAATGTCAAAGTTGTATATTGACGACACTGTCGAAGAGAAGGTGCCGTTGTAGCTCGTGCCTTTCGCTATGTCGGGTTGGCTTTTGTCGATGGGGACAATAAGATGTGGGTATTCGAATTGGCCAGAAAGGTCCACTGGGCAGCCAGATGAGGTCGGGGAGGCGGAAGGCATAATCGAGGTCTTTGTGATTGTAGCGAAAGTAGAAGTGCCCTGCACAGGTGTAGCTGCGGAAAATGCAGGAGCGGTCCCCGAAGAGGGAATAGCAGTATCCGAGGCAGAGCTAGCAGAGCTTGATGCGATTTTGGGAGCTGGAGAACTACTGGACGGGGGTCCTCCGGTAGCAGAAGACACAGAACTGATACTTGGCGCTGGCAATGGTCCCGGAACTGGCGTCTGCGTAGATCCTGCTCCACCGCCAACCACGACCGACGCAGTCCCGCTTGCGACAGAGCTTGACGAGGCCGATTCCACACTCGCGGTGGAAGAAGCAGTCATGGCAGAGCTTGAAGATGCCGAAGAAATTGCAGGGCACTGCAAGTTATACAGTGGTGTGGTCGTCAAGCTGGAGCCAACGATTCCAAAGCTTGGGCTTGGAGTGGTAGGAGCAGCGTCTTGCACCGTATACCACCAGGTATTGACCTTGCCAAACAGCGAACATCCAACCTGGTCCCAGTATGTTTGAGCATTCTGCGTGCTAGGAACGGCCAAGTTCTCTGTAGGACCGCTGACAGGCCAACCAGTCTCTGTGACCCAGACAGGTTTGCTGCCAACAGCCGCAAGAGTTGCATCATAGGCGTCGTAGAAGGTGGAATTACCGTTCTCAATAGAATTGGCTAGGGTTGTTTGAAAATATGGGTAAGCATCCATGCCTATAAAGTCGCAAGCATTGATGACAGCATTGTTGCTACCGTTGACCCAAGCGGTCCAGGTGTCTAAGAATAGTAAGCATACAGCGTTTAATACCTCTTGGTAGGGGAACACAAACCAACATGGCCAACTGGCTTGCTACTCGCAGCTGTCCCAGCGATTGCCTGTCGAACTTGGTTGATGTAGTTGACAATGTCGGTTGGCTCCGCACCAATGCCAGACTTGTTGATGATACCTGTAGGGGAGATACGGTAGAGATCTTCGCTACCGACGGATATGCCCACAATGAGGTCCACAAAAGCAGATCCATAGGTATTGATAGCATTCTGAATTGCCAGGATCTCATTGTTGATATTTGCCTCTCCTGCTGATGCCCACATACCCAAGAGAAGGGATGTTTTGGAAGCAATAGCTGCCGGGATGGCTTGGATGGGTGAATTGGCGGTATTCGGTTGGATCATGGTATACAGTCGAGCACTGGTGAAGCCAGAGGTACCAACGAGGTTCTGGGCTGTGGAAAACTCGTTCTGGTAGTCGGATTGGACCTTGGCCGAACCATCCGTGAAGGTGGAGCCATAATTGAAGCCTCGATAGGTCTGGGCAGAGGCTGTTGACACAGATGCCACGAGGGCCAGGAGAGTCGAGCAGCGCATTTTGTGTAGTAGCGACAGTGTTGTCTAGGAATAACGACAGTAGGAAGAGATGAAATACTTGAAGGGGAGGGAGAAGTTTTTGGGGTGGAGGACGCTGCCATTATAAACAACACAAGCAAGTTCTGCCGTATCCCGTATCCTGTATCCCGGACTCGTATCCGTGTGCTCACGTGAGTGGTGGGTGGAGCCTGCGAAAACTTCACTTTGGATGGAGCATGCCGTATTCCGTAGGTAAGGTACCTAAGTACCGGTGTACAAAGAAATCTCTTTCGAGGATGATGCAGTATTTTGTGGGGAAGGTACGTACATACTCATACCAAGGAAGTGACGATGCGGGGTCACTTGGCTAAGAATAGCTACGTCGCGCCACCATTCGGCACCCAACAAGCAGTTAAGCTGCGCCTAAGAGAGAGTCTAAACCCTCCCAGGCATCGCCTAACGCCCCCGCAAGGTCCCGGGTGGCGCTTACGACATTTCTTAGTCCCACTCTCGCCTGTCACAAAGCCACATCTTTCGGGTCTCGGCCCAGTGGAGAAAAGATACCTATCATGAATGAATGCTATCAAAGACGGAGGGTGAGTGCTGGGAATTGGAGTTGCAGTCTTTATACTCGCCGACTGCAATGCTGGGAGGCTCTATGACGAGGATAGGTCCTATTGCTAAGTGGGCTAGTCGCGGGAGAGAAGGCCATGAGTAAAGTCGAAGTTCTTCGTGAATTGGGCAGTTGACTGTAAGCTTGATCTGGGAATTCCATTCAGCAGATGAATTCTACCTTATGCCTTATGACCTGCTGAATCGACGCGGCAAAACGGGGTGCGATTCGTCTGGCGGCATCTTTCCGCTGTCCAGATGTCAGCCAATCAACTCCATTGGATCTCCCACGCTCTTGAATTCCTTCATCAATTGTCACAACACCATGTCTGCTGACGGCCACTCAAATACTCAATGTAAGAGAACGGCTGCAGAACATGAACAATGCCTTTCTTGTTGCATCTGCCATCTCTCTTTCCATCGCCGTCTTTGCTGCACTTTTCGCCTTTCAGGTAGTCATGTTCTCTAGAGTCTATATCCTCCCTCTGTTCGTGCTGGCCATCGCAACCAGCGAAGCCCAAAGCACAAATGGCACTGCAACGAATGTCAGCCTGAGCTGGTATGCCCCTGATGCATCGCAGATCAACAATCTCAAAAATATCATCAATGGGACTGGTGTTTATGGGTTTGCGTTTAACGGGTCCCAAGCGGCATCCAGCAACACATACTACGGAGGTTACAACTGGTATTCTCTTTAGATGGGACAGGTCTAGTTTCCGAGTGTCTTACTGACTAACAAAGGTGCAATATGCCCCACGTCAATACCAAGACGTACCCACGAGCTCCCGAAGAGTACGAGCTAGAGTACGTCGAGGTGGTGAGTGAGAATTTCCTTGACTCCATAGTAGGCCTTTGGTGCTAACCGGATGGGCTTTCTTTCCTCATCAAAATACATAGTCGGGTTCTCATCGTTTGCTTGATTATTTCGCTCTTTCAAGGTTTGTTTTAGGCTTTAGTCTAAACAGCTGTACGATGTTTGCGATATCACTAAAAAGCCATTGTATTGAGAGAGTTAAATGTAGAGAGGTGAAATTAAGATCGTCTGTAGAAATCTGGGCCCAAGATACTTGACCTCGAAGCGATATACCTCATTGTCATTCTTCCAAACTGCCGTTTCCAATTAACCATTCTCATATACTTCATTCTCCTTCGATACATATCTTTACAATATGTTACACCACTTCATCACTCACCATATCTCACAGATCCATAGACACCACAAGCGAACACCGTATGCCTCGAACACCTTCCCTAAAGAATCCTACCCTTGGTACTGCAGCGACGAAGGACTCTTCTACTATGGCGCGCCTCTCAACCCACAAGCCAACTCATCAGCAAGCACCTACTGGAGCGTTTATGACAATCCAATCAACCCATTTGCCCCTCAAGGCTTCAATGGTACCTGCCAATTCCCCCAAATCACTCGCGGAGGTCTGGACGACAGCCATCAACACGGCAAAGACCTTTACGCGGTTTACCATGACCTCCTCAACTTTCTACCCAGCGCCATTGACTCCTCAGTTACCTATCGCGTCACAAACAACGTCATCACAAGCCAGGTCGCCTCCATGCTCGTCTACGCCATGTACCATCCGTCCATCCCCTTCCCCCTACAAATCCAACCCGCCTCCATCGACAGTCTTGAGCCCACCTACACCTGCCCCACCGCTTCCTCCGTTTACGGCACTTACGGCGCCGGCAGCACCAACCCGAACTGGACCGCCCATATCACCGCCTCCGCACCCCTGTTCCGCCGCCTCGACGCCATCTCCGGGGTCTCCCCCTCCGACTCTGGCTGGCATCAATCCCTAGACCATTACTTCGATAACCTCTCCGCCCGCCTCTGCCATGCCAAAACTCTCCCTTGCAACATCAGCAACCCAAGCCTGTGCATCACGCAAGAAATGGCCAACCAAGTCTTCCGCACCGGCGAATACGAATACAGCTACATCTACCGCGACGCCCCGCAATCTCTTTCCGCCTCCGCCGCCAGCTTCGGCGTCTGGATTGCCGAGCTTGCCCAGCATATCCGCGATCGGGTCTCCGGCGCCAGCCCTGTGCTGTACCGGCACAACGTCGGGCACGACGGCAGCATATCACGACTGCTATCCATTTTACAGGTCGACGAGATGGTGTGGCCGGGTATGGGCAGTGAGGTTGTGTTTGAGGTTTTCAGGAAAGGCAAGGGGGATGAGAGGGTTGTAAGGGTGCTATGGGGAGGGGTGGTGCTGAGAAGTTCGAATCCGGGACTGGGGGTGCTGGATATGGTGCCGTTGGAGGTGTTATTGGGGTATTTTGATGGATTAGTGGGGGTGAGAGGGGGCTTGGTGAAGGGGCTGTGTGGGGCGCATTGAGCTCGAGGTATCTCTTGAGTCGCCACGATATCGATGCGAATGCGTTGCATTGGGGACGCCGAAATATGCATAAACGACAACATACACCGACTCTCCCTCCGAGACAACGAGCATCTCCGATCCTTAAACACCAAGGATCCAGCCCGCTTCAATACAACTCCTTAACATTCTAATAGACCACATGCAAAGCTCGCCCACCACATCCTCAGTGCTACGGGCAAATCTCCTCTCAACCCGCAGCAAGTCTCACCTCAGACACTTGCCACAAATCGACATTCAAAATGTACCCACACACCACAACCCTCTTCTCCGAACACACCTTGCCTAGCATATCCAACCCCCTGCACTCACGTCTATCTTTCCTTTCCCCCACTCATCTCCCGGCCAACCCGCCATTTCCCGATGCGCATAGCCTTTTCCCGTTTCCCTAAATCAACCCACTGCGATCATCCTGCCTCTACGCCCTTAACCCCCTCTAACCGCGTACTTCTTCTTTCCGCAAGATTCCCATCTTGGGCATTTCCTT
>JAABVA010000771.1_pt1 | contig 37864 bp, 41 predicted proteins | sample 5560331 | NCBI WGS metagenome assembly JAABVA01 (sample SAMN12812661, study PRJNA571458) | rock metagenome | isolation source: Antarctica rocks | place: Antarctica: Victoria Land, Mt New Zealand sud | collected 2016-01-07 | reverse complement strand
TTTCATCTCAATCTCACTTATCAAGCTAGCTTCAACAGTCACAATCTTTCACATCTTCTCAACAGCAGTTTCTTCATGCTGAAACTCAGTCTCTATTTTGTGAATATTTTGAACGCAGCTATGTTTAAATTTAGTCATATAGAAGTTTCTTTAACAACGCAGTCTCTTCATTTATTGAAGAAGATTATCGATTTCGTTAGATCTCATTCAGTAAATGACAACTGAACTTTAGAACAGAAATTTACGCTGAGCATTCTCGTTCGCTGATACTTGAATACTTGAAAAGAGAAGACAATTCTATTCAATGCATACTTCATTGATGCAAAGCTGTTCGCAAACTTGAGTCAACTATTTTCGAAGAAAGTCATCAGAGCAATGTGACATGATCTGAGTCGTAAGAAAGATACAGATGACACGTCAAAGATGATCTGACAGAACATTGCATTTTCTAAAGCATCAAGCGCTTGAGCAATAGCTCAAGCTGCTCTGAAGCATATCGCAAATGAGCTTGACTTAGTATTGCAGAAATGAACATCGATCTTCATAGATGACTTCGACATCAGAATATTCTTGATATATCAAGAAATCTCAAGATCTCAGCATGTCACAATGAGAAAGAGCTATCATCTTTCATCTCGAGACAGCTCTTTCGAGAACGAGAAAGACACGATCTTTTCTCTAGTCTCAAAACGTCGACTCAACAATATTATTCAAACATCTATCAAGATCGACATCAGACAAGATAAGATTTCGCTATCTACTTCGTCATTTTCTTCTTGAAAATCGAAGCTTTTATATCGTATTCATAATTCACAAAGAGAAAGAACTATCATCTTTCATCTCGAGACAGCTCTTTCGAGAACGAGAAGAGCACGATCTTTTCTCTAGTTTCAAAACGTCGACTCAATAATATTATTCAAACATCTATCAAGATCGACATCAGGCAAGATAAGATTTCGCGACTTACTTCGTCATCTTCTTCTCAGAAATCGAAGCTTTCATATCGTCTTCATAATTTCGATCGAATTTTCAAGCTTGCGTTCAGAGCATTTTGTGACAAGAGTCAAGACATCAACTCGTTGACTTGTATTTGCGCTGATAGCTTTATGAACAGTATCAGTGTCTCTTCTTCTATCAGCAGTAAAAGCTCTACGTTCAAGAAGCACGCACTCAGACATATCAACAAAGTGTCAAACGAATCGACATCATTCTTGATACATCAAGAAATTTCGAGATCTCAGCGTGTCACAAAAAGAAAGAGCTATCATCTCTCATCTCGAGACAGCTCTTTCAAGAACACATGAAGTGCGATGAATTTAAAGATTTTTTTAAGATTTGAATTATTGATGTTCGAGACTTGACATCGACTTTGATCATGATCGATGTCAAGCTCATGTTTCTAACGAGATTGAGAATGACGAAAACATTTCAAATGAAAGCTTTTTAAACATGTTTAACTTATTTTGCATCATGATTCTAACAGCTAAATAACATAGAACGAGATTCTTTGAAATCTCTATTATTTAGTAGATACTTTCTCAACATGTAACTCGATGAGTGCATTGAGAAAAGATCAGTCAAATTGATAGAGACTTCTCAACTACACTGTCGATAGAACTGATCATCGCTCTCAGAGCTGAGCATATGAGAGCAGGTAGATTTCGAGGCATCAACATTCTCAACCTCATTTACTAGGTCAAACCTCGATCTTTTTCAATTATTTCTGAAGCATTAAATTCAGCTAATTCAGAGCTACAATTATGTCTCTCAAAGTATGTCAAGTAGTCAGCGCTCATATGTTGATTCAAGCGGGGAAAGATGGTGACAGACGGGGAATTGATCAATCAACGCAGTGAATCTTCTCAATCTCGATTACTAGGTCAAACCTCAATATTTTTTGATTATTTTGAAAGCATTGAATTCAGCTAATTCAGAGCTACAATTATGTCTCTCAAAGTATGTCAAGTAGTCAATGCGCATGTGTTGATCCGAGCGAGAGAAGATGATGGCATGCGAAGAATCGATCAATCAACGCAGTTAATCTTCTCAATTTCGATTACTAGATCAAACCTCAATATTTTTCAATAATTTTGAAAGTATTGAACTCAGCTAATTCAGAGCTACAATTATGTCTCTCAAAGTATGTCAAGTAGTCAATGCGCATATGTTGATTCAAGTGAGGGAAATTGATGGTTTTGATGTTCAAAAAGATTCGCGCTAGCAAAAGTCTTTAAAACCTCAATGTTGCACAATTTTCTAAAAATGCAGATTGATGTCGTTGAGTTTGATATTGCAATCGAAGATACAACTAACTGAAACGAATAAGATCTGAAATTTTGAAGAAAATCGACTCAGAAAGTAAAATGATTTTCAGTCTAGAAAATTTATGATTTTCAGCTTTCTGCTCTCAGATTCTCGCTTAATTTCCTCATCAAAATTAATGGTTTTCTGTCTCGAAAATCATTACTCATATGAAATAGAGCTACAATTATGTCTTTCAAAGTATGTCAGATAGTCAATGCGCATATGTTGATTCGGGCGAGGGAAGATGGTGGCAGGCGAGGGATCGGTCAATCAGCGCTTTGAACCTCGTCAATCTCGAATTCTGAGTCAAATCTCAATATTTTTTAATTATTTTGAAAGCATTGAATTCAGCTAATTCAGGGCTACAATTATGTCACTCAAAGTATGTCAGATAGTCATTGCGCATATGTTGATTCGGGCGGGGGAAGATGATGGCAGGCGAAGGACTGGTCAACCAGCGCATTGAACCTTCTCAACCTCATTTACTAGGTCAAACCTTGACATTATTCAATTATTTTTGAAGCATTGGATTTGACTAACTCAGAGCTACAATTATGTCTCTCAAAGTATGTGAGATAGTCAGCGCGCATAAATCAATTCGGACGGGGGAAATTGATGGTTTTGATGTTCAAACTGATTCGCGCTAGCAAAACTCTCTAAAATCCCAATGTTCAACATTTTTCTAAAAATGCAATTTGATGTCTTTGAGTTCGATATTATGTTCGTGAATACAGCTGACTGAAAGAAATAAGATCTGAAAGTTTGAAGAAAATCGACTCAGAAAGTTAAATGATATTCAGTCTTCGAAAACAATGATATCGAGCTCTCTGTTCCCAAGTTCTCGCTTAATTTTCTCTTCAAAAACAATGATACTCAGCTCTGAGTATCATTATTCATTTGAGATAGTGAGTGCTTTCTCATCATGTTTCTCGATGAGCGCATTGAAGAAATCTCTATTATTTAGTAAATGCTTTCTCAACATGTAACTTGATGAGTGCATTGAGAAAAGATCAGTCAAATTGATAGAGACTTCTCAACTACACTGTCAATAAAGCTGATTACTACTCTCAAAGCTGAGCATATGAAAGCAGATAAATCTTGAGACATCAACATTCTCAATCTCATTTACTAGATCAAATCTCAATCTTTTTGAATTATTTCTGAAGCATTAAATTCAGCTAATTCAAGACTACAAACATGTCTTTCAAAGTATGTCAAGTAGTCAACGCGCATATGTTGATTCAAACGAGAAAATAATTACTACTAGATGAGCGATAACTCAGCGAAGTGAATCTCTTTAATCTCATTTACTAGGTCAAATCTCAATGTTTTTCAATTATTTTTGAAGCATTGAATTCATTTAATTCAGAGCTACAATCATGTCTTTCAAAGTATGTCAGATAGTCAATGTGCATAGATTGATTCAAGCGAGAGAAGATGATGACAGACGAGAGATCAATTGATCGACGCATTGAATCTTTTCAATCTCGATTACTAAATCAAATCTCAATATTTTTCGATTATTTTGAAAGCATCGAACTCAGCTAAATCAGAGCTACAGTTAACTCTTTCAATGTGCATATGTTGATTCGAGCGAAGAAAGAATTACTACGCAGTCAGATTTGTGATATTTCTGTAGAATTAATGATTTAAGAAACGAAATATAATGTTTAATAATATTCAACTTTGAGAGATTGTTTAGCTCAATGATAGAGTCTGTAATTTCATATAGAAATAATAGATTGTTGATTCGAATTCTGCAACGATCATTAATAGATGAAGAGACTTCGTTCTTATGAATGAAAGTTTCTTCTTCTACTTTTATCAATTATTTTTAAAGCATTGAATTCAGCTAATTCAGAGCTACAATTATGCTCTTCAAAGTATGTCGAGTAGTCAATGTGCATAGAAATGATTCAGTCATTTATGAATCTCAAACAGAAAACTTTGACGTAATGAAAAGATCAGTGACTTGAATAGAAATTGCATGAAAACTCTGCCAAGCTGATGACGAGTAAGAAACGATTGTCTTTGCGATGAGAAGAGACTGCCTTGAATGAAACTGCGCTGTTCATCTATATAGCATTGCGTGTTTTTCTATTTCTTTGAAACCTAGTTTTTTCGCCATATCATTTACAATTATCTAGGCTCAGTTCTACGTCTCTGCATATGAGTCTGTTCGATGTTTTCCAGCATTTTCTCTAAGTTCGCATACCTCTCGACGGTCAGAATCAATAAACAAATTTCATTAATGCTTCTTTTCTCATGTCACTTGAAAACTTGCGTATGTAAGTCATGTACGAGCATAAGAAAGCTCTGAAAGATGAAAAAACATGCAGCTGAAGCAGGAAAGCAACTGGGTTTCAGAAGGTGTCGCAAACCAAGTCTGAGAATGTTCTTCCGCAATAACATCAGCAGCGGTATGCTGATTCATGAGGCGGCCTAATTGCTAAAGAAGACGATACTTGAAAGGTTGCGCAAGGAACGGAATCTGCAGGTCTACGTATGCGAAGAGCGAGTTACTTCGGTAAACGTCGCTTGCCTCATTCTGCTTGTTTGAGAGCTAGCAGAGCGTCTTGACGATCGATGCATTGCGATAGAAAATAGTTCTAATACATCGCACAGATCTTTCGGCGCTCAAAACAGTCAATCTCGGTCGCCCAAAATCTGCAACTGCAGCGACGAAGCCTTGAAAGTGAAGATTCGGGTAACAGTCTTCGCCGACGCAAACCCGTTTGCTCTCTTCCTTGCATTAAGCCCGTCATGCGCCGTTGGCGCAGATACTAGAATTCGTAGCATCATAGCCGTAAGTCTTGGCCCACTTGGAAATAAAGTACCTTGGAGCAGCATCAGTAATAGCTTAGTAGAGATTCCAAGGATTGCTTCCTTACCATCCACCCAGAGGAGCGTCAACATTCCCACAGTCGCCGCCCAACGAAGCGAAAGCAGCCTGTGCTTCACTGGGGACACAGTGGTTTTTCTTGCCATAGTTACACACGTACGCGACCGAACCGTTAGAAACGAAGCTGACGTGGGTTTTCGAGGGCACATCCGCGCTCCCTTCATTCGCGGTCCCTTGGCAATACTCTTCCAACGTGTATTGAGCATTGGCGAGATCTAGACCGTCGAGGATGTTGGTTGTGCAGCCTGATCTGCCTGCAGCAAGAGCTACTCGACGGAATTTGGCGCTGGCTCCGGAAGGTGTGAGAGAGTCGGGGTGCTCCAGGAGCGGTGCGATTTGTGTCATTCTGTCGTTACCGTCGGCGTCAACATCATGAACATAGACACCGTTGGGAGTGCCTTCTGGGACGATGATGGCTTGGCAGAGGGCTACGGTAGCGCTTAATATGAGAATGATCTTTGAGAGCATCGTGGGAACTAAGGTGGAGCTTGACGTCCAGGGGCTTCAAAAAGGAATGCTTGGGACAATAATGTAATAGATGTTAGTTTTTGTGAGATCTTGAGGTATGAAATTGTAGTGAAAAGCGAAGATTGTCAGTCTGAAGAGAGAAGCGAACGGCTCTTATAGAAAATGGCTCAAGGAAACGGCAGTTCGTTGATAACACGGCTTGGATTACGCCATGATATTGAAAATTATAGGCGCAATGAAGTCGCTATACTTTCATCAGACGTGGAGTAAGAATTCCTAGTGGGGATAGACGCAAGTCGCTAATAGAGGTTATATAGGTCTTATAGGATATCAGATCTTGTCTCGGAGCTCGAAGAGCTATGTAAGCAGTCTTCTAGCCCGTGGAGGCCACGCGAATATACCTTGTCTCAGAGTCAGTAAAACTAGACGCAAAAATTGCCGACAGGCGCAAAATTTGGACACTCAGGCTACTATTGCCTACAGGCCCAATCCCCCCACGCCGCGTTTTGAAGGTCGCCTTCGAGCGCAAAAGTTTCATCTTCAAGCGCATTAACTGATAGCCTGCCTTGGGCTCAGGTTGAGCAGAGGTTTTGCCACTCAAGGCGTGCTTCATACCAGACCCAAGTGACCGACGTGGAAGAGAAAATAGTGGTCATGTATCAAGAAATTAGACCACTGGGTTAAAGGCCAGGGTCGGGTATTTATAAATCAGATAAGATAAGATAATGTCAGATAACAAAGTTATAGGGCTAAGGCCTCGTGGGTCATAAGCAACAACATGGCTGTGCAGGAAGCATCGTATGTGCTCGCAGTACTACAACAACACCAATCCGCCTAGTGTCATCGCCAGAGCCACCAAACCACAACCATACTGGCTCATAAGCGCTGCAGAAGCATTCCCTGCAAATGGAGCCGGGGTCTGGGTACTTCCCGCCCCTGGCCTGACAAAGGAGCTGTTGGACAATTTGCCGACACCTTCGACCGGGTTGCAGAGGACATAGGAGAGATCGGTGATTGCTGTACAGCAAACCCTCCCAGTCAATCATTGTACACTACCGACATTTGGATGGAACAAGGTGGAACAAGGTGGCTAAATTCAAAGAGGGAAAGCAGGTCGCGCAAGGAGAATAAGGAAGGGAAACATAGGTAAGCCGGACGCATTGCATGTAGCCCGCTCACAAGACCCGATATTGTCGTCGAAATTGAAGTCTTGGCACACGCACTTCCGATTAGACAAGCCACCGCACCCCGATGACGGAAGGTACTTGTTGATGCAGTTTTGCCAGAACGGAGGAGGTTCTTGTCAGTCACTCACATGAGACTGAAGAGAAGAGATTGAGATTAAGACTTAGGCCACAGAGTGGAAAGCTCGCAGGGTCAGTGACATCTTTTGACGCTACAGTAGCGACGGCGAAGGAGGTTGCCGACGCAATCGCAGAGGAAACAGGCTGAGCTGAGGGATGTTGAATTATTATACAAAGAACCACACAGCTTCTGGGCAAGTAGCTGGGTTCCTGGACCAAGGAATCGGCAGTATGGTGAAAGACAAATATGAATATCACTCCTTTGATCGATTTTTGAGGGATCAGAGAGTAGGAAAGGACTGGCATGGCAACGTACGCTGGTAATCGGCGTCGCTACACGTCGCTCGCTCGCAAGCAGCAGTAATGCTCCGAAATTCTGGACCACACGCACAGTTGAGGTCCGTAGTATCACAATCGAAACCAGGAGCAGCGGTTACGTTTGAGCAAATTTGCTAATCACCTTCAATCAGCCGCGGTCCGCGCATTAGCAGATTTCTGAGTCCCACATACAGCACACACTGGGTAAACCTGGATATTCGCAGGATTACCCAGATGAGGGGCTAAAGTGGCAGAGGCCAGCACACTGGACGCAGCACTGGCGATGGTTGGCAGAGAGGTGGGAATCGCGGAGGCGGTCGAGGAAGAGCTGGTCCCGGATTGTGGTGCGGTAGTAGATTGTGCTGATTCCACGCCACTGAGACCCAGATCAGCGAGACAGATAACTCGGTGAAACAGCATTCTGACGATGGATTGTTAAATTGGAGTGGAAGTAAGATCGATGTGTGCAAAATTCAAAGAAGAGAATGTGAAAATATTGCTAGAAAGAAATAGGGGAAATACTTACCATTTAAGTAAAGGATTCTCTCATTGCCGTAGCAAGAGCGTCACTTTCAATGACGCTCAATTGATGCACCCCGCCTGAGCCTTCAACTTGAAAGATGCACAATGTTGCAATAAAGCTTCCAAACCGCAACCATCGGCTCTTATACGGAAACGCTCGCCGTCAGTTCAACCAAGCATCTTCCTCAGACTACTGCAAGTCCCCACCTTACCGCAGAACCCCACCCTATGCTGGGGGAAGCCCCAGAAATTCCGACTGATCTTTATGAAAGAAGTTATCTACTTCAGATCAATGGTCGCATAGAGTTTACATCCCTATGTATTGGTATGAACTCATTGCGGCAAAATCCGAGCCGTCTCAATCCTTTCAAGAGGAAGCAATTGCCTAACTCTTCCAATCACTACCGACCCGACGGAAGGAAGTTGACTGGAAGCCTAAGCTGGGGGTAGAATCATGGAAGGAGGTGAGCAATGAGACTGTCGAGCGGTTCCACGCCAGGACATGCATTCAGCAGAGCAATATGCCGACTTTGAGAAGAGGTAAGGGCAATTGCATAGGGGTGACCTGGCCTGGTCGTCACCATTGTGGGGTGTTCTTTTCTTTCTTGACTACGAAGGGCATGGGGAGAGATGTACGATACAATGACACCAGGGAAGCCAATGAGCTTGCGACAGGTAGTAAGCTACTTACATTAATTCGTTTCCTATGGAGATGGTGCATCTCATACTCGCTTCCGATGTCAAACCTCCCCATTTATTCTATGTGTTCTACCCATGCATCTTATCCCCAACCCTGCTCGCTTTGGACGCCGCTTCTATTTAACTATACCTGCTTCCGCTATGAGATGGCAGCCGGGAAAAAAAAGGTTCCTCGCGGACTTTTGTCACAAGAGTGATTCTCTGTCGAGAAGCGCGAGCTGGGGGAAGAAGAGGAAGGGATAACCCCGCTGATCTTGGAGGTTGAGGCTCTGTTGTACGCTGTCCTGCCGGGACGCGGTTAGGGGTGTTCGCCACGAGAGATGAGGTAAAGGTATAGTGGTCGGTAAGAGAGAGGAAGGTACGGAACGATACGGATCGCTGCTTGTACGCTGCTGTTGAATCAGCGGGTAAGGCGGTGGCAGTGCTCTTGCTTCGCCCTGTTTCGAGGTTGCTGATTAGTCACTTAGGCTTGATGGCTATCAAAATTATATGCCAAACACAAGAAACTCCTCCTTTAATCTCGGTCGCGGAGTTATGAATTGAAGTTGGCACCGAAACGCCTAAACCCGGATCACCGAAGTAGTAGCGTGTCATGATATTAGAAGTGAAGGATAGATCCATCTTCTTCTATATATAAATCCGAGGTCGGACCCCAATCACTTGGAGGATTATTACCCTCTTAATTGACTCTGAATTCCCGTCACCGAACAATGAATTCTCCGAAATATGCCGGGTTTGACATCTCCGAGGTGACTTATAAAGTCGTAAATGGCCAAAACATTCAAGCTTTTGTATTTGTGCCCAAAGGGCTCACCCCAGGGAAATACCCAATCGTGGGGAAGTTCCATGGCGGTTTCTTCGTGAGTTGCTTACTTCTTAAGCTGCAACTCATAGCCGACAACTATAGGTGACGGGAGCGTCTTTATGTCCTGACTGGTTCCCTAAATGGGCATTGGACTACTGCCTTCAGAACTCGGCAATAATCGTAGCTGCAGACTATCGCCTGATGCCGGAATGTAATGGCTCGGATATCATGGAAGACTTGTCCGATTTCTGGACGTGGGTACGGGATGGTTTCAAAAGCCACTTGTCGACGGTCAGACCTGGAATTGAAGCCGACCTGGAGAAGGTCGTTGCCTATGGTGAAAGCGCAGGTGGAACTTTGGCTATTCAATCTAGCTTCGTACAGCCTCCAGGCTTCATCAAAGCAGTTATCGCTACTTATCCAGGACTGAACTCCGGAGTGAAGCGGACTACCCCAATAATAGGCGCACCAACTATACCTCCAAGTATTCTAGAGGAGTTTTTGAAGTCAATTGAGCCTGGAAAGATCGTCACTTCAGCGGAACCCCCTGCGAGAATGCATATAGCGTTATCCATTGCTCAACAGGGTCGTACGTTAGAATTTTTCGGAGCGGACGAGAGGCTGTTCCCAGTACCGGTCTTGCAAACTCTTGATGATATGCCGTTTGTTTTGATTCTTCATGGCAAGGACGACACGGCGGTGCCAGTTGAGGGAAGCGTCCAATTTGCGGAATTGGTGAGGCAGAAATTTGGCAGCGGGAAGGTAGATCTCCGCATCGAGCCAGGTGAGCACGGCTTTGATGGTTCTGCTGCATTGGATATGCCTTGGCTGAAAGAGGGCCTGAACCGTGTGACTGAGTTATGGCTCGGGAAGACGAAAGATTCTCGATGATATTCGTGTTATAGAAAGACTTAATCGACAGTTATGAAGTGCGCAAGCTGCAAAACCCCTCTAAGGACTGATGCACTGAACATACTCTGCGAGACAGTGGCACTTTGACAGCGCTCGCGTTAGCTTGAGATGTGAGGGGAATGCTGGTCCATGACGCATGGTGTATAGTGTGCTCTTAGGGTTTGGCACCACGCATGGTTGAGTGAAACATTTGTAAGACCGATGCACTGCCCGTTTCATAAATAAACGACAGAAATAGCTTCGCCAACCATCTCACCACCCGTCGGCTACTGCATCTCTAACGTGCTTCTCGCAGTCCCACGGTACGGGATCTCCTTCACTGGCGCGACCCCTCATTCCTTGGTATCGTCCATCTAACCCCCCGCCAGCTGAAACCCGATCAAGGAGTTGCGAGGATGGCATTCAAAAATTTGGCATCATAGACGAAAAAGGTCACCGACACAGCCTTCGCTACTAGCGCTGGCGGATTTCTCAGTAAGTGTGGTTTTCATGACTGGATGCGTTTTCTCCGTCCTCGCTCTCGATAATTATGTCAGCTGTTACCATTGCGACTTTTGGATTACAATATTTAGGGCGACCGTACAAACAGGGCTAGGACAGATCGAACCTAGAAGCCAGCTCTTCCGGGCAACGTTGTATGGTCTGCTCGATAAGTTAGACGAAGCTTACCTTAGCTGAATTGTGGACAGATGTCTCTTTGGTCTACACAGCCGCTTTCGGAAGCAGCTCGTTTCTTTCCTGGCTTCACGACAGATACGAGTCCCTTTTGAAACAATCCAGCTTCTCTATCTTAGGAAGCATGCCACGCTAGACCTTCTCTCCACTACCTTGGGTGATGATGTACTCACACGTTACCTCTCTTCTTCAAAGCACTCGTGATTTCTATTCGATGCACAACAAGCGCCCCTTGGAAGTGGAACCCTTCTGGCGTGCCTCTGGGATCAGCATAATGCACACGGTATCTATCACATCCTTGCTCTTGGTATACGAGGACACGAGGGTAGATAGGCATGTAGATATATTGACTGAACTACTGAACTATCTAGTAGGTAGGAACTAAGGAAGAAGTGGGCGAAGGGTAAATACCCATCCACTAGCGCCGGATGAATACGGAGATTACTAACCACAGGGGTAACTGTACTGTTCCCTGTTTCCAACACTTGCTGTGGGCCATGCCGAAGAGACTCTATAGGGTTGAGATGAACAGACCTGTCAGCATATACCCCTATGCTAACAAGCTGTCCCACCGCTAGCACCATAAAAAAGAAGTGGTTTTTGGGCAGGAGGCAGACGCAGCCTATAAACTGTCAGCCTTTCCACGCGGTACTATTCTGGGCCTTCTTGAGGGTATTGCCTTGCACGCTCGAAGGCTGTCATGGAGTCTGATGTGGATGGCAGCAACAACATATGCAACGGGTATACGCAGGATGACAAGGGAGAATTGTAACAAAGACTGGCATGGGGTTTGAATGCGGCCCATGGGCCGGTAGTGCGGACGTGGAATGTTCTGGGCAGACCTCGGTTGACCATAGTTGCACTCCGTGGTTATACTTATGTACCCACTTCGCCGGGGCCAGGGGGAACAGCAGGGAAAGGTGAATTTCTATCGTCTTGGCCTCAGGTTCACAGATACAAGGATACTCCGTCAACTGGACAAAAAGTGTCGCTATAATTTTGCGCACGTAGTCATAACCGCATCATACGTCTTTCACGAGTCTTATACCCTTTTGCGGTCAAGTTAGTCTCTGTGTCTATCTCATTACCAAATCTTTGATCTGTTTCTTGTTTGGGGCTTTGGAAGAAGGCGCGAGTTCCCTAGGTCAGGTTCTAGCTCATCTCAGCTCTTCGCTATCTCGTCGAGGCCGACGCATCCTAAAATGTCATCTCAACTAGTACAAGTGAACTCAACAGCAGCTGGCTACCATGCTTTGTTTGATTTTCAAATGTATTTACATCGTGCTATCTCGGCGTCCATCTTACGATACCAAGGGAAAACGACTGCTTAAGAACAAGTGCTAAAGTTGGGCCAACGACCTCTTACATCAGTTGCTCATCGAGATCACTCAGGGCGGATTACACTTCGGACAAAACGTCGACGATTTATATAATTTGACAGTATACGGTTAGCCAAGGTACAAATTTTTACTATTTCGAAAAAATTTCTGTATGCCTGGAAAGGTAATGGATCTGAGACACGTATTCAAGTCAAAACTGGAGGCATATGTCGCGGACACAAGATGGATTTAGATGGATAGAGTTACGACTAGGGGAATATCTACAGAATGTGCTATCAGCACGCACGCGAAGGATGACCAGAAGCTTACCGGAAACAACTCCTTCCCCAAGTTCTCGCAGTCTCAAAACCTATTACTGCGCCCTCTCCCACTTCAGCAGCTCCCTGTCATATTCCTGTCGCGACTCGGCAACGGACAAGACATCCGCAGCACATCCGACCTCCTTTGCCTCCGCCTCCTTTAGGACTCTCTCTTCAGGACTTAGCTCGGTAAGCTTCGCAAGCTTGTCCGGATGAACCTCGATGCGACGCTTCTTTGCTGCTTTTTCCATTTCGGGCTGTGGGAGGTTGCGGCTTACGTTGAGGGTGGCGTAGTGGTCTGGGAACGGTAGTATTTCCTCCTTCTGCTTTTGCTGTTGCCCTTGTTCATCTTCCGATGACTCGGATTGCGATCTAAATTCGGCTTTGATGTTCTCGACGTTGAAATCGTCCCAGAAAGCTCTCGCTTTGTCATTTTCCTTCTTCTCCCTTTTCTGCTCTTGTTGTTCAAACCGCTCCTTTCTGGCTTGCTCCTGCTTCTGCCATGTTTCGGTAAAATCTCCTAAAGGGTCACTCCACTCTTCGGTTGGGGATTGATCCCCATATCCGCTGCGCTGCTGTGGTTCTTCCTTGTTTTGCCTATGCCACTTCTGCGACTTTTGATGACCCGACTGGGATGAAGAGTTCCTACATTCATTGTAGCTCTGCCACTCCTGACGAGCTTCCTTGTCTCCTGAGAATCTCCATCCGTCGTCAAGGAAATCATGTCGATCAACCTGATGCCGGACTAGTGAGATGCCATCGTGGCAATGCCTCCCGCAGAGATGGCAGTAGGTCAAAACATGAGCGTCTGCAGTTTCGTAGTGCACTCTGCGTACTTCTTCGCAGTCGAAAGTTTTGATACAAGTCTTGCACCAATGATGCAAATTATTCAAATGACGTTCCCACTTTAACGGGTCACTGAACAAAAGATGGCAGAAGGGGCAACGACTTATCTCGTGCTCCCTGATGCGATGTTTTGCCAGATCATCTTCCGTGTCGGAAAAATATGGACATGTTCCACAAGGATAGTGTTCTGTTTCGATATGTCTTAAGCTCTGGGCCCGCCAATCCTGACCTTGGAAGATCTTGTTGTGACGGCGACAGTAGTCCTCGGTATGTTTGAGAGAAGTTCCCCAGTGCTGTTGCCGGAAACCTTCACCCTTAAAATAAGTATGACATCGGCGACAATGAAAGTGCTTGTGCGCCATATGAGCCTCCTTGGCTGCGTGTGTGGGAAACGTTGCACCGTGGCAGAAAGGGCAACGTATCAGATCCATGGAGGCTTCGAGCTCCTCGAGCTTGTCGAAGAAGTCACGAGTATTAGACGTATTTTTTTAAGTTCGAGATGCGTTTTAGTCTCCATAGTCGCTGCCCCACCCAGAAAGAAGATCTTGATCTGTAAAATATTCTGGAATATGACTCGACCCACAGCAGTGTCCTTCATCGTCTCCGTGATGTATGGATGCCTCATTGTGACTCAGGTCTTCCTCAGTGACCCAAAGACCACGAGGTTCATCCCGTGCGTGCATTTTTGCGAATCTCAAGTCGTCAATTCCATCATTTATGGTGTGAAGGTTTTGCAAATATGGAGATTTGTGGATGACAGACGATGGGGAACAATTGCTAACCGGAGAAGAGATACGATCAGGTTCCCAGTTGAGTCAATGAAAGACTGCCTCAATTTTCCTGAATCGATGACTGACTTGCTTGTTCAAAAAAATTTTCAAGGTTCACAAAGCAACTGCCATAACCAACTTGATTATGTTGGTCTTCACGTTTCGATTTCGTCGAGAATAATGTCTTACCCTTTGGCATTTGACACTTTCTCTCAGCAGTACTCGCAAGCTTCAAGTACCGAGGAGAAGGTTTCGATGTTCGCATACCACCTAGTTGCTGTACCTGTTTTACGCCAACTCCACTCATTGTGCGTTCACAATGCCGCATATTCCAGCTATTTCATAAGCCCGTTGTGGTCCCAATCCTCGCATTTGTCATTCGTTGATAATATTGGCTGATTCCAGTCCGTGTATGAACAAAATGAATAGAATAACTTTCCGAAGCCAGCTCTGTTCATATTGAACCAACCTGCATCTTGCATGGCCATGCATCTTCACCGTAAAGGGGACATAGTGATTGCGGTAAGCCTATCTCAGCGCGGTTGCGTTCGAATTCGATCGAACAACTGTATTCTGTCATGGACCAAATTTTAGCGTTCCCTTTACTGAATATGTTTCTAATATTTTACTGAGATACTAATATTGTTGCCAGTTGTATTTACAATGGGTGTTAAGAAGCGTAGACTCGACAAGGTCAAAACTTACCATACTGAATCTCGCCCCGTCCCGCTTGGCGGTGTCCTTCGCAAGTTTCAACCACTGCAGTTGCTACGGGCGCGAGGTAGGCCTAAATAAATGCGACCGACGGGCCTGAAACCTTCCAATGATTCGCCGATGTAACAATGAAGATGAATCGAAACACGAGTTGGCGCGAAGAAGGTTCAGCCACTGTAATGAAGCCTATCCTGCTCCTGTAAGACATAAAAAGAAGGTCGAAAGCCGGTGGGTGGATAAATATTAATGTCGGATATATAGCCCAACGGGGACGCGAATACATCTTTGCGCGAGGAAACTTATGTGCAACAAGCGACAACCCAAAAGAAACATTTCGTAGCTCGCGCTAGCATGACTGAAAAGGCCATTGACGAACGGCCCTGTAGATTTGAAGTCCAAACCGAGTTGAAAACGATTGCCATGACTATCAGGACAGAGCAGGATTCAGTTCCCGTGGTACGAGTAGTACTCGTAGATTACTTTAAGATGTCAAAGACCTTGAAGCGAGTGAAGTAAATCCCACAATTTTCAACGATGCCCAGATCAAAGCCTTCTCGCAAGTCAAATTCGATACTTTACTTCTCCCTTTCTCCTTGCTGTTGATAATCAAGTAGGAGTCAAAACTGTAGGGTGATAAAAGGTGATCTCTGTTGACTGCTGCAAGTACATAAGGTAGTAGCTGACTTCAGAGCTTGACCCCTTTAGGTTAGCTCTACTCGGTCAGACTAAGTCGCCGAGGATGCGCTTACAACTTCTACCGGTTGACTACGGCTGAACACCCACTTCATGCTCTTCCAACGATCGATGGGTTGTTACAACCATTGAACAGTCCCAGCTCAGGATGCTCATCAGCACTTCAGCAGCGAAGTACATCTCCTCGTTAGTGGACTGTAGAGTACCACCGCGATAGCATAACATTCATCGCTAGAGCAGCCTCGCGTACCGATAGCCCGGCTTTGCTGATGCTGCTGCTGACCAACCAGATTATCGATATGCCCGCTTCTATACAAATGGTGTCGAGTCAGAGGGTTGCTTACGTTACCTCTTCATCTCAAGTTCCGGCATTTACACCTTTTTGAGACACTCGACTTCGCTGTCGCTCTCCGTGATTGCTTTGGAGCTTTTCTGTTCCACTATCGCCAAGACCATGCCGATTACCGAAATTCTTGTTCCTCAGTTGAACACTAGCCCGGAGTGTATCAAAGTTTTCAACGAAACATGGCCCACCATCGGCAGACAAGCATTCGCGACACGCCCTAGCATTGATAGCCAATACCAGGGCTGGATCCTCTCCGAAGACAACAAAGACGTGCAAAACGAGCACAAATATCTCATTCTTCTAGGTGCCAACAAGTCCTCTTTTGATCATCTTCCACTGCACTGCTAATTTGTGACTCTAGAATGGCACGCCAAGTCCGATTTTGATGCCTTCCTTGTCTCATCCGAGCTCCAGTCGATGATCGGAGCAAGTAAGGCTTTCATGGCCGGGCCTCCGACGATCCAACTATTCGAAACCGATGCCAGTCCTGCCAGTAGTGCCACAGCACCTTTGACTGTAATAGTGCGAACAACCATCAGGGATCCTGGTAACAGGGAAGCTGCAGGAAAAGTCTGGAGTGGCCTTGCCAAGGACATTGGAGGTGAGGCCAAGGGGTTCACTCATGGTGCTAGTGTAAATCTGGAAGAGGAACTATATCTTGGGGTCTTGGGTTGGGAAAGCATGGAGGTAGGTTCACACCGATGATACCACGTTGAGGCGCACACTAACAATTCAATCGGGTGACCAGGCAATGCACAAGGAAGATGTCAAAGGTGCCTTTGAGACGGCATTGGAACGTTTACACCAAGTAGGAGCGACGTCTTTGATAATATTGAAGCTGGACGCTATCAAGAAAGAGTAGGCAAGAAAAATCTTAGTCGGAAAGGTACCTGGACCTATCAGGGACAAGGGGAACTCTTAGGTGTCGTACAACTAGAATAATTCCACTCCGAAATCGGTCATTTAGAAATCTATATCCACCCTGCTAGAGCGGTAGCTATTTCCTCTCCCTCTAGGAGGGGACAAATGCGTCTACGTACAGAGCAGTTCTTTCCGACTGACCTATGGCAAATCTCTAATATGGTAGCGTCATAGTCGATTGCCATTCCCCGTTGCATAGAGCGATGTCTTATTACAATTCAAGCCGACAAGTTTGTGCAATAGCAGATGCCATCCACACCGACAGTCCTTACACCTCACTAACTCCCTGTTCAATGGTTCCCATCATCAAGAATCCCACCCACTCCGCGATCTCCCGCCTAATCAAAAACGGATAATCCTCCTGCCAAAAATGCATTTCCGGCATATCCGGAACAGTTCCTACATTGCTCATCGTCCACTCGAACATCCACGCGCCTGCTCCTCCAATACAAGTACCCGAGAGTCAGCCCAAGACAGCAACTCCGGCACCTTAGACACATCACTCACTGCTAATAAACCCCTGCAATGTCCCACACATCCTCCAATGCACCATCGACCGGCATCTTTATTAGACCGGCGAAAAATCGGCCCTCACAGTTCCTTCCCCAGTCCGATAAAGGAGCGCGATACTGTGCCATCCCTTTTGTCAACGACCACGCTATCGAAGACGGCAGCACGCTTCCAACAAAGCATTCTCCTTGACGAGGATCTTGCATCCCAGGTCTCTCGTTTCAAGCCGCCTGGAACCCACCTGCAGGACTCCTCCGGCCAGGCAGCCCAGCTTTCCACGGACTTGATGAGCTCAATGAAAGCGAGGCCTTTGACACAATTGAGCTAAGTCCAAACCGGTGGGAATTCAGTCATTCAAGCGGATAGCAACATTCAATATGGCTATATGGAATGACTTAGTTTGAGAAACTCCCGAGGTGGCGCGCGTGGTCAACACAGCGGTAGACGTGCTTCGACTATTTTTCGGGGGGGATTTGCCCTTGCGGATGAGAAGGGGCGATACAGTGAGATTGTTGAGCGATCTACGGAAGTACGAAATGATGATACGCCAGAGCTAGTAAGATTCCCGGTTTGCGACGGAGAAGAAGTAGGGATTTTGCCTGTGGTCTCCAGTGTGTATCTAAGATAGATATTCATGGACGAAAAGTCTGAACATCTGCACAGCTCATTTGGGAGTATCGCCATTCCTGCCAGGCTTTTTAAACATGTCACAGAAAGAAAATTGTTTGTGCTTCGGTCTCTACAGACCACTTTCTTATCTGTGGCTTGACGCTTTCTACATTACCTCCTTTACAACACTTCTCTCATAACGCAGTAGCAACTGTCTCCAGTCTTTATGAAGCACCCATATCCCCGAACCCTGATATCCCCAAATCCCAAACAGTCGTAAGCGTAATGTCTTTCATACCTCGATAACGTTACTCGCATATCTTGGTCCACGCTCTTCAACAACATTACTCATCCCTATCTCCCACCCACTTCTTAGCAGATCCCCTCCGGGCAACCTGCGAGAAGCATTTTCTTTGGGTATGACTCTATCAAAGTTCGCAAACAGTGTGATCCGATTGCGGGAGTGCCTACTGCCGTGTCAGCTGTATGTCTAACTTACAGCGGGCGGATTTCTTCAATAAGAGGCTTGACGCAGATTATACTCTGCTGGTCGATAACTTCCTGCTGGTATGTTATTAGAGGTATGAGTGTTTTTTGTGGTATTTCTTCTGGTTAAAGTAGTAGTAGTTCTAGGTGGTAGAGCACGGCTGTTGTCTTTTTAAGACTTTCGGATATGGTGGTTAGGGGTTAGGTGCTGGATGCGTTGACGAGGGTTGGAAGAAACTGGCTTACTGGCTATCTTATCCTTGAGGTAGGAATGCTGTGTTAGAACTCCATCGCGAATACCAGACGTTATCTTGCTGGAAAGATGAAGCGATATCTTGGCCGCCATTTTGATACTTAGCTAAGGGAGGAAGCATGTGAGACATCTTACTTAGCTTTTGGTGATATGTTGTAGGGTCTTGATAGGAGAGGGCATTGCGTGATCATGCGGTTTCGACTAGCATCCTACTATACTTCACGCACTGATTATAGGCGGAGCATCTAGAAGACGTTTTCCTAAAGTACAATGTCGGTGCGCGAGTTAATGAGTCTAGCTTAGAAAGACGTTATTATGGAGCACAGACAGACCCAACCCCAATAACTCTACCAGCCGCCCCCCCTACCTTTCTAACTCACCTCTCTCACAACACCTAAGGCCTAGCCTGCCCCGTAGCCTCATAAGTGCCCTGATGCCACGTCGGCACCTTCATCTCGAGCGCCTCGCCACTATACCCCAGATCCTCTGCCACGAGCATTGCCGCCTTCTCGCCAATCAGCAGAGCGGTGCTGTACGTGTTGCAGCCGACGTTGTCGGGGCAGATGGAGAGGTCGGCGCACTTGAGGCCTTTGACGCCGTGCACGTTGAGACGCTCATCGAGAACGCCGTGTTTGACGATGCTGTTGCCTTCGCGGGGGGCCATGGAGCAGGTTCCTAGGCCTGCGTAAGGGGGATGGGAGGTTAGTACGGATGGTGGTTCGTAGGTAGTCTACGTGGAGGAGGAAGGACTTACTGTGCCAAGTTGTTTCGACATGGCGCTTGACCCACTCTTCGACCTGGGCGATGTCTTCCTTTGAATACTTGAGGTCTTCACGAATGTTGTCGGTTTGACTGCTAGTCACGAAGCTGGTGTCCGCCGCTTTGCCGGGCTTCTGGTGGATAGACCAGCTCCCGTGCTGGATCCCCGCGGAGAGATGATTTGGCCCACCGTATGTTTTGGTATCCTGGAGGTTGAGATCTTCGGCATGCGCGGAGGAGTCAAAAGCATAGTATCTAATGTGAAAATGTCAGGCCTGTCATGAAGATACTCGAACAGGTCAAGGTTAATACAACTTACGGGTGCATGCTTGTCACTTCTCCTGCAAACGCATCCATACGTCGAGCCGTCTCGCGAGATTTGATATAGCCCCAAACCATTGGCGCCATGTCGCGTTCATCGTTCATGAAACCAGCGTCAAAGTCAGGCGCCTCGTATGGGTTTGTGGTTACAATGTGGGTGCTTCCACGTGAGAAAGGATACTCCAAGAAGTGAAACATGGAGAAGAATTTGCCTGGCGGTACAAGCATGTGGTCTCCGAAAAAGCTTGAGTACCTATTAGCACATTCTGAATACAACTTCCTACAGACAGACTTACCCCGAGATCACAGAATAATGCATGACCGGCTTGTCGGATTTCTCTTTGAAGTAGCTATCCCAACCCGGACGGAACTCCTTCATATACTCTTGACTTAATTCCTCGTTAGTGGGTCGAACCTTGACCCCGGCCTCAATTCCATTGGTGGCCAGTGGGCCGGTTCCGTTCATGTTCCATTGGTCGTACACTCTCTTTTGAACTTCAGGATCGCCTCTCAAGAAGTCGTCAAAGCTTTCTGTCTCTGGCTTTGCGCGGTAAACAGAGAAGGTGAGATAATGGTCCTGAAAGTTTAGGCCCACGCCAGGTAGGTCGACAATGGGCTCGACGCCAGCTTTCCGAAGCTTCTCCGGATCGCCAACTCCAGATCGTTGAAGAACGAGCGGAGTGCTAAGGGTCCCGCAAGAGACAACAATTTGCTTACGCGCGCTGATGATCCTTGGTTGTTGGTCGGGGTGAAGCGGCTTCATTGGCACGACCTGAACACCAACCGCACGACCGTCTTTTATGATCACTTTGTCGATCTTGGTATTACACATGAGGTATAGGTTACCGTGGTTTCTGGGCAGGAGCGTCAAGATCTAACGGGGTGGCAATTCCACTATAATTTACGTACCTCATAGTCGAGTGAATGTAAGCATGAGCCGAGTCACTACGACGTCCTGTGTCACGATTGATCCATTTCAGCCAGTGCTCTGCACCGTGACCTGTTACAAGGTCTTGGAGATCGTCAGTAGTTGGGATTCCCTGGGATTCTGTTGCACGAAGGAAGTCTTGTGCGATAGGGTAGGTGTAGTTGCCGAACGAGACCTTGATTGGGCCTTCAAAGCCATGTAAATCACGGTTGTTGCAAGCGCGCTGGTACGTCTCGTGCTTTCTCATAAGCGGTAGAAGCTCCTTGGTAGTCCAACCCTTGGCCTGGAAGTCATCGTAATCAGAAGCTGAGGCTCGAGTGTACATCATCTAGATAGAAATAGGCGTTAGCTTCCCCGGACTATATGGACTCATAATGTAAGCAACTGACAAAGTTGATACTCGAGCCACCGCCAAGAATGTTGGCGCAAGGAACGATGGCCTGTCTTCCGGACAGCCATTTGGACGGCCGAGAATGGTAGAATGAGGCGGTCTTGGAATCAAGCTTCATGTTTTTCGGGTAGATGCCCGGCCTAGAACGTTAACAAGCAGTTCTTCTCGAACGAAGGGATATTACCACTGACCGATAGACCCATGGGTCGTTGAGGTTGTTCTCCCCTCCTTCAATCAAGAGTACTTTGAGGTTCTCGTCAAGATTGGCCAATCGCCCGGCGACGACACACCCCGCGGATCCACCTAAATATCTCTGTCAGTCGTAATTATGTTTTCATAGGCTCGATATAGATCCTACCACCACACACAATAATATCAACCTCTTCTGGGATAGTCATAGCGAGAAGTGTCTGAAAGATGCTGGGTGGTCTGGAGAGTTTCAGGCACTCTCAGTTCATCGAATGCGGCTTTGACTTCGAGAGCTTCTGCTCCTTTTCATTGCGCATTTGGACTACACCCCGCATTCGGCGAAATGGAACGCCAGACGCACAATCTGGGGTGGTGTGCTTCCGCTCGCTGTACATCTCCCCGTCACACTGTGAGCTGGTTCCCACAATGGTAACCGACCTATCAAATGAAGCAAGATCTGGTATATATCGCGTCGATTCTCTGGTCTTCTTAGTTCGCATCTCCGCATCCATGCATGGCCCAGCCCGGCCCTTCCATGAGATAGCAACGTGGACACAAGCAGCGGGGGGCTTCACAGACATGGCTGATAGCGGGGAACCTGGAGCGTGGGAATGCTTGACGATTGGTGGTGATGGTGGTTTGTCTCCAATCTACGGTTCGTTGGAGGCTTGTACTGTTGCTCGCCAGCTTGTCAGGCAACATGTTCAAACGCTAAGTTTGAATTGCTATTTCCTCCAGCTTGCGCAACACCAACGACTGGAATCTGGGAAAGCAAAACTACCCCGCATCTACCTCCAGCACGTTCTCAAGATCGGTTTACCAGCACAGAGAGTGACACCAAATAAGAATGTATACGTCTTTCAACAAGGGCAATCAAACCCTTGTCACCGTAACGAAGAACGTCCAAACAAACAGCGTTTGGATCCTACCAAATAAGAACGACTGCAGGGGACAATTTGGAGGTGCAATACACCGACGAAGCAATGGATTCTTATCAAATGCCGATCAGATACTAGATACTATAAGGTATGTACTTGGATGGGAAGTAGACGGAGAAGACCAGGGAGGATAAACCAAGGGCGGGAGCTGAGTTAAGCGAATTGCGGGGAAAGAAAGAAGGTACCGAGTATGATACTTTGATCTTCGATCCACCTCCAATACAAACCGTCAGCCTTGGAGGCGATCCCTACGGAATCAGTTCCGGGAGACAGCAGATGAGGAGTAGAAAAGCCAAGTTCACTAAAATGTTTTGCGGAAGAGCAACATACGCAAGTTGACGTGTACAAAGAGGGGACATGTAGCCCGTCCTCCCTTTCGAGTAATTGGAGAAGGCACTTCACTGAGACTCGGCAGACCGGTAGACATATCTAGTGGCTCAAATCTCGAATAAGAACAGACGCCTACCTCACCCGGAAACATGCTAGCCCTTACAATTCTGATTGAGGTGACAGAAGTGAATGGTACTACGTGGATGTCTTGCATAATCCCTGTTCTGTACACCTAAAAGAGCACTATTGCATTCGTACTGGTGGTGCTCACGGTTCATGGCTCGACCTAGAGCTTGCTCCTCACGATCGCTGAGACGCTGTCATAAAGCTCACCACTGTCGGACTTGGTGGCTAGTTTTGCAATCTTGGGAATCTGATCCTCTCTGACCCCATACTCCGCTAGGTTGCTCGCTAGACCAAGGTCCTTCACCAGACTCTCGATGGCATCAGCAAATCTCAAGGCATCGTTCGTTTCATTCCCACTCTTATCCAGTCCAAGAAAAGGGAGCGCCCTCGCAAGCTGTTTTGCATCCTGTGCTTTCTTTGCTTTGAGCTTGACAACGCCTGAGAGCGTCAAACACGACGTGATTCCGTGAGGGATGCCATATGGGGAGCCTAGCGCGTAGCCCATGCTATGACTTAGACCCAGTCCGCCAACAAAGTTTTGTCCAATTGGGTATAGCGAGCTAAATGCCGCAAGCAATAGCCTCGTAATCACATCTTCGTTCTTGGGATCTGCTTTGGATTTCGGGAGGTACTCAAACAAGCCAGCAATAGCAGTCAAAGCAAGCTGCTTGGCTGGTACCTCCGTAACCGTAGGTTGGTATTGCATCTCCACAGCATGATCGAGTGCTCTTATCCCTGTCGATAACCAAAGCTTTTGTGGCGTCTCTAAGGCGAATTTGGAGTCGTAGATTATGACTTGCGGTGCCAGCTCCGGGTCGCCGACACTAACTTTCGTCCCTTCTTCGTTTGTGTAGCCTGCGAAAAATGTACACTCTGCTGCACTCAGGGTTGTAGGGATGGTAATGTGGTGGAGAAACGTTCCGGTCTTCTCATGTAGCCGGTAGGAAATGGCTTTGGCGGAGTCAATAGGACTCCCTCCACCGATGCTTATGAGGGTATCGATGGCGGAGTCTTTCCTCACAGCCTCCGTAGCTTCATCTAATTGCGCAACAGGAGCATGCTGCTTGATGTTGGAGAAGGTGCCCGCGTGGTGATCGGAGCTTAAGAGAACTTCTACTTGCTTGATGAGCGAAGTTTTGGTGGCGAGCGACGAGCCTGTGATGATGAAGGCTTTGGAATCTGAGGTGGGAAGACATTCGAGCAGGTGGGTCTTAACGGAGGATGGCCCGTAGTGTAGGCGTTGAAGGTGGGTTGGCCTCCATAGGCCAGACAGAGGGTGTTCTGTGGCGTCGGTCATAGTGGACAGCGCGCGTCGTTAGGGCGAAAGACAAACGAAAATTGAAAGTATTCTGTTACTTGAGACTGGTTGTAGGTATTGCAAAGACTTCCAGTTGCTCTTCATGATCATTTGCTGATCAAGCCGGCAGTTCGGTCTCGCGTCATCATGGATGACGTCATCGGCCAAGCCGAGGTCCGAGATGTGAGCAGAGAGTTAGTAAAGTGGTTGCGGACCACTGAAGGTATTTGCCTGCCATGCTTTGACAATGCTCCACATGCCATTCCCGGATGGGTGAGACATGGTCATACTGTAAGGTACGCCTCGGAATTGGCAAAGATGGAAAGATGGGAGGCGGCAGTGCCCGTGCGGTTGGCTTTTCGTGTTTTGACGCGCGCTTAAATGTTGTGAATGAAGTGAGAATCATTCTCCTCTGTTCATCAGTCATAACCGCTAGAATGTAACCAAAGAAGCTACTAGTAAATACGGTAGCTGTTACCACTAAGTTAATCGCATCTGGAAATGACGGACAAAACAGCAGCTCTTGACGAAAGATGTTGCTTCCAAAGCGGTACAACTCCGAAATTGATCATACGTCCATCTTGCTACTTGTCCATTCCTTCTTGATATCTAGAAACTCTTCTTGTAACCAAAGACTGTCTACAAAACCCTAGATCTGGCCACAGGTGTCTCCCAAGTCGCATCGCAGCGAATCTATACTAGTCAGTGGTGATAGCGCCCAAAGGTAATGCGTTTATACATTCGAGGCAGCCGAGTAATGCTAATTAGAAACAAGGTAAATGGCGGAGATCTGGACGAAGATGGTGATCCTAAAATATTCGTAGCATGAGTCCGAGTTAGGATCGTGTTAGTGATGGTGTTGGTTTTTCCTTGAAGCATTGGCAAAATGTTTAGTCCAATTAATTCCCTTTACTAGCTACTTAAGTTTTGCACAATGCACTAGCTGGACGTTCTTGCCACTGGTATGGTTGGTGACAACGGTGGACTTATGTCCAACGAGAACCCTAGTCAGACAGCCCTGTTCAGTCTTTGTTGGTTTGGGGAATAGCTTCCTGGACGCTTGATGATCGGTCTGTTGCCCCTTGTTCATCCGTTGTGCCTACGATGAACAAACTTTCCGATAGTTGCTGAATGTATGCTTGCCAACAGCTCCATTCTCAAGCCTTGGTTTTATGTATCCATCTTTAAAGTTTTCACTGGCAAAGTCGTGGAGATGGTGGCGGAGAATGCGTTTAGGAAGCTTGCGTAGAGCATAGGGGAGACGATACTGGGGAGAATAGCGGAGATAGTGCTAGATGTGGCGATGAAGTGGGTGGTAAAGATGGCGATGGAGAAAAGGAAATTAAGAGTGACGGTGAGGACGGCGAAGTGGATGAAGGAGATCGTGGTAGAGATGTTGATGAAAGATTTATGGAGGTGGAGAAGTGGCGCATATTGCCTTTGGTCGTACCATACCTATGAAACGCCTATAAGCCGAACTTATTCCCATCGATATCCCTCTTCTCTCTTTGCCGTTACCTTTCACCTAACGGCTACCCCTACTTCCTTCCAAACAGTATGATCTGTGACGTACTGTTTTCTTCATGCTGCGTGAGGTTTGGATCTGGCATTTGATCCTCTCCGGTCACCTCCACATCTCGAGCTATGAAATGAGCTCATTGCCGGTATGGAGATCATGCTTCGAGCACACGAGATACACACCCCAGAAGATTTGTAAGTGATGTACGGACCATGCTCTGGAGTCTTGATGGCCTTACTATGACATGAAAAGGGGTTTCTGGTGGCATCCAGGGTCCAGGAAGAATTGGATCTTGAGTACAGTCTGATTCTTTAGATCTTTGTGATGTTGCCGTACCTGCGGCTGGTAGGCCCATGGGAATAGTAGTGACAAGGTTCCAACGAGGGCTATGTAGTTCCGATATTCGTAAGAGACTGAGGCAATGTTGAAATGTAAAGTGGCTCTCTCCTTGAGGTAGGCTGGCTCAGCGTGTAGTGAGCCCATTATATTCTGTCTCCTACTCGTAAGTCCCCCAACCATTAGCCCCAAGGATATACAGAAACCCCTACTCGTAAATTCTGTCGTAAAGTACACTGATGGTTCGATGAATCAGAGACGTCGTAATTATGAGCAGTGCTTTTGGCTGGGACCTTGGGGTTTGGAAGCTGACACTTCAGTTTTGCATGAGAGTATTAGAACGCCGGTAAATAGGGCGATGACGCTGCAGCTCCAATTGCGAACGAGGGAGAAGGAGAAGATTAGCCAGTCATGTAACTTATGTCTACCACCGCTGTCCGATATCGACACGGCCAAGATTCGAACCAAAGAGCCATCACGACCAAAGTCATCCTTGCTCTCAGCCATTACGCTGGAACCTCTCTAGAATGTGAGTGATTCAGATGGCCAACTTACAAAACTTTGACTCGCAAAGTCTTAAGGTACATTGATGCTGGAAGACAAATGAGGTGACTTTAAGATAGGCCTAAATAGAAATTGCTCAAGACGGAGTCGTTGCTTGAAGCCCATGAGACTGGATACTCCCAGAGGGGTTCCTCGTTAGGAAGTGGATGATCTCTTTACCACCTCGATAGAGTGGTTCAAATATGTCAGGAGCTCCCAGGACGCCCTTGTGTGGACGTCCGCTCTTCCTTTCGGGAAGAAAGATCCAGCAGTGTGTTCCGGCCTGTACTGTATCTGGTACTCGGCTTGACCATTGACCATTTGGATGGCCCTGTTGCCGATAAAAGGCATCGGCCAGATTGCCACAGCATCCATAAAAATGGGAGCGGCGGGTCTTACGCCGCTGGGGGTTGGCTCTGAGGAAGCATACCCCAAGAATATGTCGGCAGCCCTCAGCCGCAAGAAATAAAATATGGCGGCCCAAGGGCATGACAGAGCTCCTAATGAACGATTCTCTAGAACACCGTCAGTCTTCGTGGTAGAGATTGGTTAATAGGGCTTACCGCGGTCAGGCTCTCGGCTCCCTGAGAAGGTAGCCCTGCCACTGCCATATTTGCCCTTGGGCCGCCAGATGATTAGCTCTTGGGAGCATAGTCCCAAAGGTTAGAGCTTTGTTTGTTCTGGCCCACCCACCAAAAGGTCGTTCTAGGCCAGTGAGCATAGCCGGTGGGTGAGCCAGAGGGTCAAAGCTTGGATTTGGCTCTATTCTCAGGAGAGTCAGCTGCTTGAGATAGGCCTGACTGCTTGCTATAGATCCCTACCAGAGACTGTGCCTTGGCTTTCGGCCAGGGTTAGGTGTTCAAATAAAAGATTAACCAGGTGAAGAATATTTGGGTGATAGAACTACTTAGAATGACAGCGTTATGATTCTGTCAGATTCCGCATCGCCTGATAAGCCGATGGGACGACTAATCGATGACTCGTCCCAAGTCGTGAATTGGTAGTACGTGTAATCCTCGCTAGCCCGTGATCTGCGAAGCCCTTTGTCTCCCTCCAAGATCACCATCATATAAGTCGCTTATACGCTTACCTTCTGCACGCTCATGTTTGCAAGCTTTTACGTTGCCATCTTGTTGTAGCTCAAGCTCAGACGCAGCTGCTGGTTTGAAACCATACACTGCTGTAGACTTTGTGTGCCTCTTGGGCAGACTCTGTGGCACAAGCTGCCTGGCACCTACCTCAGCACACCCTACGGCAGCTCAACAACCTCATGACCAGACAGTACCTTGCTCTTGGTACACCTTCCTGTGGATGCAGCTTGCATATCAAAGTCTTGTGACATAGCATGTGAGTACTTACCTTGAGTCCAGCTGTCTCAAGCTGTAACGCACCAGCAGTCTCGCCGTCTCTCTATTTTGCTCAACCATTGCTATCTCCCTATTCAGGCTCATAAATATCGATAAGCACTGATGAAACACTAGCATGGCCGATCAGCTTGTAAGGTAGTCAGTCCTGGGCACTCAATAATTGTTGATACTCTCATCATTCCCCACGTTGTACCTTTCCTCTGCATTTCTTGATCTCGTTGTTAGTACTTACATACTCTTGATATCTGTACTGATTCCTGTTTGATTTAGTAGATTCTCTTCAACACAGGCTGCTCAAGCTGGGGATTCTCCTGTAAAGCTTCTGACAAGCCAGTCCACCCCGATCATCCTTTCAAGCTTAGATAGGTTGGGGAACCCGATGGAGCATATAGTGGAGCAGGTGGACGAGAAGGGATTGTGGTACGGACGCTGTAAAAGGCGACCGCGAGGTTAGTTATCCCAGCTGATTCGAAGGCTCGCACATTTCATCGTGGCCGTTTCAAGCCTAGCAGAAAGCTAATCGTCGGAAGAAGATATCTGATGCTGTTGTCCGGTCACCTCCCTCACCTGCCAGCAGTTACTCAGAGCCAATCCAAAGATTAGATAAAGGAAAAGGAAAGGCAACGTCTGACGCAGAAGAAGACTTAAAATCGGAGATTCCAGACGAAATATCAAACAACTATGCAAAAAATAGAGAGAGTGAGAGTACAAGAGAAGCGTGGAAGGAATGGATAGAAGATAAACTGGATGCGGACATCGCGTAAGCGATTGCCCTTAGCCTCATAGATGAACAGCCTGCTTCAGGCACTGTCGGTAAGTCTGGCCAACGATTAATCTTACCCCCCAGCTTCCAACCAATTGACCAATTGACATAGGTCCCTCCCGCATCAAATATCGATACCAGGCAATGTACCCCCATACCGATGACGCCTCTCAAGCTACTCATGAATCTGCGAAAACACTTTTTGAAGACGTAAAAGAACATGGGGAGGAGGCTTCTGTGCCTAGCGTGCTCGAGTACATTGAGAGAACCGAAGACGTCGAAGGGTCGGGACAACCTCGAGAACTGGAGTTAGAAGGTTCGAATGACCTCAATAATCTAACGCCGTTGCCTACCATTGCCCCTTCCTCGGCGCCAACTTGTGGATTTGCCTGAGCAACCAGATTAGGCCGCTCCGCATGGGCGTTTCTGAAAAAGTTGCGTCGATCCGGCAGGAAGCCCACCTAGTTTCCCAAATGCCGTGTAATGCGACTTCGCCGCCTACCGTGTTCTTCGGGTCACTTGCCTGCGACACCTTCGGTGGGAGGGTTGCTCTCCTCTCATCATAAAGAGATATATCGGCTGACTAGTGGGCGTGACAGTACTATGTTGCTAGGATATCTACTCTCCGAATGTCTTTGTCAAATCTCCATTGATCACTTTCCACGCTGTAGCCGGTGAACTCAATTTCTTGGACACTTGGTGCGCTCACTGTGGCTATCTCAGGTCTCACACATGAAGCAAAAAATGTCTGATCTTCTTACTCAAAGTCTAGAGTGCAGTCAAAGAAATTGAAGTAAGTGCGGTGCGTAACGTGTCCTCAGAGAGGGTGATCTGAGATTTTTAGAAACATTAACCGGGAGACTTTGTGTATCCGTTCTCCGCAGTCGAGGATTGAGGGACATTGCACTGCAGCTTGTCACCATGAGATATGTAGATCAACAAAGAATATGTTGCATTCCGCTCACTGTTCAATGCTTGCTGACCGTGATATCCTTTGCTGCAATTTGGTCCTGAGCAAGACCTTAAACTGCTTAACGAGTATGAATCTTCTCCAAGCAGTTTGCCAGACTGTACACTCCCGCATTCGCCTTCCATGTTTCCGCTACAGATCGTACCGTATTTGGAGTGCGAGTAGCCGACCTCGGAGCGTTTCTGTTGAATTACCATTATGCCGCAGCGCCGCAAGTTTGGGCAATTGTGAGGCCTATGGAACACAAGAAGCTCGAAGAAATACTGCACGACTTCCTGCAGCTTCCGAAGACTGGCGAAGAGAGAACCGACGTCGCAATACCTCGCACTTGTCCTTAACCAGCATGCGACAACGTCCTAAAATACAAACCACTGTGCATTCCCGAGGCAACTTTTCCCACCTCTGCGAAGAGGTATTGTCTGGGGAGGGTTTGATCCCTAAGCCAACAATATTTCAGCAGCCCAAGTGGTCAGCAGTATCTATCAGAAAGTACTATGGACGCCGCATAATGCACGGCATCTAGAGCCAACATCCTGGCTGTATGGAATGTTGCCAACGAGATAAAGCTACCCGCTAGGTGAGAAGTCGAGGTGAGGGCTTTTGGGAGCCGTACCTCGATCCACACCATGAGTCACACCATGGGAAACCGTAGCGAAGCTGGGATCAAAGTGACAGAGGTAGCTCAAGAAACGTGGATGGACCGCCTCATGACCCTTACACTCAATGGCCGCCATCGACCGGAGGCTTTGACATCGGGAGAGCTCTGGCAGCTCGATCACACGGATTGCGACTGCGGTGTTCATCAATCAGCATAATAGCCGGGGGACCACTCTTCTATCGTTGTGTGAGGTCCGGAAACACACCATGAAGCCTAAATGCGTTGCTCAATTTTCGGCCGTTGGCGGTGAGAAGGATTCACCAAATTCTGCGCGCGATCCTGCAGGGTTCTCGCTCAAGTCCTATACTATGGAGGGCAATCGGGGGTTAGGTCTTTAAAAATAGTCCCATCTTCTTCCTTCACGATCCTTCCAAATTCCCCATTTTCATTCATCCCACACTTTGTTCCTAGATAGGCGATCGGGTTCGCCAAGGGTGTTCGCAATCGTTCAATACTCAAGAGTGTCAATGTGGCGCCAGGTGAAGGATGGAGGACGAGGGGACAATCCCCAGTCAACGGCATCAATGGTCGCGATCACACCCACCAACCCCCTCACATTGCATCCGAATCTTCTTTCAACCACTTTACAGATCTGGCCCCTTCAGACCTGGCGCGCACACCAGCCAGAGCAATGCCAATGGAGCCACGTCCGCACACTTCACTCCGGAGTCATGGATCCTTCCAACCTGTTTGAGAAGTTATAAGGATAGTGCTTCGATGCGTTAGTGGTGCTGTCTTGGTTGTGTGGAGAATCTATGGGTCCGCAATGAGGTGGACGACAACAGCAATGTGGTGTCGACATACTCTTCTGTCAATTCTGACAGTCTTTATGTGAGCTCTGGCACCACTACTATTGACGCTGCCAAACCCGCCTTCGTGCAACTTGCGGCACACCGCCACCATTCTCCATCCCACCATGTCCAACACGTGAGCCACCATTCTTTCCATCAATGCATGGAGCATCACAGATACGTGTACAAAGAAGGTTTACCTCAATATTATACCTTGGCGCGGTGCCTCGGTGATAATAGGCCGGGAGGCGCGGAATTGGCACGCATGGAGGAGTATAAGAGATCGTATGGGGCAAGCGATTGAAGCTTTCCTTTTTTTTGATAAGTATTCAAGGGGGGGCGTATTGATACCCTAGAAGATTAGATAGAAAGACAGCAGGCAAGCGGCAACATGCCATGCTGCACTTTGGCCTTACATGTCGCTATGTGGGTCCGAAGGGGATCTCAGAGATTAAGCACTGGAAAGGCAACTTCACCATTGATCCTAGGGCGCGGAGTTGCGGATGCAGACTTGTTGTCAAGCCAATCGAGCTTTTTCTATCATAGGATAACTATCGATCTCGTTCCTGCCAAATCCTTGAGTTCTGTCAACCTTTACACTGGCGATGGGAACATCACCAAGAGTGACGCCGACTTCCGTTTCGCCGCCGATGTGACATGGGGCCGCTTACAGCTTTGAGTGATAGTAAGAGAATATTTAATCTCTGCCAACGAGGGATCTCTAGCACAAGGCTGGGGTTCGGGCCGCTCACTCCTAAGAAGAAACGTACCCGAGAGGGCCGGTGGCGGTGGACCAGGAGACTGTTTGCAAGATCACTAAAGCCAAGCGCACCAGACCGCCCGAAGAGCGTCTCGAACGGGCGAATCTAACGGTAGGGTGCGTCTCAAGGATGACTTTCAATGGACTATACGACCAAGTATCCAAATACTCGCGTGGAACGACGCCGGAATTCCTTGATAAAAAGATGAGAGTGGTCGATCGGGACGTTATGTTTGATGGTTCCGAGTATCTTCCAGGCCAGAAATGGGCCATTGCCAGCACATCCGGGCAGCCCCTCAGAGCAGACCCGTCCGAGCTTCACGAAAGAAATCTACCCTGTGCGTAGCTGCTTCCTTGGTTGACTTCCTGTTCCTCTTTGTTTCCGAGACGGTCATGAATCAACCTGAAGATAAAATCCAAGCCATCACCGCTCTCTCGCTAACAGAAAAAATTGAGGTTCAGGGTACGACTGTTCCCTTTACAAACATTCTCGCCAGCTTCGAGAATCATAAACTTCCCCCACATCCTATTCATATCCAATATGCCCTTTATCAATCCCAGTCCAGGCGTCTTCAATGGGCTTATTCATGGTTTGGCACCCTAGAAAACCAAGGTTGCAGCGATCCTGCTCGGAAATCCGAAGACATACCAGCTATTACTGTCGCCTTCTTTCAAAGACAATTAGAATAGGTCGCCATCTCATGTCCTCGATATCAGCAGCTCTAGAGCATAGGGTTCCTTCAACAACGAAGATCACTTTCTTTATAGCATGGACACCGCTGGCGACACGCAGGCACTGCGTGCCCTAACCCGGCATTTTTGCAACCATCGCGATCTCAAACCCAGCACTTGACATTGCTTGCTCGCTCATTGCAAGATGGCTTAGCAAATATCGGGCCCATGTTGCCCAATCCGGGAAGCCCGCGACGCCGCCATATTCCCCCACATCAAGTGGCGCGGAAGGTGTGTGGTAGGAAATCTTAGTCGGAGTACGAGAGTCACAAGAACAATCGAAGGATACGGCTTCTCGAAGCAGCCAATAGGTCGCCACATGTCACAGCCCGTGGCAATGCGGGAGGCACATGAGTACAGGAACATTGAGAAAGGGCGGCCGGGGGGCTGTTCCCAAGATCGCCAAAGAGCAAGAGCAGGGAGGTAGAACCGGAGGGGGTTATCCTCAAAGGATACTGTGGAAAAACAGCACGTGTAGAGACCAAGAGGCTTTGCAAGATCGCCCAAGGCGAATGTGCTAGACCGTGCCGAGCGAGGACCCTCAGGGGATACCTCTCATTTTGGGAACATGTACAGAAGGGTCCTGTAGATGGTGTTTTGTAGAATAGGTATTTAAGAAATTAAGTCCGGTGTGCAACCATGGTGTTTATTCTTCACGTGATGATTTTCTTTTTCGTTTTTCTTTCTAGGACCTTGTGAGGCAAGTGATGTGCCATTGCCAGCAGGCTTTGCGGTAGGTATAAAGAACCGGTTCAAGTGTTAAGAGTGAGTGTGTGACGGTTCAGCCTTGTATATGGTCACTTACTAACTGCATAGTTGTCCCCTACCGCACCATCGCGGTACCATTCGCGGCGTTGGAGACGTCTCTTTTCTTGTTTACAGTTCAATTCTAGGGAGTCTTGTAGTGAGGAACACAAGAAGTGGTGCTTGATCTGAACGCTCGATGAGAGGCGGCTTAGCTTACTGTTCTGTGTAGATCAAGGCGTTCTGGGCTTACTGGTGCTTAAAAGTTCTTTGAGAGCTTACTGACAGCAGGGGCTTTCACATTCACTCGCAAATTGATCACCTTGAGCCACAAGCTCACGCAAAGTAGCAGTGGCCATAGTTATGTCTTCAGTGGTAGAGTAATGATACCTTAAGGGATAGTATGAACATACGCTATGTGGGTTATCTTATACTACCTACATCCGGTTCACCTATTTGCACATGAAGGTGTCACCAGAGGGCGCCCCAAAGAGCTCGCGGTCGTCAAAGTAGCCGAGGTTGTATGGGATGTCGACACATTTCATTCCTCCTGTGGGGCCAACGTGCGGGCAGTGTATCTAAATCACGTCGAGTCAGGACAAAATCCGTGTACTGGGTGATAGTACTGCACTTACCGATGGCCGGATCCTAGCCAGCAAGATATGAATTTCCCGACAGGTCACGCTGTCCGCCCAGATATTGTCATAATCACCGAAGGCCTTGTGCGCCAAGGTGTTCTCGCAGGTGGCCGTGCTGTTTTACTGGGTGTTGGGGCCGGTACAGAGCTGTTGGATGGTACCGCACAAGCCTCCAATCACAGCCTGCTGCTCTGCGGGAGAATATGGAGCGACGGTTGACACGCCGGTCTGGAAGGCGGATGTGTAGAGACGAATGTTAGGGATCCAGGCTTCGTACTTGGTGACTGCGCCGGCATGGTCGAATTCCCAGAAGGCAATCTATGGGCATGGGTAAGCTGCTATTCTTCAAAGCCGAAGAACGGAAGACACGACACATACCTGCTTCAAGGTGGTAAGGTATTTGCCGTTGTCGGTAGAATTCGGGTTGACAACACTGTTGGTGAAGTACACAGTTGATGCCGCAATGTTTGGGCAACCAGATGTGAACTCGACAACTTGAGCTTTGGTGAAGGCGCCATAGACCGGAGGCAGAGGAATCGGAGCCAATGCGAAAAAGTATTCAGTCGAGTCGTCGAAGCCCGAGAAGTTTCCTACGGGGGTAATCCGGCCAGTGGCATTAGCGGCAAAGAGCCCTGATGGGACGGACGCTGACCCATTGGCGATGAAGGCAAGATTGCTTGGGTAGACGGTCAGGTTGTAAATTTTCGAGACTGTGTCAAAGTTGCGCTTTTGGTACGAATGGTCGTCCTTGTCGTACGCCAACGTCGTGCTAGTGAAGGCAAGGCACAGCGCTACAATGATGGAGAGCCTGAAGGCGATAGCCATGATGTGTGAGAGCTTGTTTTGGAAGGTTTTGATTATCCCAGAGGTAAGAATATCATCAGAGGCAAGCCAAGTGAAGTACTTGTGTCTGTACGGAGGTCACGATGACTCCCAACACCGGTGTCAACGCAGGCGACACATGCGACAGCGCTATGCCACCCCATGCGACACGGGGAATGGTTGGGATCTTGTGAAAGGTCGATGATGGTCTTCCAATAATGAGCAGTCGAAGAAAACATGGAAAGCAGCTAACCGGACGGGGATTGGCTCTAGCTCCATGTAGACTAGTGTTTACCTTAATAGCACCCGGGCGTGCCGGTTGCCTCAGTTCTCAGACGTGCCAACGTCGCTAAGCCCCTTCGGGTTAGCGCTCTGCTGACTTCGCAGCATACGGGCGGCACGTCTGAGTGCAAACCTCTGTAAGATAGGTTGATCTGCGTTAATTTGGTGACAGCTCGCACAACTTGCCTCGTTAACTTTTGCAAGTCACAACATTCTTGTTTGCGACGCGATCATCAATGCACAACATGTAAATCATAATGTATGTGAACTTGCGATAGTACTTTCACATATGCTCTATCTGATGCGTCTAATTTAAGTATCAATAAAATTCTGCGAGATCGATAAGTTGCGTCGTTGCATTATCGAGTCAACTGCGTGCGATAATTCAAGTAGTCGAACAGCGCGATCAAGAATATGCTAGCTTCGATTTTTTGCTCTCGTCGTCAGATATCTTATGATCATATCATCGACTGAACTTAGTTGAACTTGTATCGTGTTGTGTGATGAAGATTTGATTCGAAGATTTTTTTTGATGATCGAGAAAGTGCGCTAAGTCGTTTCGATAGAGCGTTTGATAGAGAGTTCAATAGAGAATTTAATAAAGCGTTTGATAAAGCGTTTGATAGAAAGCTCGATAGAAAGCTCAGTAGAAAGCTCAGTAAAAAGCTCGATAGAAAGCTCGATAGAAAGCTCAATAGAAAGCTCAATAGAAAGCTCAGTAGAAAGCTCGATAGAAAATTTGATAAAAAGTTTGATAAAGCGTTTGATCGAGAGTTTGATCGAAAGTTTGATAGAAAATTCAATAAAGAATTTGATAGAGAATTCAATAGAGAATTTGATAGAGAATTCAATAGAGCATTTGATAAAGCGTTTGATAAAGCGTTTGATAAAGCGTTTGATAGAGCGTTTGATAGAACATTTGATAGAACATTTGATATCAAGTCATGAAGAATACTTTCTATTAAGTTAATTAGCATGTGCTATGAAGTGTTATGAGTCTGCATAGAGCGAATCATATGAATGTATTCTAACTAGAAGTTCAAAGCTGAAGTAGAAAGAAGATTCAACACAACGTGAGTTTTACTCACGAAGACACGCTAGGTCGCTAGCGTGTCAACAACAGTTTTACTCACAGTTCTATACTAGTCTATGTTAAACTAATCAGACTAATCAGAGATAACAGAGATGCATGCTTGCAACATTATTTTCTCTCTTCATTTAGCAATATTCTCATTGCTGCAGTTCGATCAATCGATTCTTGTTGAGTCAATTTCTAACTTGACTTGTTCGAATACTTCTGATGAAAGTCATTTATGATCTTTGAGCAGTCTTTAAACTCATTTTCATCGACATTGTATCAATGTAGATTGACGTCATAGTCTTTTCAATTGACACGATATTGCAGTCGTTTGTCTCGTTCGTAGTGTCTGAAATTCAGTATGTTCTTCACTTTTCATTCGTCTTCATCATTTATCACTATAGAATCAGACGACTCATTTCATTGTTCTTCAAGAAGATCTTTTGAATTCAGTCGTAGCAGATTCAAGATGAACTCTGAATGAATCTTCATTGTCAATGACAGTTTCAGTCAATATGCATGTTCAATCTCAGTCAGAATCTTGAAAGATTCTAGCATCTTATCATTCAGCTTCTTTGATGATCTTGCGATCATAATGTTTCTAGAATTCAGAAACATCATGTCATCTATCTTGTAAATCATTTTCTTTCAATGCTTGTCAACCTGTTTCTTCATTGTGATTCTGACTCTTGCTAATGTCTGCTTGATCAACGTTAATGATCATTTCATGTGTTTAAATATATTCTTTGCTTTACTCGCTTGAATTCTAGCTTGAGTGATCTCATATTCAGTTGAATTTGAATCGAAGCTCATATGAGAGTGAAAGCTCTTGTTCAGAAAGAACGTTGATTGTTCAATTGATGATGAAATAGCATTGTTATCAACGAATTCAGTCATAAATAGTCAGACGAATCAGTCATCTTGCATGTACAAGTAATAGCTTCGTAGATATCGTTCTACATTCTGATTCGCTCTTTTTGTTTGATTGTTGATCTGTGAGTGATAGTCGATGAATAGTTTCATCTTAATGTTGAGTCTCAGACATAAAGACTTTCAGACAATCGATATGAATTGCAAATCTCTATCAAACACTATTGATCTTGATAGTTCATGAATTCTGAAGACTCATATCAGCAGCAGTTTAACTGTTTGTTCAGCGAAAGTTTCTTCGTCATTTGATCAACAGAATATATAGTGACGTTTTTTAGATAATCGATTTATCACTGTCAGAATCGCGTTGCTTTCATCACTTTTCAATAAATCGATAATGAAATTCAATGATATGTCTTGTCATTGTTGTTCAGATATAGACAATGACTTCAATAGTTCATTGATTCAATCTCTTGATGCTTTTGACCTACGACAAACGTAACAGTTTCAAATGTAACGTTTGATTGTCGTTCTCATCTTCGACCAGCAATATGATCATCTTAACAAGTCTAATGTTCGATTCATGTCAGAGTGATCACTGATCGAAAGATCATGTGCTTCTCTTATCAATTAAGTGATCATTGACTGAGAGACTCACAGTCTATCATTCTTTCAGAGTACTTCGTTCAGTACTCTGCAATTGTTTAGACTCATATCTTGACAAGTTCTTCTGTTCTGTTCTATGACTGTTCGAATATCAATACATTGTTGATTCGTTCGATTTTCAACTATAATTCGATTCTGAATGAAAATCATCTCTTCAATCGAATTCTCATTAGCTTTCAATTTCTGTTTCAAATCTGAGTCAAATATGAGCAAGATCTGAATCAGATCTTGATCATGTTCTATTGATTGCAGTTCAAATGTGCTTGCTGACAATAGCATCTGATGCTGATATAGCTTTCGATCATCATTTGATTCAACTGACTTGACGTCTGACATTCTGATCAGCGCGT
>JAABVA010000770.1_pt1 | contig 37870 bp, 35 predicted proteins | sample 5560331 | NCBI WGS metagenome assembly JAABVA01 (sample SAMN12812661, study PRJNA571458) | rock metagenome | isolation source: Antarctica rocks | place: Antarctica: Victoria Land, Mt New Zealand sud | collected 2016-01-07 | reverse complement strand
GGGCTTCCTGCTTATGTACCGCATAACTACGACCTGCGCTATCACGGCTTGATTACGTATCGTTACGCCCTGCAAAACTCGTTCAACATTCCAGCCGTCAAACTGGTGATGAAAACAGGCGTTGATGCGTCGCTACACACAGCCCAAGTCATGGGTATCAATAGCTATCAAGGGACGCCGAACTATACCATTGTGCTTGGTAGTCTCGGTGTGCATCTGCTCGACGAAACCTCCGCCTACGGTGTGTTCGCGAATGGCGGGATGCGTGTTGCCGCCCACGCCATCAACACAGTTACGGACATACAGGGTCATGTTATCCTGCACGTTCTGCCTACGGGCAAACGGGTTATCTCGAAACAGACCGCGTTCCTGATAACCAACGTATTGAGCGACAATGCAACGCGCACCTACGAGTTCGGCAAGTGTAGTGCGCTCGACCTGCACAGCAGCACCGATACACAGTGCTATCTCGGCAAGCCCGGCACCATTCGTCCAGCAGCCGCGAAGACAGGAACCTCCACCGATTTTCGCGATAACTGGACCGTTGGCTATACCAGTGATTACGTTATGGGCGTCTGGGCGGGCAACAATGATAACTCGGCGATGGTCAATGTGACAGGTGTCGATGGTGCCGCCCCCATCTGGCATGATAGTCTTTTATTGGCAGAGCAGGGTCGGCCCATTGTTGGTTTCTCCAACCCTGGTGGTGTTGTCAAAAAAACCGTGAGTTATGGCGGCATTACATCAAGCGACTGGTATCTCAAATAAATTTAATAGAATATGCAAAATACAGAAGGTGCAAAACATTGTTTTGCACCTTTTGCATTTTGCATATTCTATATCATTACACTGTTGCCGAACAATAAGCGGGCAATGCTCCGCTAAACTTGTCGGGATGTACAATCTGTGCCACACAGCGTAGCCCTTCGACGATACGCGGTCCTGGTCGCTGCATGATATCGACGTTGACGTGATACACTTCGTGGTTCTTGACGGCGGCGATATTGCCCCAGTTGGGACGTTTGTAGACGACGCTGGCACTGCCACCGTAGGCCGGGTCCTCGGTGAGAATGATGTACTGTGGATTCGCACTGATAACGGCTTCGTCCGTCACCTGTGGATAGCCGCCGTTGCTCGTGTTGTTATGAAAGATGTTGCTGGCACCTGCGTCCTGCGCCAGTTCGTCACCAAAGGAGCCTCCGCCAAAGACAAACGGTTTCCCAGGTGTGCTATCATCCACCTCAAGCATAATCGGGGTTGCGGTCGTGCCATTTACCGCCGCTTTGGTCTGGTCAATCTGCTGTTGCATCTGCTTGACAAGCGTATTCGCCGCATCCTGTGTAAAGGTTAGGTGCCCTACAAGCGTGATTGCCTGCAACGTCTGCGACAGATTGGTGAGTTGCAGATCAACAACATTCATACCAAGCTGTTTGAGTTGCGTATCATACTCCTTCGTCTCGCCGCCATAGCTCAACACAAGGTCGGGCTTCAACTTGACGATCTGCTCAATGTTGAACTTGCCAACGGCACTTGAAACTTTGGGCAGTGCAGCCAGACTGGTAGGATAGTTGGTGTAGTAGTCAACACCGACGACGCGTGTATCGAGATGTAACGCGCCAAGAATTTCGCTGGTACTTGGCACAAGCGAAACAATGCGTTGTGGTGCCTTCGTGGGAAAGACAATCGGCGTTCCATAGACATCGAGAGCTGGTGCCGCTGTCGGTGTTGCCTGTGTTGACGGACCGCCCGTTGTGGTCCCCTGCTGACCACACGCCGCCAGCAAGAAAAGAAGAGCACATAAAAAGATGTAGGGGCCTGATTTATCACGCCCTCGACGGTGCTGTAGCAGGGTTGTGTGATTGTTTGGCCCTGATTCGATACGGTTAGAAGTGATGACACGAGTGTTCATCCAGCATTACCTCCTGCAGAAATGCTTTCATGCCCACCTTGCGTCTGATGGAGAGTCACCGGAAGACGGCACATATAGGAGTATGTGCGGGATTACGTCATTGTCTCGGTACACGTTCCTCATGCCGCGAAGGATCGTGAGCAAAACTCACAGGGCAGGTCTCCTGGCTCCTGGCTTCAAACGCGGCCTATCTTGCCTTCCCATCCATTGTATGTAGGACAGTGACATTCACCGATAGATAAGCTGCTCACCAGTTACAGTAGCGCGACTGCGCCGGACTTCCACCGACTTCCCTATTATGCCTCAACACTGTGCTGAGGCCACCCTGTGAGAATACATTGATTGATGTTGCATGGGTAGTATATATGGGAATGCTTTGCGTTGTCAAACAACACGATGGCGATACTCTATTCGAGTACCGCCATCGTGTTGGGGGTGGATAGTAGCAGGAGACCTTTGTGATCTCCTCTACATATATGATTCTTGCTTACGCAGTAATTGCGAAGATGTAGTTGCTCCAGTTCGCGGTCTGATCGCCGTTGCCAGCAATATACTGAGTGGCAAACCAGATGGCCTTGCCTGAAGCATCGAGTTGTCCGGCTGAGTAGTCACCCCAGCGACCTGGACCACCAACGGCGGTGAAGCCGTTGTCAGGCGCGGCACCAGCGGCAGCCACGTTGATATCGCCGAAGTTCTTTGCGCTCTTAGAACGCACGATATAACCAGAGCTTGGATAGGTTTGGGGTCCTGTGAACGAGAATGCAATAGCGGTGGTGCCGCTTGTCGCATGCTCAATCTGCGGATAGAGCAATTCTAGCCCTTGCTTCGCAATGTATCCCTGAGCTGCAACGGAGGTGCTGGCCGAGATTGCATTGCCAGAAAGCTTAGGTGTGATGTCGAACCATGCGATACCAGCGCGGATAGAGGTATCACCTGGAACATTGACGGCTGTAGTTAAGGTTGTGTACAAGTGCCCACCAATATACTGAAGGTTCTGTAATGCATCGCCATCAGTCTGAATGAGACCCGACGTTGGAGCATTCGAGGACGAATTGAAACCAACAGGAGTCTGAGCAGTGGTGGAATTGATAAACGTCTCGGTGTTGACAACAGTGGCAGAGAGTGTTGGCAGCACGCCGCTGGCGATTTTATCGCGATTGGTGAGTGCCCACACGCCGAGAGAGTTACCATAGACGTTATTAGGATCAATTGAGCTTGCGAAGTATTCAGCCTTAGCAGAACCGTAGGAAGCGGCTGGCTGCAAGTGATAGGCCAATGTACCACCGACGCTTAAGTTCGAGAACTTGGCAACGTTCGGTGTTGCCACACCACCAATCAGGCTAGATTTCGCAACGGCATAGATGACCGAACCGTTGAAGCCAGGGCCAAAGAGCTGAAATTCATTCGGTACGAAGTAAATGTTGTACTGATCGGTACCAAGAATGGTAAAGTCGGGTAGACATGGGCAACCAGCAGCACTAGCATCGGTTACGTCGAAGCGATATTCTGTCCAAGCTGTCGTAGCAGGATTACCAGCGTTGATAGATATATCAACGTGTGATGCGGAACCATCAGCCAATGTAACCCAGATCAGAGCAATCCAGAGATGGCTAGAGGAGTCATAGTAGGCACGAGGATCGCTGACAATGTTGGTCAGGTCTTCATTGAAGAAGCCACCACCACCGACGGTTGCCAATGGAAAAGGTCCAACGACACGTGTGCCATTAGCGGTGTAAATAGCACCTGTCAGGTTGACAAGGTTCACAGCATAACCATTGCTTGCTGCCAGACCTTCGTCAGGTGGCTCAAGATCGTACCCACCAGTTGCGTTGCTGTTGTCAACAGCACTCACGCCCTGAAAGCCTGTCTTGAGTGTTCCGGCAGCAATCTTTGAACTGCTCACACTAGGCCGTGCAACACTGCTCACACGCGCTTTGTTGTTGGATGCGGGATGTGGGCGATAGGGCATAACAAGATGTTTGCCTGTAGCTGCATTACTCTTTACAAGCGATGCCGTACTGACAGCACCAACACGATGGGCGGTTGTCAATTGTCCTTTGTAGCTCGCCGCTGCATTTGCAGCCCTAGCAGAAGTACCCCTGGTTGCTCCTGTAGCAAAGAAAGCACCAACCATAGCGGTAAGCGCAATGAGCGAGAGAAGCATGCTCATCTTTGAGCGACGGGAAGAGAATCTCATCAAGATTTAGCTCACTTTCATAAAAAGCGTAGTACATAGTCTTTCTAATGTAAGCACAATGATGCCCCCAGACATCATTACTACGATCAGAAAGAAGAGGGAAGAAAAGACTCTACAAGAAGGTAGAATCACTAATTCAAGCATACCCTATATTTGTGTCATAGGGAAGTAGCAATTTCTTAACCTCATTCCACTTTAATAGCACAAAAGTAACCCATTCCGCTACCTGATACATTATGAGGTACGTAAATATGTAACCATACCATCCATGTTATATGTATAATTGAAGTTTTGTTATCTTTTTCACATGTTTAGAGCTTTGCCTGCTCATGCAACTGCTTGATATCTATGCCAAGTCCGGCAATCATAAGATACACGTGATCCGCATCCCGTGCGATACGTTGGTTCATCCAACCTAGTGTATCGCGATACGCTCGGCTCAGTGGATGCATTGGCACGATGCCCAGACCGACCTCGTTGGTAACAATAATCACGGTTTTTCCAGGAGGCAGTGTACGAATAGCGGAGAGCAGAGCTTCGATATCGGCAAGAACACCATCATTATAAGCATGTTGCAGTTGCACATCGCCTTCCTCAACGAGACTACTGTGTTGTGCCATCCGGTTCGAGAGCCAGAGCGTCATACAGTCGAGCAGAATCACATCGGCTTCGCCACTTGCCCGTGTCACCGCCGCTACGAGGTCAAGCGGCTCCTCTATCGTTATCCATGTGATGGGACGCGATGCCCTATGACGCGCGATACGGTCGCGCATATCTTCGTCACTCGCAGTGGCGGTCGCGATAAATGCAATGCGCTTCTCACTTGTCGCGGCCAGACGTTCCGCGAAGGTACTTTTGCCGCTTCTCGCCCCACCTAGTATAAGAACAAGGCGTGGGAATTGTTGCTGCCGAGTCATGATGTAATTTCCTTTATAAAAACCTGTGCATGCATACGAGCAATAATAAAGCTACAACCTCGGCGATTTCCTCTATCGCACCGTAGCTATCGCCTGTCAACCCACCAATGAGGCGCGTTATCCAGAGACCGAGCAAATAAGCAAGAAGTGTTGCAATTCCCCAGACAAGTACGCCGACAACGTGTCCAACAAGTACCGCGATCAAGAGTGATGACGCGCCAGCAACGACAAGGCGTGGCACTGTGATGCTTTGACGAAAGGTCACACCTAAGCCTGTGGAACGTGCCGAGGGGAAGATACGCAATGCCAGCACTATCGCCCAACGCGCACTAGGTAGAATTATGAATAGGGCAAGCGAAAGAGTGCGCGGTCCCATGCTGGCGAAGAGCGCGAATTTGAGCAGTAGCACACAAATACCAGCAAGTACACCGAAGCTACCGACGCGGCTATCACGCATGATTTCCATACGGCGTTCGGGCGTGCGTCCTCCCAGTAGGCCATCACACGAGTCCATCAGGCCATCGAGATGTAAGCCGCCCGTCAGTAGCACCAGTGCTACCACCAGCAATGCCGACAGCACGAGCGAGGGTAGTTGTACAAAGCTGAAAAACCTGTGTATGAGGTATAGCAGCAACGCAAGCAGCAGACCAACACATGGGAAATAGGCACTACCGAGCTTCAAAGGCGCGATACCTGTAGTATCGTTTGTGTCGAAACGGTGTGGTGGTCCGGGAAGTGGAATTATGGAAAGAAAGCGTGTCGCCGCTACAAATTCTGCGTACTGATCGAAGAACTCTATAAGCAGTTCGTGCAGCATAGCCTACAACAATTCTAGTTCGCGCTTGAACTCCACGAGATAGCTACGCATGAATGCAGTACGCTGTTGGGCAAGGGCGCGTCCGGTCTCAGTCAGCATCGTTGCCTCCAATTTCAGCAATTTCGAGTAGAAATGGTCGAGCATGTAGCGTTGATCGTCGAGCAGGTGTTGTTGCCCGAAGGGGTCTTGTGGATCATAAGAGCGCGTTTCTGGTGTGCGACGAACTGCACCTGTAATAGCCCAGCGTAGAATACCGATTGCACCTAAGCCATCCAAGCGGTCGGCATCACGCACGATTCGGGCCTCCTGTGTGCGTGGCTCGACACCACGACTAAAACTTTGCGCGATAATCGCATGCAAAATTGCCTCCTGTTGCGCTTGCGGTACTTGGTGGTTCTGCATCAGATCAGTAGCAAGCGTTACGGAGAGGTCGGCGTGATGGCCTGTCTCGTTATGGGGTGCAGTGCGTCCTAAATCATGTAGCAGAGCTGCCATACCTACGATAAAGCGGTCTCCCTGCTCGCGCTCTGCAATGTAAAGTGCTAACATGTAGACACGCCCGACATGTTCCCAACCATGTGCGAGATCGTCTATGCCCGTAAAACGTTGCTCTACCTCTGCATAGACAGCAGATAACACCTGTGACTCATCGAAAACCGTTTTGCTCTGTTCCATATGCTAAAAATAACTCTTCTTTCACGCGTTTATGCTGATTCGGTGGAATATTCTTCATTATATCAGCAAGAAGGAGGACATAAATGGGGACAAGGGCGCCCTCGCTCATATTTCCTAAATTTATTTTCCAAATCGCTGCAACCTGTGCTACACTGTGCTTGGTATGCTCATTATTTACAACAAGTTAAAGGAATATAGATGACACAAGCGGAACAGGGATGGCGTGTACTATCCACCTCACAGGTACTTGATACAACACATTTGAGAGTTCGTAAAGAGGAAGTTTTGCTGCCAAACGGCGTGACGATTCCCGATTATTACATCATCGAAAATCGTGGTTGGGTTGGTATCGTGCCTGTTACTGCCGATGGACGCTTTCTCATCAACAACCAGTATAAGCACGGCATCGGTGAATACGTGCTAGAGTTTCCCGCTGGCGGCATCGACGAAGGCGAGGACGATCCCCTGATGGCGGCGAACCGTGAACTCATGGAGGAGAGCGGCTATAGTGCTGAACCCGACAAGATAGAGCTACTGGCCGAGATGATCGCCAATCCCACGGGAGCGGTGACGCGCATCTGGTGGTATCTCGCCCGCGATGTCCGCAAGACAGGCGAGCAGAAGCTCGATCCAGCCGAAGAGATCGAGAACTCGCTCGTCACGCCTGCCGAACTGCTGGGACTTATCCACTCTGGTAAGTTTTCGGTGCAGGGGCAGGTTGCTGCGGCGTATATGGCGATGGAGAAGTTGAAATTACTAAAAAGGACATTCTAGGCTCTCATTTTTTCACTCACCTCTATTCCTTCCCTTAATGTCACTCATCGTCTGTAGACTCATTGACGACAAATTACTACACTCCAAGTTATGAGTGACCATCTTCTACAAGATATTCGGGTACGATTTGGTATAGCAGTTCGTGAACGCCGCAACGAACTGGATATTTCACAGGAAAACTTTGCAGAGCAAGCTGGCTTACATCGTACTTACATCAGCGATCTTGAACGAGGAAAGCGCAATGTTTCACTAGAAAATATCGAGAAACTCGCGAAGGCACTCAACCTAAGTATGGCTGATTTGATGAAGCGAGTAAATAACGAATGAGACCAGTTGTTACGTTTCAGGCGCAACCTCGCCACTTTTGGGCACATGTAAAGCTGCTTTCTGAGGGATTGGGCTATTCATTGAAAGGAAAAATTAAGCGATATCAACTTTCTGAACTTAGGCATTTTTTAACCCAGTATGGTTTAGCAACAGACCATTTAGATGTACTTGTTACAGATAACATGACCTATGGAGATATGGTTATTGCATATATTAACTATCGAGCAGACATATTAGAACAGGCTGTTATGCCTAACTTGATGAATAGAGAGCAAGCAAGAGCAGAATTTGAGCAGTTACATACTACTTTTCAGGGCACAATCCCTATATCCTATAATAAGCAAAGCAATGATAAACGTCATCCCGCTTACCTGACAAGCATTATAAACCTTTTGACTGAATATACCCTCTCTAGTTCTAACTTCAACTATAACCCACAAGGTCTTATTGTTGTGACTGATAACGTCAAACCTTTGCGGACCTTGTCACGCCGTATGGATGGTGCATATCCAAGTATTGTAAATCCACTCGCCGTATGGGAGATTAAAGAGTATTATGGCTCTACAACCTTCGGAAGTCGAATAGCAGATGGAGTGTATGAGACAATGCTCGATGGAGAAGAATTTGCAGAGCTGAAGGAACATGAGAGAATAGACATTAAGCATTATCTTGTTGTTGATGATTATCATACATGGTGGGACCAGGGGAAATCGTATTTGTGCCGTATGGTTGATATGGTGCATATGGGTCTAGTAGACGAAATTTTGTTTGGACGTGAAGTCATTACTCGCTGGCCTGAAATCGTACAAAGTTGGTTAACGGGTGGTTATAGTAGACCGGATATTCGTCCTACTTCGCCAAGAGTTTTAAGGGAAAAACCGCCTAAGCCAAAAACGCTGTGGAACACCTGAGTTACCAGGTGAGGAGCAATCTATCATGAACGACTTCGCTTTCCATAGTTTCTCCTCGTTTTTGAAAACGTCGTAACATGGAACTGCCACAATCAACAGATATTTCTCGCTCGAACAAGCCTTCAGGAATGTCAAATTTCAACGCAACTGTTCCAGACTTTTTCTTCCCATCGAGCGATAGCAGGACTTTTGCATCTCGCGATTTGCATTGTTCTATAGAGTGCCATAATCGTTTCAAACTAAAATCTTGTGCCCCATATAAAATTTTTTGTGTATATTCATAAGGTGGATCACAATAAACAACATCTTTTCTTCCGGCACACTCCATTGTCTGCTCAAAATCGGCATGAATAAATGCCGTGTTACGAACACGCTCTTGCCATGCATCTATTCTCGCTTGTAGTGATACAGGGGAAATTGCAGTATGAACGCCCACAGGTGTACTCATTCGTCCATCCTTAGTAAAACGTACAACACCTCCATAGCAAGCCCTACAAAGAAAGAGAAGATCATAGGGATTTGGTGAAGCATTATATGCAGCTAGCACTTGCTTATAAATTTCAACACGGTTTTCGATATACTTCTGCCATATATCAGCATAATGATTTAGCAAAACCTGTGGGTTTCTTTGTAGCTGTTGCCATATACCTACTAACGGCTCAAGGATATCTCCTGCTATTCCTGATGCTGGTGCCAACGTACCTAAAATTGCTCCACTACCGAGAAAAGGTTCAATATAAGTGTTATAGTCAGGTATAAGATCAACAATTTGACTCGCGTACCTTTGCTTATTACCAATCCATTTTAATAATTGTTTAGGAGGATGTAGAGCAAATAGTTGTAGTTGTTGATTACTTTCTATCATAGTATTGTGGTCTATAAATTGCCCATGAAGAGAGATATGTTCCATATATTTTTCCTATCCCCTCGCCATCTTGACAGTTAGCGATAGCCAATTATACGATAGTATCAGTTGTAGCGCAACGAAGTAGCACATTCAGCACTCACAAAAACTTTACAATTTCATGCCACTTTTTATACACGTTCCTGCTACAATACTGACATGAAGATACTGGTTATTGAAGACGAAGCAAATATCATACAGGTGATGCGCCTTTACCTGGAGCAGGCAGGGTACACCGTACTAAGTGCAAGCGATGGCGTCGCTGGCCTGGAACTGCATGCCCGCGAACATCCCGATCTGGTCATTCTGGACCTGATGCTGCCCGCCCTTGATGGTATGGAGGTGTGTCGTCGTATCCGTGCATGGGCTAACACGCCCATTTTGATGGTCACGGCACGACAGGGCGAAGAGGACCGCGTCTCCGGTTTAGAGCTGGGTGCCGATGACTACCTCGTCAAGCCGTTCAGTCCGCGTGAACTGGTCAGTCGCGTCAGAGCCATTTTACGTAGAACGACAACAACTTCATCAAAAGAGCAAGAGCAATCAACCGAAGAGCCTGCCTTGAAAAAAGGTGAAGAGCTTCGCTTCGGCAGCCTCATTATCAACATTCCTGCACGCCGCGTTATCATCGAAGGGCAGCAGGTGACGCTCACCGTCAAAGAGTTTGATCTGCTCGTCACGCTAGCCTCGGCTCCTGATCGCGTCTTCACAAGGGAAGCGTTGCTCAATCAAGTGTGGGGCTATACCTATCTCGGTGATGGGCGAACCGTCGATGTGCATATCGGTACACTGCGTAAGAAGCTCGAAGCGATTCAAGACGCACCGCACTATATCCAGACCGTGTGGGGCGTGGGCTACAAGTTTGTGCCATCAATCGAGTCCGTGAGCAGAACATAGATGGGGGTGAGAGAAATGCAACTACGCCATCGCCGCTCCCCACTCAGCCTACGTGTCAAGCTCGTATTGAGCTACCTTCTAGTCGCGCTCGGCGCAATCTTTATTCTCGCTATTGTAGTTTTATTTGCTATACAAAGCTACTTCGCAAACGCTCAAGTAGATGATTTACAGCAGAGAGCATTGGGCGAAGCCCAACAAGTGGCACAGAGTTATAATTCCTCGAACGGCACATTCAATGGCCCTGAATCAGGTACAAGCCACTTTAGTCTAAATATTGAAGTTGTAACAGACACACACGGACAGTCATCATTTCCCCTCAGCGTATTGCCAGGAAATACTGGAGATACTATAAAACAAGCAGTTGCACAAACACTCAAAGGACAAGAGCCTAAGGGGCATGTTCAGATTGCCGTCCATTATCAAGATCATGACCAACCCATATCGTTTGTTTACGCAAGCGTGCCAATATACAATAATGGAGACACAGGGGGACAAATAATAGGTGCTTTATTACTTGCCCAACCAGAGCAGTATCCTAATGGCGCACCGCCTCCATTCCTTACTAATGTGAATACAGCGGTAATTGTAAGCGGTGGTGCCATCGCACTCATCGTTGTCTTCTTTAGCCTCTTCATGGCACGGCAATTAACCCGACCTGTTGAGGCATTGACCGTTGCGGCGGAGCAGATGAAGCGCGGCAAATATACCGAGCGGGTCGCGGTCCCCAAGTCACAGGATGAGATGGGTCAACTTGCCCTCACGTTCAACGAGATGGCCGATACCATCGAGTCCGATGTCAACGAACTACGCCAGCAGGACCAGATGCGCCGCGAACTCATTGCTAATATCGCACACGATCTTGCCACACCACTAACAGCAGTACAGGGCTTCAGTGAGGCTCTAGCAGACGACCTCATCTCGAAGCCAGAGGAACGCCACGAGACCGCGCAACTGATCGGGCGCGAGGTGCAACGCCTGCGCCGCCTCGTCGCCGACATGCAACAAATGTCCTCGCTAGAGTCGGGTCAGATCAAGCTCGACCTTGCACCACTCGACCTCTCTTCACTGGTTGACGAGACGCTCGCCGTTCTCACCCAGGAATGCGAGGAGGCAGGTATCACCATCACGAACGAGATCGCGCCATCGACCCCACTTGTGTTAGCGGACAGTGACCGCATCACGCAGGTTCTGTTCAACCTGCTCGATAATGCGCGTCGGCATACGCCCAATGGCGGCAGGATCACCGTCTCGGCCCAGCAAGAGGGGCCAACGCTCCGTATATCCGTCAACGATACAGGGATAGGTATCGACGCCAAAGACTTACCACACATCTTTGAACGCTTCTATCGTGCCGACCGCTCGCGTACAGGTGCAACAGGTGGTAGTGGTCTCGGCCTCTCCATCGTCAAAGCCATCATCACCACCCACAAAGGCAATATCCATGCGGAAAGCACCCCTGGCAAAGGCACCTGCATCTCCTTCACGCTGCCTCTTGCAGAAGGTTCGTAGGGGTTCGATTTATCGCACCCGAAAAAGGGCTTGACGACATAAGCGTGTCATGATATAGTAGGTCACACGCCAAGGTAGCTCAGTTGGTAGAGCACAGCACTGAAAATGCTGGTGTCGTCAGTTCGATTCTGTCCCTTGGCATTTTTGAGTATCCATCGGAGGATATGGAAGAGCCTCAAGCCAAATGAGAAGCGGCTTGAGGCTTTTTGTTATGACACCAGATTTAGAACAACCTCCTTTTTGTGATATCTTTCCTCACTTTTTGAATTCGCCAGCAGAATTTACTCTCACGATACCTCAGGTTAGTACTCAAGGATTACTTTTCACTACCCGAATTTGCCCCTCTCTTGCTCAAACTGCGATCATTTCCGAACCGAAGGGCTTCATTGTGCCACCAGGTAGGTCGCACGATTTTCCCCTTCTGCCTTGCCCACAGAAGCAAGAAGACGCTGATGAAAAGACTTACAGCAATGAGGACGACTGAGGCATCCAAATTACCACCACCACTTAGGAGTGCTGGACCCACCAATCGCCCCTGAAACAAGGGTGTGGCAGCAACGCCGACGGCAGGAGCGGATAGCCCAGTCAAGAAGTTGTAGCCGACATGAATACCAATGGGAAGCCAGAGATTGCGAGTCAGAATGTACGCGGCACCGAGAAGGATACCTCCCGTCAGGACGATGCTAACAGCAGCGGCCACCGACGTATTAGCACTAAAGAGGTGGAGCAACCCGAAAATGAGCGCGGTTACGGCCAAAGTAAGCCATGTCCCAAGTCCCTCTTCAGTGATGCGGAACAACAAACCCCGGAAGATCGTCTCCTCCAAGACGGCAGCAGATACAGCATTCGCTAGTATGACGAGCGAGACCGTCCACACATTCGTACCTACAATGCTATAGACACCCGTAAGCCAGAGTACAATCAGTGTGGTTCCCACCAACACCAGCGCGACAAGTATTCCAGCACAAACTGCTGAGCTACCTGAGACAAAGAGAGTTCGTAGACTGGACGCTTCTCAACGATTCGTACAAAGGCAAAATAGGCAAGTAACACCCCAAGTACTCCAGCGATCTCAAGGAGTAGCCGTACAAAGGGATTGTCTCCAATAGGACCAATACCCATCAGATGCAGGAAGACACCGAGAGGAGCAGCGACCACTATCTTCCCCACCTCCTGGGCAACAACGACAAGAACAACGCCCAGTACAAGTCTAGTAAGGGGAAAACGGAGAATTTTCCATGTCCAAACGTTGAGGCGGACAGGAAAAGGAACTTCGGATGAAGGTTGCATCGATGTGTCTCCTTTCCAACTCATACAACACTTTCTAAAGAGAGTATGACAGGGAAAGGAGAAGAGGGGTATCCTCCGAAAGAGGTAATAAAGAGGTAATTTCGGAGAAAGGGTCAGCCGACGAGTTCCGAATGAATCGGTCATACTCGCTACTGTAGCTTTACAACAGGCCGAGCATTCTGGCTTGCATAACGGCTTGCATCCGGTTCTTGACATGGAGCTTGGCATAGATACGTTTGGCGTGGCTCTTAATTGTCCCTTCAGCAAGGATGAGTTCTTGTGCAATCCCGCGATTTGAGAAGCCATCACCCATCAGGTGTAGGACTTCAAGTTCTCGTACACTCAGAGCCTCTACCACTGGTTGTGATGCGTTATATGCTCTTCGTCGAACATGCTTTTGTGGCTGAGTTCCAGTAGGGCCTGTTTGCTGTACCTCAAAAGCAGCTAGTAGGCGGCATACATAGTCCCGCGACACAGGATATACTCTATTTGCCCTACCCGTTTGCTGTACGGCCAGCCCTTGCTTGCTGACTGCCTGAGTAGAGCTAGAACGAAGTCTTCCTTGCATCCTGTCTGAGGCGAAGCTTCCTATCTGCTCTGCTGACTGCGTAGAACGAAGTTCGTTGCAGAGCGGAATACGGAGTCCTAGATGCGAAGCATCGTTGCCAGGATGAGTAAGTATTTCGTTGGCAGTCTGAAGAGCAAGCAGTTTCTCAAGCAATGTTTGCATCGTAACGCCTTCGTTAATAATGGTACGGATATAGCCTCCTGGCTCAGCCAGTGAGAGGGCCCGGCAGAGTATGGTTATTGCTTGAACTACGTCCCCCTGTATGTAGAGGGCCTGTGCCTGGAGTAATAACCCTGGAAGAAGACTCTCGAGGTTCTGTGTCTCCTCCGCCACAGATAAGAGCCGCTCCAAAAGCGGTAGAGCCTCTTGGAAGCGATTGTTGGCAAGGTGAACGCGTGCCAGGACACTCAGCTCAAACAAACGAAAACGTGTGAGCGGTTCATTACTGAGAGGCGTACATGTTTGTGCCCAGCGGTTGGCTGCATGCAAATCTTGCCGTGACAGGTAGAGCCGTGTACGTATTGCTGCCAGAAAAAAGTGTATCATAGCAGGAAGTGTCCCCTGAGTGAATGTGGAATGGTGCTGCATGACTCGCTCTATCTCTGTAAGAGCTGCAAGAGAACTATCAATATCTCCTTTTGCCCATTTCACCTCTGCAAGCATCTGGTACCCAAACACCTCAGTACCAGGATCACACCCCATTTTTGTTTGCTCGATTCCTTGCATCAGGTAACGTGTTGCCGCCTCCACTTCATTCCACTCGAGCAAAACCATACTCAATCCTATGTAAATGCTGGGTATGAACTGCTGGCGCGTTTGCTCTGCCAGGTGAAGTGCCCTGGAATAGGTGGCAGCAGCTTGGTGAAGATCTCCTTGTGATATTTGCAATAAGGCCAGGTTGGACAACGCCAGTAACGCGCTGTATATATCATGCGAGGATTGACTCATAGTCACCAGTTCTCCAAGCACGCTGCTAGCGGCCATCATATTTCCGTCAAGACGATAGGCATTGAAGAGCGTTTGAGCAGCAAGAACGCGCAACGGAACATGCCACTGCGGAAGAAGGTCTAGTGCTCGCGGTGCCTGGGCTATGGCATGTGTAGTATCCCCCTGCATATAAGCGAGAGAGGCAGAGAGAGCCGCAAGTTCCCCATACATCGCCTGACACTCAGGACCTGGCGTCCGTACAAGAAGACCAGCTTCCGCATCCTGGAGACGGGCTGTGATCACTTTCAATACCTCAGGAATGTCTGACTGCGTTGCCCGTAATAATACATAGGCATGAAGAATACAGAGGTGAGGGCGATGACGCACAACCGTTTCAGGCAAAGCCTCCAACCAGCCTCGCAGCCTTCCAAACTCACTACGTACCCAAAGCGTGGCAGTTGCCTGAGCATTCTGCTCGATCAGGGTGGCAGCTCGCTCAAACTCAGCTGCCATCAACGCATAGCTGATAGCCTCGTGTATCAACTCATGTTGCTCATACCATACGCTCGCTCTCAAGTATAACTCTGGAATGCGCTCAGGATAGAGCCGTCGCAAAGAACTGCGTAATACATCAGCAAAGAGATGATGATAGCGATACCACTTCCCCTGATCATCTAGGGGCACAAGAAAGAGATGCTTCTGCTCTAGCACTTTGAGCATATCCTGACTGCTCGTTTGCTCCATCACGGCTTCACAGAGTGAAGAATGCAGGCGATTCAGGATGCTCGTTTGTAGTAAAAAGGTTTGAATCTGGAGTGATTGCTGATTTAGCACTTCATCAAGCAGATAATCGATGATGTGGCGATGGATGAAGGAGCTATCAGTCAACGTCTCGACAAAGCCTGCTCTATCCTTATGTCCAGACAGTGCCAATGCTACCATCTGTAGCCCTACGATCCAGCCTTCAATACGCGCATCCAGGGCGGCAATGACCTCCTCGGCCAGATGCAGTTCCGTCACTTCATTGAGAAAAACTCTGGTCTCCTCAACGGTGAAACGGAGTTCAGCCGCACCAAGCTCAAATAAATGGCGGCGAGCACGCAAGCGTGCCAGAGGAAGCGGAGGATCACTTCGACTGGCAATCACTAGATGCAGAGGTGCTGGCATGTGGTCAAGGAAAAATGAGAGGGCATCATGAACCGCCTGTGCTTCAATGAGATGGTAGTCATCGAGTACGAGTACACAATCATGAGGCAGCGAGTTGATGGCATTGATGAGAACGGTCAAAATCACGTTTATCGGTGGAGGCTGTGTAGAAAAGAGGAGAGCCAGGGCATCGTCCCCAATTCCTGGTTGAAGTGTTTCCAATGCTGCGATAACATAGTGCCAGAAAGATGTAGAATCGTTGTCGCTCTCGTCTAATGATAACCAGGCGACCGAAGCAGGGGAAACTATTTCATCCTGCACTGGTGTCGCCTCTGAAGCTCTCTTCGTCGAGCCTGTTCTCATGGAGAGAGTACGCTGCGTACTTTGCGAAGTCATACACCATGTACTAAGCAGGGTAGTTTTGCCAAAGCCTGCCGGGGCCGAGATGAGAGTAAGGGAGTGTTGGGGAATATGATGCAAGCTCTCAAGAAGGTGCGGGCGCATGACGACTTGAGTACGTATGAAAGGAAGCGATAGCTTGGTAGTCAGGAGTACAGGGTAGCGTCTACGATATGCTAAGTGGTCTCGTGCCTGTTGCTTGATAGGAATGGTCGCCTGAGCGGAATGCTTCTCACGGTGCTGGACTGCTTTATGTTCGGGTTCAGGAGGTACTGGGCATACTTGATCCTGGCTGCAACGACTGCCTTGTGCTAGCAGCACGGCTACCTCATGCAGTCGGAGAAGTGTGAGTTCCTCTGCCTTGCCTATATACATGCGATGACGCAGACCATTGCAGCTACGATAGGCTCGCCAATACCAGCCACCCCTCCCGTTGCCTGCTCGCTCTTTGCGTGCCGTAAAGGTTCCCTGCTCATGCTCCACAATGAACACTGTGGCGTTGAGTAGCCACTGCTCCCATGCGGGCGTTCCCACTCCAATAGTATGAGTAACCCCCTGATGGTGATAGAGAAGAGTGCCATTACGAAGGATGGGAACAGTTTGTTTCATCACTTGCTCCTGATAAGCATACTGCGTCCAGAACAGTATAGCATATGTTCGGGCTCAACAGAGAGTGGTGTAGAAGAGTAACACTTGACGGCCTGCCTTTTGCGTGCTATGCTCAAATCATTCCTAAATATAATTCCTGTTACAGCAGAGAATAGCAAAGGAATGGCGCGAACACACAAGACAAGAGTAGCCAGTCTGTACAGTAGAAGGAGACAACTTGTGGGTATGCTAAGAATAATGTCCCGTCGTGGCGACGACCGCGTTGTATGGGATACCAGTAAAGCGGAAGCACACGATGCTGAGGCTATTGCAGCAGTCCAGGAGGCCGAGCGCATCTTCAATCAAGAGCGTGCAAAAGGTGCTACCGCCTTCAGAGTAGAGTCAGGAAAAACTGTAGAGCGTCTCGAAAAGTTTGATCGAACCGCAGAGCAGATTGTGATTGTACCGCGTGTCGTAGGGGGCTAGGAGGAGAGGTACGCATGAATATGTTGGAAACGCTGAGCTTGTTTCTCGGTATCTGGCTGTTGTTTCTCTTGCTGGCGGTCTACTATCTGTCACAATCACAGGATGGCGGTGTAGGGCGTTTCCGCGAATCGGTGAGCGAACATCTCTCAGCCGAGAGTCGCGCGAAGGTTTTATTGCGCGAAATGCTCTCGGAGAACCAATATCAGCAACTGATAAAGTATGGCTACCTGGAGGTTGTGAGTCCCTCGTTCGACCAGCGCGTCTATCGTATTCCTGGGGCTGGTGGCCTGGTAAAGGTGTACGAACGCGGCTGTGCAATCATGGAACTTTGCCTGCAACCTGCGGAACCACTACCCGACGGTGATGTGGTCGTGATGCATAAGCTGATGATCGAGGCCAACGAGCAAGAGTATCTGAAGCAGGCGAATCACTTCGCCCCTGGCATCATCTCATTGCGTTGCCAACACCTCTAAAGATATTGTATGAGAAAAAGCTGTTTCAGGCTGTCGAGGCAATGCCTCGACAGCCTGAAACAGCTTTTTCTCATGTCATGGTTTCATTGTTTGAACTTTTCAGGTATTATTACGTATGTAAGAGTGAAGAGATAGAACAGGGGCAAACCCCTGTCATGCTTTGCTACAATACAAATCTCTGAAAGGGCGACATTAGGAACATGCAGTGTCCTTATTGTAATGCAGATAATCGCGATGAGGTAGGCTATTGTGGCAGGTGTTCGAGTCGCTCAACATCACGACGCTCACTCCAATCGGTAGTAATGATAGGCAATAACGTATGAAATGTCCTAATTGTGGTACGATCAATCCGGCAGGCGAAACTTTTTGTACAAACTGTGGTGCCTACCTGAACAATCCACCGACAAATAGTGTGCCACCAGCGAAGAGCGTGCCAAATCCTGTCAGCGCGAGTGGTATTACCACCTTTGGTGGCAGTGGTGGCACAGGCAACTCGCGCACGCTAACACCAAATGAGAAGCTGCAAAATGGTCGCTATGTCATCGAGAAAATTCTCGGACAGGGCGGTATGGGCGCGGCTCTGTTGGCGAAAGACACACGTGTCTCGAATAAACTGGTGGTTATCAAAGAGCTGATCTCCGACAACACCGACCCTGAGAAGCGCAAAGAGGATGTACGCAACTTCGAGCGCGAGGTGGAGACAGTGGCGAGTATCGACCACCCACTGGTGCCGAACGTCACAGACTACTTTCAGGAAGGCACACGCGCCTTCATGGTCCAGGAGTATGTGGCGGGTGAGAATCTGGAAGACCATATGGAGCGTATCAATGCGCCTATGCCAGAGCGTGAGGCACTCGGTTATATGTCGCAGGTGCTTGATATTCTCGATTATCTCTCGCAGCAGACGCCGCCGATTGTGCATCGCGACATCAAACCCGCGAACGTTATTGTTGGCGCGAAAGACAAGCGAGCGCATCTTGTGGACTTCGGTATCGCGCGTGCCGATGAGAACAAAAACGCGAAACGCAAGCAGACATCGGCCCTTGGCACTCCTGGCTATGCGCCGCCGGAGCAGTATCAGGGTAACGCCGATGTCCGCTCCGATCTCTATGCACTAGCGGCAACGATTCATCACCTTGTCACGAACCGCGACCCACGCAACTATCCACCGTTCGCGTATCCGTCGGCACGTTCGCTCAATCCCAAATTATCGCCCGCTCTCGATTCGGCACTGACAAAGGCGTTGACCATCGACGTAAATAAACGCTATCAAACGCCAGCAGCGATGAAGCGCGACGTGGATAACATCCTGGCACGTTCCTTTCATACATCAGGCGATAACAGTAGCTACGTGCTGGGTACGTCGGGTCCAATCGCGACCACGCCGTCAATCACGCCGCGTCCACAACCAACTCCGTATCCACAACAGGCGGCGCGTCCTGCTGCCCAGCCACGCCAGCCTCAACAGGCACCACGTCCTGTTGCCGCGCCACCACCACAACAGGCAGGTATGTATACGAATCGGCCAGCGCAGCCGCCGCGTCGCCATAATAATACGCTTATACGTAATCTCGGTCTGCTGTTGCTCGTGCTCGCGCTGAGTGCGCTTATCTTCTCGGTTGTATCTAATAACCTGAGGGGTAGTAGCATGACAACGGGCACTACAGGCCCGATCATTGCTACACCTACGGCAACCACGCTGACCTTTACCCCGCCCGTAAGCGGTATTGGCGTACAACCATATGGTCCTAATGGTGATCAGATTGGCATTAGTGATGGCTCGTTTGCCTTCGATACAAGCAGGGCTGGTGGCACATTCAAAACAGATGCAGCAAACAGCTTCAAGAACGATCCGCAAGGTGCGGCCTCTCTCTATCGGCAAGCTATCGCGACAAATAGCAGAGATGCAGAGTCGGCGATCTACCTGGAAGACCAACGCGCCGTCAATTCTGGCAAGTATGTGACCTTTGTAATGGCGACAATGCTTTCGTCCGACAACATCGGTGTGGGACGCGACGACCTGCAAGGAGCCTACGTCGCACAAAAAGAGTACGATGACAACGCAAAACTCAACGGTGGCACAATGGTACGCCTGCTGGTTGCTAGCTCTGGCAGTAAAGCAGAGTATGCTGATCTTGTAGCGCAGCAGATTGTGCAACTGTCGAAATCGGACAAGACCTTTGTGGGCGTGATGGGTTGGCCTTTCAGTACTCAAACGGCAGACGCAATCCAGACTTTGAAAAAGGAGCATATCCCGATGGTTTCGCAGTCTGCATCTGCTGACTCGCTTTCAGGTACATCGTCCTACTTCTTCCGTGTAGCTCCCTCTAACAATGTACAGGGTATTCAAGGGGCGAAGTATGCCGAGACCACGCTAAAGGCGAAAAAGGTTGTGGTGTTCTTCGATCCTTCAAATCCCTATAGCCAGAGCTTAGCGAACGACTTTACGCAACAGTTTCAAAAAGACGGCAATCAGGTAGTCAAGTCGGAGCAATATAAAGTAAATCAAACGGGCAATTTCCAAAGCTTGCTGAACGATGCGCTCAGCCAAAATCCCGACTTGATCTACTTTTCTGGCTATGCCGCAGACGTGAGTGCGCTCGTCACCAATTTGCCTACGGATAGCAAGACCATCATATTAGGCGGTGATGCACTCTATCAACTTGGTGGCTATAACGCACAATCGAAAGCTGGCTTTACACATCTCAAGTTTACTGCGTTCTTCTATCCCGATACATGGGGTATTATCGGTTTGAATAACTCACCGCTCAAGCCTAAGTTCTTCGATGAATATACTGCCGCTTTTAAGGGGTCTGGCTCTGGCTCTGGCTATGGTTACGACCGCGCGGATAGCGATGCGGCACTCTCGTATGATGCGATGCTGGCACTGTTCACCGCGTATAATAACGCTACATCTTCCGGTGGCAATATCACATCAGACCAGCTAAGAGTAGGATTAACGAAGACCTCGTTCCAGGGGGTAAGCGGACAGGTGAAGTTCGACTCCAACGGCGACCCCATTGATAAGTCAATCGTTATTCTACAGGTGGACTCGCTGGGGCGTATCGGCTTGCAAAGTCAGTTCGGTAAATTCTTGAAATAAAGCAGAGACAAGAAAGCTGTGCCGTCGCGCTAGCGCGACGGCACAGCTTTCTTGTCTCTGCTTTATATAACCCTTACCACATGGGAGGTAGCGCTTGGTTCAGTAGAATACTGAGTGTGGAGAGCATGAAGAATGCAATGAGAAACGAAATGTCTAGCACCATCCTCGTGCCGCCAATAATACGGCGTACTGGCATGATAAATGGGTCGGTAATGCGTGCCAGGAAGCGAATAAAGGCGTTGCGTTCGTCAATGCGAAACCATGACGCGAGCGCACGTATGATCATAGCAAGAATGATGATCCCGATGCCCCACGTTACGATAAAATGCATAATAGGTATGGGAAAGCCAAACATAATAGCCTACTCCTGAACGGTGCGTACTTCCACATAAGTATACCCTAGAAACTTGCGACGGGCAATCTCTGTGACGCGCACACCTTTAAGATCGGGCAACGTGGTAAAGTGCTTCTGCACATACTCGCCCAATGGACGCGCCGCGGCCCAGCCCGCGACAGAAGACGCCGCTGCAGAGGCGACGCGCACTCGCCGCGCATTAGAGGCGAGACCAAGCATCGTGCCAAGAGTGACAAGCGAGATGCCTACCGCGAGATTCGTACCGCAATTGGGATGAATGGCAAGCTCTGCCTCACCCGCCTGTAAGCGGCGCAGTGCCTCATCGAGGGCGCGTCGTAGCAGGCCGAGATCGACATCGTTAAAGACGATGAAGCCATCGGCACTCGAACGCGCACTACCCGTAAATGACGGGTCCATCTGCGCCATAATCGTAAAGGTGGCGTGTTCCAACGCGTGATTCTGGCGAACACGACGCCCAAAAATGATATCGTCAAGTTTCATAATAGGTCCTTCCTAAGAGTCTTCCTTATGGGATACGTTGTATACGTTCGCCAAAAATTGCTCGCCCGACGCGAACAATAGTCGCGCCTTCTTCTATCGCTATACCGTAATCATCGGTCATACCCATTGAGAGATGTTGCCATGCGCTCTGTGGCACTTCAACGCGCAAGCGGTCACGTAGCAGTCTGAGTCCACGAAACACGGGTCGCACCTCTTCCGCGTCCGTTACCTGTGGCGCAACGGTCATTAACCCCTGCACATCGAGTTGGGGTAGAGTGACGACCTGTTGTGCCAATGCCAGCGTTTCTTCAGGTGCCACACCCTCTTTGCTGGCCTCACCGGAGATATTCACCTGCAGCAGCACGGCTATGCGTAGCTCAAGTTCGGCGGCATGACGGTTGATCGCCTGTGCCAGTTGCAGATCATCGACGCTCTGAATGTAATTAAATGAGCCAACAACCTTGTTGACCTTGTTGCGTTGCAGATGCCCAATCATGTGCCATGTCACTGGCTCTATGCTCTCATGCCGAAACTCCGCTATTTTAGGTAATGCATCCTGCACACGGTTCTCGCCAAAATTACGGAGTCCCAGAGTGTGCGCCATCTTAATCAGTTCCACGGGCTTCGTCTTAGAGACCGCCACCAGCGTAATTTCTTCTGGTCGGCGTCCAACACGTTTAGCCGCCTGTGCGATTCGTGCTTGAACGGAGGCGATATTATCGGCTAGCATTGCCTGTGAGGGGAGGTCGTTTATCACGCTTCGGCTTTCCATTGAATTGTATATGATTGATTCCACATCGTACAGATAGTACGTTTCAGTGGTAAATCTGGTTGTAGGGACCGATGTATCGCGTCCAAAGATGGGGGTGGCGGAGGGGGAACGCGTCGGCAACGATTCCCGTCGGTGACGTGCGCCCCACCACCCCACCCAGGACGCGATACATCGGTCCCTACAGAATATCTCTCATAACCTCTGTACGTTATTGTTGCCAGCATTCATGCGTTGTACGAACGAAAAGAGGCCACATGCTGCCGCAACAATGACAAGGACTATCGAGACCCAGAGCAGATTTGCAGAGAGGAGTTTGTAGTAAATGCTCACGTATACTGCTCCTGCTGCCACAAGTATGAGTATGAATAAGAGTGTGGCAACCTCCGCTAGCAGCTTAGGTTGGGCATAACCAAGTTTGTCACCCTGTGAGCGAGCCACATGCACACGCCTGATCTCTTTTATAATGCCAACGATGCTACCAACAAGGATGATGGGGATGCTGATGATGAATAAGATTATTGCGATAGTGTAAATAGAGCCAGTAGTAAGCTTCATAATGATGTACCTTCATCTGCTAATGCCATAATCATAGGAAATCTGCCAGTTTTCCCATGTTCTGCCCGGTGCGAGAAAAAACGATCAACGTGACAAGCGGTACATATGCCCGCGACCTCGATATGTTCGGGGAGCAGACCCGCCATCAGCAGTTGGCGACGGTTGGTTTCCCACAAATCGAGGCGCAAGCTCTCTCTGTCGGGTAGATGGATCGTAGAGAAGACGGTGGACTCACGGACAAGACCGCGATATTGCTCCTGCGTAGGCATCGTCTCGAATTGCTCTCGCCCCATAAAAAGGTCTTGCACATTCTGAGAGACCTCGTAGCAGCATGGACCGATAGCTGGCCCGATACCTGCATAGATATCGCGCGGCTGGCTCCCAAAGTGTTCAATCATTGCAGCAATAGTAGCCAGCACCATGCCACGTGCCGTACCACGCCAACCACCATGCGCGATGCCTATACTCTGTGTTGTCGGATCGTAGAGCGCGATGGGCGTACAATCAGCGAACGAAAGGGCGAGCGCGACTCCACGCTGCTGCGTAATCAACGCATCACCTTTATGGATTTCCTGGAGTGTCCAAGTCTGTGTGTAATAGGAAGGATACGCCCAATCGCTACGCCAATTTTCATGCGTATCTGGTACAAACACGTCAGCACCATGTACATTCCAGAGTGTGACACAGGGCACCTCGTCGAGTGCGAGGCTATGAAGAGCTAGTTGTCGGTTACGAACTACATTGTCAAGATTGTCACCACCACGCAGCGAGCCGGAGGTATTCAACCCCTTGTAGGGTGGCTCACTATAACCACCATCGCGCGTAAAGATGCCGTGTATGAGGTTGGGAAAGTGCTGGAAATTGTTGAATTGCAGGTAACAGGTGTTCTCCCGTTGCTGTTCTATCAAAATGGACCCCTTGTTGTTTCTATTTTTTCAGGCATATTGTAACACAAAAATCTGTTTAGCTTTTTCGTAAGCCGTAATCTTTTAGCTATATGCGTGTCTATACAAGCAAATAAAGGCTCCTACACCTTGCATATGTGGCTGTCTCGTACTATCATAAGGGATAGGAGATTCCTCTATAATCATACACGTTGGGATGTTTGGAGCATTTTATGAATACCTTATTACCGCTAGCATATCTACTCGATTGGGGCTGGTTGCGTATCGGCCCACCTTATGTCTACATCAATATCAATCCGATTATCTTCCAAGTTGGGCCTCTTGCCGTGCGCTGGTACGGTTTAATGTATGTTGTTGCTATTCTCATTGGACTATGGTTTATCAAGGGCTATACAGAACGCAAAGGTATCTCGCAAGCATTGGTCAATCGCGTGGTATGGTGGTGTATCGCGGCGGGTGTCATTGGTGGTCGTCTCTATTTTGTGGTGCAGCAACCTGATCTTGTCTCAGGCTATCTCTTACAGCCTTGGCGCATTCTGGCGACATGGGAAGGTGGCATGGCCTTCTTTGGCGCAATTTTCCTGGTGATCGCGACATTGTTCTGGCGAGCACACGTAGAGCGTGTCAATCCGCTTGTGCTGATTGACGCTGGTGTGTTATTCGCTGCTATTGGTCAAATTTTTGGGCGTATCGGCAACCTCATCAATGGTGATATTATCGGCTATCATAGCACATTACCCTGGTCAACGGTCTACCAGAATCCCCATAGTTGGGCATGTCTCAATCCAGCGACCTGTAATACGCCTGTGCAGCCTGCCGCCGCTTATGAACTACTCACCAATCTCGTTGTGCTTGGCCTCCTGCTCTTCTTGGCGCGGCGTGTCACCCGTCCTGGTGTCCTTATGCTCACTTATCTCTACTGCTATGTCGTCACGCAATTCCTGTTATTCTTTGTGAGAGATAACACGATAGTCAGTTTCCTGGGTCTGGATTGGGGTCTCAAGCAAGCACAGTGGACCTCACTTGTTCTGTTCGTGGTGTTGCTGCCAATTACCTATATTGTGCTGCGTCAGTCTCGTCCTGTACCAGCAGGGGAGATAGCGGCGACCTATGGCGTTGTGCAGAAGGCTAAACCGCCGTTGCAGCCTAAAACGCTCGATGGAGAGATTATCGAGGTTGGAGAAGATGGTAAGCCAGAGGTCATAGAGAAAAAATAGCGAGCCTTGCTACTGTATACGTGCGAACAGGTCATTTTCGCCGATTACGTCGGGGCCAATCCGCGAGGTGGCAAGTTGGTAACATTCCAGGCTACGCCAGTGCCGCTGCACATCTTGGGGAATCTGTGCCATGAATGTATTGGGATTTATTTGTGTGCGGTGCATGGCTCCAATGCGAGCTTTGGCCTCTTGCCACTGCTCGACGTTGAGACGCACCGAGATTTGCTCATCTGAGAGTCCCAACGTGTTGATATCCAGACTTCTAAACGTATTTCTGAAATCTTCCTGTCCCCCTAACCATTCCATCATCGTGGTGATCGCGCTCCGCGGAAACCCTGTATAATAAAGTTTGGAAGTTGCATGTGCAGGTCCAAGTTCAGGGTAGAGAGCACTATCGGCGGCGGCGTGAAAGGCACTTGTTGTATACTGATAGATAGCGATATGGTCAGGATGCCCATAAGCACCGGATTCATCGAATGTCACGATTACATCAGGGCGAAACTCACGAATGATGGCAACGAGCCTACCAACGGCATCGGCGAGATGGACACGTACAAATGCAAGCGGGTCCTGGTTCTCTGGTGTCCCGGCCATACCTGAGTCGCGATAATCAAGAAACCAGAGCTTGGAGACATGTAGAGCTTGGGCCACAGTGCGTATCTCTTGTTCACGCACTCGACCCAGGTTTTCAGGTGTTGCCAGAGCAGGGTCTGAAATCTCTCCAACTTCGCCACGTGTGGCATAAATAAGCCCTGTCTCTACGCCAGTGGTGCCGTAGTGTAGCAGTGCTCCACTCATCAAATTCTCATCGTCGGGGTGCGCGAAAACGCCGAGTAATCGTTTTGTTGACATTGTTCTCGTTCCTTTGCATCGTTCCTGCTAACAGGAATCTTAACACTACTGTAACATGTGTACTTCGCATATGTCAATTTTTATGAAAACGTTATCATAATGGAAATTCCTGTGTATGTATATCCCGTACATATCTCTAAAGAATAGAAAAGAAATGTACTGCATTTATCTATCTTTTCAGTGATAAATATGTTACAGTATCATTGTTATGTTGGCAAGCATGCCTGTTAGTGCAGTGATGGGCGCACACGTTCGGAGCCACATCCACGTATCCACTGTTTTAATGAAGGAGTAATAAATCTGATGGCAAGGACGGTTCTGGATAAAGAACTTGGTGAGCTAGATGCACAAATTGTTCAACTCGGTTCTCTGGTTGATGATGCACTGGCAAAGGCCCTGGAAGCACTTGAAACTGGCGATCTAGCAAAATCGGGTATCGTTATAGAGGCCGATGCGATTATCGATAGCTTACGAGCCGCCGTCGAGGAACATGCCATTCGTCTTTTGACGATGCAACAACCACTTGGAGGCCGTGACTTGCGTTATCTCGCGTCTGCATTGACAATCGCAGGTGATCTTGAACGAACTGGCGATGGCGCGGCTGGAATCGCGCAAATTCTACTACGGATGGCACCATTGCATGGTAGTGCGATGCCACATGTGAAGATAGATGGAGCCGCTGATGTCGCGGCACATCATGGAGCCGTCGAGATTACCGAGACATCAATTATGCATGGTCTGCTTGAATTAGGAAAAGAGGCGCGACGTGTGCTACAGGGGACGATGAAGGCATTCGCCGACCGCAATGTCAATGCCGCTCGCTACATCTGGGAAGAGGATGATGTGGTCGATGTACGGTACCACCTTGTGCGTCACGACCTGATGGCGATGATGGCTGGCACACGCGCTATTCCCGCCCTACAAAATGACTCGCTCGTCTTGCAACGGGCCACGTATCTGCTCTGGATTGGACATAAATTAGAGCGCGTGGGTGATCACTGCCAGAACATCTGTGAACGTCTGGTATTTATCATTGAAGGCGAAACGTCAATCGCACGCTCTCAACCAGAATAACCTTATAACAAAACGAACGTTTCGACCTTCAACAAATGGTCATATGTTTATGCTTTGATTGCGTCCCAAAAGTAGTTCGAGAGTTGTACATAACCTGCAGCACTGGGATGAAAACCGTCACCACTAATATATTCGGGATGGGCGGTGAGCTGGCTTTGATGGTTGAATAAATCAACAAGCGTCACATTGTAATGTGTCGCTATCGTTGCTATGGCTGTGTTCCAACGCTGAATTTGTGCCACCATTGTTGCTTTTCTCGCGGCAGATTGACGCGCAAAGAGAGGAAGGCGTGTCAGGTCGGGCAAGTTTGCTATGACAATGCGTGCCTTTGTACCTGTTCGTAGCTGATGTAATAGACTATCCAGGTCTTTCATATATGCATTGTACTGAACTCCACCAACAAAATCGTTTGTGACGAGCCAGATGGTGATGAGATTAGGTGCTGTATTGAGTGCAAGTGGTAGCTCTTGCATCAATGCCTCGTGCAAACGGATACCGCTTACACCGAGATTGATGAGATGCGAACCTTTTTGTAAGCGTGCCGCCAACAATGGTACATAACCCTGTGAGCCGGGTTGGTTGCTCCCAACGCCTACAGCATCCGAGGCACCAAGGGCGACATAGGTGATAGGGGCAGTAAGAACCTGTTGCGCGGTAACTGCCTGGGTTGCGATAGGCGTAGATTTAGGGGCAGTAATCGTTGGGCTACTCCCACTACAGGCGACGCACATACATGCTACTATGCAAAGTAAAAGTGGGAATAAAAGACGGGTATTGTGGATGTGTATCTTCATGTTTTTGTTTTCGTGATAAATGACCATATGACTCTTATATTGTACCACAGCAAAAACAGGGAAAAGATGGAGACCCTGGCACGGGCACCGTGCCAGGGTCTCCATCTTTTCCCTGTTTTACATTCCACTTTGAAATGCACGTCGGAAGTAGATAAATGCTTCCCGTTCTTTACCACGCGCTTCGAGCAACTGCGCGTACAGCATGGATTGCTCAGTCAGTTCTGTTTGTCGCCGTAGACGCTCCAGCAACGCTAGCCCCTGTACAAAGTGTTCGTCGCCATCCGCGAATGCTTGTTGAGCATATTCAACACGTCCAAGTACAAGCATCGCATCGGCGGTAATGATTGTATTTACAAATGGCTGAGACAAGCTATATGCTTCCTCCGCATACTGTCGCGCTTCACTCAGATTCTGGCGCGTGAAATACCATTCGGCGATACGTGCTGCGATACTGGCTTTGAGCAGTGGACGGGACAAAACGTTCTCTTCCAATGCTTGCAAATGCACATATGCCTCTTCCTGATCCCCCTTCATTATAGCGTGCCCTAGATAGTGGTACAACTCTTCGCTGAGATGTTTTTGCGTCTCTTGCTGAGAACGACCTAATGATTGATAGGCGTATAGTTCAGATGCATAATAGTCTTGCGTATCAATCGCATACTGCATAAGAGCATTGGAAAGTGCATGTGCTTTTTGAGGTGTATTCCATTCCTCTATAATACTAAGCGTTTTATGAAATGTATTCAGGGCCTCTTCGTATTGCTGAAGTTCTGTCTGATATATTCCCAGTTTCATTGTAATGGCCGCGATAAGAAAAGCGTCACGTACCTCAGCCTCTTCCAGGACGTTCAAGCAGCGCTGATAGGCCAAAGTTGCCTCTTTCGAGTTGCCCAGTGCTGCGAATGTGTCCCCTAGTAGAGCGAGAACATGCGTATGTAGATACAGATTATTTGCATCTTTGACTGTTTGTACCATGTTGGAAAAAATTTGTTCGCTCTCTACAAGATTATCAGCAAGAAGATGGGCACGACCTAACAGGTAGCGATGCCATAATTGCTGAGGCCGTTTCATGCGCTTCGCAGAGTTTCTTGTAAGCAGCTCTATGGCTCTCTTTGCGTCATTCTGGCTGAGGTATAACTGCACCTCCAGTAGCAGTATGTCCCCCTCGTCCTCTTCACGTTCAGGTTGAGCGTGACTCGCCTCTTGATGACTGCTCTGCTGTGAGCGTTTTGGCAAAAGCTCTGTAGAGGAAAGCCCAAGGCGTCCTGCAAGAATTTCCAATGCTCGTAGCGAAGGGTGAATTTGTCCACGCTCAATGGCTGATATATAACTCACCGAAAAATCAGGGGTTGCCAACTGGCTTTGCGTATAATGCAATGCAACGCGAGCGACGCGTATTTTTTCCCCCACGGATTTCCCGATCTTATTAGGGGATGACTCAGGGGACATATTGGGCCTCCTATACTAGTATTTTGTAAAAGAAGTTCTTAAAATAGGAAAACTTCATAACAAGCGTATTGTAAAGTACGGTTGTGTTTTGTGTCAATATCTTCTAGGTATATATCTTAGCAAATATTTATAAAATTTTTATACTTCCTTAGTGTAGTCGTTCGCTTGCTACCGAAAAATGGCGCAACTACTTTCTGCTATGCTATAATTCCAGGCAACAAAGAATTGTGATTGGGCAGGAGAGAATAAGTATCATGTTTCGTTTTCTAACAGCGGGTGAGTCGCATGGCCCATGCTTGACGATTATTATTGAAGGTCTGCCAGCCGGACTTGAGGTGGAGAAGGCCATCGTCGATGCCGATTTGCGAAGGCGCCAGGGCGGCTACGGACGTGGCGGACGTATGAAAATCGAGAAGGACGCGATCTCATTTTTATCTGGCGTGCGGCACGGAAAGACGCTTGGCTCTCCCATCACGATGCAGATTGAGAATCGCGATTGGGTCAATTGGGAAGAGCGCATGAGTGCCGCACCAGTTGAGGCCGAAATGGAGACGGTAACACGCGTGCGTGCTGGGCATGCCGATTTCGCAGGGGCGATAAAATATGGACATGACGATGTACGCAACGTCATCGAGCGTTCAAGCTCACGTGAGACTGCTTCACGAGTCGCTGTTGGTGGTCTGTGTCGTCAATTCCTCGCGCAATTCGGCATCAAGGTTCATAGCCATGTCCTCTCCGTCGTCGAGGTCGGCTACGATACTTCTCCGGCCATGACGCGGAATGCCTATGCTGAAGGTATGTGGGAAGTGGTTGAAGAGTCGCCGATGCGCTGTGCCGATGCCGCGCTCACCGAAAAAATGATCGCGCGTATCCTGGAGGCCAAACGTGACGGTGATACATGTGGTGGTGTCTTCGAGGTCGTGGCCTTTGGTGTGCCGATTGGTCTCGGTAGCTTTAGCCAGTGGGACCGTCGCTTGAGTGGGCGTCTCGGCATGGCGATGATGAGCATTCCCTCCGTCAAAGCAATGGAGATTGGTGCAGGCTTCACCACCACACGTACCACAGGCTCCCATATTCACGACGTGTTGCGTCACGAAGAGAACGGGCATTGGTCCCATCTGACCAATAACGCAGGTGGTGTCGAGGGTGGTATTACCAATGGCGAACCAGTTGTGGTGCGCGTGGGCGTCAAGCCTATTCCAACCTTAGCACATCCCTTGCCCTCCGTCGATCTGGCAACAGGCGAGAACATCGACCAGAGCCGCTATGAACGTAGCGATGTCTGCGTTGTGCCAGCGGCAGGCGTCGTCGGCGAAGCGATGATGGTTATGGTGCTGACCGAGGCTTTGCTTGAGAAATTCGGCGGCGACAGCATCGAAGAAACGTTACGTAACTACAAAAGTTATGCATCGCAAGCCTAAACACATAGCTCGCCAACGCGAGCTATGTGTTTAGGCTTGTTAGCTATTTCACTTGCCAACGAAGAGCATCAATGTTACAATCGCCTCAAAAGTTTATATCATGATATATCAAAGCAGAGGATGCCTCTATGAATATAAGCGCAAGTATACGCAAACTCACCTTGCTTTTCGTTGCATTGTTTATTGGCCTGAGTGCTGGCCTTGTCTACTGGCAGGTCGTGGTGGCGCAACAGGTTACATCGAATCCACACAATAGTCGCCGCTTCCTCACCAGTAACGCGCCTATTCGTGGCAAAATCTATGACCGCAACGGCGTCTTACTTGCCGATTCGCAACCTGCTCCGAACGGCGGTTACGTGCGTCACTACTACGACCCCTCGCTGGCAGGTTTAATTGGCTACTACGTTCCTGGCTTCCTCCCTACAGGCATCGAGGCGCAATACGACGATTACTTGAGTGGACGCAAAGGGCTGACCGCGCTGGATAACACAATCAACAAGACACTCCATCGTCCACCCGTTGGCGACAACATCTATCTCACCATCGACGAGCGTATCCAGAAGATTGTCAATCAAGACTTCGATACTCCGATTGTGATTGATAACGTAAACACATTTCAATCTGATCGAGGTTCTGTAATCGTGACTGATCCACATACGGGCGAGACACTGGCAATGCTGAGTCGTCCTTACTTTGATCCCAATCAAATGGTCACTACTCTCTCGGCGAACGATTTGACGTACTACAACAAACTAGTAGCAGATACAAAGGAGAGTCCTTTAGTAGAGCGGCCTATAAAAAGCAAGTACGTTCCTGGCTCAACCTATAAAACGATGACGCTGGTAGCAGGACTTGATACTGGTAGTACCACGCTAAATCAAGGGTTTGATAAAGCGCAAGCATTTGGTCCTGTCACCTATAATGGTCACAACATAGGGCCAATAGGGAATAACATCGATACCTATACGTTCCGTTTTCCTGTGACGACTGAGTACGGTTTTACGCATTCAGATAACGTTATGTTTGCTCAGATTGGTGTGAAAACGGGGGCGCAGCAGTGGCTGGACTATAACAAACGCTTCTATGTTGGATCGCAGATTCCTTTCGATTTACCTGTAACTCCGAGCAGTGTAGAAGGGCAACCGTTTCAAGATGTGAATCTAGCGTCAGGTGCATTTGGACAGGGCTATGACTTTGTAACGCCAATGCAGATGTCGGTGCTGAATGACGCTGTTGCCAACGATGGGCAGCTTATGCGTCCAATGCTGGTGTCAAGAATTCTCGACCCGAACAAAACACAGATAGAGAAATATGATGCACAGGCATTAGGTTCTACGCCGCAAATGTCACAACAGACAGCAAGGAGTGTCCGTCAGGCAATGCTAGGTGTGGTACGTTGTGGCTCTGGTTCGCTGAGCGTCGTTAAACTCGGCACCTCACCCTATACAATCATTGCCAAAACAGGAACTGCCGAAGTTGGTGGCAATCAGGCCGCCAACTCGTGGTTGATTACACAGGCACCCTATTCGGTTACAGACCCTACCGTAATGCCGAGGTTGACCATTGTCGCTATGAAGGAAAATGCTGGTGAAGGTGGTGCATCTACCGGCCCAATGATTACAAACATGTACAACGACATCTTTAATAATGTTATCAAGGTGACAGCACCTACGCCACCGAGTGCCAATTATTGCTGCTCTACAAAGCTATTGCAAATTGGATGCCAACCATGACATCTTCCTGGCGTTCACCACTCGACCCCGAAAGGGTTATGCAGGTCAATGTAACACACTGGCAACACAACGAACCGCAGGTCCGCGACGACCAACTGACGGTCGAGGAGCCATTCGAGCTACGCATTCACCATCGTAGCCTCGCCGTTATCATGCGGACACCTGGACATGATCGCGAACTGGCGATGGGCTTTCTCTTTTCGGAGGGCGTCATTCCACACGCGAACGAGGTGTTGACGCTGGAAGATGCCCTCGATGACGACGGTTTGCCACTCGCCAATGTCCTCGATATCATGCTCCGCAATCAGCGACAGCAGGATTCGATACAGCCCCAGCCCGTTGCCTTTGAACGGCACTTCGCGGTCTCCGCGAGTTGCGGCCTGTGTGGAAAAAATAGTATTGCCGATCTCATGACCTCGACACCTCCATTGGAACCTGATGATCTGCACTTTTCGTCTAGCGTTCTCTACGAACTTTCGGCCCGACTACGCTCAGAGCAGGCGGTGTTTCAACATACGGGCGGCCTACATGCGGCGGCTATCTTCAATGAGCAAGGGGAGTTGTTGCTGTTGCGCGAAGATGTTGGGCGACATAATGCCGTTGATAAGCTGATCGGGCATAGCTTGTTGCACAATACCTACCCCTATCGCGACCGCATTTTGCTGGTGAGTGGACGCACCTCGTTTGAAATACTCCAGAAAGCATTGCTGGCGCGTATCCCGTGTGTGGTAGCGATCTCGGCTCCGTCGAGTCTCGCGGTTGAACTTGCGGAGAAGAGCGGCATCACGCTGGTAGGTTTCTTGCGGAACCATTCCATGAATGTGTATACGCACCCGCAACGCATTGTATGATTTCGCGAGATACGTTATAATCGCCGCATGCAGAACGCTATAACGAATACAACCGATACCATTGCCGCCATTGCCACCCCCCCCGGCATAGGCGGCATAGGTGTTATCCGTGTGAGCGGTGCCGACGCCTTCGCGTTGGTTTTGCCGCTTGTTCGACGCTCGCAAGGTCAGATGGATGTGCCACCCTCGCATCATCTGACCTATGCGCGTGTCGTGGAACCGACCACGCAAGAGGTGCTGGATGATGTACTGGTCGCCTTTATGCGTGCGCCCCATACCTATACGCGCGAAGACGTTGTGGAGATTCAGGGACATGGTGGACCGCTTGTGCTGCGTCGTATATTGCGTGCTGTGTTGACACAGGGCGCACGTATGGCGCAACCTGGGGAGTTCACGCTACGTGCCTTCCTCAACGGGCGTATCGACCTCGCACAGGCTGAAGCAGTAATGGACCTGATTGGTGCCCAGACTGAGGCCGGACAACGCCTTGCCGTGCAGCAGCTACGTGGGCGTCTCTCGGAACAACTACAGGTGGCACGTCACGCTATCCTCAACGTAATTGCACAGATCGAGGTGAGCATTGATTTTCCAGAAGAAGACGTGCCAACACCACAAACTGCCGCGTTGCAATCGCTTATTGCGAAAGCGCAACAACAGATAGAGCAGTTGCTTGCAGGGTCGGAGCAGGGACGGTTGTATAAACAAGGTCTGCGAACAGCCATTATCGGGCGACCCAATGTCGGCAAATCCAGCCTGCTCAATGCGTTGCTACGTATGGAACGTGCGATTGTCACACCTGTTGCGGGCACCACACGGGACACGGTAGAGGAGGTCGCCAACGTGCGCGGCGTCCCGCTTCACTTGATTGATACTGCGGGCATTACGCCATCGAGTGACCCCGTTGAGCAGATTGGTGTGCAGCGCAGCCGTGAAGCCGCTGAGGGTGCCGATGTGGTGATGCTTGTCTTTGATGGTTCGGAGGCTCTCACCGAACAAGACTACCAGGTCTGTGCTGAGGTGCAGGCAATGGGTTTTGGCTCGACTCAATATACTACTACTTATAGCCGTACTAGACCAGTACTCCTTGTTGTGAACAAAGCGGACTATCCGCTCGTTATAAAAGATGAGGAGCTACAACGCCTATGGCCTTCTGCAACTCTTGTGCATACCTCGACACGTACAGGTGCTGGCTTGCCCGAATTAGAGGATGCCTTAGCGGAACTTGTACTGGCCGGGAAAACGGTATCGAGCGACAGCGTGCTTGTGACGAGCGCGCGACACCAGGAGGCGTTACAGCGTGTTGCCAGCCATTTGCAAGCGTCCCAAACATCTCTTGAACAAGACCTGCCGCTCGACTTTGTATCAATCGACCTGCGTGCAGCCTTTGAAGCTCTTGGTGAGGTGACTGGTGAGACCGCGAGCGAGGATTTACTCGACACTATCTTTAGTGAATTTTGTATTGGAAAATAAAATGAACATTTAATTTTGAAAGCGGGGGAAAGAAATATGCAAAATCTATTTAATCGACGACGACTGCTCTCTGTTATAGTATCTGCTCTTGTGCTCGTCACAGTTATATCTTTTGTTATTTTTCAGTTTGTCGTGCCACATTCATCGAAAGCGACGGTACAGACTATAAAGGCGACGCCCAGCCCGACGTTCACGCCGACTGCTACACCGTCGCCCACGCCAACGCTACCACCGACTCCAACGCCTGTTCCAACATTGCCCACTGTCAGTCCAGCACAGATACACGGAGTTGACGACTCTGGAAATGATAGCTACCCTGGTCTCGCCTGGCGGCGCATCGCCTACCCTACCTGTGGCTGGGGCAATCTGACTGGAAAGACGTTATTGGACACGATCCAAAACTTTCATAAGCAGGGAGTTCGCGTCTTGCTTACGTTCTGCCAGGGACAGAACAATAATGTGTACGATCCTAAGAAACTAGCGGATGCGGCACAGGGGCAGCCAGACGCCGTGCAATGTGGTAACGAAGAGATGAAATATGATGCTTCAGTTTCATTTCTTTATATAGAGCCACAGAACTTCGCGAAATTCTTCGATGCTTGCTCACGTGCTATGCACGCCGTGCGCCCTGACATTCCAGTCTTGCTTGGCTCACTTGATCCACATGTTGGTGGCATCGACTATCAGCCACTGCTCAATCAGGTTTATTATCTCAATCAGATGCAAGCCGCGATGAATACAATCGTACATCCCGGTGGACATTGGGACTGGCATACGCAGACACTCGGCCTGATTGATAGCTGGCATAATGGTTATCCCGATGGCAATACCAACAGCTTGTATCACCTTTTCGACTTCTGGGCACAGCAATTTGGGGTCGATCTCAATAGTGGTGCGCTCGGCAAACATCTCTGGGTCGTTGAAGGCACTGGCTGCTTCAAGGGTTGCGGCATAGACCCGTATAATGGCTATCAAGTCGCCGTCTCGCACCTTCTGGCTTTGATTACCGATGTGCGAACATCGCTACAATATCACGTGCCGATCTTCTATTTCAGTGGCAAAGATTTCAACTCGGCGGGCTACTACTGGCCTATTGGTGTACTCGACGGAGCGGGTCGCAGCAAACCTATTCGCCAGGACCTGGGCATGGGTGCGCGTTCACTCAACCTCACCTGTAACGGAAAGGTCACGAATGTCGTCGATCAAGAACAACTACTGGCGAAGATGTACGCTGGCTGTACTCTTCCAGGCAACTATGTAAGCGTGGCTTATTCCTGAGTAGTATCAAGGGCTGGTGCGCCCTGTTTGCTAGCAAACAGGGCGCACCAGCCCTTGATACTACTCATCAAAATACACAAGGAAACGCCTGTGAAAATTTTACAATCGCTCAAAAAACCATCAGTAGTCATACTCATTGTTGTGCTGCTTGCCAGTATTCTTCTCACAACATTGGCGTATAGACTTGTATTGATGACAAAACCACAAAGTACAACACAGACGACGAGTCCTGGTGTGACTGTTACCGTACCACCTCGTCCAACGTTAGTCGGTGGACCCGCACCAGTATTGCCCGTCGAGAGTCCATCTAAAGCGCTGGGAATAGAGGGGAATCCGCAGACCTATTACGCAGGCATTCCCTGGATACGTCTTGGCTATCCTACCTGTGGTTGGGGCAATCTACGTGGCGATGTACTCAAAAACACGGTAGAGACGTACCATCGTCAAGGTATACGTGTCTTGCTGACCATGTGTCAGGATGGCAATCTGGCGCACCTTTTCGACTCTGCTCCGCTCTACGATGCCGCACATGGTCAGCCGGATGCGGTGCAATGTGGCAACGAAGAGATGAAAAATGACCCCACCGTGACATTCTTACACGTCTCACCTGAAAATTTTGCGCGTTTCTATGACCTGTGTGCATACGAAATACACGCCGTTCGTCCCAATATTCCGGTGCTGCTTGGCTCGTTAGACCCACATGTTGGCGGCGTGGATACGCAGCCACTTGCCGATCAGGTAAACTATCTCAATCAGATGCAGGCAGCGATGAATACTATTGTGCATCCTGGGGGTCATTGGGATTGGCATACACAAACACTCGGCCTGATTGATAGCTGGCATAACGGTTGGAACAACGGTGGTCCCGACGCAAACGTTAATAGCCTTTCCCATCTCTTCGCATTCTGGGCGCAGCAGTTCAAGGTTGATCTTAACAGTGGTGCGCTAGGCAAACATCTCTGGGTCGTCGAAGGCACTGGCTGCTTCAAAGACTGCGGTGTTGACGCCAATGATCCTGTCCAGGTCGCCGTCTCGCATATACTGTCACTCATTACCGATGTGCAGACAGCGATTCAGTATGGTATCCCCTTTTTCTACTTCAGTGGGAAAGACTTCAACTCAGCCGGATATTATTGGCCTATTGGTGTTCTGGATATACAAGGCCGTTCAAAACCAATCAGGCAAGACCTCGCAATGGGTGCGCGTAGCCTCACGCTATCGTGTCATAGTGGCAATGTCGCGGTTATCGACCAGGAGCAACTGCTTGCCAGGATGTATAGCGGGTGTAAGGTGCCTGGTAACTATGAGAATGTTATCGCACATTGACGTGTGTGAAAAGCGGAGATGCAAGGGGCAGCCGCCCTTGACTGGGGTTTGGGGCTGTGCCCCAATCTCTCTACCCACACGCCGCCACCGACGGCGAGTCTCCCGATGAAGTATGATGATGGATATTGTCCAAAAATGAGTTTTTACAATTTTATAAAAACTCATTAAAAACCTCTTGACAACCAATAATCCTTATGGCATAATACCAATGTTGCCGACACGGACACACAAATCTTCTGGTAAGCGAACCTCCTATCAGGTTTCTCCCTGGAAAAGAATAGTTCTACAGGCTGCCCATTCGCAAGAATAACAAGTAGTCTGAACATTTGTGTCTCTGTTTGTCAGATCAACGAGTAGTGAAAACTACAATACAAGCACCTTGACAATTGAAGAGTGGAAAGCAGAACAGAACACACAGGTAAGTAGACAAGCAAGTCGTCTTTTCACGCGCAAGCGTGGCAAGATGCACACGGTTCTGTCAAGCAAACTCACGCTGCTCA
>JAABVA010000768.1_pt1 | contig 37949 bp, 33 predicted proteins | sample 5560331 | NCBI WGS metagenome assembly JAABVA01 (sample SAMN12812661, study PRJNA571458) | rock metagenome | isolation source: Antarctica rocks | place: Antarctica: Victoria Land, Mt New Zealand sud | collected 2016-01-07 | reverse complement strand
GTAGCGCCGGCGGACCTGCCGGTTGGGTCGCATGACCTCCACGACCGCAACCTGCTCGGCCCGCAGGTGCCGGGCCAGCGACACCCCGTAGGTGCCGGTGTCCTCCACCCCGACCCCGTCGAGCTGACCGAGCGTCCTCATCCAGGCCAGCAGACGCCGGTAGCTAGGCCGCGGTCGCCGAGAACTGCTCGGTGCCCAGCACGCCGCCTACCGCGGTGACGACCGCGGCGACATGCACATCGAGGTGGGTGTCGACGCCGCCGGGTGACGACAGGGCGTGCTTCTGCGATCGTGGTCATGTCCGTCCTCAGGCTCGCACTGGCAGGGCGGGCACGGCGCGGCGGTGGTCGGACAGTCCAGGGACGGGTGCCTGAGGCAACAGGCTCCTACGAGGTCACTCCCACTAGCGGCGTGCCAAAGTCGTTCTCCCGCCCGACCGACGAATCGGATCCAAGGCAGCAGTTCGCGCCGGGGCTAAGAAGAGTCAGGCCGGGCGGGAGAACGACCCCATCCAACATTCCTGGGCTAGTACGAGCGTTGTGAGCTCTTCCACCCAAACGTTCGGGCTCGTATAATCTGCCGGGACCCGCTTCCAATGCCCGCACGACCGGTCGAGGAGATTCGATGAGCGAGACCACTCTTGCCCCGAGCGAGACGCTCGGTGGAGCGAGGAAGCTGACCCTGATCGACGCGGTGGCGCAGTCCATCGGCTTCATGGGGCCGGTCTTCTCAATCGCGTTCCTGGTGCCCCTCCTGGTAGGCCTCAACGCCTCCGGCAAGGGTGCCGGCGTGGCCGCCCCGCTGTCGGTGCTCATCGCCGCGGTGGGCGTGCTGGGCCTGGGCTGGACGGTGGCGCAGTACGCCAAGCGCATTCACGCCGCCGGGTCGCTGTACGACTACGTGACCGACGGATTGGGCCCGCGCATCGGCGCGGCCTCCGGCTTCCTCTACTACACCGGGATCATTGCCCTGGGCGCGGCGATCCTCGTGATGGTCAGCGGCACCGCCTACGACACCCTCGACGCGGAGTTCGGGATCCACCCCCTGCCGCGCCTGGGCTGGGACCTGGCGCTGCTCGTCATCGTGGCGGTGATCCTGTACCTAGGCGTCGCGCTGTCGACCCGCGCCCAGCTCGCGCTGGCGACGGTCTCACTGCTCGTCGTCCTGGTCTTCTTCGTCTACGTGATCGCCAAGGTCGGGTCGGCCAACGACGTGGCCACCGCGTTCAAGCCGAGCTCCTCGCCGCAGGGATTTAGCGGCGTGCTGTTCGGCGTGCTCTACGGCGTGCTGCTCTTCACCGGCTTCGAGACCTCGGCCAACCTTGGCGAGGAGACGGCGCATCCCAAGCGGGACATCCCCCGCGCGGTCCTGCTGTCCGTCGTCGCGATCGCGGGCTTCTACATCGTCGGAGCCTACGCTCAGGTCGCCGGCTACCACTTCAGCCTTCACCAGATCGGCAAAAACGCGGGGGCCCCCCTCTTCGGCCTGGCGGCCCCGGCTTCGGACGGCGGCCTGGGCTCGGTGGCGGTCCGCCGACTGGTCGAGCTGGTCGTGATCCTGGACATGATCGCCGTGCTGATCGGGTGCTCGGTGGCAGCGTCGCGGGGCCTGTTCGCCATGGCCCGCGATCACCGGCTGCCCCGCCCCCTGGCGAAGGTGTCCCGGCGCGGCACGCCGCTGGTCGCCAGCGGCGTCGTCGCGGCGATCTACCTGGTGGTCATCGTCCTGACCCGCGCGTGGACCGGGTTGTTCGCTCAGAACGGGCTGCCGCACTACGTGGCCATGTTCAGCTGGGCCTCGACGTACGGCAGCTTCGCGCTGGCTGTCATTTACCTGTTGATGTCCGTCGGGGCGCTGCGTGGCCTCCAGGCGTACGCGGACCCGTGGAAGGTGTGGCTCGCCTGCGTCGTCGGAATCGTGGTTACCGGCGCCGCTATCTTCGGGTCGATCTACAAGGTCGCGGCCCCTATCGTGTGGGCGCCCTATGCCGGCATCGCTGTGCTGATCGTGGGCTTTCTCCTGACCTGGGTCTTCCGCGGCCAGGCGCCGGCCACCACCACGTTCCCCGAGCTGACCAAGGCCGAGGCCGGAGCGGTCAAGCTGTAAACGGAGGTCCGCGATGACCACGCCCCGGATGCTGATGATCCTGAGCGAGAATTGGACCATGACGTCAGGCCGCGAGCTCGGGGAGCTGGTGCGCTGGGCCCGGGTCGCCGAGGGCGCCGGCTTCGATGCCGTGATGATCAGCGAGCACGTCGTCCTGGGCCGCGATGCCAGCAACAAGGGCGTCATGGCGAACCCGCGGGAGTATGCGCTCCCCGGGAACCAGGACCCGCTGACGCCGTGGCCGAACTCGCTGCTGCTGCTCGCGTCCATCGCCGCGGTCACCGAGCGTGTCCGGCTCGTGGCGGGGGCCGTCCTCGCTCCGCTCCGGCACCCGTTGCTGCTCGCCCGCGAGCTCGGCACGCTGGACTTGCTCAGCAACGGCCGCCTGGTGGCGCAGCCCACGGTGAGTTGGAGCCGGGACGAGTACCGGGCGCTCGGGGTGCCCTTCGAGGAACGAGGCCGGATCCTCGATGAGCAGCTGGAGATCCTCGACCTCGTGTGGCGGGAGTCGCTGGCCAGCTACTCCGGCAAGTACTTCAGCTTCGAGGACATCTCGCTCGAGCCGAAGGCGCATCGGCCGGACGGCCCACGTCTGTGGTTCGGCGGCCAGGGCCTGCACCCGCCGCTGCTGCGCCGTCTGGCCCGCTACGGCCACGGCTGGCACCCCCTGGGTCAGCCGAGAGCCGAGGATAGGGCGCTGCTGGACGCCGCGATGGCGGACGCCGGTCGCTCGGTGACCGATCTAGAGATGATCGGTGGCACCCGCGCGCGGTTCCCCGACGACCACTCGGTGGCGGACGTGGGTGAGGCCATGGCGGCGATCCCCGAGCAGCTCGAGCAGGGGTTCACGACCTTCTGCCTCAAGCCGTCGCAGTTCATCGACGACCCGCGTGAACTCGAGGGCTTCTGCCGGGACGTGATGCGCCGCGCCGAGGCAATGGCGGTGTAGTCCGAAGACGAGTGACGTTCGAACACGGGGAAGTGGTGTGGCCAATTGTTCTACCGGTCGGCGGTCGAATTGGCCAGGTGGGTCCGTGCGCGTGAGGTCTCGGCGCGCAAACTGCTCGAGGTTCACCTCGAACCGATCGCGCAGACGAACTGGCGGCGGACGCGATCGTGATGCTGTGCGCCGACCGCGCCGGCCAGAAGATTTTCGATGCCGGGTGGGTATGCTGCAACATCAGTGCGTTGAGGCTGGATGAGACAGCGTCCCTGGCGGGCAGCAAGGGTAGCGGACCCGGTTCGTCACCGGCCTGGCCAACCCGCGTCCCGCCGGCGGCGGCTCGGCGCGCCTGCTCGATGTTGTCGGACGCTCCCGCGGCTCGGCGAGCATCGCTTAACGTCCCAGACGCCTGGCAGCAGCTCATCCGCGGTCTGGCGCTGGTCACCGCGGCGGCGTTCGCCGTGATGCGGCTGCCGAACTTGGTGTCGCGCAGGCTGCTCGGCTCCTCGACCAGCAGGAGGCCGGATCCCGCGGTCGAGACGACCGCACAGGGCGCGGACAGAGAGACCGCGCAGATCGCCGACCAGCCGACGGCGAACGCGGCGACTTCCGACCGGACCCAGTCGCAACGATGAGTCGTTTGGCGAGCAAGGCTTGATGACGGCGACTCCGCTGCGCGAGAGCGGGCGGTCCAGCGACTGCGCGAAGGCGGGCACGAGCAGCTGCTCGGCCACTCCCTCGACGAGAACGACGCCGCGCGCGAACAGCAGCGACGCCTTGGTGACGTCCAGCAAGCGGAGCAGGTGCCCGAGCTGGCGCTCCGTCAGGCCGAACTCGGCCGGGCTGCGCGCCACGACGCCGGTATCCGGAGTCGGACGGGCCAGCACGGTCAGCCGCTCCACGCGCGCGGCGCTCGCGAAGTTTGGCGAATGGCTCGTCACCACCACCTGCTCCTGCCGCCGGCCTCCTTCTCGAGAGAGCGCATGAGCAGGTCCTGCAGCTGGGGGTGCAGGTGCGCTTCGGGCTCTTCGACCAGCAGCACGCGCAGCTCGGCCTCGGTCTCCTCGGCCAGCGCCGACAGCAGCACGGCAATGTAGAGCAGGTTGTTGTACCCGAGGCCGTTCTCGGAGATCTCCAGCGGCGACACCCGTCCCGCCAGCGCACGCAGCGCCGCGACCACCGGTCGAACTGCGGCTCGGCGAAGGCCAGATCCGTTCGCTGCCCGAGCTGCCCGCCGCCGGTCAACCCGCGGAGACGATCCCGCACTCGGCGCTTGGCCTCGCGGACAGCACCCACCCCGGAGCGCCTGGTTGTCGTGCTCGGCGACCTCCTCGACCGCCGTCCGATCCGGGTGCCCTCGGGAGCGGGCGCGCCCAGCAGCGCCACTAGGCGGTTGTCCCACCAGTCAGGCGTCCACGTACAAGTGCTGAGCGCCTCGGCACAAGGACCGGCGGGAGCGGGACTGGCAGGCTGAGCGCGGATGACCGTCGGTCGGGAATGAGCTGGCCGTCGAACGAGACACCGGGGGAGTTGGTCGCCGTGATAGATCTCCAGCTGAACGATGCCCGGGTGATCGTGAGCGGCGGTGCCTCGGGCATCGGCCTCGCTTGCGCGGGAGCCCTGCTGCGGCAGGGGGCGCGTGTCGGTGTGATCAGCCGGCAGGAGGCGGCGATCGAGCGCGCGCTGGCCGGGCCGCTCGCCGCGTGCGAGGGTCGGGTGCGCACCGCCGTTGCCGACGTCCGGGACGAGGCGTCGGTCTCCGACGCCGTCGTCCGCCTGGCTGCGCAGTTGGGCGGCCTCGATCACGTCGTGGCGTCCGCTGGTGTGGAAGGTGAGATGGGCTCACCGCTCGAGGACGTCACCGGCCCCGGCTTCCGGGACGTCCTGGACGTCAACGTCTTGGGGACCTTCCTGGTCGTCAAGCACGCGACTCCTCACCTGAAGTTGGGGTCGAATCCGTCCGTGACCATCATCGGGTCGGACTCCGGCTTCGTGGCAGCTCCAGGCATGCTCGCCTACAACGCATCCAAGGGCGCGGTCGTCCAGTTGACCCGCGCACTGAGCTTCGAGATGTACGAGGACTTTGGCGTCCGGGTTAACAGCGTCTGCCCATCGATCACCGACACCCCCATGGCACGCCGCGGCATGGGCGTCGAGTCCTTCGACGACGTGAAGTTTCCGGTCAACTCACCGGAAGACGTCGCGTGGTCGGTCCTCTTTCTGTGCTCGCCGCTGTCGCGCGCCGTCAACGGTGTCTCGCTGTTGAGCGACTTCGGGTACAGCGGCCGGTCGTCCTTCCCCGCGTAGCGAGTCCGGACGACCGGGCGTCACGGGCTCGCCGAGGACGCCTCTCCGGGCTGGTTTAGGAGGTGGGCGTTGTCGTTGAAGCTGCGCAGCCGCCACCGGCCGTCCGGCATACGGATCAGCGTCGTGAACGACGCGTTCTCGACTTGGACGAAGGCGAAGCCCTCACTGCCGGTCACCTGGTGACAGCCCTCGGCGATGACGCCACCGTGGGCGACGGTCACCGCGCGACTGCATCCGGCCCGGTGGCCTCTGCAACGCGCTCCAGACCACGGCGCACGCGCTGGGTGAAGTGGTCCATCGACTCCGCCCCGGGGATCACGTCTCACCTCTAGCCGGCGAAGACCCCGGCTAGGAGCCTGCTGAACAAAGTAGGTGCCGGTCGGCGTGGTGCAGTGCGGCCGGCGGGACGATCGTGTGGTGCAGGGTCGGTCGGAGGATCAGCGCCAGCTTGGTGATGTCGAGGCTTGGGTGGGGCATCTGCTGCCGCCGGGCGGCGTGTTCGCGTTCCTGGCGGGCCACCGCCGGGAGCTGTTCCCGGACGAGTTGTTCGCGGGCCTGTTCCGGTCGGCTCGTGGCCGGCCCTCGGTGCCGGCGGACGTGTTCGCGACGGTGATCGTGCTCCAGTCGCTGCATGGCTTGTCGGACCGGGACGCCGCAGAGGCGGTGACGTTCGATCTGCGCTGGAAGGCCGCGGCGGGACTGGCGGTGGAGGCGAGCTCGTTCCACGCCACGACGCTGACCTACTGGCGGCGTCGACTGGCCGACTCCCGAAGGCCGAACAGGATCTTCGAGCTGGTCCGGCAGGTCGTGGCCGAGACCGGGGTGCTGAAAGGGAAGACGCGTCGGGCGTTGGACTCCACCGTGCTCGACGACGCGGTCGCGACTCAGGACACGGTGACGCAGCTGATCGCCGCGATCCGCCGGGTGCGCCGCGACGTGCCGGAGGCGCGAGCGCTGGTCGAGGAGGTGTGTTCGGCGCACGACTACGACGATGCGGGCAAGCCGGCGATCGCCTGGGACGACGAGGCCGCCCGCGCCGCCCTCGTCGACGGCCTGGTCGCCGACGCGCATCGGCTGCTCGGCCATCTTCCTGAACTCGAGCGGGACTCCAAGCAGGCCGAGTCGCTGGCGCTGCTGGCGTTGATCGCCGGCCAGGACGTCGAGTGGATCGACGACGACTGCAGTCCGGTCGGCGGGAGCTGGCGGATCGCCCGCCGGGTCGCCGAGGACCGGGTCATCTCGGTCGTCGACCCGGACGCGCGGCACGCGCACAAGACGGTCGCCCGTCGCCAGGACGGGTTCAAGGCCCATGTCGCCGTCGAACCCGACACCGGCATCGTCACCGGCGTCGCCGGAGCCCTGGCCGCTGGCCTTGGTCAACGCGCATTCGGTTACGACGTAGAAGGCGCCGGGATTCGGGAGGTACCGGCTCATCGTGGTGTAGCCGACGGAGAAGAGCGCAGCATGACCGTCGCCGCGACGAAGGCGAGCGGCGCCCCAACGCCATCGGAAGCGATGACCACGGCAGCACGCCCACCACGCTGGCCAGCGGCGCGCGAAGACCAGGACGGTCAGCGCGAGCTCGACCACACCCATCCGCCCTTGAAGCCGCACCCCGGCTGCCCAGGCACGTCGGATCCCGTCCCTTCGCCGGTGCTGCCCAGCACTGTTCTCGCACTCATGTCGGCTCCTCCATCGGTTGTGCTCTCCGAGCGGCCAGCCCCTCGCTGCCGCGGTGCGAACCGGTCGCCGGGGACCGGTCGGAACGTGGAGGAGGCGGTTGACCTCGGACGCCTCGGCTGGTGGCCCTGCGGTCAGACCAGCTGTGTCCGGTCTGAGAGGTACTGCCGGGCCAGGGCGATCACGACTGGCATGACCTGTTCGGTGATGAACTCGGCGGTGTCGTCACCGCCCCGTTCGGCCGCCCAGCCCAGGTAAGTCAGCCCGCGAGCCATCAGCATCCCGGTCCACACCCGCAGCTGGTCCTCACCCAGCCGGCGGCGGGTCCGGTAGCCGGCGACCGCCGCGTCGACGTACTCGTCGAACCGGGGGTGCGGGAGGTAGAAGAAGGCGATGGTGGCCAGCTCGAACAAGTGCCAGCCCTCGCCGAAGTCGTCGAAGTCGATAAGTACGAACTCATCGCCGCGCACGAGGACGTTTTCCGGGGTGAAGTCGGCGTGAATCACGCCGTACACCTCCGGCCCGGTACCCAGCGCAGCCAGCTCCGACGTCAGCCGGACCACCGCATCACTCAGGACGACCCGGTCCCCGGCCGACAGCAGCTCCAGCTCCAGCGGGTCACCCCACAGGGCCTTCTCCCCCATCAGGCCCGCCTGGTCCCACGCGGCCCGGGCGAACCCGGGCAACCGGCCCAGCTGCTGCGTGTGGTTGTGCAGATCGGCCGCCAACTGCCCCAGCCGATGGAACTGGCTGGGCTCCAGCCGGCTGGTGCCGTCAAACGCCTCACCGATGTCGCCCAGGGGCACGGCCCGATCGACCCACCGCTGCACGTCGACCAGGTACTCCGCACCCGCGTCGTCTGCGACCTGGCACACCACCTCGCCGGCGGTCGTCCGGAGCGGCTCCGCGACCGGGAACCCCCGCTCGCGCAGAGCGACCAGGTAGTCCAGCTCGGTCTGCACCGCCGACACCGGATGCAGACCACGTCGGTGCAGCCGGACAGCAAAGGACTCCCCACCACGCTCGGCCCGGAAGACGTAGTTCTCCCGGTACTTCACGAAGTGCAGAGCGGCGCCGTCCAGGGCGTAGCACCGCAGCGCCTCGTGCATCACCCGCCGTGCCACCGTCTCGTCCAACACCGCCACGTGACTCCTCCCGTCCTGCCGGTGACACCGGCTCGGATCAGTCCAACGACAGCGAGCACGGGGACTGTGACCTGGCTTACATCGTTCCGACGGGAGGAGTGTGACAGCGAATGAACGTCAGGTCAATACACTTGACGCACCGTTCATATGTCGTCGTGCAGACTTAACGGGCTCTTCAAAGTTGAAGGGGAAATCTGGCCCCTTGGGCACTGACGTCTCGGCGTGTTTGCCGGGTGCAGTGAAACCGTACTCGGCGGCGTTGGTGGTAGAGGTTGCGGAACCCGAAGGCGATCCGTCCGGCGTCCTTGATCATCCTGTTGGTGCCTTCGGTGCCGGCGTTGGTCAGCCGGGTCTCGAGGAAGCCGAGAATTTGCGGCCACCACGCGTCGATGGTCTCGGCAAGCCGGGTCGCCTCGGGCAGGTCGGCGGCGAGAACGGTTTCGTGGAAGCGGTGCAGCCGGTCGGCAATGGTGTGCCGGTCGCCGGTGGCGAGCAGCATCCGGAGCCGTTGATTGACGCCCCAGGCGGCGCCGATCTCGCCGGTCAGGTCGTCGGCTGCGAACGTCGCGGTCAGCCTGGCGACCGCCCGGTCCGAGAGCCGGTCGCCGGCGCGGAGCAGCAGCCGCCGGTTCGCCCAGGCCGGATCACCTGCCCGGCCGCGACGTCCGCGCTGGTCCCGGAACACGCGCTGCCGAACGTCGGGACCATCTCGTTGGCGAGGCGCACCAGGTGGAACCGGTCAGCGACCAGCCGGGCGTCGGGGAGCGCCTGCTGCACCGCGGCCCGGTTGGGCGAGCACATGTCGATCACCACCACCTGCACCTGCGCCTTCCAGTCCTCGCCGCGCCCGTCGAGCCAGTCGACGACCGTCTTCGACGTGCGGCCGGCGGTCTGGCCCAGCAGCCCACCCGGCCCGGACAGGTCGACGAAGTTGGTCTCGAACCGCTCCAGCCGGCTCCAGCTGCCGGCCTCGTTCTTCGCCCACCGCGGCCGGCGGCGGCGGGTCTCGTCGATCCCGAGCACCTCCGGCGCGACCGGCTCAACCAGCAGCCGGTCGGCATGTGCGGCGAACGCGGCGTGGGCGATCGGCCAGCTCATCGGCAGCTCCTTCGTCACCGCCGCCGCCACCGACCGGCCGGAGCCGACCGCGGCCGCGGCGGCCCGCCGGGTCCGGCCGGTGATCCGCGCGTAGGGCGGCAGCTCGTCGATGGACTCGGTGAACGCCTGCTGCTTGCACAGCCGCTCGCGGCAGGCGAACTGGCGCTTGTGCCAGCGCACCTCCAACGCCACCTCCCCGTAGGGAAGATCCCGCGGCCGGGTCGTGCGCCGCTGCCGCACGCATGTCGAGAACACCCCGCATTCCGGACAGGCTGCTGCGGCCTCGTCGTCGGTGCCCAGATGCACCGTCCGGACGCCGTCGGCGTCCTGCTCGACGCGATTGACCGCCACGCCAGGCAGCCCCAAACAGAATCGCGTGCCGTCTCAAGGCTCGCTGTCCTTCTTGCTGTCCTTCTTGCTAGCTGACCTAGACACCAGCCAGTGTCGAGGGGCCGCGAGTCCTCAGCTCACAGCATGAAGATTGTGTCGGAGTTCCCCTTCAACTTCGAAGAGCCACTTAACGCGGCAGCGCAACGCCCCGGGGGGCACGCCCGAGCCACTGCTCGGAGGCAGGGGGGCGGAAAGGCGCACGGCCGCCGACGAGGACACCGCACCCAGCCGGACACCGACTCAGCGAGAGCGCAAGGTGCGACAGAGGTCCGGTGCCCCCTGGCATCCGCGAGTCGCCCGCGGCACGGCTGCCCCGGACCGCGTCAGGAGTGGTTTGGCCGAAGCAGCCCCGCCGTGAGGGCTGCGATGCCTGCGAGAACTCGCTTAGACCGCGTGGAGTCTGCGGCGACCTCGACCAGCGCCGCGCGCATCGCACCGACCAGCAGGACGGCGAGCGCCTCCGGTTCGACCCCGGGGTCCATGAGCCCCGAGCGGCGGGCATCAGCGGCGTCCTCGGCGATGAGCTTGGTGTACACGCGGGAGGCGGTCGAGGCGCGCCCCCGCACGGGCGCCAGTGCGGGTTCCACAGCCGGGTCGGCGTTGGAGTAGAACTGTCCGACCAGAGGCCGCGCGCCGATGTCGAGGAGAGGTCGGGTGAGCGCCACGACCCTGTCGACGAGTCCTGACGCGTCAGCGTGCGAGGCGGTCGCCAGTTCCAGCAGCTCCCCGTTGATCTCCTCGTAGAGCTCCCGGAAGAGGTCGTCCCGGCCCCCGGGGAAGTACGCGTACAGCGTGACCTTGGACGCCCCGGCCGCCGCGGCGATCGCCTCGACCGCGGATCCTGCGAAGCCCTTCTCGGCGAACACCTTGAGGGCCGCGTCGAGCAACTCCCGCCGGGTACGGAGCCTGTTGCGCTCTCGCAGCGTGGGCGGCGCATCCGCCGGGCGCGCCGTCTGCGGGTTCGTCATCCGGCCTGCTCTCTTGATGCCTGTCCGGCCCGCGAGGACCGGGCGCCGAATCGCCGCGCCCCATCGTGCCGTGGACGGCGAGACGGAGGGGGCGGAGCATATCCCGGCGTCGCCCGGGACCCCTTGATGCTACGGAACTGCAGGACACCGACCGCAGCCGGAACTGACCCACCACGGAGGTGCCGCTCCTCAGAGGACGACGGTGACGACCTTCTCCTCGGTGTTGGCGAGGATCCCGCTCCAGCCCAGCTCTCTGCCGATGCCGCTCGTCCTCACCCCGCCCCAGGGCAGTGCCGGGTTGATCGCCGCCCACCCGTTCACCCATACCGCTTCCGCGCGCACCTGGTGCGCCAGGGTGTGGGCCAGGCTCACATCGCGGGTCCAGATGGTCGCCGCCAGGCCGTAGTCCGTGTCGTTGGCGATCTGGATCGCCTCGTCGACGTGGTCAAAGGGCATCACCGCACCGACCGGACCGAAGATCTCCTCCCGCGCGATCGTGGCATCGCGGGCGACGTCCGCGAAGACGGTCGGCTCGACGAAGTACCCGTGGTCATGCGCCCGGCCCCCACCGGCTACGAGCCGTGCACCCTCAGCCTTGGCGCGCTCGACGTAGGACAGCACGCGGTCGAGGTGGTCCTGGCTGATCAGTGCGCCCACCGTGGTCTGGGGGTCGAACGGATCGCCCACCACCTGGCGGCTTGCAGCCCCCGCCAGCGCCTCCACTACCTGGTCGTACAGCGAGCGGTGCACCAGGATCCGCGTCCCCGCCGCGCACACCTCGCCCTGGTTAAAGAACAGGCCCATGGCGATACCCTGGACCGCCGCCTCGACGTCGGCGTCCGCCATCACGATCTGCGGGCTCTTGCCCCCGAGCTCCAGAGTGACGCGCTTGAAGGACTCGGCGGCGACCCTTCCGATCTCCCGACCGACCTCGGGGGATCCGGTGAAGCTTATCTTATCGATTCCGGGGTGGCGGACGAGGGCGGCCCCCGCCTCCTCCCCCAGGCCCGGGACGACGTTCACCACACCGGCCGGCACGCCGGCCTCCTGGACGAGCTCCGCCAGGTGGAGGATCGACAGTGGTGCGTCTTCCGCCGGCTTCACCACGACGGTGTTGCCCGCGGCGAGTGCCGGCGCGAGCTTCCACGCGGCGATCATCAGCGGCGTGTTCCACGGGACGATCGCCGCGATGACGCCGATCGGCTCGCGCACCGTGTAGGAGTGCGTGGGACGACCGAAGTAGCCGTCGGTCGGGATCGCACTGCCAGTGATCTTGTCGGCCCAGCCCGCGAAGTGGCGGAAGGTGGCCACGGCGTTCGGGACGTCCAGTATGGCCAGCTGCGCGACCGGCTTGCCGACGTCCAGGGCCTCCAGGCGGGCGAACTCCTCGGCGTCCCGCTCGACGAGGTCGGCCAAGCGGTCCAGCACCGCCCCTCGAACGGTCCCGGAGGCTCCGCCCCACTCGCCCTCGAACGCCCGGCGGGCGGAACGCACCGCGTCGTCCACGTCAGACTCGCTTGCCGCCGCGACGCGGGTGAGCAAGCTGCCGTCAGTGGGACTCAGGACGTCGAAGGTCCCGGTGGCCCCCCGCCAGTGCCCGTCGATGAAAAGCCCCGTCCGGACCCCGATGTCCGACGGCCTCGCGCCGACCGTCGTGGCAGTGGCGACCCCGGGCACGATGCCACGGTGGGCCTCGACGTTCTCCAACTCGTCGAGGCTCACAGTGAGCCGGTCGACGAGCAGGTCCATGTGCTCGTGCTCGAACACCATGGGCGGCCTGATCTTCAGCACGTGGTCGCGCGGTCCGATCTTGCTGATCAGCACGCCTCGGCGGAGCATGTCCTCCACGACCCACTTCGCCCGGGCCCCACCCGCCCGGGCCTCGTCGTCGACGAATTCCAGACCGAAGAATAGGCCACTGCCGCGGACCGCTCGAACACTCGGCCGCTCGGCCGCCAGCTTGTCCAGCAACTCTCGGGCGTGACGGCCGAGTTCCGCGGCGTTGCTCTGCAACTCCCGGTCGGCTGTCTCCCGCAGGACCGCCATGCCAGCGGCGGCCGACACCGGATTGCCGGCGAAGGTATTGAAGTAGAGGTTGGCGCTGCCGAACTCCTCGAGGAGCTTGGTCGTGGTGACCACTCCACCCAAGGGGTGCCCGTTGCCGAGCGGCTTGCCCATTGTCACCAGATCGGGACGGATGCCGTGCAGTTCGTGGCCCCAGAACTGCGAGCCGGAACGCCCCAGGCCGGACTGGACCTCGTCGGCGATAACCAGTCCGCCGGCCCGGTGAACCAGCGCCACCAGGCCCTCGACGTATCCGGCCGGGGGCTGCAACAACCCCTCGGTGGAGAAGAGCGGGTCGAACAGCAGCGCGGAGACGCCATGCCCTGCCGCCTGCAGAGAGGCGATCGCGGCTGCCGCCGCCTTGAGCCCCTCCGCGAGCACGACGTGCTCAGGTCGGGGATCCCCGATGACGTCGGGGATGCGCAGCGCCCGGACGTGGGACCCCAAGGGCTCCTTGACCGGCAGGCCCGTGGTCAGCTCCGCCAGCGCCGTCGTGTTGCCGTGGTAGCTGAAGTCTGTGACCAGGACACCGGTCGACCTGGTGTGCTGACGAGCGATGCGCAGGGCCAGCTCGTTGGCCTCTGACCCACTGTTCGTGAAGAAGACCTTGTCCAGGTGCGACGCGAACGTCGCGAGGAGCATCTCGGCGTAGTCCACGATGGGCTCGTGCAGATAGCGAGTGTGCACGTTCAACCGCGCCGCCTGCTCCGAGATGGCGCGGACCACTTCCGGGTTGCAGTGCCCCACGTGCGGCACGTTGTTGTAGGCGTCGAGGTAGTCGGCCCCGTCGGCGCCCGTCAGCCACACCCCGTGGCCGGACACGACGTGCAACGGCTCGTCGTAGAACATGGGCGAGTACGGCCCGATGACAGCCGAACGTCGGGCGTGAAGCGCCCTGGATGCCCACACGCTTCTGGTCGACATGACGCCTCCGGTCACCGAGCGAACGTCCCCACCTCACGAGGGAACAGTTCTGAACGTAAAGTACAGACACATTACTCGCGGTCAATACACCTGCGGGGATCCGTCTGGGGCGCTCGCGTGACGCCGAGCCCGTTGCACTCTGACGGGCTCGGGCGGTTCCGTCAGGAGGTCGGCGTGGAGAGGGGCTCGTCGGGGCCGACGGCGACGCGGGAGTCGAAGGCAATCGCGCCGGGCTCGACCGCAACGAGCCCGCCGTCGACGGGGACGACCGCCGCGTTCACATAGGAGGCCTTCGCCGACAAGAGCCAGGCGATCACCTCACCGACCTCGCGCGCCAGCGCTGGGCGCCGCGAGGGCACGAAGGTAGTGGCCAAGCGGTACGCCTCCTCCCGGTCCACGCCGGTGGACTCACCCGCTTCCGTCATCTCCATGTCGGCCATTTCGCTCCGCGTCCATCCTGAACAGACGGCATTGGCCCGAAGCCCCAGCGGCCTGTAGTCAACGGCGACGGACTGCATGAGCATGGCCAGGCCGGCCTTGGTCGCGTCGTACCCGGCAATACCGCTCATCGCCCGAAGGGCAGCTGCAGACGCGACGCCGACGATCGCGCCGCGTGCCGCGAGCAAGTGGGGCATGGCCTCCCTGGTCAGGAGGAAAGGCCGGTGAGATTCGTGCTGACCATCGCGTTCCAGTCCTCATCGGCGAGCTCACCGACGGCTCCGGGTCGGACGATGCCCGCATTCAAGACCAGTCCGTCGAGGCGGCCGAATGGATCGAGGGTGGCGGCGATGAGATTCCGGATGTCGGGGTCGCGATCTCCTCGGCGGTGTCACCCATGGACAGGGTGATCTTGCGGACGCGCGGGTCCTCCGGGTGCTCCACTGCCTCGTTGTGCGCCGTGGACACCGGGTTGGTGAACCGCCAGCCGAGTGCGGTGTCCGCGACCTCGCCCGGCTTGGCCCACGGCGTCCCCGGCTTGGCCATCACCCAAGGGGCGCGGGTCATCGACTCGACCCCGCCGGCGATCGCCAGGTCGAGTTCCCCGGCACGGATGGAGGCGCCGCCGACGCCTCGCCGTGAGCCCCGACGCGCACAGCCGTTCGTGGTGTAGCCGGGCACCGTGTCCGGCAGGCCCGCGAGAAGGACGGCCATCCGGGCGACGTCCCGGTTGTCCTCGCCGGCCTGGTTCGCGGCTCCCAGGACCACCTCCTCGACGGCATCGGCAGGGGCGCTGGACCGGCGCAGCGCCTCCGCCGACGACGAGCGCGGCCAGGTCGTCGGGGCGGACGGTGGCCAGCGCGCCGCCATAGCGGCCCTCCGGGGTGCGGGCCCCGTCGACCAGGAAGCCTCGGTGGACCGGTTCGACATTGGCGGCTCCTCCGGCCTGGTGAGGGGACGCGAGCGGCGTTCCGCCGACTCTCCCGACCGATTGTTCGGTAAATGTCCCAGGGAGTCTCGCGCACCTCCTCCGAGTCGGGCAACCCTCGTTCAGCATTTGGACGCGGGGACCGGGGTGACGTGGGACACGCGGCGCCGTATTCTCCCCCTTACTGACCGCCTGGTCAGGTAGTGGGGGAGAGGTGAGGCCGGGTGCAGGGCAGTCCCGTGCCGCGGTCGACGTGGCCGTGAGCAGTCTCGACGCATGGCAGGAGACGCTCGCCCGGACCTTCGTCCCCCTGGAGGCCGTGCCCCTCGGCGACCGCTCGTCGTTCTGGGGCCAGGTGCAGGCGGCAGCCGTGGCCGACCTGCAGCTCTCCCTGGTGTCCGGGTCCGGGCAGGTGGTGCGCCGGACCCGCAGGCTCGTCCAGCGCACTGCTGCCGACCTGTACAAGGTTGGGCTGCAGCTGCGCGGACGCGGGCTCGTCGAGCAGGACGGGCGGGTGGCCGAGCTCTCGCCGGGCGACCTGACCGTCTACGACACGGGCCGGCCCTACGAGCTGGTCTTCGAGCGGGACTTCGAGATGCTCGTGCTCGTGGCGCCGCGGCGCCGGCTGGCGACCCGTGCGCCCGGCCTGGACCATCTCACGGCGCTGGCCATACCGGGCGACCGCGGCAGCGGGGCGCTGACGTCGTCCCTCCTGCGCGGCCTTGACCCGCGGACCACCCGGCGCGGTCCGGAGGCGGTCTACCTCAGCGACGCGGCCGTGGACCTGGTGGCCGCCTGCCTGGCCGGGCTCAGCTCGGCGCGTGCGCCGGAACCCGCCGCCGAGACGGTCGTCGTCGCCGCCCAGCGCTACATCGACGACCACCTTTCGGATCCCTCGCTGTGTACCGCCGAGGTCGCGGCCGCAGCGCACGTTTCCCTGCGTCACCTGCAAAAGCTGTTCGAGCGGCGCGGCACCACGGTCACCGGCTGGATCCGGGAGCGCCGGATCGAACGGTGCTGGCATGACCTCGCCGACCCACGGCTGGCCCAGCGCTCCGTCGCGGCCGTCGCCGCGGCCTGGGGATTGGTGGACGCCGCCCAGTTCAGCCGCGCGTTCCGGGCCCGCTACGGGACGACGCCGCGCGCACACCGGGCGGAGCTGCTTACCACCGGCTGACCGCGGGGTTGGTCGCCCACGGACAAGAGCTGTGCTCCCAGGCGCAAGTGCGACCCTGTGCCCCGGAGCACCCTGGACTGGGCGGCCCGACCCGGGTCGCAGTCGGCAGATTGAGGAGTGCCATCCGTGACCAGCACCGACACCCTGCCGAGCCAGCTGTTCCTGGCCGGCCAGTGGCAAGACGGAGGGGCGGGGACCTTCCGCGACCTCAACCCGGCCACCGAGGAGACCCTCGTCGAGGTGGCCGCGGCATCCGCCGAGGACGTGAACACCGCCGTGGTCGCCGCCCGCGCCCAGCTGTCGGGGGAGTGGGCGGCGATGCCCGGCTCGCAGCGGGGCCAGGTCCTCGCGCGGGTCGCCGACCTCATCGAGCGGGACGCGGAGGTGCTGGCCCGGCTGGAGGCCCTCGACATCGGCAAGCCGGTCACGCAGCCGACCGTGCTGGACGTGCCGAACGCCGCCCGCACGTTTCGGCACTTCGGCGGCTGGGCGGACAAGATCACCGGGCAGGTCATCCCGACCGACGGCTACTTCGGCCGGCCCACGCACTCCTATACGCGTCGTGAGCCGGTCGGTGTGGTCGCGGCGATCGTGCCCTGGAACACGCCGCTGATGATCGCGGCCTGGAAGCTGGCGCCGGCGCTGGCGGCCGGCAACACCCTGGTGCTGAAGCCGCCGGAGGACGCGCCGCTGTCGATCCTGCACCTGGCCACACTGCTGCAGGAGGCCGGCGTCCCGGATGGGGTGGTCAGCGTGCTGCCGGGCCTCGGCTCGGTGACGGGTCAGGCGCTCGTCGACCACGCCGACGTCGACAAGATCAGCTTTACCGGCAGCCCGGAGGTGGGGCGACGCATCGGGATGGCGGCGGCCAGCTCCTTCAAGCGGGTGACGCTCGAGCTCGGTGGTAAGTCGCCGCAGGTGATCCTCGCCGACGCCGACCTCGAGGCCGCCGTCGGTGGCACCGCGATGGGCCTGTTCTTCAACCAGGGAGAAGTCTGCGCCGCCGGAACCCGAGTACTCGTGCACCGCTCGCTCTACTCCGACGTGGTCGACGCGCTGGCCGGGGCGGCGTCCCAGCAGGTGCTGGGCGACCCGTTCGACCCGGCGACCACGATGGGCGCGCTGGTCAACAAGAAGCAGCAGGACCGGGTGCTCGGCTACATCGAGAAGGGCAAGGCGGAAGGTGCCCGGCTGGTCGCCGGTGGCGGGCGTCCCGAGGGAGCGGGCTTCTTCGTGCAGCCGACGATTTTCGCCGACGCGGACAACGACATGACCATCGCCCGCGAGGAGATCTTCGGCCCGGTCGGCACGGTGATCCCCTTCGACGACCCGGCCGAGGCCGTCCGGATCGCCAACGCCACCACCTATGGGCTGGCCGCCACCATCTGGACGAAGGACGTCACCGCCGCCCACACGCTCGCCGGGCAGGTCCGCGCCGGTGCGGTGTGGGTCAACGGCTGGGCCGCCATCGACGCCGCGCTGCCCTGGGGCGGCATGAAGAGCAGCGGCATCGGCCGTGAACTCGGCTGGAGCGGCATCCTAGCCAACACCGAGGAGAAGGTCGTCACGGTCGTCCTCTGATCCTGCCGCGGGCTGGAGGTCCGGTGAGCGCGGTTGGCACGCGCAACTCCCGGCACGCGCAACGGTTGGCACGACGCAATCCGTGGGCGCCACTTGTCACGGACCGTTCAGACCCTTACGATCCGGGCACCCTGACGGCCAATTTATAGGAAGACCGGTGTTTTCCATCGCGTTCCTGGTACCGCTGCTGGTAGGACTCGACCAGTTAACCGAAGCGGAACAGGGGCCGGTCAAGCTCTGAGCGGTTCCGACCAAAAGCAGTAACCACCTCCGGCGAGGAAGGGAAGTCAATGACAACCGGCTACCTATACCACGAGATCTTCGGCTGGCACGACACCGGGACGGCGGCTGGATTTTTCCCCTCGGACGCAGGGGTCGGCATGCAGCCCTTTATGCACTTCGAGAACGCCGAAACCAAACGCCGGATGCACGAACTGGTCGTCGTCTCGGGGCTGATCGACCGGCTTGAGCGAATCCGCCCGCGACCCGCCTCGGAGGAGGAAGTGCTCCGGGTCCACACACGTGCTCATCTGGACAGGATCAAAGAAGAAAGTCTTTGGCCGAAGGGTGGGGACGCTGGCGACGGCATCTCCCCGTTCGGCAGAGGCGGCTTTGAGATTGCGATGCTGGCTGCGGGCGGTGTCATCGAAGTAGTGGAGGCCGTGGTAAGCGGCGCCGTCCGCAATGGCTATGCGCTGGTCCGGCCACCTGGCCATCACGCAATCGACTCGACCGGTATGGGATTCTGCATCTTCAGTAACCTTGCGATCGCCGCTAAGCATGCCCGCGAGGTGCTCGGCGTGGAGCGGATCGCCGTGTTGGACTGGGACGTACACCACGGAAACGGGACGCAGGCAGCGTTCTACGACGATTCCGATGTGCTGACCATCTCGCTGCATCAAGACAACGTATTCCCGCCTAACAGCGGTGGCACCGACGAGCGCGGCGACCGTAAGGGTTTTGGATATGCGCTGAACGTGCCGCTTCCGCCGGGCACTGGGGACCAGGGCTATCTGTATGCGATGGACACTGTGGTCGTGCCCGCGCTGCACCGGTTTCGCCCAGAGCTGATCCTCGTCGCCTCCGGCTTTGACGCGAGTGCGATGGACCCGCTGTCGCGCCAGATGGTCACGTCCGAGGGCTACCGGTCGTTGACCACTCGGTTGATGGCTGCTGCCGATCACCTTTGCGAAGGCCGGATCGCCATGTCGCATGAGGGTGGCTACAACCCGGTGTACGTCCCATTCTGCGGACTCGCGGTGCTCGAGGCGCTCAGCGGTGAACCGGCATTCGGCGACCCGATCCTGCCTATTGTGGGGAACTTTGCAGGTCATGACTTGCAGCCACACCAGAAGACGCTCGTCGACCAGGTCGCCGGCTTTGTCACCGACATCGCATCAGCCCCTAAGGAGCAGGCATGACCTCGTCCACGGATGCCTCACCCACTCGACGCACCTTCCTCGCCTCCGCCGGCGGGGTCGGTGCGGCATTAATGCTCGCGGCTTGCGGGAAGGCCACAACCAGCAGCAGCAACGCCCCGAGTAGCTCAGGCGCAACGCCGGGCAGCGCGGCCGCCACGCACAAGAAGCTGACGGCCGTCGCCTTCGACTACCCGTTCACCTTTCTACCGGTGTACGCCGCGGTAAGCGGATTCGCGAAGGAGCGTGGCGCCCAGGTCGGGGTGCGCCTCAACCTGACCAACGACGAAGTCAAGCTCGAAAGCCAGGTCAGCAACCTCAGCACCCTGATAGGCCAGAAGGTTCCGGCCATCGTCTCGTTCCCGCTGGAGACGACGACGCTCGAGAAGCAGGTGAAGGCTGCCAGGGCTGCAGGAACGATCTGGGTGACGTACGGCGGCAACCTGCAAAACCAGGACGCCTCGATCACTTTCAGCTTCCTGAAGGGCGGCCAGCTGCTTGGAGAGGCGGCGGCCACCTGGGCCAAGCAGAACCTCGGTGGCCGAGGCAAAGTTGCCTTTCTCACCGACAACGTGATCGAACTTGGACGGCTACGCACCCAAGGCATGGTGGACGCGTTCACAGCAAACGCGCCGAACATGCAGGTCGTTGCCAAGCAGGAGGCGATTGACCCCGCCGGGGCACTGACCGCCACAAATGCGATCCTGTCGACTCATCCCGACGTGAACGTCATCCTCGCCGTAACCGATGATGCGGGCACCGGCGCCTACAAAGCTCTGACGCAGCGTGGCCGGGCGCCGGATGATGCTAAGACCTTCCTTGGCGGCCAGGACGGCGGCAAAGCGTCACTGCAGCTGATCCAGCAGGGCAGCTTCTACCGCGCATCGGCTGCTCTCGCGGTGAAGGACATCGGGTACGCCGTCATTGACGTGCCAACGGCAGTAGCGGCTGGTGCAGCGAATGCGAGCAGAGACGTTCCTATCACGCTCGTCCAGAAGGGCTCTCCGGAGCTCACTACTCTGCTCGCCCAGTACGGCTAAGCGTTCGGACCATGTCGCTTGAGATTCGGGAGCTGGTCAAGAGTTTTGCCGGCATCCACGCCCTGCGCGGTGTCAGTCTGCGCGTCGAGGACGGGACGGTGCATGCACTGCTCGGACACAACGGTGCAGGCAAGTCAACACTGATCCGTTGTCTTGGCGGCGCCTATGCCCCGGACAACGGCGAGTTCGTGCTGGGCGGCGCTAAATTCCACCGGCTAGAACCGCGCCAGTCCATGGCAGCCGGCGTTGCGATCATCCACCAGAACCTCAGCCTGGTCGAAAACCTGTCCGTCGCTGACAACATGTTCCTTGGCCAGGAACGGCACCGCATCGGCATGATCCGCAAGCGTGAGCAGCTCACAGAGGCCGCCGAAGTGCTGGGCCGAGTCGGTGCCCGCTGCTCGCCCCGGTCGTTAGTGCGGGACCTGCCGATGGGTCAGCGCCAGCTCGTCGAGATCGCGAAGGCTGTTCGCCGCCAACCGCAGATCCTCATTCTTGATGAACCGACGGCAGCGCTGTCCGCACGGGAGGCAAAGGCACTGGGCGACCGGGTGTCGGCGCTACGAGTTGAGGGCTTGGCCATCCTCTACATCACCCACCTGCTGGCAGAAGTGGAGCGTCTCGCTGACGAAGTAACCGTCCTTCGAGACGGGGCCGTGGTTTACCGCCGTGCGATGGCAGGGGTTAGCCGACGAGACCTCGTGCAGGCCATCAGCGGAGCCTCGGCGGTTGACGACAGGCCGTCCGAACCCGAACTGGGGCCGGTTCGGCTGGCCCTAAACGAGGTACACGGTCCCGGCTTCGGGCCGGTCGCCCTTGAAGTGAGATCTGCAGAGGTAGTTGCCCTGCATGGGCTTATCGGATCAGGCCGCACCCGGCTGCTCGAAACGGTCGCGGGGCGTCGACGGCGGCTCGGCGGACGCATCGCAATCGACGGCAGCGCAGTCGCTTTTCGTTCTCCGGCACACGCGCTAGATGCGGGCATCGCACTCGTTCCCGCTGATCGCAAGCGGCAGGGACTGTTCCCTACCATGAGTGCGAGAGACAACGCGTTGATGGGCTCGTTCGGCGTCCTAGGGCGACTCGGCTGGCGGCGCCGGGGACCCGAGGCGCGCACCTTCTCCACCGTCGCGTCAGAGGTGGGGCTGCGCCCACCAACAGCCGGGGCACCTGCCGCCAGTTTCTCCGGTGGAAACCAACAGAAACTAGTGTTGGGCCGTTGGGTCACCGGAGCCCGTCCACTTCAAGTGCTGCTCCTCGACGAGCCAACTCAAGGTGTTGATGTTGGCGCCCGCCGGGAGATCTATGCCGTGGTGCGGGAACTCGCGCGCCATAGCGGATGCGCAGTCCTGATCAGTTCCTCAGACCCAGAAGAAGTGGTCGCGCTCGCCGACCGCTGCCTCGTCATGGCCGCTGGTCGAATAGTAGCCGACCTCCCCGGCCGCCTGGTAACCGAAAGCCGGTTACTCGCGCTCACCCACCAAGCACCGTCGGCGACAGAGGACGTACACGAGTCGTGAATCAGCTCATCGCTACCGCACGGGCCCTCGGCCGCCATCCACTCATTGTCATTCTTGTCCCCATGGTCATCTACTTCCAGGTGGCGACCGGCCAGTTCATCACCGCCGACAACATTCGCGGCATCGCTCTCGACAGCGCGGTACTGGCGATTATCGCGGTGCCGGGTGCACTGCTGCTGATCTCGGGCTACCTCGACTTGTCAGTCGGTTCTACGCTCGCCCTCGGCGCGGTTGTCGCTGCCAACCTCATGATTGATCATCAAACGGTTGCCTTCGTCGCAATCCTCGGCGCAGTCGGTGCGGGTGCTCTCGTGGGTGCAGTCAACGGTTGCCTCTGCAGCCTGATCAACCTGTCGCCGTTTATCGTCACCCTGGGCACGTTGACCGCAGTCCGCGGACTAGACCTACTTTTCAGTCCGCTGCCACTGAGCGGTTTCGGCTCATCCTTCGGCGCCCTGGGCGGCGGAGAGGTGCTCAACATTCCGGTACCGGTCGGCATCGCCGTGGTCGTACTGTTAGCCGGCGCGGCGTTCCTGATCCTTACCCCCGCGGGGCGCTACGTCTACGCAATAGGTGTCAATCGTGAGGCAGCGTTCCTGTCAGGTATTGCGGTGCGCCGCTTACCAGTCTTGCTCTACATAGCCAGCGGGGGAGCTGCCGGGCTAGCAGGAGCAATTCAAGCGGCTCGCCTAGACTCCGCCCCCGCGGGCAGTCTGGGCACCCAGTTCGAACTCACCGTGCTCACCGCCGTCTTACTCGGCGGCGTGGCCTTCACGGGCGGTACCGGCTCAGTGTTCGGGGTCGCACTCGGGGTGATCTTCCTCGGCTGCCTACAGAACGGCCTTACCCAGCTGAACGTCCCCGACGCCTGGCAGGAGCTCATCCGGGGGCTGGCGCTGGTAGCTGCTGCGGCGCTCGCTGTCATCCAGCTGCCGAACGCCCTGTCGCGCAGACTATTGAGCTCCCCCCGCGCGGAGCCACCGCGACCGGCGGCAGAAACGACCACCGCCGATGCTGTCTCACCGCATTAAGCAACCGCACTCAAGCACTGACCGAATGCTCGGATGAGGCGGGGATGAATGAGTTAAGCGTTGCTGGTGACAGCTCCGGATGCGCGTAGCCCCCTCATCCTCCTGTAATGCCGGCGACCCCAGCGAGCACCGCAAGCACGCCGGCCACCTGGACCGGCCGAAGTCGCTCCTGGTGAAATTGGCGCGCTAGTAACACCGTCACAGCGGGGAACAGCGAGGCAGCTACTGCCACAAGCGCCACTGAACCATGCCGTGACGCAACCGCGTACAAGGCATTGGCCAGCGTGTCGCCGATCCCCACGACCAGCAGCCAACCGGCGCCGGATCGGTCCACACCAAATCGCGACCGCAGCATCACGGCGAGCCCTAGCACCACGAGCACACTCGTGACCCTCATGCCGACCAACGTCATCTGCGGCGAATAGACGCTCCCGTGAGCCAGCAAGACCAACACCGTCCCATAGGTCAGCGCGGCGAGCAAGGCGTAGCCGATAGAGGGTACGTTCACTCGCTCGGACACCTCTGGGCCGCTCGCCAGCACAATCCCGACCAGTGCACATGCGATCCCGGCAAATTGAAGACCGCCCGGCCGCTCCCCAGAAAGCAAGCCCACTACCACTGGGATCACCGCACCGGACGCTGAAATCGGCGCAACCACCCCCATTTGACCGCAGGCCAGCCCGGCATAGAATGCGGCCAGACCGAGATACGAGATCAGTCCGCAGGGGATTGCCCACGGCAACCAGCCAAGCGGAGCCGCGAAAGCGCCCGTAACAGTAGCCCAGGTGAGCAACCCGACCAGGCCGACGACGTGCGCGGCACCCACGACCGCCATGGGGTGTACGCGTCGGCTGAGCGTTCCGCCAGCGAAATCGGCGGCTCCCCACAAGAGGCTGGCCAGCAGTGCCAATAAAGCGGCCATCTGCTATTCGACGTCCAGCGAAAGGGCTGGATCCGGGGGTCTTCGCGCCATTCGCTGCAACCTGATCACTGCACCCCACTATCTGTAACTTCCTCCGATCCCACCGTCCGGGGGCTGTCTTTTGGCACCGAACGATCGTCGGGCTAGTGTCAAGGGTCTTAGCATCGTCGTCAACCTTTGGTTCCCCTTCGACCTCGACATATGTCCGCCTGCCTGGGGCCTGGCCCCGCTGCCAGCAAACGGCCGGCACCCCGGCCGAGGCGACCTCGACCCGCCGGGAGCGCCGCTGGCGACGAGCGCAGAGCACCCCGCGCCGCCGGCAAGAGCGGCAAGGAGTCGGCCGCACGACGTGCGTCGCCTCCATCTGACCTGGTACCGGCCGCATGGCTATCGCCGGTGCGGCGTCAGTAGCGACGCGTTCCGCGCTCTGTTCCTTGGGCGGGCGAGCGGAGACCCTGTTCACCTGGGCCAATTGCCATTGCGGCGGCAGCGTACTACGCAGCAGTCAGCCATCGGGATCCGCTTCCCCGCAGCTGGTGGCCACGGCCGGGCTTGTCAAAGCAGGGACGCTAGCAATAGCGTTCGTGACCACACGATTCAGGAGGGAGCGTGGCCGTGCACGATGTGAACCCGCTTGAGGGGGCCCTCGAGGAGGCCGAAGCCACCCTGACTCAGGCGGGTATCGACGTCGTACGGGTCGGCTACTCCGACATCATCGGCGTGGAGCGCGGTCGTGACGTTCTGGTCAAGCGATTCGCTCGCACCACCGGCGATGGGGTTGCCTTCTGCCGGTCGGTCTACGGCACTACCCCCATGGGCGACGTCGTCCCGATCCGGGGCGGCATGGACGCCGGCCTGCCCGACATTGTTGCCGTTCCCGATCTTGCGACCATCAAGGCGATCCCCTGGGAGCCTGGTGTCGCGCACTGCATCGCCGATCTCTACAACCCCGATGGGACAGTGTCACAGGAAAGTCCGCGCAACGTGCTCAAGGGTGTTGTAGAGCGCTTCGCTGCGCTGGACATGCGGCCCGTCGTCGGCCCGGAGTTGGAGTTCTACGTTCTCGAACGCGACGAGCATGCGCAGCCGGGATGGAAACGGTATGGCGAGGCCACCGGCAACGTCTACGTAGCGGGCTTGAAGGGCGACCCGGAGAACGTTCTGCTGCGCTCCCTACGCCACCTGTCCAACTACGAGCTCGACGTCGTGGCCGCCAACCACGAGTTCTCCAGCGGCCAATTCGAGATCAACCTGTGGCACTCGGAGGCGCTCGATGCAGCAGACCGAGCCTTCCGCTTCAAGTCGGCGGTCAAGGAACTGGCCCGCCAAGAGGGCAAGCTCGCCACGTTCATGGCCAAACCCTTTAACGATGAGGGCGGCTCCGGTTTCCACCTCCACTTCTCCACCTGGACCGGTGAGGGCGCTGCCGTCTTCGACGACCCCAGCGGACAGTCCGGGTTGTCCGGCACCGCCCTCTCGGCCGTCGCCGGGGTGCTCGCCCACGCGCCGGCGCTCGCCGCGTTGTGCAACCCGACGGTCAACTCCTACAAGCGGTTCGGTCCCGACACGCTTGCCCCCTGGCTGATCGACTGGGGTCTGGACAACCGCAGCGCCATGGTCCGCATCCCACCCGAGCGTGGTCGGGCCTCCCGGATGGAGCTGCGCCTGGGGGACGCCACAGCCAATCCCTATCTGGCGATCAGCGGGCTGCTGGCCGCCGCCTACCTAGGGATCGCCGCCAAGCTCGATCCCCCAGCTCCGCTCGAGGGCTACGGCTACGACCCCACGAGATCGGCCAAGCTGCCGCCCGACCTCGGCAGTGCCCTCGACGCCTTGGAAGGAGACACCGAACTCGCTGACATCTTGGGTCCCGCCTTTGTCGACACGTTTCTCGTCTACAAGCGCAACGAGCTGGAGCGGTTCTCACACTGGGTGACCGACTGGGAGTTCCGCGAGTACGCATACCACCTCTAAGTGTCGGCACGAGCAAACGCCTCATGCCACAACGCCTAGTACCTGAAGGAGCAACCATGACGCCTACCTCCGTGCCGCTTGCCAACGTCGACCTGTCAAACCTCGACACCTTCGTCCGTGATGAGGCTTGGGGCCAGTTCGACACGTTGCGACGGGAGGCGCCGGTGTTCTGGAACCCGGAGCCCGCTCCCAATTCCGGCTTCTGGGCGATCACGCGACATGCCGACATCGTCGCGATCGACAAAGACCCGGAGACCTTCACCTCGGAGAAGTACGTCAACCTGGAGGAGCTCGACGAGCAGTACATGGACCTGCGGCGCTCCATGCTCGAAAGCGACGGGCTGCGTCACCAGGCACAGCGGCGGCTGCTGCAACGCGACTTCGGTGGCCGCGTGCTGGCTCGCTACGAGGACTTCCTCCGGGATCTGACTCGAAGCACCGTCGACGCCGCCCTGCACCGTGAGGAGTTCGATTTCGTCACCGAGATCGCCGCCGACTTCCCCATCCAGGTACTGGCCCGTCTGCTGGGAGTGCCGGAGGATCACACCGGGCAGCTGATCGACTGGGGCAACCAAATCATCGGCAATACGGACCCTGACTATGCCTCGGTGTTGCTCGACACCACCGCGAGCGACCAGTACAAGCACTTGCCCTTCAGATCACCGGCGTCGATCGAGGTCTTCGAGTATGGCCGGAAACTGGCCGCGGAACGACGCGGCGGGGAAGGGGATGACCTGGTCAGCAAACTGGTCAGCCGCGTGCCGGAGGACGGCGAACCGCTCACAGCAGCCGAGTTCGACAACTATTTCCTGCTGCTTGTCGTTGCCGGCAACGAGACCACTCGTCAGGCCATCAGCCACTCGATGCTTGCTCTCATCGACAATCCTGCCCAGCTGGCCTACCTCGGAGCACATCCGGACAAGATGCACGTCGCCGTCGAAGAGTTCCTGCGCTGGGCGTCTCCGATTTACCACTTCCGGCGCACCGCCACCCGTGACGTCGAACTGCACGGGCAGACCATTAAAGAGGGCGACAAGGTCGTCATGTGGTTCGCGTCCGGAAACCGGGACGAGGACGTCTTTCGTGACCCCGACACCCTTGATGTCACCCGCTACCCGAACGACCACGTGACCTTCGGCAAGGGCAGCCCGCATGTGTGTCTCGGTAACCAGCTTGCCCGCATGGAGATGCGGATCATGTTCGAGACCCTCTTACCTCGACTGTCGTCGATTGAGGTCGCGGGAGAGGTCAAACGCGTCCGGAGCAACTTCGTCAACGGCATCAAAGAGTTCCCCGTCCGGGTGAAGGTGCGGCAGTAGCTTGACGGCAAGTGACCCGAGCGCACCGACGCGCGTCCACGAGCACGAGGCCGACCTGATTGTTGAGAAGGCCGACAAGGTTGCCGAGGACGTTGTGGCCCTCACCCTGACCGACCTCAACGGGGGCGAATTGCCCGAGTGGACCCCCGGTGCCCACGTAGACCTCGTGCTGAACCCCGAACTGACGCGGCAGTATTCCCTGTGCGGTGATGTCACCAACGCGCGTCAGTGGCGCGTCGCCGTCCTGCGTACCTCAGACAGCCGAGGAGGGTCGCAACTGGTGCACGACAGCCTTACCGCCGGCGCTGCGGTGCGTGTGCGGGGGCCCCGCAACCACTTCCCGCTCGTCAGTTCGCCGCGTTATCTGTTCATCGCCGGCGGCATCGGCATCACGCCGCTACTGCCAATGATCCGAGAAGCCGCTACCAGGGGGGCGGTCTGGCAGCTTGCCTACGGAGGGCGCCGGCGGGCCACCATGGCGTTTATCGACGAGCTGGCCGACCACGGCGAGCGGGTCCAGCTCGCTGCCCAAGACGAGGCCGGACCGCTTGACCTTGCGGCACTGCTCGCCGAGCCACGTGATGACACGGCGGTCTACTGCTGCGGGCCTGAAGGTCTGCTGACGGCCGTGGAGAAGGCGTGTAAGACCTGGCCGACTGGAGCTCTACACATAGAACGGTTCGCCGCCAAGGCCCAGCCGATCGGACAAGTGGCCGAGCGAGCGTTCGAGATTATTTTGCAGCGTTCCGGGCTCACGCTTGAAGTTCCGGCGGACAAGAGCATCTTCGACACCGTGCAAGCTGCCGGTGTCAGCGTGCTCGGCTCCTGCTTTGAGGGCGTCTGCGGCACGTGTGAGACGGGGGTCCTCGACGGGCAGATTGACCACCGCGACTCCATCCTCACTGAGGAGGAACGCGAATCGAACGACTTCATGATGATTTGCGTCTCCCGCTGCCGCTCAGCGCGGCTGACCCTGGACCTATAAGCCGACGTGAAGGGCATGCGATGAGTCGCTCGAACCAGGCCGGCTTGCCGACCAGCCGTTCATTTCCGGCCAACAGCTGGTACGTCGCTGCGAACTCGGCCGAGGTGACGCGCCAGCTGCTGAGCCGGCGAATGCTCGACATCCCCGTCCTGCTGTTTCGCACCAGCACCGGCAGTGTCAGCGCATTGGAGGATCGCTGCGCGCACCGCGCCTACCCGTTGAGCAAGGGGCGGCTCGACGGTGACCGAGTGGTCTGCGGCTACCACGGTTTCGAGTACGACACGGCCGGCCAGTGCGTACGCGTCCCGTCACAAGCACAGGTGCCTTTCGGCGCACAGGTCCGCTCCCTCCCCGTGCAGGACGACGGCACATTCATCTGGATCTGGGCCGGTGCACCGGCAATGGCTGAGCTTCGGCGCCCGCCGGGCGTGCCATGGCTTGGCGACCCGAGCTGGTCGACAATCGGCGGCCAAGATGACGTTGCCGCTGCTTACCTGCTTCTGCACGAGACATTCGCTGATGTCACGCACGTCCCCTTCATCGATCCTGAAGTGGCACCGCCGGCCCTCCAGGCAATGCCCCCGCCGCTTGACATCGAGGTCACTGAGACATCCGTGTCGTTCTCCCGCAACTACCCCGCGACTGCGCTGGCCGAATGGCATTGGCGCGCTACCGGACTGTCACCGCAGGAACAGTACGAACAACGCGAGACCGGTCGTTTTGTCGCACCCGGCCTGTGGCTGGACCGGTGGGACGTCCACGCTGAAGACCCCACGACGGGACAGCTGGGGGACTACAGCCTGCGGTTCACGCAGGCCGTTACTCCCGTGACGGACACGACCAGCGGGTTGGTGTGGCGAATCAGCCGGGACTTCAGCGTCGGCGACACCTCCGTTGACACGACCCTGCGCGCAGCGTTCTCGCAGTATTACGCGCGGGTCAAAGAGGCTGTCGAAACTGTGCAGGCGACCGTCGATGCCGGTGACAGTCGCCGTGACGTGGACGTCATCAGCGACGGTGCGGCGCTACAGGTCAGGCGGGTCGTACGGGCAATGATCGCCGAAGAGACAGGAAAGGCCGGACACGCTCGCAAGACCGCCCTTCGCGGCACCGGCGTATAACGCGACGCGCCGCCGCTGAGTTGTATCGCGAGTAGCCAACCACTTCCGCCGTCGCGGACCCTCACCGGCAGCCCACCAACGGCCCTGAAAACCTCACCGCGAGCACGTCACCGGGGCAGAGTCCTCAGCGGGGTGCGCGAACCCCGCGTAATGCCCAGTCGCCGCCTTGAGCTGTCGAGAGCACTTCTTCACTCTCGGTTGGTTGGGCGCCGCAGTCCTCCCTGACCGGTAGCGGCCCCGACACGATGTGGTTGGTCAACATGCCCAGGCCCTCCACTTCGACCTCGACGATGTCACCCGGGTAGACGCTGCGCGAGGTCGCCGGAGTGCCCGAGAGCAGCACATCGCCCGGGTAGAAGGTAATCGTGCGGGCGATATCGGCGACGAGGTAGTGCATGTCCCACTCCATCTCGTCGGTGCTGGCCTCCTGCTTGACGTGCCCGTTGACGATGGTCCGGAGAGTCTTGCCGTGAAAGTCCCAGTCGTCGACCAGACCAGGACCGAGCGGGCACAAGGTGTCTGAACCCTTCACCCGCAGCATGGACCCCGAGTCCGTGTCCCGGAAGTCGTGCAGGCCGTAGTCGTTGCCGATGGTGTAGCCGGCAATGTAATCTCCGGCCTCCTTCGGTGCGATGTTGCGGCACGTCCGACCGATGACGATGGCAACCTCGCCTTCGTAGTTCAGCCACTGGCACCGCTCAGGCCGGACGACGGCCCCCCGGTGAGCGTTCAGCGACGATGTCGGCTTGTGGAAGTAGGTGGGTGCGGGAGGCAGCCTCGTGCCGAACTCCTTCACCCGGCTGCTGTAGTTCAGGTGCACTGCCACGATCTTGCTGGGTTCGACCGGAGGGAGGTGCACCGCGTCCTCAACACCGACCGAGCGCCCGTCAGGGGCCACGAGCGTGTCGCCGTCGCGGACGACCTGGACCGCTGCCCCCTCGAGGAGGATCCGGCGGTATTCGCTCATGAGCCGGCCACTCCAGCGTCGTGCATGGAAGGAGCGGTCGCCGTAAGCGGCTCGAGCTGCGTCCTTCGCGGACGAGGAAACCCACCCTCGGGCCGGTCGAACCACAGATGCGCCTGGCCGGTGCCGACCGAGTTCTCATACTCGCCGTACTGCCGTGCTGGGGCGGTGTTGCCGCCCTCGCCCAACGCCCCGGCCATCATCAGGTAGTGACCGAAACGGGCTTCGGGCTTATACCGATAGAACTCCGGCATCGTCTCCAGCACTCGGGCGTGGTCACCCTTGAGAAACCAGTCCATCCGGTCCGCGTCAGCAGCAGCGGCTTCGGGGGTGAAGATGTGTTCTACTCCCGCTGCCTCATGGTCGCGGAGCTGGCGCAGCGGCCAGAAGGTGTGGCTGAGCGCGCCGGATGCAATGAGCAGGACTCTGCGGTCACTGTCGGCGATCGCGTCACCCAGTGCGCGGCCCAACCTCAAGTTGTCCTCGGTCTCGGCGGTCTGGCACATGCCAATGGAGATCCACCGCTTTCCGGGGAGTCCCTGTCCCAAGAACTCCCACAGATTGGTGGTGGCGTAGAAGATCGGCAGGTTCTCGTCGTCAATCGCGGTGATCCACGTTCCGTGCTGGTCGGCCTTGGACGCGACCAAGTGCGCAAGCTCTGGGTCACCCAGCAGGTCATACGGCCGCGAGCTCATTCCGCGCGGAAGCTCCTCGGACGTGTACAGCCCCCTGCGGCGATCTTGGGCAGTGACAACAAACTCCACGGTGGTGGCCCAGTGCGAGTCGAGGACGACGACAGTGTCGTAGTCGAGCGTGTCGAACACGTCGCGCCTGAGCTGGTGCAGCCCTGCGACGAGTGTGCTGTCCGAGCCGTGGTTCAGCTCCCGACGGATCTCCTCGGGAAGCACAATCGTCGGGACGTGCGCGAGCAGACCGGCGCCGACCACCTCGCCCATCAGGATGCCTCCGCAATTTCTGGCTGCGCAACCGGCCGGTTGGTGACCCACCCGTCAGGGGCGAAGACCGTGTTCTTCACGTCGCAATAGAAGTCGAAGCTGTGCGTGCCGCCCTCGCGTCCGATGCCGGACTGACCGTTGCCGCCGAACGGTGCGCCAAGATCACGGACGAAAAAGCAGTTGACCCACACTGTGCCTGCCGAAAGCTCCCCGGAGACCCGTTCCGCGCGTTCCTGGCTCCCGGTGACCAGAGTGGCTGCCAGCCCAAAGCGGGTGTCATTGGCCATCGCTACCGCCTCGTCCTCAGTACGAAATGTCTGCACGGTGAGCACCGGGCCGAACACCTCCTCCGTCACGATCTCGCTGCCGGGCTCGACGCCGGTCAGGATCGTCGGACGGAAGTACAGGCCCCCCAGGTCCTGGTTCGGACCTCCACCAAGAACGGGCCGAACCCCCTTAGCGACCGCCCTGTCCACGAAGGCCTGCACCTTCTCAAAGTGAGGACGCGAGATCAAGGCGCTGACCTCCGTGGATTCTTGCCTAGGGTCGCCCTGCCGCAACTTCTGCGTGCGCTCAACGACGGCGTCAACGAACTCGCCAGCTACCGACTCCTCGACAAGGATCCGAAAGGCGCCCAGACAGACCTGACCGGCGTTGTCGAACTGCTCGACGGCCAGCCTCACAGCGAGGTCAAAGTCCGCATCGGCAAAGACGACGAGCGGAGACTTGCCGCCCAGCTCAAAGGACAGGGGCACAATGTTCGGTGCGGCGGCCTTGGCGACGACCCCGCCGGTGGGCACGGAACCGGTAAAGGCAAGCCGGCGCACCCCAGGGTGTGCCGTCAACGGTGCTCCTGCCTCGGCGCCCAGGCCCTGCACGACGTTAAACACACCTGCCGGCAGCCCCGCGTCGGCAGCGATGTCCGCCAGCAGCGACGCCGTCAGCGGCGCCCACTCGGGTGGCTTGAGCACGACTGTGTTGCCGGCTGCGAGCGCCGGCCCGATCCGCCACGTCGCCAGCATCAGCGGGGCGTTCCACGGGGTGATGACGGCGGTCACCCCGGCTGGGTCCCAGGTGATCCGCTCTCGGTGCCCGCGCACGAACATCGCGCCGTGGTCAAGCTTGGCCAGCCAGTCGGCGAAAAAGCGGAAATTCATCCCGACGCGGGGCATCACGCTGCGGCGGTGCGAGCGCAGCAACGAACCATTGTCGCGCGTCTCAACGCGTGCTAGCTCCTCGGCCCGCGCGTCGATGCCGTCCGCGATGCGGTGCAGCACCGCCGCGCGCTCCTTGGGCGGGGTGCGTCCCCAGTCCGCGAAGGCCGCTTGGGCCGCGCCCACTGCGGCGCCAACCTCGTCGGCCGTGCCACGGTGGATTTCCGCGATGGGCTGCTCGTCGATAGGGGAGATGTCGGTGAACCTGGCGGCGGAAGCGACGCGGCGCCCCCCGATCCAGTGCCGGGTGTCGACCTGGACTCCTTCGACTACTTCCAGGTCAGGCACGGGCCGCGACCTCGTCCGAACCGGCTGCAAGGTTGTCCCGAAGCAGCCGGCCGCCGTTCCACCGCACGCCGACCTGGCGGTAGTACGCACCGATGTGCTCAACGGGGCGAAGGCGGTCCAGCTCCTCGGTCGGCGAGTCGAACAGCGCGAAGTGGTCGACGTCCGCACGCCAAGGTGTGCCGCCTTCGAAGTCGGCTGAGGCGGTAGCGATCAGCTCATCGAGGCTTGATAACTCCGGGTCACCGATGGCCGTGACCACCCGGCTGTGTGCCATCGCATGCGAGTTGACGAAACCGTTGCTGGCGCTCTCCTCGACCAGGGTGATCTGTGCCTCGGCCAGTCGACGATCAGCCGCAGCCAGGGACGCACCGAATCGGGCACCAGCGGCGATCCGCGGCGCAGGGCCGTAGGGATGGGGGCGGGTCATGTGGATCGCGCCGAGCTTCTTGGGATAGCCCTGATGCGTGCCACGTGCGATGGCGAAGTCACTGTCGACCCAGATGTAGACGCAGCGGCTGAAGGTCTCGCCGTCAAGTGAGCAGCGCACGACGACGAAGGCTTCCTTGTACTGACCCAGCACCGGGTCCAGCAGCTGTGCCTTGTCCGCGCCGCACGACTGCCAGTCCGCCCAGATGAACGCCACCGCGCCGGGGTCCTCGGCAGCAAGCTCGAGCGGCTCGGGCAGCAGCTCAGCGACACGGCTCGGGTCGACGCGGTACTCGATCGTCAGCAGGTCGCCGGAGTACAGCCACGGCGGTGCCGGCAACAGCGACGCTTTGCCCGTCGCCGTCCGGGGAGCAAAAAAGCCTTGCACCTGTGGCACGTGACCTCCTTATCGTTCGCTACCGATCGAACGGTACGGACCCGCGTGCAACGCGTCAAGCCCTAGGAAGGGTGTATTAGACAAGCCGTTCGTGGACGAATAATCTACGGCGATTCATAGCACTGGGAGTACGACAAGTGGGCGCGTCCGCTGCAGGACCACGACTGGCTAGCCCGGCGGCCATACTCGTGATGCCGTCCGGTGAACGACAGCGGCTACGGCCTGGCCGCCTCGGTCTGAACTCGAGATGTCACGCTCGGCCGCTGGGTATCCCGCCGGCTGCGAGCAGGCACCGGGTGGGTCAACTGCTATGAGGAAGGAGAAGACATGAGCGTGCCGTTCGGGGGTTACAAGCAAAGCGGCAACGGACGCGACAAGTCGGTGCACGCCTCGGAGAAGTACACCGAACTGAAGACAAGGTGGCTGGTGTTGTGACCCGGCCACTCATCGCCATCCCGGCACGTTTCTCGAACTCCGCGGCTGCTTTGCGTTACGAGGCCGAGGTGTCGGCACGCAAACTCATGGAGGCGGTGTTTGCCGCGGGCGGGGAACCGCTGTCCGTCCACCCGCGCGCGCCCGACGGCCGGGTTAAGGACAGGGAGGTGGCTGAACGTCTCGCGTTCGCCGACGGCGTCCTTTTGCCGGGCGGCGGCGACATACACCCTGCGCACTACGGCGCGGGGCAGCACGACTCGCTGTATGACGTCGACCTCGAGCAGGACGCCTTCGATCTCTCCGTAGCCCGGTGGTGTCTGCACACCGGCCGCCCGCTGCTAGCCATCTGCCGAGGCCTACAGATCGTAAATGTGGCAACAGGCGGCACTCTGTTGCCGGACCTGTCGCCACAGCATCGCCACGTGCTCTCGCAACTGACCCTGAGGGAGGGCACAGAGGTACAGCACGTCCTGGGACGTCGGCAGATAACGATCAGCTGCTACCACCATCAAGCCGTCGACCAGATAGGTACCGGGCTGCGCGTAACCGCTTTAGCCGACGACGGGGTCATTGAGGCGATTGAACTTGAGCAACCTACGGACAGGTGGCTGCTCGCAGTGCAATGGCACCCAGAAGACACTGCCGCCACCGACCTTGCACAGCAGGCGCTGTTCGACGGCCTGGTTGCGGCAGCCCGACCCTCAACCCGAACGCCCGGCGGCCAGACAGCCGAGAGCGAACCGCGGCGAGTGCTTTGACACCCGCAGGTGTCATCCGGTACGGCGAGCCTCGCCCTCCGCGTCTAGTAGTGCGTGCACAGTCCGCAGCGCATCAGCGAGCCTCGCCTGATCGCCCGGGCTCAGACCAGAAACCACGAAACTCTCCTCGGCATTGAACCGAGGAAATAGCTCTTCGATCAGTTTCTCGCCGGTGGGCGTCAACTCGACGAGTACCAGCCTTCCCTCAGACTCGTGACCCCGCCGGCGCACCAGACCGCGACGCTCAAGAGTGTTTAGCACCCCACTGAGTGTGCTGCGGTTAACGTCAACCTCCTCTGCAAGCCAGCGGGTCTGCATCTCACCCCAGATCCACAACACCCACAGGGTCACGAAGCCAGTCCATGTCAAGCCGCTGTCACGCAGGACACCCTGTTCAAAGTGGTGGCGGATGCGCATGGCAACGCGGTGCACGTTGGATACCGTCGCCATGGCCTGCATGTCGATCGTCAGCCCAGAAACTTGCCGTTCGGCCAGCATTTCGGACAATGACTTACCCGCCCGGCGTTCAGCGTTGCTGCTCGCAGCCGCCGCGGCCGTCGCGTCAGTCACCTTCCCAGCTGGCATGTCCCAACCGTACCGCTCGTGCCAGACCGGCCAGCGGCCTCCGGCGGCGCACCACCCAACCCCGCGGCACGTTCGCGGCCGAATGAACCGACTACATTCGACACATGCGAGTTCTGTTCATCGAGCATGATCACGTGTCGCCGCCAGGTGCTGTCGCTGAAGCGTTCGAGCGCCGTGGCTACGACATCGACGAAATGGTCGTCGTGCCTGCCGAGCGATTCACCTCGCCGGGGCTTGAGGTTTGCTTTCCCGACCCCATGGTGTACGACGCGATAGTCCCCATGGGAGCGCCGTGGTCCACCTATGACGACGCTAGCGTCGGGACGTGGGTTAGACCCGAACTCGAGCTACTTCGCGCCGCCCACGCGGCAGACGTCCCGGTGCTTGGGATCTGCTTCGGTGGGCAGTTGCTTGCAACCGCCCACGGGGGGACGGTGGGGCCGTCACCCGACCCCGAGCTCGGATGGCACGTGGTGCACTCAGACCGCCCGAAACTTGTATGCAGCGGACCCTGGTTCCAATGGCACTCCGACCGCTGGACCGTTCCCCCAGGCGCGGTTGAGATTGCTCGCAACGGGGCCGCCAGCCAGGCCTTCGTGCTGGGACATTCACTCGCCGTCCAGTTTCATCCCGAACTTGACCCGCCGATGTTAGAGGGGTGGCTCGGCAACGGCGGGCTAAGAGCTGTAGAGGCGGCAGGACTCAACGTCAACAGCCTCCTCGCCCGCACGTGGGCTGAAGCGCCCGAAGCGCGGTCACGAGCTCATGCCTTGGTGAACGGGCTGCTGGACGGACACGCCCAATGACCTGCCGTAAAATCTCATCGCCGCTCCGACTATGGAATCACTTGAACGCCGACACGCGCTTGCTTTGGCGCTTGTCGCCGAGAACAGGGGCAACAGCCCGGTAGACGGGCCGACAGAGGTCATCTCGTTTCGGCGCTGACGACCCCGATAAGCGGGCACTATCGGGGGCGTCGCCTTTCACCTGGCTGCCTCTGGCCGGCGGGTCCGATCGGCGGGGAGGCCTGTAGAACCGGCCGATTCCTGGTGTCCGCCTCGATACCGTCGTGCATCAGCCCGAAGGGGCCACCGTCGACGCGGGGAGAGTGACGTGCGGCTCGACAGCTTCCGGGTCCAGAACTACAAGCGCATTGAGGACACCGGCTGGGTGCGGGCCGGCAACCTGACCGTCCTCGTGGGCAAGAACGAGGCGGGGAAGTCGGCGATCTTGCGCGGGCTGTCGAAGATCAAGCCATCGGACGGGGAGCTCTACGACGGGCTCCGGGAGTTTCCCCGTCGCCGGTTCAGCGATCAGTTCGACGAGTCCGCGCCGGTCGGCAGCGCCCACTTCCTCCTCGACGAAGCGGACCGCGAGGCGCTGGGTGACGTTTCGCCGCTCTTGCGCGCCGCGATGGCTGTCACGGTGACACGCACCTACGCGAACAGATACCTGGTCGACTTCGAGCCGATGCCGGGGGCCGCTGCGCTCGACGCCCGCACTGTTCGCGAAGCGGGTCAACGGGTCCGCGACGAGCTCAGGGAAGCCTTCGCGCCCGATGGCTACGGCGAGCAGTTCGGCCCGCTCAAGGAGAGCCTGCTGGGCGAGCTCGACGGGCTCATCGCGGCACTGCCGGCAACCGGACCGGTAACGGTTGAGCAGGTCGACGGTCTGCTGACGGCGATCACGTCGAGGATCACCGAGCAGTGGCAGGGCATTGCTCTGGGTGCGTGCCGCGATGCTCTCCGGCTGCTGCGAGACGAGGCCCGGGGGCGCGCCACCCTGGGGAGCGCCCGGCAGTGGGTGGTGGACAACATGCCGCAGTTCATCTACTTCGACCGCTACGACGTCCTGGACAGCGCGATCCACATCCCGACGTTCATCGCGCAGCTGGACGCGACGCCGCACCAGCCCCGGTTACGGACCACACAGTGTCTGTTCCGGCATGTGCGCCTGGACCCCCGACAGCTCCAGGGCCTGGCCGTACAGCCCGGTTACCCAGCACCGACGGAGGACGAGCAGCGGCGACGCATCGACGAGCGCGCGATCCGCACCGCTTCCGCAGGTGCTGCCATGACGGAGAGGTTCTCGCAGTGGTGGCTGCAGCGGCGCCACAAGTTCCAGTACGACATCGACGGCGACTTCTTCAGGGTCTGGGTCGCTGACGACCTGGACCCGAGCCCGATCGAGCTCGACCAGCGTAGCCAGGGCATGCAGTACTTCTTCAGCTTCTTCCTGGTCTTTCTCGTGGAGTCCCAGGACGCGCACGCCAACAGCATCCTGTTGCTCGATGAGCCCGGCACCTCGCTGCACGGAAACGCACAGGCGACAATCATCGAGTTCCTGCGCAAGATCAGCGCAGGAAACCAGGCCATCTACACCACGCACTCGCCGTTCATGATCGATGGTGACCACCTCGAAGAGATCCGTCCCGTCTGGGAAGACCCGGAGACCGGCTCCACCAACGTCACCGACGACGTCTGGCCTAAGGACAAGGACGCACTCTTCCCCTTGCAGGCCGCCCTCGGGTACCAGCTCGCGCAGGCTCTGTTCATCTCCCGCCGGCAGGTCCTCGTTGAGGGGATTACCGACTACTGGATCTTGAAGGCCCTCGACATCGCCCTCGCTGCGACTGGCCGCGCCCCGCTAGATCCGGACGTGGTGCTCACCCCCGCGGGCGGCGCGCCCCGCATGGTGCCATTGGCGAGCATGCTCGTGGGTGGAGTGTGTCAAGGTTGCCGGACAGGTCCTCGGGTTGTTGATCAAGCTGCGGTAGGCAGCTGGTGGTGGTCGGCGAGGGCTTCGGATGGGGTGCGGTAACCGAGGGTGGAATGCAGCCGCTGCCGG